>OJNH01000224.1_pt1 | contig 51788 bp, 45 predicted proteins | sample 1597361 | NCBI WGS metagenome assembly OJNH01 (sample SAMEA2452136, study PRJEB22498) | human gut metagenome | biome: human feces; feature: human gut; material: feces | place: Australia | collected 2012
CTGATCGACGACGGCTCCACCGATGACACTCCGGCGCTGTGCGACCGGCTGGCGGAAAATGACCCGCGTATCCGCGTCTTCCACAAGGAGAACGGAGGTCCCTCTTCTGCGAGGAACTTCGGACTGACGCAGGCCGCCGGAGCATACGTGGGATTTGTGGACAGCGATGACTATGTGGATGCCGATATGTACGAGCGCCTGTACCGGGCGATCGCGACTACTCATATGCCCATTGCTCAGGTGGGCAGGGATGAGATCGATCAGGACGGCAACATCCTGCCGAACATCTGTGAGCCGGTATCCGAAGAACAGGTGATCCCGGCAGAGGATTTCTTAAAAGAGCTGCTAATGCACCGGGGAGACTGCTCTTTCTGTACCAAGCTGTTGCAAAAGGATCTGTTCACAAAGGGAAAATTCCCGGTGGGAGCGCTGAACGAGGATTTCCACCTGCTGGTGAAACTACTGACAGATGAGGAGAACATCGTTCCCGGGATCGCGTGCATTCCGGGCCAGACCTATCACGTCTTTTACCGTCCGGACAGCAACACCAGAGATAAAAACCGCTTCTCCAGAGTGTTCGCGGACAACATCGATAACGCGGATATGGTACTGCGGCTGGTGGAGGCGAGATACCCGGAGCTGACGGAGATCGCCTTCCGTTTCGGTGTCTTCCAGAGACTTGACTACATGCTGCATATTCCCATAGCACAGATGACCGGGGACAATGCGTTCTACCGCAGCGTCGTGAAGAGCCTGCGGAAGGGATGGTGGCGCGCCATGAGAAACCCTTACCTTACGAAAAAGAATAAGTGTTATCATACACTGTTCGCCATAGCGCCGAAGGGAATCCGGGTGCTACACAAGAAACTGAAGCACATATGAAGAGCACATATTTAAAGAAAGAATTGAGTTTCATGAAAAGAAAATTAGCATTTCTGGGAGCCATTCTCCTGGCGGCATTCATATTTACCTACGAGGGCAATACCTACCGGACCCATGCACTGGACGAGGAAGATCAGGCATGGATCGACGAGGCCGGGGAAGCATTGCAGAAGATCGTGGAAGAACGGGAAATCATGGCACTGGTCTATCTGTGTGATGAGCTGCCGATCCGCTCGGAAGCGGATAACAGCAGTGCAATCGCAGGCACCGCAACCAGCGGACAGATGGTGGAGATCCTGGATGTGGCCGTGGATGAGGACTATCAGGTCTGGGAAAAAGTGTCCGCGGAGATCAGCGGTAAGACCTATGTAGGATACATCCCCAGAGATCATCTGGCATGCTCCGACGAACGTTTTCTGGAATGGGAAGAACTGTATGGCATGAATCCAGGAGCGGAAGTGATGCTGGCAGAGGAAAATGCCACGGGCGTCTATGCGGATATCGAAGAGTTCCCGGAGAGCTACCGCCCGGCATTGCAGGCGTTGAAACAGCAGCATCCCAACTGGACTTTTGTGCGGCAGAATACGGGACTGGATTTCCAGACGGTGGTAAACAATGAATTACAGGGCGGAAAAAGTCTGGTCTATAAGAGCTACGGGGACTATTGCAAGGAAGGACAGCACAGTCCTAACTGGTATTTTGCATCGGAGGATGTACTGAAGTTGTATATGGATCCGAGAAATGCGTTACAGGAAAACGCTATTTTCCAGTTTGAACAGCTGACGTACAATGAAAGCTACCACACAGAGGAAGCTGTTAAAAATTTCCTTGAGGGAACTTTTATGAACAGCAGTCAGAACGCGCCCGGAACGGATATGAAGTTCTATCATATTTTCTGGACCATCGGTGCGGAGGAGAACCGTCAGGTCAGTCCGTTCCATCTGGCAGCCAGAGTGCTGCAGGAACAGGGACAGGGCACATCACCACTGATTTCCGGTATTTATCCCGGCTATGAAGGGTATTATAATTATTTCAATGTGGGGGCCTCCGGAAGCACCAACGAACAGGTGATCATCAATGGATTGAATTATGCCAAAAATAATAACTGGAAGGGAGCCTACTATTCCATTCTGGGAGGAGCGGAAGTAATCTCCGCGAATTACATACGGAAGGGCCAGGATACCTTATATTTACAGAAATTCAACGTATCCCCCACAGCCAGCAACCCGATATATACCCACCAGTATATGCAGAACATCTCAGCGCCCACCACGGAAGCCCTGAGCATCAAAAAACTGTATGAGAGTGCCGGAGCACTGGAGAATACCTTTGTATTCAAGATCCCGGTCTACGAAAATATGCCGGCAAGCCCCTGCCCGATGCCGACTTCGTCTACCAACGTGGTATTGCAGGTGCCGTCGGGATATGATGCTGCCGCGATCTATGTGGACGGTGTCGCCTATACTCCGCAGGTGCGGAATAACCGCCGCATCGTTACCCTTCCGGACGGAAATGCACAGGCAGCAGTGGTCTATCGTTATAATGCCAACGGTGCGCCTATCGGCATGTATGTCTGGACCATGGAATACCGTAACAATGCCTATGTGGCGACGGAACAGCCGGAGCTGACAGATCTGCTGACCTACCACGGATTTTCCATCCGTATCACCGGAAAAGCGGGAATTCGTTTTAAGACCGGTATCAGTACCGACCTCAGAGCCAGATTACTGAACGGCGGTGTAAACGGCTATTCCCTGAAGGAATATGGAACGCTGGTCATGAACAATGCCAACCGTGCCTCCTATCCCATGATCAAGGGTGGTGAAAAAGTCATCAGTGGACTGGCCTATGGCACGAACGCTGACGGTTCCCATCAGGACAGCATTTACGAGACTGTGAGCGGAAGATACCGTTATACTTCCGTGCTGGTGGGACTTCCCTCCAGCCAGTACAAGGTGGAATATGCGTTCCGCGGATACATAATACTGAACAAGGACGGCAGAGACATTACAATCTACGGACCGGTACAGGCCCGAAGCATTTATGCACTGGCGGAAATGGTTCTGAACATGGGAACTTACCAGCCGGGATCCGCCGCAGATACTTTTCTGCGGAAGCTGATCAGCGATGCACAGTAACAGTCTGCCGGCTGTCGGCCATCGGAGAACGATCATAGAATTTGATAAAAACAGACAGGACAAAAAGATGAAAAGAAAAGCAACAAAATTCATGGCACTGGCCATAAGCACGGTACTCGTCATTTCCCTGACGGCCTGCGGAGACGGCAACGGTGGGGAAGTAGAGGATGTGGTGACTCCGGTGGAAGCACAGCCGATGCTGTCCGAACTGGAGCTGGAGATCCTTAATCTGGAAACCAAATATAATAAAGGAGAATTCACCGGAGCAGATTACCTCGCACTGGCAGATGCCTATAGCAGAGCAGGCGATATCCGCAAGCAACGGGATATGCTGGAACAGGATTACCGGCTTTACGAAGATGCGGATGCATTTTCCACATTGCAGGGCCTCAGTGTAAATCTGGAGGAAGAGACGGAAGAGATCCGCAGCCGTGCACAGGAAATGTTAAATGATCTGGAACTGCCGGAATATCTGGACGAAAGCGTGAATCTCATCGACAGCGGCGACTGGTTCTCCACCATGATGCCCAAACTGAAGGAAGGACAGCGCAGCTACTATCTGGAGCGGGATGCACAGCCGCTATTCTATGCGCAGGTGGGATATACCGGCGAGGGACAGCGTTTTTCCAAAGTGTGGTATACCGGAAGTGAGACAAAACGCTTCCTGAGTCAGGAAGGAACCATCATCCGCCTGGTGACCGTGACTTCCACGGTGGCAGGGGCAGAGGATCCGACTTCGACTGCGGGAACCGATACAACAGCTGAGACGGCGGACATTCAGGACACCGCCACCCCTCGGGCTGCCACCCCGGCAGACATGGGTGCCTGGAACGGTACTTTTGAGTCCTGGAGCGTGGACTGCGCTACCGGCAGCATTACCCATGAACAGGGTACCATGCAGAAGGGTGTGCTCACCGGTGACTACACCTGTGACGTACATGCCGGAGAGGGCGGACTGGATGCATTTTCTCTCTGGAACAACCGGGAAGGCATGGAATATATTACTTATACCGGCAGTTTTGATTTCGAGGGAAAGGCGTTGGTAGAACAGCCCTCCGAGGAAATCCGGAAAAAACTGCTGGAAGGAACAGATGATACGGATCTGATTCTCTACGCTTATGATGCGACCGGCGAGAACTGCCTTTGGCAGGGAACCGGTGCGGAGACTTCCGTGGCGGATTATCGATTTGGCGGGGAGCTGATCGGATTGGAGACCCGGCCGGAATATACCTCCTATGAGGTGCCGGAGACTATGGCAACGGATGACGACGGAACAGGAAGCACAGGAGAGACAGGCACTGAAAAACCCCAGATCCGCATCTTTGACGGAGAAATCCAGTGGTTCGACGGAAAATACTGGGTCAGCGCAGGTAATGTGAAAGAGATGGCAAAACAGGATCCTTTTGCAGCATACGAAGAGAACCATGATACGGCAGCACTCGGAGACACAGCGGGAACTACCGGAGGCGATACAACAGACGGAAATGCCGGGCAGAGCATTACCGGAGGCAATACCACCGGAACAGCTGGCGGCAACAAAAATTCCGGAACGATTCAGAAGCCCGCGGCAACCCCGAAGCCTATGACAAAGCCGTCCACCCCAAAACCCGGTACCACCAAACCTTCTGCAACTCCGGCACCCACTGCAACTCCGGTACCGGCAGCAACCCCAGCACCGGCGCAGAGCAATGACAACAGCAGCTCCGGCGGCAGCAGTGACAGTGGAAGCACCGGAGGAGACAGCGGCAGCAGCGGCGGAAGTGACGTGGATATGGAGTGGACACCGGATCTGTTGTAGTCCAGCGCATGCGATAGATCACATTGGACTGTTCAGAGGCAGCCCGGAAAATAGTGGATAAAAAGATACATATTGAAGGGTGCTACACAGAAAAGTGAAACATTTGCAATGAGGAGGATTCATTCATTGAAATATCCATTCAAACAGAAGATATTAGAATCGAAAAAAATAGAGCTGCTGCTGGTGGCATTGCTCCTATTGGCGGCTATCGTCATCCGGGCATACCATTTCGGAGCGCCGCCCATCGGTGTACATCAGGACGAAGCCATGGCTGCCGTGGATGCCAAAGCACTGGCGGACTACGGTACAGACCGTTACGGAATGCGGTATCCGGTGCATTTTACGGCGTGGGTCAGCAGCCAGATGAGCGTATTACTTTCCTACTGCATGATCCCGTTTATTAAGCTCCTGGGATTCTCCACGGTATCCACGAGACTGCCGATGCTGGTGATCAGCTGCCTGGGACTGCTGGCACTGTACCTCTTTGGCAGACAGCTGGCCGGCAAATGGACCGGCATGATCGTGCTGATCCTGGGGACCATCAGCCCCTGGCATTATATGCAGAGCCGGTGGTCCTTTGACTGCAACCTGTTCCCCCATGTGTTCCTGATCGCGGTAGTACTGCTGATCGCCGGACTAAAAAAGAAACCGCTATTGTACCTTTCCATGGTGATGTTCGGACTGTGCTCCTATGCCTACGGAATTGCGGACTATTCGGTACCGCTGTTTTTACTGGTGGTTGCTATTTATCTCCTGCGGCAGCAGGCAGTAAATTGGAAGGAGCTGGCAGCCTGCTTTGTGCTGTACCTGGTGATCGTCCTGCCGGAATTTTTATCCATGCTGCTTACCCTGCTGGGAAAGCCCGGAATCGAGACGCCGCTTTTTACGATCCCGTCGTTCCTCTCCAGTAACCGCGGTGATGATATTCTGTTCGCTAACTTCTCCTGGAAACAGCTGTGGGAGAATATCGTCTGGACCTTTACCACCACCTGGGGCTCCGGGGACAAGAGCGTGACCAACACCATGGTGAGATTCGGCCCTGTGTACTATATCACGGATCTGTTCTTTGTCATCGGACTGGTCAGCATCCTCCGCAGACTCCGGGGAATGGAAAAAACGGAACGTTACCCCTATGTCGCACTGCTGGCGTGGCTCGGCATGGGACTGTGGGTAGGCATTATTACGAAAAATGTGACGGTGAACCGTATCAATATCATATTCTATCCGGTACTGATCATCGGGGGCATCGGTATCGCACGCTGCATCCGGAAGGTACACCTCCTGTCCGTACCCATTGCAGCGGCCTACGGTGTGATGGCACTGATGATGGCACAGATGTATTTTGGCAGCTGGGGAGAACTCAGCCGGACATATTACTACGATCCCTACATACAGGCGTTGAACTACGCACATACCATCGATTGCGATGCCTATTACATCTATCCGGATCCCCAGGGAATCGATGCCGGCGCTACCTTAGGCGAGATCCTGACTATGTACACCCACCAGATCGATGCACATTACTATCAGGGCATCAGCAACGTACAGGACGGCGTGGAACTCCGCCCGTATAAAGAACGCTACCACTATGAAAACGTCACGGCAGAGATCATAGCGGCCAATGAGGCGTCCGGAGAGCGGGTAGTGTATATCGTGGACTCCGTACAGAGAGATCTGTTCGATCCGGAGAAGTATGAGATCACTTCTATCTATGACCGGTTTTATGTGGTGGTTGGAAAATGAGGAACGTAGGTTGACAGCAAAGAAAACGGACATTATAATGAAAATGTCTCGTGTACAAGATCTAAGGTAGTCAGCCAAATGCAGACGTTTTCAAGAATATTCCACTCTGAAAAATAAAATAGTATATTGGTATACCAATAAGAAATATGCAATCAACTCAATTGCCTGGAAAGTAGGGAGAATATGCAATTAAAAATTTCGAATGTAGGGAAAATAGAAAATGCAACGATAGATGTTAATGGCATTACAGTGATAGCCGGGGAGAATAATGCCGGTAAAAGTACTATTGGAAAGACAATGTTTGCTATTTTTAATTCCATGAACAATATGGACGAAAAAATTGCGCAGGAAAGAAAAAACAGAATCAGAAATATTATCAATGGTCTTCTGAAAGGGAAAATAATGCAGAATATAGGAACGATTTCTGACCGAAGAAGACGAATTAATATTATTTCGACAAAGCTGTTGGATGAAATTATGGAATATCTAGACAGTGAAGAAGTAGATACTTTGGAGGCTTATTTAAGAAAACAGATTTCTGAGACAACCATTTTTGACAACCATGAGGACGAGGAAGAATTTGTGACAGAATGTGCAGCAAAAGTAGAAGCATTGCTGGCAATTTCTGATAAAAGAGTAATGACAGAAGTTGTTACAAGATGGTTTGGCCGAGTGTTTGAAGGGCAGATATCACCACTTTGGGAAGAAGAAATTGAGTCTGAAATAGAGATAGTCATTAAAGATAAAAAAATATTGTATCATTTTAAGGAAAATACATGCATAAGTTTGGAAACGGAAGTTAATATCCTACATCAGGCATTTTATATAGATAATCCATTTATTGTTGATGAAATGTCATCTTATATTATTAGTAGTGATAATATCATGAAAAACTATTTGTTGAACAGCCTTCAAACGGTGTCGGAAGACATATATGAAAACATCTTTGACGCAGTTGCAGCCAAGGAAAAAATGGCAGAAATAAATGAAATATCGACGGAGGTTATTGACGGAGATATTGAAAAAAATCAGGATGGAGAATACTGCTTTAAATCAAATAACTATGCGGAACCATTAAATGTAGTGAATATGTCTACAGGGATGAAATCATTTGCCCTAATAAAAAGATTATTGGAGAGCGGAAATCTTAAGGAAAAGGATGTTATTATTTTGGATGAGCCGGAAATACATCTCCACCCGGAATGGCAGTTGCTATATGCGAAAATGATAGTACTTCTTCAAAAGCAATTTGACTTGTCTATGATCATTACAACGCATAGCCCATATTTTTTAGATGCGATTGACGTCTTCTCTGCAAAATACAATATAGCAGATCGAACAAAATATTATCTGGCAGAGAATACCGGGAATACGTCAGTGCTGCAAGATGTTACAAATAACATTGATGCAATTTACAAAAAACTATCGGATCCAATGCAGATGCTGGAAAATCTGAGATACAATGGATAAGGGAAATAAGGGGAATGTAGTGTGCATAAGATTGATGAAATACAGTGCAGTTTAGAAAAAACATCTTTAGATGATCGTGATAATGTTACCAAGGAGTATATGACGCATAGCCAGCTCCGGGTATGTGCATTTGATGATGTGAAAAAATGGTATGTTCGAGAAAAGATACCGTTCGCAAACCCAAATCCGAAGTCAAATGATGCCTTATACTTTGAAGAGGATGAATGCTTTTTTATAGAGTTCAAAAATGGAAGGATCACAGATCAGGTAAATTTTGAGATAAACAAAAAAATATATGATAGTCTGTTCATTTTATTTGATTTAAAATATACAGATAAAAAGGGAAAAGTTGTTGATGCAATATCATATACCAGAGAGAAAATGACATATATACTGGTATATAACGAACAAAATTATTTAGAATATGAACCCACAAAACAGACAAAGTTGGGAGAGGACAGACAACGTGTATCCCAATCACATCACAGAGATCTGTTATACAAGAGTATGAGAAAGCTTGCACAAGAAGAATTTATTCTATTTGGGCTGGATCAGTTTCAAAATTATCTTTTCAAACACGTATATACATTTACAGAAAAGGAATTTGAACAGAATTTTGTCAATAAGCGTAAAGAGAATATGTAGTTGTAGAATGAAATCTTCGCTGCCCAGCTGCAGGGAGGATTTCTTAATTTTTTTGTGGATTCTTATGTGAAAATTGCTTTTTACTTCCCTACGTGGTACAATAAAATGACTTATGATTATTTTTATGTGCCGAGAGGGAAGTAAGAAGATGAAGCAGAATTTCTTGAAAATACCCATTAACAGAATCCTTGCACTGATCCTGTTAGATATTATGTCTATCGTTGTGGCATCCTTTGCCGCATTATACATTCGTTTTGATTTCAGTTTTGAGGGAATCCCTCAGGAATACCTTATCAAATTTGAAAATATTATTGTCTACAATATCATACTGACATTACTCTTCTTCGCATTATGGAAGCTGTACAAAAGTGTATGGCGCTATGCCAGCGCGACGGAACTGCTGAATATTGTATTCGCTACCACCTGTGCCAGTATAGCACAGATGATCCTGTGCCATATCCTGAATCAGAAGATGCCCCGAAGCTACTATGTTTTATATTGGTTTCTGCTATTCGGAATGACTACGGTGATCCGGTTCAGTTACCGGATCTTACGCCTGATCAATTCCAAAAGGGCAGAATTGCGGGTGAAAAAGGACGGCAGCAATGTCATGCTCATCGGTGCCGGAGCAGCGGCAAATGCTATCTTAAAGGAAATTGAGACCAGCCGATACTTGAATCTCAATCCCAAATGCATTATCGATGATAATCCGGGATGCCATGGTAAATTCCTCCGGGGCGTGCCTATTGTCGGTGGCAGAGACAAGATTGCAGACGCCGTAGGACAGTACAATGTGGATGAGATCATCTTCGCCATTCCCTCTGCCAACACCCATGTGAAAAAAGAAATTCTGGATATCTGTAAAGAGACAGGGTGCAAGATGCGTACCCTTCCCGGAATGTATCAGCTGATCAACGGAGATGTCTCCGTGGCAAAATTAAAAGAGGTGGAGATCGAAGACCTCTTAGGAAGAGACCCGATAGAGATCAACACGGAAGAAGTCCTGAACTATGTGAAGGACAAGGTTATACTGGTCACCGGTGGTGGAGGGTCCATCGGAAGCGAGCTGTGCCGGCAGATCGCCGGGCATCAGCCGAAGCAGCTAATCATCGTCGATATTTATGAGAACAACGCATATGCGATCCAGCAGGAGTTGATCCGTAAATATCCGACGCTGGATCTGGTAGTGTTGATCGCTTCTGTCCGCAATACCGAGCGCATCGAGGATATCTTTCGCAGATATCGTCCGAACATCGTCTATCATGCAGCGGCCCATAAGCATGTGCCCCTCATGGAAGTCAGCCCCAATGAGGCGATCAAGAACAATGTCTTCGGTACCTACCGTACCGCACAGGCAGCAGATAAATACGGTGTGGAGAAGTTCGTGCTGATCTCCACAGATAAAGCGGTGAATCCCACCAATGTCATGGGTGCCTCCAAGAGAATGTGTGAGATGGTGATCCAGATGATGAACCGTAAGTCACAGACGAATTTTGTGGCAGTGCGTTTCGGTAATGTATTGGGTAGTAACGGCAGTGTCATTCCCCTGTTTAAGAAACAGATCGCGGAAGGCGGTCCTGTTACTGTGACGGATCCTAACATTATCCGTTACTTCATGACCATACCGGAGGCAGTATCCCTGGTGCTGCAGGCAGGAGCCTATGCCAGAGGCGGAGAGATCTTCGTATTGGATATGGGAGAGCCGGTGAAGATCGTAGACCTGGCGACGAACCTGATCAAGCTGTCCGGATACAAGCCGGGTGAGGATATCGAGATCAAATTCACCGGATTGCGTCCCGGAGAGAAGATGTATGAAGAGCTTCTCATGAGCGAAGAGGGATTGAAGAAGACTGCCAATAAAATGATCTATATTGGAAAACCCATCGAATTCGATGATGAAGTATTTCAAAAGCAACTGGATAAGATTTATAAAGATGCCTATGCGGAGACGGATCGGATCCGCGAGGATATCAAAGAGATTGTACCGACGTATCAAGGCATAAAATAAGGAAAAGTTATGAAGAAGACAACGAAAAAAGTGTTATACGGTATGATAGCACTGTCCGGTGCTACCGTGGCCGGAGTGAAAATCGCAACAGGAATGCAGAAAAAGCAATGCAGAGAGGATGCGAAGAACCCCTATGAGGGGAAGAAAGTCATCTTCGTGGAAGATGAAGAAGACCCTGAAAATGCGGACGGTGTCAAGGGACATTTAGAGCCTGTAGGAGACACCGCCTATCAGCCCTCTCTTTATAACAGGTATATCAAGAGAGGATTGGATATTGTATTGTCCTTTGGCGGTATCGTAGCATTGTCACCTGTGCTGCTTGGAATTGCTGCGGCAATCAAAATCGATGATCCCGGTCCGGTATTCTTCACCCAGAAGAGACTGGGGCAGAATAAGAAGTATTTCCGGGTATATAAGTTCCGCAGCATGAAGATGTCCACACCGCATGATACCCCTACGCATATGTTGGAGAATCCGGAGCAGTATATCACCAGAGTAGGAAAATTCCTGCGTGCACATTCACTGGATGAACTTCCGCAGTTGTTTAACGTATTGGATGGATCATTGTCTCTGGTAGGCCCCAGACCGGGGCTATGGAATCAGGATGTGCTGACTGCAGAGAGAGATAAATACGGAGTCAACGAATACAAGCCCGGTATCACGGGTTGGGCACAGATCAACGGAAGAGACTCTATCTCCATAGAGAAAAAGAGTGAACTGGACGGCTACGGAGTCCGGCATAGTTCGCTGCTGTTCGACTTGAAGTGCCTGCTCGGAACGGTGACGAAGGTCGGACATGATGATACTGTCGTAGAAGGTGGAACGGGAACCATGGCGAAAGTATATCGCAATTATACAGAGGGAAAGAATGACGAAGAACTGATCGGTAATATCGGTTTCGGAGAGCAGGTAACAGTAGACCGGACGGCGAAAAAGAAAGTATTGATCACCGGCGCAGGATCCTATATCGGACAATCCTTTCTCACCTATGCCAGGGAACATTATCCGGAGAATTTCGAAATAGACGAACTGGATATGATAGGGGATGACTGGAGAGAGCATGACTTCTCAAAGTATGATATCGTCTATCACGTAGCTGGAATCGCTCATGCGGATGTAGGAAATGTAACGGAAGAGACAAAAGAAAAATATTATGCGGTAAATACGGATCTTACGGTAGAGGTTGCCCGAAAAGCCAAGGCAGAACAGGTAAAAGAGTTCGTCTTCATGTCTTCCATGATCGTATATGGAGAATCAGCGCCCTATGGAAAGAAGAAAGTGATTGATGAGCACGCTGTACCTATGCCGGCGAACTTCTACGGAGACAGTAAGCTGCAGGCAGATGTGGCAGTGAGAGAACTGGCTGATGATAGTTTCAAGGTAATTGTTCTTAGACCGCCTATGATTTATGGAAGGGGAAGTAAAGGTAACTATCTGACACTAGCAAAATTGGCAAAAAAATTACCGGTATTCCCTGATGTAGACAATGAGAGATCTATGCTATATATTGAGAATCTGTGCGAATTCCTGTGTCAGATAATGTTAGTGGGAAATGCAAAACAAAATGCTACCGTGCTGATTCCACAGAATGCGGAATGGACCAATACCTCAATGATGGTAAAGGAAATATCAAAAGTTGATGGTAAAAATATTTTAGAACTGAAAGTCTTAAAGCCGGCAGTTGCTGTAGCAGGCAAGATTCCGGGAAAGATTAGCGGATTGACAAATAAGGCATTTGGGAACAGCTGTTATGCACATGAAACATCTAAATATGATAGAATAGATTATCAGAAAATAACTTTGCGTGACTCTATTAGTCGAATAGCAGAAAAGGACAGATAGTTATGGGAAAAAGACATAGAGCTTTGATGATAGCCTCTGTGGCTTCGATGATTGATCAGTTTAATATGCAAAATATACAAATTCTTTTAGAAAAAGGATTTGATGTCGATGTTGCCTGTAATTGCGAAAACGGAAATACTGTTTCAAATGACAGAATACAGGATATGATTGGAAGATTAGAAGAGATGGGAGTAAGAGTAAAACATCTTCCTATACCGAGAAAAATAACGGCCATTGGTGATATTATAAAATCTATTTTGGAACTTGGCAAAATGTTTAAAGAAAACGAATATACCTTAATGCATTGCCATTCTCCAATTGGATCAATCGTTGCAAGAACAGTTGCGAGAAAATATAGAAAAAGAGGTTTAAAAGTAATATATACTGCTCATGGATTCCATTTTTGCCATGGGGCACCTATTGTTAATTGGCTTTTATTTTATCCGATTGAAAGAATCTATTCAAGGATTACGGATGTCCTTATTACGATAAACAAAGAAGATTTTCAATTTGCAAAAAAACATTTAAAGACACGAGAAGTAAAGTATGTGCCGGGTGTAGGCGTAGATACTAAGAAATTTCAAAATATTTCGACGGATAGAAAAACGAAAAGATCAGAGTTAGGTATTAAAGATTCAGATTTTGTAATTATATCCGTGGGAGAACTTAGTAAAAGAAAAAATCATGAAACGATAGTACGTGCAATAGCGAGCCTGAAAAAAGATAATATTCACTATTTCATAGCCGGACAGGGGAGTAAGAGAGATTATTTAATAAGTCTTGCTAATGCGTTAAAGGTAAATTTGCATTTATTAGGATACAGAACAGATATAGCAGAATTATTAAACTGTGCCGACGTATATGCTTTTCCGTCATACAGGGAGGGACTGCCGGTTGCATTAATGGAAGCTATGGCATCAGGTCTACCTTGTATTGCAAGTAACATAAGGGGAAATACAGATTTAATTTTGTCTCAAAAGAATGGATATTTGTGTGATGCTAATAATGTAGAGGCATTTGCAACTGCAATAAAACGATTATACGAAGATGAATCGTTAATAATAGCAATGGGAGATAATAATCGGGTAGTTATACGAGACTATGATATAAAAGTAGTTTCAGCGATGATGTCGGAGATATATGAATGTTATTGCTAAAAGATTATGAAGTATTTAGAACGTAAAATGCTTTGGGTAAGTATAGTACAGACATGACAATGTAAAGGGAATAGAGAATGTATGTTTAATTTTGGAAAAAGCAGTACTCCCTTGTGAAATGACAACTGTACATTATGCAGAGAATAACATATTTATCGTATTTTTTATTTAGAAAAAATAAAATTTTTAGATGTGAAAAATTCTAGCAGTTGAATGATATAAGAAAAAAGATTTTATCAAGGTTAATTATGAGCGAACCCAACATTTAACATGATTGTGGGTGAATGAAAATCATATTGTACTACATAATAAATTAGGAATATTATAAAATGTAGAGGGTGTATGATGAAAAAAGAGAATATATGTATTATACGAGCAAAACTGAAAGACGATTATGTTTATAATGCAATTAAGAAATATGGATTTGAAATTTATATTCCTTATAAAGATAAAAATATGCTGCTCAGGCTTATGCGTGAGATGTGGTATAAACTGAACCTTCCGAGAAAAGATTTGTGGTATAATAAAAAATTAAAACATTTGAAAGCTGGGATAATAATAGTATATGATCCGCTTATTAAGCCAGATTTAATGACGTGGTTAAGACAAAGATATGCTAACGCTAGAATTATTTTAGACTATGAAAATCGAGTTGATTCAACGATAAATCCTTGCTTGATTGATGAGAACGTTGAAAAGTGGTCATATGATAAGGATGATTGTTGCCGGTATAATATGAAATATGTTCCTCCAGCATATTTTGATATTTATGGATTTGATTCAAGACAGGGTGAAAAAAAATATGATGTCCTTTACTTGGGAAGAGACAAAGGGAGACTAAAGGAAATTTTGGCATATCAAAATGTGTTTGAATCAAAGGGTCTAACGACATATTTTCATATATGTGCGGATCGGTCTTACATGACATATAAGAATAAAAATTATAAATCCGTAATGACATATGAAGAATACTTAAAAATTTTGAACAATAGTAGAGCAATATTAAATATTGCAAGACATGGCCAAAATTCTATTACACAAAGAGAGATGGAGGCCATTTTCTTTAATATAAAATGTATTACTACAAATAAAGGAATAAAAAATTTTGAACAATACCATAGAAGCAGATATTTTATCCTTGGGGAAGATGATATCTTGACCATAAACGATTTCATTGAGTCTGAATTTATGCCGGTTGACACTCTCACTTTGAATAAATATTCATATGAATGTGTTCTTGAGCAATTATTGAAAGATGGTAAAAGATAAATAAAGAATGCATTAACAAAGACCTGATGCTCATCATTAACTATAGTTATGTGACTAAATAGAAAATCAAAGAGGAAAGAGCCATATGGCGTACATGATACAGTAAGAAAGAACTTAATAACATAGATAAAGAATAAGAAGGTTACATGATAAGATAGTGAAATGTAAAAACATATAGTAGAAATTATAAAGAGCAGTGCAGAGTCTATATTTGAGAGTTGCAGTCATAAGCAACAAGAATCTTCGGTGAGATTATCAAGCAATTGCTTGAGATAACGGTTTTAAGCTTTGACAATATCCAATAGGAGGAACAGATAATAATATGGTAGCTATTTCGCTTATTGTTTTTTTGGGTATATTGAGTATTCTAAAGCCAAAGTCAAAGGCAATATTTAATTTGATTCTTTTATATATGTGGATATTCTATGCATTTAATACATACTCGGGAGATTATATAAGCTATGAATATGTCTATTCATTAATTCAGAGTGATTTGGCATGGTTTGTACATTTTGAGCCATTATTTAGTCTTATGATGACAGTATGTATAATGTTAGGGCTACCGTTTACAGGCTTTCAAATTGTATTGGCTACATTTTATATGGTTATGGTCAAAAAAAACATAGAATACTATACAGATTATTTGGCAGTGACAGCATCTTTGTTTATGCTTTTTCCGTTTATGTGGGCAGCATCTGTATTAAGAGCCGGAGTTGCAGGATTGATAGTGATTTGGGGTTTTAAATATCTCTTGAGTGAGGAAAAGAATGCAGTGGCAAAATATGTTGCGTGGGTAGTTGTGGCAACAATGTTTCATACATCTTCAATTTTTTTCATAGTTTTTGTTTTTGCTAGAAGAAACAAACCTCAAAATCTTTTTATTGTAACGTGTTTAACTAGTCTTATTGTTGGCGCAGCATATAGGACTGGATTGATTTATTGGATATTTAGTCAGCTTACAAGTAATTACAAAGTATTGCAGTGGCTGAATGTTAAACAATCAGCTATGAATTTGAAGGGCATTGTTGCCGAGTTTATAGTATTATTGTGCGTTATATTTGTATCGCGCATGGTATACAAACAATGGTTGCTTGTAAACAGAGAAGAGAATATTGTGGGTGTTAAAGACACTAGAATAGAATTTGCACAGTTGGTTTATAAGTGCAATGAACTTATATTAGTGTTGACACCATTATTTTTGATTTCGGATGTTTGGATTAGAATGCTTTGGGAGATATTTCCTCTTACTATTTTTACATCTGTAAATTTGAGTGGAGTTTTAAAAGAAAAAAGGACTGTACGACGTGGGACAATGCCGCTTGTTTTATTAGTTCTTGTTGCAGTTGAAATAATGATAGTCATTTATACCAATTTGCCTTATAGAGGAACGGAAATAGACGTTGTAATGATGTTTTATAATAATTCGATTTTAGGGATGCTATCTATTTGAAATGAGTGAGAGGTTGTATGAATAAAATTTCAAAGAAACAGTTTTTTGAAGGTGCTTTTTGGAAAATAATAGAGACAGTGGCTGCTAAGGGAGTTTCGTTTATTGTGTCTTTGGTTTTGGCTAGAATATTAACACCAGGGGATTACGGAATTATTGCTATAACCACGATATTTACTAGCCTTTCTGACACCCTAATAGATGGAGGCTTTAGCACGACATTAATAAGGAAAAAGAATGTTGACAAGCTTGATTTTAGTTGTGTTTTTTTGTCAAGCTTTTCAATCGCAGTAGTTCTTTATGCCTTGATGTTTTTAGGAGCTCCATTAATAGCCGTGTATTATAAAGAACCATTGTTGAAAGATGTCTTACGAGTAATTGGACTGACGCTGTTTCTACAGGCCTTTTCATCGACAAGGAATGCAGCTGTCCATAGGGAGATGCGTTTTAAACTTCTCTTTTATTGCAATATGATAGCTAGTGGTATTTCTGGTATCGCTGGAATCGTGGCGGCTGAAGTTGGATTGGGTGTATGGGCGTTGGTAATCCAACAATTATCTCAGCAAGCGATTGCAACTATTTTATTACTTGTCAAACTTCACTGGAAATTTGAATGGAAATTTGATATTAAGAGATTCAAGGAGATATTTAAATTTAGCATTGGTGTAATGGGAGGCTCTTTGCTTAGTTATGCTGGGTCAAATATATATAACTTGGTGATTGGAAAAAAATATTCAGTTACAGATCTTGGATATTCCGATAAAGGCGGACAGCTGCCTATGCAGGTATCGTTGTATACGTTTAGCGCAATGTCTAGTGTATTACTACCAACTCTATCTTCATATCAAGATGAAAGAGAACTATTTAAACGCATTATGCAAAAAGTAACTTCAATGACTGCATTTATTGTGTTTCCTTTGATGTTTGGAATGGCGGTAACAGCTAATGAAATAATTGTACTTTTGTTAACGGAGAAATGGTTGCCTTCGGTGAAAATTATGCAGTATTCATGCCTATATTACATGGCAACTCCTTTTCTGTTAATTAATGTACAGATATTTTATGCATTGGGACATGGTTTTTTGCGAGTAAAGACAGAGATAATAAGACTGAGCCTATTGATTAGCGGATTATTAATTTTTGCATTTGGTTTGCATTGTACAATTAGTCAGTTGGCTTTGGTTAATGCTGTAATAGCTGTAATTATGTCTTGGGTGACATTTTGGGAAGTTAGAAAAATTACCGCATATAAATTTGGCGAGGTAGTTAAGGATATAAGTAAACCATGTTTATGCTCTTTCATAATGGCTGGATTAGTGGATTCTTTAAATAGGACACTGCTAAAAGGAAGGGTAGACAATACATTAATTAGGTTGTTAATATGTGTAAGTATTGGAATTGTAGTGTATACTGTTTTATCGATTTGTTGTCGCAGTGAAGGCTATTTAGAGATGAAAAAAATGTTGGAGTCGAGGAGAAGAAAAAAGTATGAGTAATATTGCATTTTTATATGAACGCGATATGCCGACAGTTAGTATAACACGGGAATGCATGAATTACTTGGCAACATTGGGTGTTTTTGATGATACCTTTTGCCGTGTGCAAGATTTTTCTATCAATGAATTTAATAAAGCAGATGTACTTTTTTTTATACGCCCTAATGATATGATTTCGGTTGAACTGGCTATGCAAGCCCAAAAAACTGGACGGCTTGTGGTTGTAATGTATGACGATGATCTTCTTAACTTGCCAAAGAATATACCGTTTGCACCGTGGCGAAAGAAAAATATGATTAAAATCCTGGAGATTGCGGATGTTTTAGTTTCATCCTCGCAATATCTGCTAAATAGTTATCAGAGTATGTTCAACATAAAGAGACTAGGAAAAGTTGATACAATTGTCAATGAAAGGGACATCTTTGACTTTACCCCACGAAAAAAAGAGCAGGTAAAGATTGTTTATGCAGCTGGCCCCAAACATGTAGAACTATTCAACAGATTTATATTACCGATACTTCCCCAATTGTGTCAAAGATATGGGAAGAAGTTATCGCTTACATGCGTTGGACTATATCCAAACTTGGAAGCATTTAAAGACGACATAGATATAGAAATAGTTGAGAGTATGCCTTTAGCTGAGTATAGAAAATATATGAAAGACCAGCAATTTGATTTGGGATTGGCACCTTTAGTTACTAATAATTTTACAAAATGCAAATATTTCAATAAGTATTTGGAATATACTCTTGTGGGTATTCCAGGTATATATTCTGAGACAGAACCATATACGTATGTAATTAACAATAAAGTAAATGGATTTTTGGCTAAGGATACGACAGACGATTGGTTTACAACAATATGTGAGGCCATTGATGATGAAACATTAAGAAAAAAATGTATACAAAATGCGATAAATCATGTGAAACATAATTTTACGGCTGAAGAGATTGGTAATAATTTAGTGCATGACATACCTGAATTAAAGGAGGGAGTGAAAAACAAAAAAACTCAAAAAAAACTTTATTCAAAACGATATTTATACATAGTCAGTAGAATTGCGGATTATGTATATCTCTCGTATTTCTATATTAAGCATTCTGGAATCAGAGGATTTACGGAGAATGCAATGATTCATATCAAGGAAAGAAGAAATTTTAAGTGATACAGTGTGACAATTTTACTTTTTCAGGACAATTGATTCTAAGTTTTGTGGACTGACACGTGCTCGTGTACAGGGTACCAGAATAGTTCCAGAGGAATTCGTTTGGAGGATTCGGCTTTCTAGTACTGCAGTAGTGGCGTAGCTTTTCGTTTTTTTCGGCTCAAGTAAGTAGACTCACATGTGACTTTTGGCGCGGAAACTACGACCATTACGGATTACTTTAAAAGGAGATTCACCTGCATGGAGCAGAGAGGATGCACTCAGTACCTTAAGAAGCTCTTTATATAGGATGTTTAGGTGGACTTCTGTGGCATGCATTAACCAGTAGGACATGGTGTTTACCTTGAAATTAAAGCTGCTACTCTTGTGGCAGCGTGACTGTCTTTACAAAGGAAGATGATTATGGATCTTCCCACAGATAATGGAGACTACCAGAGAAAGAGTGGTATGTTGTCGCAGATAAAATTGCGAATAGTTGGGGCAATTATTTAATGAATGTGTGAGATGATAAGCATATAGGGTGGCAATTTACAAACTGGCAATGGAATTAACGATTGTTTCCAGTTTGTGATAGAATTTTTGTTAAAAAGTGTATAGAAAAATAGAGGATATAAGAATGGTTTTTTCAAGTTCGACTTTTATTTTTATGTTTTTACCAATTGTTCTTATTGGCTATTATTTGATTAATCCCCAATATAGAAATATTTTTCTTTTGATAGTAAGCCTTGTCTTTTATGCTTTTACAGAACCTAGATTTGTCTTGATATTGATTCTTTCTATTGTAATAAATTATACAGTAGGCGTTACAATAGATAGGATAGAGTCTGCTATTGCAAAAAAGATTATATTATTGTGTGGAATAATAATAGACTTGCTTATTTTATGTGTATTTAAATATACAAATTTTTTGACTATAAATATTCATCGCATTTGGGTATCTATGAAAATAGCGAATATAGCACTGCCAGTTGGAATTTCTTTTTTTACATTTCAAGAGATATCGTATATTGTTGATGTGTATCGTGGAGAAGAAGTTCAAAATAATCCGCTTAATCTTGGATTATATATATCTTTTTTTCCACAATTAATTGCTGGACCGATTGTTAGATATAAGATGATTGCGCAAGAAATTAATCAGCGTGAACATTCCTGGAATGAATTTTCTGAAGGGATAGTTATCTTCATTTGTGGCTTTGCAAAAAAATTATTTTGTCAAATAACATGTCAATTATTGCAGACAAGGCTTTTGCAGGAGATTTGAGTAACCAATCAATAGCGTTCGCATGGCTTGGAGCCTTTGCTTACACATATCAAATATATTTTGATTTCTCTGGTTATTCGGATATGGCAATAGGCTTGGGGAGAATGTTTGGATTTCATTTTCCGCAAAATTTCAATTACCCCTATGCGTCAAAAAATATCACGGATTTTTGGCGAAGATGGCATATTTCCTTAGGAACATGGTTCCGAGATTATATCTATATTCCTCTTGGTGGTTCTCGAAAAGGGGATAGAAAAACAATTCGTAATTTATTAGTCGTATGGCTTTTGACTGGACTATGGCACGGAGCAGGGTGGACATTTATTATATGGGGGCTGTCACATTTTGTTATGCTTGTTATGGAAAAATATGTTATACATCCTAGTGAGTTCAAAAAGAATTGGATTTCACAAATTTACAGATTTATAATTTTCATTTTTGTCACTATTTGTTGGGTTATATTTCGTTCTGAAGGTATGACATGTGCTATAAAATATTTAAAAGCTATGTTTGGTTTATACCATAATCAATGGATAGATAGTAGTGGTAGGTGGTATTTTAAAGAGTATGCTAGTTTATTTTTGCTTTCTATTTTGCTGTCTGTACCCTTTGTTCGAAATTTGATAAGTACAGTAAAAACTAGAATTAATCCGATATTATGTGAAGTAATTAGAGTATTTGTTTACACTAGCCTGTTTGTAGTAAGCATTTCATATCTTGTGATTGGAGCACATAATCCATTCATTTATTTTAATTTCTAAGTGAAAAAATGATATAAAGTATGGAAAGAAAGTGGAGTATGAAGATAAAACAATCAGGAATAAGACAGATAGGTAATTCATTTCTTGCAATTATATTCTTGGGAGGCATCTTGTATATTGGAATCAAGGTAATGCCAGGGCAAATGATAGCAATAAAGAATGCAGTAGAAACAAATACATTCACAAGTGAATTTGTTGAGAATATAGAAACACAGTTGAATGAAAATTTCCCTGAAAAAGCAAGCTTTGTTGATATAAATGGTATTGTTCATAGAATTCTTTTACAGAGAGAAATGAATGATGTTGTGTTATTAAATAATGGGCAAGAGTACATGTTGGCTGAGAATCGGAGTAATGCTGAAATTATTGCAAATGTAGATTCACTTGAAAAACTAGACGAATGGTTGGAAAATAGAAATATCAAATTCTTGTATTGCCAAGAACCAATAAAATTGGGTGAAGCGGATGAACAGCTTCCAAAGGGATTAATTGATAATGCAAACCATGTAGCTGATATCTTCGTTAATGAATTGAACGAAAGAACTATAAATAATATTGACATTAGAGAATGCATTGAAACAGATGGGATTGATAGATATTCATTATTTCTTTCGACAGAACATCATTGGAAGCCAGAGGGTGGATTTTATGCATTTCAAAAGATATGTGATTATTTACGAGAACAATTCGGAGAAGATATTCCGGATTATATAACAGATATTAATAATTATAATGTTGATTACATGGGAAAGTCTTTGGGATACTATGGTCAACGCACCGGTATTTACTTTGGAGGAACAGATGACTTTAATTTGATTTATCCCAAATGGGAAACAAAACAAAGTAGCTGGGCTCCACATATGAATTTATTAAGAGAAGGAAACTTTTATGACGCAATATTTTTAATGGATTACTTACAGAATGCGGATGGACATACTGGATTATATAGGACTTATATCGGAGGTGACTGGCCCGTAGTTGTTCATGCTAGTGAAACGGCACCTATAGATAAGACGGTAATGGTTTTGATAGATTCCTATGGAACTATTACAGAGTCGTTTTTGACTACTGTTTACAAGAGAGTAATCGCGTTGGATCTAAGATGGGTGTTGAGGAATAATATTGGAAAAACGACAGTTGAATTTGTTGAGGACTATAATCCGGATTTGGTAATTGTAATGTTTAATCCAAGTCAACTGGGTTATGCAGAAAGTGAACAATTTCAGTATGGAATTCCTGATGAGTAATGGGGTTGTCTATTTGAATGGGACGTTTTACTGCTAAACGAAACGTTTACTTTTAAAGGAGGTGTGATGTCTTTGGATGCGGTAAGTGTTGGTAAGGCAATCGCGTATTTACGTAAAAAAATTGGATACACACAGAGAGAACTCGCGGAAAGAATAGGTGTGAGTGATAAAGCAGTATCAAAGTGGGAGCGGGGTATAGGACTTCCGGATACAGCAATTATTGGGAAGATTGCAATATTGTTAGATAGTGATACAGATAGCTTGCTCGCGGGAGATATTATTCATCAAAATACAGATTGGACAGGTTTACTGATTCTAAACGAAAATGAATGCGGTATTAATTCTGGTACGATAATTTATGATAAACCGATTGTTTATTTCCAATTAAGCTATTTCATGCTTGTGGGTATTCGGACTATTCGAGTTGTATGCAACGAGGAAGATGAGCAATTGATTCGAAAGGAATTAGACAATGGTGAAGAACTTGGAATAAGACTATATTATTATAGGGGGATTCCGGTAGATAAATTTTTAGATTCGCCCGAAAATGTAATGATTGTATCAGGAATGAGCCTGATATATGGTGTGGATCAAACTAGGTTTTTTCAGAAGGCAATGTTAAATAAAGAAAGAACGACGATTCTTTCTCTTCCCAAAAAGAGAGAGAGTTCTTTTGCTAGAATATATTATGACTCTGATAAAAAGATAGTTACATCTGAAGATGGGGATAAACTTCGGACGCAATATGATTATTATCAAATTCCCATTATATTCTGTCCAGCCAATATGGTTTGCACAATGTTTAAGGGCATTGAAAATTTGAATTCGAATATAATATGGAATATTGGAAAAGAAGAATTGTACACTGTAATTCTAGATCGTGGATTTGTAGAAATTCCGCTGAATACGTGGAACGATGTTATGGACGCGTCACTGTTTGTTAAAATTGTTCAAAAAGCATGTGGTATGCAAATATATTGTATTGAAGAAATCGCATGGCGCAGAGGCTTTATTTCACATGATGATTTTATTAAGCTTGGAGAAAAAAAAAGCAATGTACCGTATGGCAAATATATATTAGATATATCAAGAGCTAGTCATGGAGAAGGGTAAACGGTAAGTCGATATGACAATTTGGAAAAATATAATATAATATAGTGTAATTTATTTGTAATTGCGTTTAATTGGATAAAAATACAGGAAAGAGGAGTGGTTGTGATGGCTATACAAGTTTTAAAACCTAAATTTCATGTGGACGAGTGCCTTGATGCTGTGAGGGAATGCCTTGAAAAAGGATGGACAGGTATGGGGTTCAAGACAGTTGAATTTGAGGAAGCGTGGAAAAAATACACAGGACATAAATATGCATATTATTTAAACTCAAATACGGTGGGGCTTCATTTAGCAGTAAAAATCCTTAAAATGAATAACGGTTGGTCTGATGGGGATGAAATTATAACTACCCCAATTACTTTTGTATCTACCAATCATGCAATTATGTATGAGAATATGCATCCTGTATTTGCAGATGTTGATGAATATCTATGCATGGATCCAGCGGACGTCGAAAGAAAAATTACGGATAAGACTAGGGCTGTTATTTTTGTTGGATATGGTGGACGTGTTGGACAGCTTGACAAGATTATTAAAATTTGCGAGAAATATAATCTTAAACTTATTCTTGACGCAGCTCATATGTCTGGAACAAAGGTGAATGGAGTGTGCCCTGGTACATGGGATGGAATTGATGTTGCAGTGTATTCATATCAGGCAGTTAAAAATCTGCCAACAGGAGATAGCGGTATGATATGTTGGGCGGACGAGGCTTCTGATGAATTAACAAAGAAGCTAGCATGGTGCGGAATTGATAAGGATACGTATGCAAGATCTAACAAGGGAACCTATTCTTGGAAATATGATATTGATTATGTCGGATATAAATATAATGGAAATGCAATTATGGCGGCCATCGCATTGACACAGTTGCCTTATCTTGATGAAGAGAATGCACGTCGACGTGAAATTGTTGCTATGTATAATGAGGGATTTAAGAATAACTCTAGAATAAAAGTTATTCCGGCACCGTATCCAGATGAGTGTGCCTATCATCTTTATGAACTGGTAGTTCAAGATAGGGAGAAGTTACTAGATAATCTTTCAAGCGTTGGAATTAACTGTGGGGTACATTATCGAGATAATACCGAATATAGCGTCTATTCTTATGCGAATGGGACTTGCCCCAAAGCACATGAAATTAGTCAACATTTGATCACAATGCCGCTCCATATGTGGTTGACGGATGAGGATGTTAAGGAGATTATTGATAAAGTCAACCAGTATGCTTGACTTAAAAAGGTGTTAATTAACCGAAAAGAAGCGATGGCTATATATGAACTCACATGAGGGAAGATTTCCGCTAGTGCATGAGAAAGCAATGTGGGCGATTAAGTGCCAATAATTTGTAGAAATAAGGATAATTTTTCTGCTATTTGTACTCGTAGTTCAGTGATAAAAGAAGGACAATAAACGTAAATGTTGTCCTTCTTGCTGATAGTATAAGGATTATAGTAATGCGAACAGAGAAAATAGAAGGATGTTTTGTGAATCTGAGAATTGCTGAAGAAGCAGATGCAGATTTTACGTTGAAAGCCCGGCAGAATAAGGAAAAGAACAAATATATACCTAGCATAGAAGTCTCAATTGAACAACAGAAAGCGTGGATAAGAAAACAGATCGATAGTGAAGATTGCTATTTTTTTGTGGTAGAGAGAAAAAATGGAGAAAAAATAGGAACTTTTTCATTGTATGATATTAAAGAAGGAAGTGCTGAATCGGGTCGACTTGTAATGTTAGGGACTCAGATAGAAAGCTTAGAGACTGGTGTATTATTTAATAAATTTTCGTTTGAAATAGCAAATGTAAAAAAAATAATATCAGACATTGATGCGGGAAACAATGCGGCAATAGGTTATGCCAGTCAACTTGGTGGGATACAGATTGGAGAGTATATAGATGAAAAAACAAAAAGAAAGATGTTAAAGTACTATACAGATGAAGTGTGCTTTAATGCGGCTTCACCAAGATTAGAAAAAATAATAGAACACTTCGCAGGACGTAGTAGACATTGAAAATTACATTTGTTATATTCTAAATGTGATTCGTTAGTAAAAAAGGAGCAAACGTGAGAAAAACGGTTATCATCACAGGAGCCAACAAGGGAATTGGAAAGCAACTTGTAAAAACATTTGCAGAAAACAATTATGATATTTGGGCATGCGCTAGGCGACAGAATGAAGAATTTGAAGATATGCTAAAAAATATTGCGACCGTAAATAGTGTAATTATTATCCCTATATATTTTGACTTGTCGGATGAAGGACAAATCAAACAAGGAATAAAAAGTATTCTGAATGAAAAACGGAATATAGATGTTCTTATCAATAACGCTGGGGTACCATATGGCGGATTACTTACAATGACATCAGTTGCAAAATTAAAAGAGGTATATGAAATAAATGTTTTTGCACAGGTTCAGATTATGCAACTGGTAGCTAGACAGATGATGAAACAAAAATCGGGCTGTATTATAAATATGTGTTCTGTGGGAGGAATTGAAACAAATCCTGGCTATCTGGCATATGGATCAAGTAAAGCGGCCATGATATGGATAACAAAATCTGTTTCAAAAGAACTCGGACAATATAATATCAGGGTAAACGGAATTGCACCGGGGCTCATTGATACAGACATGGGAAATTATAAATCAGAAGCGGAGCTCCAAAAGGTGCTCGACAGAATGAGCATTCATCGAATGGGAAAAGTGGAAGAAGTTGCCAAGGCTGCTTTATATATTGCATCTGAAGATGCTGATTATATGACAGGTCATATCATGGTGCTTGATGGAGGACGTATTTAATGAATGATAACGAGATGAAAGTAGAACGCAGCTATACATTTTCAAAGGAAATGCGTTTAAAGGCGTTGGAGATGGCCAAATCAACCGGAAAAGCCGGAGCCCATTTGGGTGGGGGATTTTCCTCGATGGATATCATTGCGACTTTGTACGGCGGAATAATGAATTACCGTGCAGACAAGCCTGACTGGAAAGAAAGAGATCGGTTTATTACAAGTAAGAGACACTGTTATTTGGCAAGTTATTCTGCCCTGGAACAAGCTGGAATGATTCAGCATGATCAGTTAATGACTTTTCACGAAGATGGAGGGATACTGGCGGGATATCCCTGGAATCCGCAACTGGGACTTGACTTTTCCGGAGGCAGTTTGGGTATGGGATTGTCTGTTGGAATTGGAATGGCAATTGCTGGAAAAAGAAAAAAAATGAATTATAAAACATATGTCCTTCTGGGTGATGGGGAATGCAATGAAGGAGCTAATTGGGAAGGATTTATGTCAGCAGCAAAATTCCAATTAGATAATCTGATAATAATTATTGATAATAACCATATGCAGTTTGACGGAAGAGAAGAAGAAATTATGCCGATGGGATCATTCAAAGAAAAGCTGGAAGCTTTTGGATTTATTGCAGTAGACGTGAACGGGCATTCCATAGAGGACTTATACCAGGCGTTTCAAACGCAGCATGAAGGAAGACCGTTGGCAATTGTGGCAAATACAATTAAAGGATATGGGCTCCCAAGCATTGAAAACAGGGCAGAATCTCATCATACTATGCTGAGTGAAGAAGACTATGAGTATATGATGAAAGATATTGAGGAGGGAAGATATGATAGAGTATAACAAGAGAAACATGCGATCATGGTCTATCATGGGAATAAATCCTTCTATATGGAGCGTTGGGTTTAATGAAGCAGCAAATGAGAGGAAAGATTTAGCCGTCATTACAGCTGATTTGTCTAGATTTTCCGGACTTGAGAGAATGACAGCAAAGTATCCGGAAATGTTTTATAATGTTGGAATAGCGGAACAGAATATGATAGGTATTGCCGCAGGAATGGCAATGGAAGGATATCAGACATTTGTTACGACATATGCACCGTTTGTGACCTACAGATGCGCAGATCAGGTTCGTCATCTGATGGGAAATATGAATTTAAATATAAAGGCAATCGGGTCATCTGCAGGACTGACTTCCGGATGGTCAGGTACGGCATTGCTAGCAATAAGTGATATAGCACTTATGAGAAGTATACCGAACATGACGGTTTTATCTCCGGCAGACTGTACGGAAGCGATTAAGATGATGCAGGCTATTTCTGAAACAGAAGGTCCTGTGTATATGAGATTATGTGGGACAACAGGAATCCCAATGATTTATGATACGGATTATGATTTTGAAATAGGCAAGGCAGTTACCTTGCAAAAGGGGAATAAAATAGCATTGATTGCTACAGGAGTTTCCATGGTAGCGGAAGCAAAAAAGACTGCTGAAATATTGGAAAAAGAATTAGGCCTGAAACCGACAGTGATTAATATGCATACGATTAAACCCATTGACACGGAATGCATCAATGAAATGAGTAGTACGCACGAGTTAATCGTTTCCATAGAAGAGCATAATGTAATAGGTGGACTTGGGGCGGCAATTGCAGAAGTGATGGCACGGAGAAAAACAGAATGCCGGCAATTATTTATAGGTATTAATGATGCAAATTGTAAAATGGGTAGCAGATCATTTATGTTAAAACAAGTGGGACTTGTAGCGGATGACATTGTTATGAAGATAAAAGAGAGCCTGGGGATAAAGAATGATTGAAGATTTTTACAAGTATAATCCTTATGAACTGGATAAAAAACAAAAGAGTGAACTTTTGACAAATGAATTGATCAGTTTAACGAAAACTCATGCAGAAAAATGCGAGGCATATCATAATTTCCTTGAAACAATTAATTATGATGAAAAGAATGTTAACAGAGTGGAAGATATTCCATTTTATCCAGTGAGAATGTTTAAGGAGTATGATTTACTTAGTATTGACCGCCAGGATGTATTTAAAGTAATGACTTCGTCAGGAACGACGGGACAGAGAGTTTCTAAAATATTTGTCGATAAAGAAACAGCAATGATCCAGCAGAAAGTTATGATTAAAATATTAAGTGACTTCTGGGGGAAAAAAAGATTACCCATGCTGATTGTGGATACACCTGCCGTTTTGAAGGACAGAAAAATGTTCACGGCAAGAGGAGCGGCAATACTGGGACTTCAGGTCGCAGCGAAAGAAATGGTTTATGTATTAAATGATGATATGTCTCTTAATACAGAGAAACTGGATGCCTTTTTTGAAAAATATCCTGATCAGCCGTTTATTATATTTGGATTTACATTTATGGTATGGCAGCACTTATATAATAATTTGCTGAAAACAGATAAAAAGTATGACATGTCCAAGGCATGGCTTATGACAGGCGGCGGTTGGAAGAAACTAGAGTCGGAAAAAATATCCAGGGAAGAATTCAAAGAGAAAATCAATGCAGTGTGTGGTATTGTTCATTTTCTTGATCATTATGGTATGGTGGAGCAGACAGGGTGCATCTATGCTGAGTGTGAGTATGGGCATTTGCATGCCAGTATATATTCAGATGTGATTATTCGAGATTACAGGGACTTTTCAGTATGCCCGGTAGGAACGAAGGGAATTATACAGGTTGTATCCGCATTGCCCCATTCTTATCCGGGGCATTCTCTTCTCACGGAAGATGAGGGAATGGTTTTAGGAGAGGATGATTGCCCGTGCGGAAGAAAAGGAAAGTATATAAAAATATTGGGAAGAATGAAAAGTGCGGAATTAAGGGGGTGCAGTGACACTTATGCAGATAAATTCAAATAATATAGAATTCCTTGTAGGAGACATGGAAGTGCTACAAAACATGCAAAATGTGCCGGCACTACCTACCTTTTCAAACCAGGCCATAGCATTTTTGGCAGATTTGTCCCGGGAATTATTGAAAGATGTGAGAACAAGACAGTACGTAGATGTTGTATCGTATGCATACTGGATCCGAAAGGCTTCCATCGAAAATGTTCGCAGTAAACATTTGGATTATCATTGCCGATTAGGCAGAGGAGTTGCTTTCCATATTGCCCCTTCCAATGTACCGGTTAACTTTGCAGTATCGATGACCTCTTCCTTATTGGCAGGAAACTGTACTCTGATCAGGGTCTCTAATAAACAGTTTCCACAAGTTGACATTATTTGCGAAGCCATGAATAAGTTGCTCGAAACGGTATACGCAAATATGAAGCCGTATTTTTGCCTGATCAGATATGAACATAGTGATGATATTACAAGAGAATTATCAGCTATTTGTGATGTGAGAGTTATTTGGGGTGGAAATAAAACAATAGAAACGATAAGACAGGCACCTATTCCGCCCAGAGCAATTGAAATGGCTTTCGCAGACAGACATTCGATTGCTATTATCAATTCTGATGAGTATCTGAAAGGGGATTCTAAAGAAATAGCAAAAGGATTTTACACGGACACATATTATTCTGATCAGAATGCATGCAGTTCTCCAAGACTGGTTGTATGGATGGGGAATTCCATAAATACAGCGAAAGAAAGATTCTGGAATGAATTAGAGGTGTTGGTTAGAAATGAATATGAAATGAAAGCAATCCAGGCAGTGGATAAATATACATCGGTTTGTATGCTTGGAATGAAAGAAAAAAACCAGCATTTAGTTTCAAAGGATAATTATGTTGTCAGGGTGGAAGTGGATACATTAAAAACCGATTTGATGGATTATAAAAATGGGGGAGGATATTTCTTCGAATATTCTGCAAATAAGTTAGAGGAAATAGAACCGATTCTCACAAAGCAATGCCAGACTATTTCGGTATATGGTATTGATAAGGATGCAGTGAAACAGCTGGTATTTGATAAGGGCGTGCGCGGAGTAGACAGAATCGTAGAGCTGGGACAAACAATGGGACTTGAGTTTATTTGGGATGGATATAAAATGATTGAGTCGATGTCAAGATTTTTATATACCGGAGGTTATCAATAATGGGAATTTTGCAGGGAAAAACAGCCGTAATTACCGGGGCAAATCGTGGAATAGGTCGTGCCGTTGTGGAACAATTTGCTAAGGAAGAAGCAAAAATATGGGCATGTGCAAGAAAGTACAATAGCGAATTTGAAAGTGATATGACTGAGTTAGCTGAGAAATATAACACAGAAATAATTCCGTTGTATTTTGATATGGCAATAGAGGCTGAGATTAAAGAAGCATTTAAGCAAATATACAAAACCAGGGAAACGGTAGATATACTTGTCAATATGGCTGGAGTTGTAAATGCGACGCTGTTTCAAATGACACCAATGCACGAAATCAGAGATGTGTTTGAAACAAATTTCTTTGGTCCGGTTTATTTGACACAGTGTATTCTGAAAATAATGAGCAGGCAGAGAAGAGGGGCTATAATAAATGTTGCATCTATTTCAGGGATAGATGTAAATCCGACCAACTGTACCTATGGAAGCAGTAAAGCAGCATTAATACATTTTTCAAAAGTTTTGGCTTCAGAAGTAGGGAAAATAGGTATCAGAGTAAATGCAGTAGCACCGGGACCGACGGAAACAGATATGATAAAAACGGTGCAGAATGTTGTTGGGGATGATCATTTGTTGGAGCGTTGTGCAATGGAGCGTTGTGCAACACCTCAAGAAATTGCAGATGCAATTGTATATTTAGCTAGCGATTACGCATCATTTATAAATGGGCAGGTGATTAGAGTTGATGGAGGCTCAAAATAAAATAGATAAGATAAGCAGAATCGCCAATGGCGCAAGAAAATCATTAGTAAAGATGAGTGAAAACTGTGCCAAGACAATGCATTGGGGAGGAGCACTTTCGTGTATTGACATTTTGTCTACCCTGTATGGAGAAGTACTAAAGGTAAATGGAAATCCTTCAAAATCGGACATATTTATTTTATCTAAAGGTCATGCAGGATCAGCATTATATGCGGTATTAGAACAGATTGGAGCACTGACGGAAACACAGTTGGAGCAATACAGGAGAGATGGTACTAAACTGACAGAATTAGCTGAATACAATAAAGAGTTAGGAATTGAGTGCTCTGGTGGTAGTTTGGGCCTTGGGTTATCCTATGCGGCAGGTATTGCATTAGCAATGAAGAAAAAAAATATGAAAACCAAGGTATATGTATTATTGGGAGACGGCGAAATAAATGAAGGTTCCGTATGGGAAGCGGTAATGTTTGCAGCCCAGAATCACCTCGACAATTTATATGCCATCATTGACAAAAATGATTTTCAATCTGATGGTGATACTGCTACAATTATTAATATGGAAGAAATGAAGCAACAATTTATGGCGTTTCAATGGGATGCGGTGGATGTAAATGGACATGATTGTGTGCAGATCTATGATGCGTTGATAAATTCTTCCGAGAAAAAACCACATGCCATAGTAGCGCATACCATTAAAGGTAGAGGAATTTCATTTATGGAAGGCGATAACAGTTGGCATGACCGGAAGATAAATGAACATGAACTGATGGAAGCGAAAGAGGAGGTAGGATTGTTTGCTGAATCTTGATTCAAAAAATATTAGGTTTTTGGCAAGAATGGGAGCCAGGGGAACATTAGGACAGGCAGTATATGACTATTTAAGAGATGAGCGAGAACTATATGTTGTAACGGCTGATTTGATGCATGCATCTGGGTTTGATCGAATAAAAAAGGAATTTCCGGAGAGCCTGGTAAATGTTGGGATAGCGGAGCAAAATCTGATTGGTGTTTCGGCAGGACTGGCAAGATATGGAGCGCCTGTTATTGCAACGTCGTGGGCGATGTTTACCTCTGCCAGAGTAGCAGACCAGGTAAGAAATTATATGGGGTATATGCAGGCAAATGTCAAATTGATAGGCATGGACAGTGGCTTTATACAGTCGGAATTCAGCTATTCACACACGAATCCGCCAGATATAGCAATTATGCGTGCGATTCCGGGAATAAAGATTCTTTCTCCCTGCGATGGAACGGAAATCTATAAAGCAGTTGTCAGTGCAATTGAATATAAGGGACCTGTTTATATACGGCTGACAGGGGACACGTTAATGCCTATAATATATAAAACTGCAGACTACAGCTATGAGATCGGAAAAGCCAATATTCTGAGGAAGGGAAAAGATGTTGCGATAATAGCTACAGGAAATATTGTAAAAAACGCTTTGGATGCAGCGGATGTTTTAAAAGATGATATTGACTGTACGGTAGTTGATATGCATACTATAGTTCCTTTGGATACACCTCTTTTGCAAGAACTGACGCATTATCGATTAATAGTGACAATGGAAGAACATTTAAAGGCTGGAGGTATGGGAAGCGCTGTTGCAGAATATTATGCTGGGCAGGTAGTGAAACCGAAACATATTATCCTTGGAGTTAATAATGCGTACACTCCAAGTGGCACAACACATTATGTTCAGGAACAATCAGGATTATTGCCACAGCAAATTGCTGAAAAGATAAAGGAAGAATTTAGAAGTGAAAGTGCCCGGAAACCTTAAAAGGTACCCGGCGTCATATATAAGATTTTGATCCCACTAAATGGGATTAAATAATATAAAATTGTTAAATGACATTAGAAAAGGAGAAAAAAATGACAAATTTAGAAAAGTACAATCAGGCGTTTATTGAATCATTAGAGGTAACAGAGGATCAACTGAGTGGTTTGCAATATCAGCAGATTCCCAACTGGGATTCCGTAGGTCATATGGGACTGATCGCTGCAATTGAAGATGCTTTTGATATTATGATGGATACAGATGATATTATTGATCTGAGTTCCTATGAAAAAGGAAAAGAAATTTTGACAGCTAATTACGATATTGAATTTTAAGGGAAAAATAATGTGGAAATTTGAAAAGTACGCAGATAAAACGGCAATCATAGATGAACATGGCACTAATTTATCCTATGAGAAATTGAATGCAGAAAATTTGAAATTATCGCAGCAGATTGGAAAAAGATGTCTGGTATTTTGTCTTTGCCAGAACTCGATTGGCTCCATAATAGGGTATACGGCTTTTATAAATGGAAATATTCCGGCAGTTCTATTAAATGCGCATTTGGACAAAGAACTGTTGGAAAATTTGCTAAAGAATTATAATCCTTCATATATCTGGCTGCCGGAAGAGCAGGTTAACAACTTTCCTGATATGGAGAAAAGATATGAGGCATATGGGTATGTATTACTTAAAACCCATTTTGAAGCGGAGTATCCATTATATGATGAATTGTGCTTAATGCTTACTACATCTGGCTCTACGGGAAGTCCTAAATTTGTAAGGCAGAGCTATAGAAATGTATTGTCAAATGCACAGTCTATTGTAGAGTATCTGGAACTGGATGAGACAGAACGCCCCATTACAACGTTACCAATGAATTATACCTATGGATTATCTATCATTAATAGCCATCTGCTTGTAGGAGCAACCCTTTTAGTCACTGAAAAAGGTCTCATGCAAAAAGAGTTTTGGAATTTTTTCAGAGAAAAGGAGGCAACATCTTTTGGTGGAGTGCCCTATACTTATGAAATGTTAGATAAACTCAGATTCTTTCGAATGAATCTTCCATCATTAAGGTATATGACACAGGCTGGTGGCAAATTAATTCCGGAACTGCATGCAAAATTTGCAGATTATGCTTACAAAAACGGAAAAAAATTTATCGTAATGTATGGTCAGTGTGAGGCGACCGCAAGGATGGGATATTTACCGGCAGAAAAGGCAATTGAAAAATGCGGTTCCATGGGGATTGCCATACCGGGAGGTAAGTTCAAACTGGTAGATGTGAATAACGATGAAATTAAAACACCATATACTACAGGAGAACTTGTATATGAAGGAGACAATGTTACATTAGGATATGCAGAATGTGGTGCAGATCTGTGCAAGGGCGACGAGCGCGGTGGAATACTGCAAACGGGTGATATGGCTCAGTTTGATGAAGAAGGATATTATTATATCGTTGGCAGAAAAAAGAGATTCCTTAAAATATATGGAAACAGGGTTAATTTGGACGAAGTTGATCGTCTCATAAAAGGAAAATTTGAAGGAATTGATTGTGCCAGTGCCGGAATTGACGACCATATGTATCTGTTTTTGACAGATGCCGGAAAGTCTGAAGCAGTAAAAAATTTTGTTGTTGAAAAGACCGGATTGAATCCTGTGGCATTTAAGACCTTTGTTATTGATGAAATTCCTAAAAATGATGCTGGAAAAACATTGTACAGGGAATTGGAAAAATATTATAAAAACGCATAAACGTTTGGAATACAGAAACATATGGAGGCTCTTTATGAAGTTAATATGCCTGACTTATGCAGGTGGCAATGCAACATTTTATGATCAACTACAAAAGGAATTATCAGAGAGTGTGGAAGTGATTGCCATGGAATATGCAGGACATGGTCAGCGCCATAAAGAGCCTTTTTATAAAACATTTGATGAACTGTCAAGAGACCTGCTGAGGCAGTTAAAAGAAAAAGTAGCGGTCGGAGAAGACTATGCTATTATGGGGTATAGCATGGGAAGCATTTCTACAGTAGAACTATTAAAAAGGATTTTACAAGATCCAACACTAAATAATCCGGTACACATTTTCCTTGCAGCACATGAACCGGCTACGAAAAAAGAACTTAAAAATTATGCTGATAATGAAATGAATGAAACAGTAAAAAAAAGAACCGTTGAATTTGGGGGAATCCCACAGGTACTTGTAAATAATGAGAGCTTTTGGCGTATGTATTTGCCAATTTATAAAGCTGATTATACATTGATTGGAACCTATAAATTTGAAGAACTGAATTTGAAAACAGATATTCCGGCAACCGTATTTTTTTCAGAAAGCGACACACCTTATGAGAAAATGCAGGCGTGGAATAATTATTTTACAAATAAATGTGAATTTGTACAATATGAAGGAAATCATTTCTTTATTTATGAACATTACAGTGAAATCGCAAAAATAATAGAAAATAGGCTGGGGATATAACAATGACATTTGAAGAGTTATTAGAGATAGATCCATATTCATTAAACAGAGAACAGAAGAAAAAAATACTGACACAGCGTTTAGCTGAATTGACGCAGTTGCACAAGGCAAATTGTCCGGCATATGCGCAAATACTGGATAGTATTTCGTTTGATGAGAAAAAGATACAGGACTATGAAGAAGTCCCTTTTCTGCCTGTCAGACTTTTTAAAGAATTATCCCTGAAGAGTGTGCCGGATGAAGATATTGTGAAAACCATGACGTCTTCCGGGACATCAGGGCAGGCAGTATCAAAGATATATTTGAACAAGAGAACTTCGTCAAATCAGCAAAAAGTAATGGTGAAGATTGTCAATGAATTTACGGGATCCGGACGGATGCCTATGATCATTATAGACTGTCCGTCTGTTGTAAAAAACAGAACCATGTTTTCGGCCAGAGGAGCCGGGATACTGGGTTTTTCAATATTTGGTGCAAAAAAAATATATGCGCTGGATGATGAAATGAAACTGGATGTTGACGGATTAAAGGAATTTTTAGAAAAGTATAGTGGACAGAAAATATTCATGTTTGGCTTTACTTTTATGATATGGCAACATTTCTATAAAGAACTGGAGAGATTAAAAAGAGAAGGCGTTACTTTTGATTTATCAAATGCAGTGCTTATACATGGCGGAGGATGGAAAAAACTTGTAAGTGAGGCCGTAAGTCCAGAGGAATTTCATCAAAGACTAAAAAATGTTTGTGGGTTGGAACATATTCATGATTATTATGGTATGGTGGAACAGACAGGATGCATCTATATGCAATGCGAATATGGACATTTGCATGCAAGTATCTTTTCAGATGTGATTATGAGAAGACCGGAAGATTTTAGCGTATGCGATACAGGAGAGAAGGGCATTATCCAGGTGGTATCGACAATTCCGGAATCATATCCGGGACATTCCCTGATTACCGAGGATGAAGGAGCCCTATTAGGTGAGGACGACTGTCCCTGTGGCAGAAAAGGAAAGTACTTTAAAATATTTGGGCGATTGAAAAATGCAGAAATAAGAGGGTGCAGTGATACTTATGCAGCAAAGTTTAATTAACGAAAATGATCAAATAGTGAAAAAAATAGAATATTTAGTGGGGAGTGCAGATATACTTAGCAAAATGAAGAGTGTAGCTGCAAAATCACCATTTGATAATGAGATAATAGATTTTTTGAATTCTCTTTCTAAAAAGTTACTGAAACTTCCAGAGGTTAAACAGTATCCTGACGTTGTAACTCTGGCATTTTGGATGAGAAAATCATCTGTTATGCAGCTGCGCGAAAGATTTATGAAGCCGACGACACAGGGGATTGTTTTGGGAAGAGGCATAGCTTTTCATATCGCACCTTCTAATGTTCCGGTAAATTATGCATATTCATTAGTGACAGGATTATTAACGGGGAATGCAAATATTGTAAGAATTCCCTCGAAAGAATTTCCGCAGGTTACAATTATTAATAGAACCATAAAAACAGTAATTGAAGAATATCCTAATGTATCGAGGTATATATGCCTTGTCCGATATGAAAGAGATCAAGGTATTAATGATCTGCTCTCGGGTATTGCCGATATACGGATTATATGGGGTGGTGATAATACCATAAAAGAAATCCGGAAATCACCATTAGGAGCAAGAGCAAATGATGTGACATTTGCTGATAGATATTCACTGGCGGTAATTGACGGTGAGCGATATTTAGAAGTGAAAGATAAAGAACGTCTGGCAGAAGAATTTTATAATGATACATTTCTATCAGACCAAAATGCATGTACAAGTCCCAGAATGGTGGTATGGTTAGGAAACGCAAAGGAAGAAGCAAAGGAATTATTTTGGAAATATGAACATGAGATTGTGAAAAAGAAGTATAAGTTTCAACCAATCATGGCAATAAATAAACTTTCCAGCAGTTATATGACGGCGGTTTCGTTTCCGGGATCTAAGATAGGGGAAAGGGAAGATAATTATATAATTCGTGTAGAAGTTCCCAAGGCGGAATTAGGACTTATGCAATTGAAAGATAATTCAGGATTCTTTTTTGAATATGATTGCGATGACATAATGGAGATACGGGATTTGTGTGACGATACGCATTGCCAGACCATAGGATTTCTTGGAGATAAAAAGCAAATATTGCCATTGGTTTTGTCAGGAGTCAAGGGGGTAGACAGAATCGTTCCAATAGGCAAAACCATGGATTTTGACTTGATTTGGGATGGATATAACCTAGTTGAAAGAATGACGAGAACAATTAAGATTAATATATGAAAAAAGAAGGTGTATTATTGAAAACATCATATATAGTTGGAAATAGGAAAGTAGTTATAGTAGGCGCTGGTTATGTTGGTTCTTCGATTGCATATGCATTAGCACTAAGAGACATTGCACGTGAAATAGTGTTGATAGACATTAACAAAGAGAAGAGTATGGGTGAGGCACAAGATATAAGACATGGGTTACCTAGTATGGGTACAGCGGACTTATATGCAGGAGACTATTCAGATTGTGCGGATTCAGATTTGATAGTTATTACAGCGGGAAGAAGTCGTAAACCGGGGGAAACAAGATTAGATTTAGCTGCTGAAAATACAAGGATTATCAGAAATGTAGTTGATTCTATAAAACAATATTATACTAGGGGATGTGTATTAATTATATCTAATCCAGTCGATATATTAACTCAAAAAGTTAGCGAATGGATGGATGTTCCAAATGGAATGATTTTTGGATCTGGGTGCTTATTAGATACATCACGTTTTGTAAGAACGATAGCGGATTATCTTAATTTGAGCACTGGTGTGATAAATGGATATTTGGTGGGTGAACATGGGGAGCATCAAGTGCCTGTGTGGAGTAAAGTTACAGTCGGAGGAATCGCGATTGATGAATATTGTGAAGAGACTTCAATCAAATGGAATGATAATATAAAAAATGAAATTACATTAAATACAAGAAAAATGGGTTCAGAAATTATTAAGGCAAAGGGACGAACTCATTATGGCATAGCGACTACAGTTTGTTATATAGCAGATGCTATTATAAATCAGAGACCAACAATTGCTTCGGTCACATCTCCATTAATGGGAGAACATGGTGTTAGAGGAGTTTCCTTATCTGTGCCATCGGTTATTGGTCCGGCAGGTGTTCAACAAAGAATTAGAGAAAAGTGGTTACCGGAAGAATACAGAGGTTTTTTTGATGCAGTTGAAGCTGTTCGAAACACATTGGAAAAACTAAGCCTTTAAGAAAAAAGAGGAAGTAGATTATGGGCCAAATAATAGTAGAAAAAACACCGATTGAAGGATTATATGTGATTGAACCTACGGTGCATGGAGACACACGAGGTTATTTTATGGAAACGTATAATCAAAAAGATATGAGCGATTTTGGACTTAATATGAAATTTGTCCAAGATAATCAGAGTATGAGTAAAAAAGGCGTTTTGCGAGGATTACATTTTCAAAAGAACTTTCCACAAGGAAAACTTGTCAGAGTAATACGCGGAACAGTATTTGATGTTGCTGTTGATCTTCGAAGTGGAAGTAGGACATACGGTAAGTGGTATGGTGTGAAATTGTCTGAGGAAAACAAAAAACAATTTTATATTTCAGAGGGATTTGCACATGGCTTTTTAGTCTTATCAGAAGAAGCAGAATTTTGTTATAAGGTAACAGATTTTTATCATCCAGGTGATGAAGGCGGATTAGCTTGGAATGATCCTGAAATCGACATAAAATGGCCCAAAGTTAGAGGGGTTTATCGTGGAACAGCGTCCGGAGAAGGGTATAAAATGGATGATAGAGAACTTATTTTAAGCGACAAGGATCAACAATGGCTTGGATTGGCAGATACTTTTAAATTTTAGAGGAGGAAATAGGTATGAGAATATATTTGAGGCCTATTACAAGAGAAGATACAGATTTGATTGTGAAATGGAGAAATACACCAAGTGTTTCAAATCATTGTTTAAATAAGAAACCAATCACTCCAGAAAGCCATTTGGAATTTTTTTCTAAAAACATAGAAACAGGATATTATTTACAATATATAGTTGAGAGAGTTGACGAAGATTTTGGTGTAGCGGCATATCCAATTGCAACAGTATACTTAAAGGATATAGATAAAACGAATTTTAGATGTGAACTATGTATTTTTACAAGTGACGATGAAGAGTGGAATAATGAAAGTCAGGCTATTGCGATAAAAAAATTGCTAGATAAGGCATTTAACGAATTACATTTGCACAAAGTATATTCTTATGTGTTTTATAAATTTATTGATGAGGCTAGTCTGTTAAAAAGAGCAGGTTTTTCTATTGAGGCAGTGCTAAGAAATGAAGCAATGGATGAGAATGGTCGTTTTCAAGATATTATTAGATTTAGTATAATTAATGAAAATTATTGATAGGAGAAGGATAAGATGAAAGGAATAATATTGGCGGGAGGTTCCGGAACTAGGCTTTATCCTTTGACGAAAGCAATTTCTAAGCAGATCATGCCAGTGTATGATAAACCGATGATTTACTATCCGTTATCAACACTGATGTTGGCAGATATCAGAGAAGTACTCATTATCTCTACGCCAAGAGATTTGCCTGTATTTAGGGAACTGTTAGGAGACGGTAGCCAGTTAGGTATGAGCTTGAAGTATGCCGTGCAGGAAAAACCCAGAGGTTTGGCAGATGCTTTTATCATTGGTGCAGATTTTATTGGCAATGACAGAGTAGCTTTGGTATTGGGAGATAATATTTTCTATGGACAGAGCTTTTCCAGGGTGCTACGTACTGTGGCAGCAAGAGAAAAGGGGGCGACTATCTTTGGCTATTATGTACGTGATCCCAGAGAGTACGGCGTGGTAGAATTCGATGAATCCGGCAGAGCCCTTTCCATTGAGGAAAAGCCGGAATATCCCAAGAGTAATTATGCGGTTCCCGGTTTGTACTTTTATGACAATGATGTGGTTGAGATTGCTAGGAACGTGATGCCTTCTGCAAGGGGGGAGATTGAAATCACTAGTATCAATAATGAATATTTAAATAGAGGAACCTTGCAAGTAGAGACTTTGGGCAGAGGGTTCGCATGGCTGGATACCGGCAATCATGATGCTCTGTTGGATGCGTCAGATTTTGTGGCTGCTTTCCAGAAGAGACAGGGATTGTATATTTCTTGCATTGAAGAGATTGCTTTCAAGCGAGGCTTTATTGACAAGGAGCAATTATTAGTGTTAGCAGAACCGTTATTAAAAACAAATTATGGGAAATATTTAATAGAGGTTTCAAAGGGGCTATAGGTAAAAGATGCCTATGCTTTTAGCTTTTAAGCAAGTATGGACTAGAAAATGATATTGTAAATTGTTTCTTTGGTAAAGATGTATTTATTTAAGGTAGGATTATTTAATGCCATTATTAAAAGGGAAGGTCATATATAATGCAAACAAAAAAATTGATTTATTAGATATGATTGCAGATATTTTATCTCATTGGCGTGGGCTGCTGATAGCACTTGTATGCGGTGCAGTGTTGTTAGGAATGTTATAGCTATATGAATTCTTTTTATACAGTACAGAAGGAATGTGTACAGGAGACGGTTGATCAGGACAAAACAGCAGTGCAAAAGCAATTGATGCAGATGGAAGAAAGCATGGAGGGTTCAAAAAAAGCAGCTGTGCTGATAACAGTGGAAGATGAGAAGGAATAAGAGAAGGAATATGAGAAGGAATATGAGATCAAGAAAACATATTTCGAGAATTCAGTGTATATGAAACTGAATCCCTTGCAGGTAGCACAGACGGAACTGGTATATCATATTCAAACGGCGGATGTAGATCAGAACATGCAGAGTATAATGCCGTACGAACTATTATTAAATAATGTGGGACTATATGAATGGGTAGCAGGACAGACCGGAATAGATGCGTCGTCAGCGAAAGAACTGATTTTGTTGGAGAATGTGTCGGAATTAAAAGTGCAGGGAGCAACGCAGAAATCAGTGTTGGAAATAGGCAGCGATAGTCTGAAAGTAACGATTCTTCAGGCGGACGAGGATAGCTGTCGGCAGCTGACAGAAGCTGTAAAAAGTTATATATCCGATGTGACGGATCTGGAATTGGCATTGATATCAGAGACGAGTGGAGTGGTGATAAATAAGGACGTGATGTCTGAACAGGTGAAGTATGGTAATGAACTCACTTCTCTGCAAACAGCAATTGAGACAGCAAAAGAAGGATTTACAGAAGATCAGAAGCAATATTACGACCTATTGACTTGGGAGGAGACCGAGACGGAGCAGACGGTGCAGGAACCTAAGACAGAGGAAACCACGACGGTGTCGCCGGCAGTGAGCAAGAAGTATGTTGTATAAGGTGCGATGTTATTTGCGTTTGTATATGCGATGATACTGGCTATGGGATATATCTTCAATACGAAGGTAAGGGCATCCGACGAACTGCAGCAGATCTACGGCATCCCCCAGATTGGTTTGGTAGTGAAAGAGCCCGGGAAGAAACTATTCATGGACAAATGGATAGATTCATTGCGTAATTATGGCAAGCGCAAATTTACAGCAGAGCAGTCTATGAAACTGGCATTTGCAGCAATAAAGATTGCAGCTGTGAAGAATGGACAGAACAGTATCTGCTTGATAGGATGCAACATGAATGCCGGAGCCGGAAAAGTGTGCGAAAGCCTTAAGGCGGCACTGGAGGAAGAACAGATCAGAGTAACAGTTCTGGATAATGTACTGTATGATGCGGAAACAATGGAGAAAGTGGATGCTATGCAGGGAGCGGTATTGGTAGAAAAGGCCGGTTCCACTTTGTATAATGAAATAAATGATGAATTAGCACTTCTTAAGAGACAGGAGATCCTGGTATTGGGTGGTATCATTGTAGAGTAAGGAGAAAATCTGGTATGGGTACGAAGATGAAAAAGAATGTATGCAAATGGTGGTATGCATTATGCTTTGTTTTCTTAGGAATCATAGATCAGAGGAGAGGCAGTGCAGTCGGTGAGATACAGATGCTTTTCTCTAACTTGGTGGGAGTAGTAATGGCATTACTACTCCTTCCTTCGATTAAATTGGAAAAAGAAAAAGCAAAACCATATCTATTGTGGACCCCTATATGTGTGATACTTAGTGTTATAGCATGCATAATAGGAGTCCGCTATTGGAAATATGCAGGACAATGGATTACGGTTGTCCTGAATGTGGCAGTATGGAGTTATCTCCTGGTTTACCTATATCTTGAGAAGCCATACACAGAGTCTTCCACTAGGATAAAACAGCTTTTTTTTTGGATGGTGGCTGTGCTGCTATTATTGATGCAAATGTCAGTACATGAAGGAATCATGCCACTGTGGTATCTGTTCATTTATGGCGGATTTGCATTGATAGGAATCCCTAGGGAGAAAACAGGGGATTTTTATGACGGAATGCTGAATGGTATCATTATATGGTTCTTCGCACAGCAGATCCTTGCTTTTGGATTTCGACCGTATGATTATGTCAGATATCGTGGATTGTATTCTGGAGAGACACAGAATGGATTGTTTTACATGATAGCATTTTGCGCATTTCTTTTGAAGTGGATTGACAGCAGGGAGAAAAAACAGAAATGGTATGTACGTTTCTTCTTTTTTCTTATGAGTGCAGGAATGGTAAGCTTCACGGTAATATCTGGTGGCAAGGCTCCTATTCTGGGTATGGCAGCAGTGACAGTATTTGTTTATATAGTCTATGATATTTTCAAAAGAAAAACTTTCTATGGGCTGTTATTACATGTAGCGACGTTGCTTCTTTGCGTAGTATTAACTTTTCCGACAACGTATTTGTGCGTTCGATATTTACCGACGATTTTGCATCATCCGATATGGTTTGAAGGGGAATATGTAGAAGGGGAGAGCGTATGTTCCTTTGATTCTTGGAACAGTGAGAAATATATTACTTTTGAAGAGGTTGTGTATGTTGATGTGTGTCGAATATTTGAAGCTATAGGCATTAATTCTGAAAAATGGTTGCCACAATTTATGAATTTTATTAAAGCAATGCCGGTTCATGCAGAAGAATTGCGAGAGCAAGAGCATTTGAATCTTGAGCCTGGAAGTAGTCCGGAAAATCCATTTAACCCGTCAGGAGAGTTGGCTTATTGGTCATCTACAGAAGCTAGGAAAGTAATATATAATTATTATTGGAATCATTTGAACTTTAGAGGACATGATAAAGAACATTCAGGCTTTTGGATATCAGAAGACACCTATTATGGTCACGCCCACAATATGTTCTTGCAAGTTGCCTACGATTACGGTATTATCCCCGGAATCCTCTTCGTACTGATATACCTGTACAGTCTGTACAGAGCTTTGCTGCTATGCAGGAAGGGCAATTGGATCTGCATGGTGTTCCTCCTGTCAATCCTGTGCTTTGGTATGGTAGAGATGGTGTTAGTCAGCGGACAGATCACAGTATCGCTGATGGCTATTATGTTCTATTTTACCGGAAGGGATGGATATACATTGCAGTCTAAAACGGACAAAGTGGTAGGGGAAATCTGACCGCGAGGCCATACGGGCATTGGAAGGGGAAGTTACTCATAATAGAGTACGAGTCCTATATTTCTCCGATATGAAAGTGGATGGCTGGTACTGATGGAATAGCATAACGAAATTACTTCGATTTTACAGCACTGCCATTTCGATATTTCGAACCACCTAAAACCTAATAAATCATAGTATTTTGAAAATTATTAATATATAATATTAGCTATAATACTAATGAAAAGGTGGTGCACTTATGAAAAAAACAGATAAGATGACAGTAAAACACTTTCAAATATCGGTAAGCTGAATGTACAGCTGAATAGCAGCTATTAACGAACCTTGACAGCTTAATAACCGTTCAGAAATCTGCCACAGGGATTGGAGATTGGTTGAGCGAAGTTTAGGCTACCTGGGTCATTTTTGGGATTCATGGTACAGTTATCAGTTCAGATACTGTTCCGTGAATAATTCAGGTTAATTGCGTATTTTCTTATTTTTCATATTCTATTTTATTATGGCTCAAAGCGTTCGTATAAAAACGATTTTCATAATGAACTTTTAATTTTTTAAGATTTCATTTTGCAGAGATAAAATTCTGAAATAAGTTCCAATGAGTATAAAGGTAAGTAATAGTACGCTAAGTCAAAGAAAAGAAAATGTTGTATATGATGGATGAATTATTGCAAAAGATAAGTATGTATAACATAGATAAATTAGTCTTTTGGACAGGCGCAGGAATTGATTATGATAGACCAACTTGTCTGCCTTTAGGAAATGAACTTACGGAAACACTGTTGACCCATGCATGCGGTATAAAATATGCAAAGAAAATTTTTGAGGAATGGACAAATTCTCGAAACATATTCAATAAGGTTACTTCTGAGAATATCTGTTTGGCAGAAATCCCTCGACTGGAAACAGTTCTTGAGGGATTACGTATATTTGAAACTGATGAGCTGCAAAATAAATACTCTGTAATTCGGGGGTTGGAAAGTTTTAAGGAAGCACCACCAAATTATTTGCATTATTTATTAGCTACACTCCTACATTTAGGTGCTAATATTGTTACAACTAACTATGATATCTGCATACAGAAAGCATATCAAGACCTCTATTCCCATGACGGATACGAATTATATATGATTCAAACGGAGGGTATCTACACTTTTAAAAGTAATTTTAAAGGCAGTGGTCAATTATATTATATACACGGAATAGCTACTGATATCGAAAGAATAGGTGCAACTCTTAAAACTGTAAAAATTCCTTTGCAGGAACAATTTGTAGAGCAATTGAAGCAATGGATAGACGAGGACCATTGTTTTATCTTCTTAGGATATGGTGGTGGAGATTATTTAGACGTAAATCCTTTTTTTCAGAGTCTCTCTAAGGATAATGCTGCTATGGGCATTTATGTGCGCCATAGTTCTAGTGACGAGATGGAAACTGTTGATTTAAAGCGTAATGAAGAAATATTAATAGGATGTTTCGGACAAAAATATACAGTCAAAGCCAATACTGCTAAATTTGTTGAAAGATTGTCTATATTATTAAATGTTAAAATTCTAAAAACATCTCTATCATATGCCGATGATTTTTTATGGATAAATGAGTTAAAGAAGATGGAGACGTCGTATCCATCTGAATTTAATGAGGCTAGTATTTTAGCCATTCTCTTTTTATTAGGTATAAACCCCAATGATATCTTCGACAATGGATGGTCTCAACGCATTATGCTATTAATGAATCGGAATGATACCAACCAATATCTCGGATATTATGGTTTTCAGAATTGCGTGCGAGGGAATAAAGAAGATGATAAAAACGACTTTTATTCACATATCAACAAATCGGCATTAGCAAAATCAGATAAAATGATTGCCGATAAAAATTACATATGGATGTTTGTAGAATGGCTACAATTTTATCGATATAGGAAAGATATGACGCACGCGCTGCTGAACAAACAATTAATTAGCTGGCATTGCATAACACCTCTTAATCATATTGGGAAGATGATTTTGGCTGTATATGCATATAGCAATCATACTTTTTTTGCAGCATTTAAGATTTTATATAAAAAAAGATTATATGATTTGCTGCACTTGTGGAAAGCCTTTGTCAAAGCAGGGGCAAAATATACTATAGAAATAGACGAAATCAATGTTGCCTATATAAATATAGGAATTCTTGAATTGCTAATATATAATAATCAAGAAGAATCTTTAAAATATATTCTACAAGCTCGAAATTGTTATATTGAAGAATCATCCATTCAAGGATTGGTTAATTCGTTATTATATTTGGTGATTTATTATATAGTAGTGGGAAAATCTCAAAACAATTTCAAAATGATGGAGCAAGCTGAGCATTTGTTCGAAGAAACAAACACAATTATAGCACATGAGAAGTTAACAGAGCAAAAGGCTTACTTAAGAAATATAGTTCTTAGATTATTAACTACAATCTGATGTAGCGATTGATAATGCCAAAGGTGAGTTTCACCTGCATAGATTTATTGCACTATTACCTAAGGTATAGAAGGTGGGAGAAGATATGATTATTATTGTGGTGCGGAAGTATTTACCCGGATGTACGGTAAGTACTCAAACGGTTCTTTCTAGACTTAGTTGACTTTATTACGATAAATTAATATAATATAACCATCGGAGGATGGTTATGGATTTAATTGTCAAAGATCTGGATAACAATTATAGATTAGATGCATTTCGTAATAAAGCAGATAAAATTATTTTTGAAATATCAAGTGAAATATCAAGTGCTAATTGTCCTTATTGTGGAAAAGGATCTAAAAGAATTCATTCTAGATATCAAAGAGAGATACAGGATCTTCCCATACAAGGAAAGAAGGTTGTTTTACTTGTTTCAACAAGAAAGTTCTTTTGTGATAATGATACGTGTTGCAAACGGACATTTTCTGAACGACATACATTTGCTGATGCAAATGGAAAGAGAACCAAACGTTTAGAAAAAAATATTTTATTTACCTCGAGCCAGCTGAGTTCAATCAATGCCTCGAAGGTCTTGAAAAATAGTAATGTCGATATATCGAAAAGCAGTATCTGCGTTCTGCTTAAAAAAAATGCCATCGATTGTTGATAACTTGTCTGTGAGAAAAGTTTGTGTGGATGACTTTGCAATTAGAAAAAGATTTTCTTACGGAACGATAATGGTTGATTTAGAGACGCATAGTGTATATTCCGTGCAAGTGGTTCACTTGGAACTGAATATACAAACAGTTCTTCTCCCTTGCCGAATTGAACCGGGCAATCAGAGACAAGCTTGAACTGTTCAACCAAAGGCTCTTTCAGAAGAAAGAGGGTAGTCGGCGAAGCTTATTTCTTGAGGAAGAAAAACCATTGCTGGCACCATTACCTGATACCCGTTTTGAACTGAGCGACTGGAAGACAGCCACCGTCCAGTTCAATTATCACATATCTGTGGATGGAATGCTATACTCAGTTCCTTATGAATACATCAAAAAGAAAGTTGATGTAAAGGTAACAGATATCACTATTGAAATTTTCTACAACCATAACCGCATTGCTTCCCATCGTCGTCTGAAAGGACGCCCCGGGCAGTACAGCCCGGTCACGGGACATATGCCGAAAGACCACCCAAAATATCTGGAATGGAATGGCGACCGGTTCCGCAAATGGGCTGAGCGGATTGGCATAAATACCTACACTGTGGTCAATGCAATACTGACCTCCAAACGTGTGGAACAACAGATCTACCGAAGTTGTATGGGGCTTCTAAAGCTTGCTGAGAAATCTCAGATGCATTGCTTGAAGCAACCTGTAAAAAGGCATTATCTTATACATCTTCGCCCAGTTACAAGAGTATTAAAAACATCCTTGTAACCAGTTCTGTAAAACCGGAAGCAAAAACCACTGAATCCAAAACCACACATAAAGCACACGGCATCACAAGAGGTGCCGATTACTATCGGAGGTAAACATATATGACCAATCAGAGTACAATTGATAAATTAATTGAAATGCGACTTACTACTATGGCAGATGCATTTCGTAACCAGCTGGATGATCCTAAATTTAAAGAAGTACCATTCGAGGATCGCTTTGGTATGCCGGTGGACATTGAAAACAGCCATCGTAAAAATAATCGTCAGAAACGACTGATACGTAACGCTGGATTCGACCAGCCGGAAGCAAATGTCATGGATATCAACTACACTTCCGGGCGCAAGCTTAACAAGGATCTTATTAACTGGCTTGCAATTTGCGAATATATATCTGAACACCGGAATCTATTTATTACCGGTGCAACAGGCTGCGGTAAAACTTACATGCCTGTGCCTTTGGCATGGAGGCTTGTAAACAGTATTTCAATACTAGATATGTTCGTCTCCCTGATCTGCTTATTGATCAGGAGATGGCACGGACAGATGGTAACTAAAAAAAGTCATGGCTAAGTATGCCAATCCCATTGTCCTGATTCTGGATGAATGGCTTCTATTGAAAACAACTGATTCAGAACAGAGGGATATCTTCGAACTACTCCATCGGAGACACAAGAAATCCTCAACGATTTTCTGCTCCCAGTATGAATTCGAGGAATGGTATGACCAACTCGGTGGTGATGATAGTTCTCTGGCAGATGCGATCATTGACCGTATTGCTCATGACAGTCACCGAATAAATATCACAAGCATAGATGCTGAACATGATAAATCAATGCGTGAGGTATATGGCTTGGATAAAGCATTATGCGAGTAAACTCGCATAAGCGGTTTCCGCAAGCCCGGACAGGCGGTTCCCTACCTGCCGGATTTGCGGTGTTACCGCACGAGAATATTCAGCTTCCTTTCAGACGATGCTTCCAGTAGTTGTAGGTGTGGACGGTGTAGCCGTTCTGTTCGCACCATTGCCTGACGGTCAGACCGCTTTCGGATTGTTCTTTGCAAAGGACAGCCCACTAGTTGAGTTTGGCCTATTGTAACTTTTTAGTAGTGTTCATGAGAACCTCCTGAGATAAGACGCAAAGGAAATGCGAATATTTGGGACAATTATCTCATGGATGTGATATTATAGTAAGGTACTCATTATAGAGTGCGTACGTCTCTCCGAGGCTTGACCGCAGATTGTCGTAGCATAGCTACACTGCTCTTGACAGTAAACGTCAAATCATTGATGGTGTAGTTGGTCACAAGGGGAGAAAAGCATAGAAAAAAGAGACAGGTTAAGAAATGTGGGCAATGCCTCATACAGTTCTAAACGAGTCTCTACTATACATAGATATTATCTATGTATTAACTATATAATAAAATGACGATCATGTCAAGCGGTACAAAGGGGAAAGATGAAAAGTAATACGAACAATATGGAATTGTTTCAGAGAAACATAGACTCAAAATATTGGGTTCTCTATCAGGTGTGGAAGGAATTGACAGATTTCCGGACGCTGGATTCTTATCAGTATAGGATTATGAATTCATTATCAGCAATCAGTGAACTGGTGAATGTCTTAAATAATAGACTGAGTAGAATAGATGTTAGTAATCATAATATTGATGAATGTAAAGCGGAAACTATGGCTATAATAAAGGAAGATCAGGTGCTAAAGAAATATTATTACAGTTACCGGAGTATTCTGATCAGTCATCTGAATGGGAAAACGGAAACAGATGCACAGCAAAGGGCTTTGAGATATCAGTTGGAGTATATATATAATCAAATAGCAGTGGGATATTTTGAAAAACTGGTAGATGAACTGGAAGAAAGCCTTGACACTCGTAGCGTAGACAACATTATTAAAATCGCCAATCAAGTAGTAAGTAATTGTGTTACTCGGGGGTGGTCGGCTACGGCATTGTATGATTTCGCAGATATTTTGATAGACTCGCAAGTTGATAATACGAAATGGAATATCTTTAAGGAAAAGGTATTAAAAAGCCAGCCGGATGAATACCACGTATTAATACCGCTCAGAGCAAGAATTATTTCAAATAGAGCAACACATGAATCCCAAGAGGAAAAACTCATTGATAATATTAAAGGGTTGGGAATTGCTGTATTAAATGTGGAAGCGTTGACCGAAATGTATGGATACGTAAAGGAGCTTTCTACAGATACGAAATATTTGGATATTGCTATTTTGGCATTTGACTTTTATTCAGCATCACATACAGCACTTTCCAAGTATGCCGATATATTGAACATGTTTAGCTTTTATAATGTGATAGAGGCATGGAATATTAAAGATATCAGCTGGCATGTTCTGAATATAGGCTTACAGCAGAGCAAAAAAATGAGTTCAAAGGATTTATATGATACGTATGCTTACTTGGAGGGAGCTGCAAAAATTCTGAGGAAGTCTCTTACAATTGCACATGGTGATGGAAAATTAAAGGCAAGGTTGAATGCTACTTATAGTTATGCGAATATGAGCAGAGCTTCTTATGCCTTGGAAGAAAAATATATGAACATGTGGGTTGCGCTGGAATCTTTGTGCCGATCCGATGTGTATGAAAATATTATAAGTAATGTACTGGAAACCGTGCCGGCTGCATTGTGCAACAGATATATATATAGAAAATACAGGAATTTTTCGGAAGACTGTAAGAGATGTGGAGTGAACTTAGTTTTTACGACTAGTTTATATCAAATATCTAATCCGGATAAGCAACAATTGGTGTCTGATGTGTTATCAATATTTAAAGATAATCAATTATATGAAGAATTATTGGAAAAATGTAAGGTGAATTCATTGCTTGTATATCGTTGTAAGGAATTGCATGAGCTGGCGGTAAATGGGGAAAAAATGGTAAGTGCAATTACGATGCATCATAAGAATGTAAGACAGCAATTGTGCAGATTATACAGAGGAAGGAATGCCATTGCGCATACTGCGGAAATGGAAGATGTTCAAATGGTAAGATACATAGAGCATTTGGAAGATTATCTATCGGAATTTGTAGCTGAAGTTATCAGGGCAACAGAAGAAAAACAGATTGATCAGATGGAACTAGTGTTTGAAATCTTAAAGGATAATTATCGTCAGTTTTTGGATATTGTAAACGGCAAGAAGAAAAACGGAAATTATCTGGTATTGGAGAGTGGATTATTCTGTACAGGTATTATAAATTTAATATAGGAGAAAGCAGTGAAGGCTATATATAATAAAAATAGTGAACTTGTTGGATGGTATGATCCACAGAAAAAGAATGTGTTTGGAAAAGAGATGCAATGGATTGGCTTCGTGAAAAATGACTATTTCTTCTCTAGAAATGCCAGGTGGATTGGTGCACTTGTAAATGGAGTGTACGTGGATAAACAAGGCAGACCGGTGGCATGGACAGCAGGAAGCATACCCAGGAGAACGAATCCACTGGGGGTACCAATGACACCAATGGTGCCGTTGTATCCGCTGACGCCGTTGAGGCCATTAACGCCACTGCGACCGTTGCAACCGCTGATTCCATTGGGAGGCTGGTCGTTGTTAGAGTGGGATGAATATATTAAGCAGTGAACAGAAGAAAGGATTAAAAACAATGCAGACAAGAGAAATCGACTTATTAGACATGATAGCAGATGTTCTGTCACACTGGCGTGGATTGATCGTGGCGCTGGTATTGGGGGCAGTATTACTGGGAGGGGGCAGCTATATGAGGGCTCTCCGCACAGCACAAAATGTACAACAGCCGGAAACGGTTGTGCAGGAAGAAGCAACGGTACAGGAACAGCTGACATATCTAGAACAAAGTTTGGATAACAACAGCCGGGCAACGGTGCTGACAGTATTGGATGATGAGAAGGAATATGATCTGAAGAAGACATATTCTGAGAATTCAATTTATATGCAGTTGAATCCATTACAAACAGCTCAGACAGAGTTGATCT
>OJNH01000246.1_pt1 | contig 49364 bp, 41 predicted proteins | sample 1597361 | NCBI WGS metagenome assembly OJNH01 (sample SAMEA2452136, study PRJEB22498) | human gut metagenome | biome: human feces; feature: human gut; material: feces | place: Australia | collected 2012
TTCTTTTTATCCATTTTTCTCTTAATTCTATTAGGTTTTCATAGCCTTCTTCTGCCGTACTAGCTCTATATATTGTTTTCAAATCTGTTGCTAATTCTTTTCTATCTTTATATGATACATATGCCATTGTATTTCTTATCATATGCACTATACATCTTTGAAATTCAGTATTAGGATATGCAGTTGAAATTGCTTCTGGTAGTCCCTTTAGACCATCAGCACATAATATTAATATATCTTTTAATCCTCTTGATTTTAATTCATTTAATATGTTTAACCAATATTTCGCACTTTCACTTTCACCAACATAAAATCCTAATATATCTTTATATCCTTGTGAATTTATTCCTAAAATCACATATACAGCCTTTTTCCCAACTACACCTTCGTTTCTTACATAAAAGTATGTTGCATCTACAAATACTACTGGATAAACATCATCTAATGGTCTTTTTTGCCATTCCTTAATATTTGGTATTATTTTATCTGTTATTGCCGTTACCATATCAGGTGATATTTTTACTCCATATAATTCTTGCATTTGATTATATATTTCTCTATTTGATATTCCTCTAGCATACATTCTAATTATCTTTTCTTCGATGTTAGATATGTCTTTAGAACCTTTTTCAACAATGATTGGCTCAAACTCACCATTTCTATCTCTTGGAATATTTAATTCAATATCACCATTAGTAGAATGGACAGTCTTTTTAGAATATCCATTCCTATAGTTAGTTTTTTCATCATCAGAATATTCATATTTAGTATATCCAAGTTGTTCTGTTAATTCATTTTCTAACATTTCTTGTAATGTTTCTTTCATCATATCTCTAAGTGCAATTTCAATGTCGTGAGCACTTCTAATATCATTTTCTGCTATAAATTGTTGTATAAATTCTTTTCTTTCTTTTGATATTTTTTCTTTTCTTCCCATAAAAAATTCCTCCCTATGATTATTTTTATTTTATCATAGAAAGGATTTTTTTACTATTCTTAGTTTACACAAATTTTTCTACATACTCAGTATATTCTTTAAGCCTTTTTTGATTACTTTCTTACTACTCTTATAAAATTATTTTAAAAGTATAAATTTATGAGAGAATTAAAAAAAATAACCTAGACGTACATATAATACGTCTAAGTTATCAATAACAAACACTAGTTTTACTTTTATATTTTTGAGTACACACTAGTTATAGCAATAACTATGTCATTATAATAAATTTTACTAAGCATACCAGAAAGTCTATACTTTTTAAAGTCTTTTTGTGTAAGCTTATTTAATGCCTCTTTAGGATCCATATGAAGTTGTTCTTCAACCAACCATATCACTGCCTCTTTAGCTGTATCTTCATCCCAGTATCCCTTTGGAATCTTTTTTAGTAACCAAGGTTTATACACTTTTGGATATACACACTCTAAAGCTGCAAATGTACTATTATTAAATACCGTATTAAACATACTACCAAGTCCATTTTCTCTAAAAACTTTTCTTGTAAGATTTTTTGATACTTCTTCTTTTGACCATTTCAATTTCTCCTCTATAAGATAAATGATTGCTTTTTTAGCTTTTTCTTCATTCCAACATTCAACTAAAGTACCATCTTTTACAATATATTTTTTTAATGCTTTTAAATCTTTTCTTTGATATACCCCAGGATATGCACACTCAATTGCTGCAAATAAGTCATTATCAAATACCACTTTAAGCATCCAATTAAGCTTATTTACCTTTAGTACAGTGTAATTTAAATTGTTTTCAACTTGTTTCTTGTTCCATTTAAATTTAACATCTATAAGCCATCTTATTGCCTCTTTAGCCGTATCTTCATTCCAATAAAAATCTGGAACACGACTAAATTGCCATATTTTAAATCTTCCTGGATATGCATTATCAATAGCCTCAAAAGGTCTATTATCAAATACAATATTGAGCATTCCAGAAAGCCCATTACTAACAAGTACCCTTGAAGTTAAATTTTTTATAATTTCTTCTTCGTTCCACTTAAGCTTTTGTTCTATCACCCACTTTGTAGCTAACTTTGCTGTTTCCTTATTCCAATACTTTTTGGTAACTCTTGTAAGTTGCCATGGGTAATACTGACCTGGATATGCATTATCTATTGCATTAAATAAGTTACAATTAAATACTTCTCTAAACATTATTCCAAGCTTTTTTTGAACAAATTTACTTTGAGTAAGATTTGCAATAACTTCTTCTGGTGACCACTTATATACCTCCTCAATTAACGTTTTAGTTAAAACCCGTGCTATATCAAAACGTAATGGATTTTCGATTTCCCATATTCCTTTTGGGAAGCGCTTATTTTTAGTTAAGACTTCTTCTAAATAATATTCTTTTACATCAATTTCCCCAAAAATAATTTTATCATCTCTATCATTCATATTATATTTACCTCATAAAGATTATTTGATATTTTATTATAACAATTTTACAGTAATGATACAATAACAATAAAACTAAGCAACACTATTTATATCTGGATATACACTATTTACTGCTGCAACTATATCACCATTAAAGAATTTATTTAGCACTCCATCAAGCATATATTTATGAAATACTTCAATTGTAAGTACATCTAATATTTCATCTTTTTTTAATTTAAGTTCTTCTTCTATTAACCAAATAATTGCCTCCTTAGTTATTTTTTCGCTCCAAAATCTACCACAAAACTTAAATGAAGAAAAAAGCCACGGCTTATATTTATTAGGATAAGCATTATCAACCGCATCAAAAATATTCCATCTAAATACATTACCTAACATACTAGAAAGTCCATTGTCACAAAAAACTTTTCTTGACAACTTAGTAAAAATATCTTCATCTGTAAAATGAAGTTTTTCTTCTATAAGCCAAATTGTTGCTTCCTTTGCTGTTTTTTTATTCCAATATCTAGTCGGTGTATGTGCTAATTGCCACGGTTTATATAAATTTGGATAAGCAGTATTAATTGCAACATATGGGCTACCTTTAAAGACTATATCTAACATAGCTGTAAGACCATAATCTTTAAGTACTTTTACAGAAAAATAGCGCTTAACCTCTTTTTCTCCCCATTTAAGCTTTTTCTCTATTAACCATTTTAAAGCCTCTACACCTGTTTGCTTATTCCAATAGCCATCAGAAACTTTTGTAAACATCCATGGTGCAAATTTATTAGGATAAGCATTATTTACGGTAGCAAACAAACTAGCATTAAATAATTTTTGTATCATTCCAGCAAGTCCATTAGCATAAAACACTCTAACACTTAACTTAGTAGGGATTTCTTCTTCCTTTATTTTAAGTCTTTCATTAACTAACCATATAGTGGCCTCTTTAGCAGTATTTAAATTCCAGTAATCCTGGGTTACTCTTTTAAATAACCATGGCTTATACTTTCCTGGATATGCAGCGTCAATAGCATTAAATACACTATAATTAAATACCCGGTTTAACATAGAAAAAAGTTTATTTGATTTAAATGTATCTGCTGACAAATTTGAAACAACCTGTTTGTCTGACCATTTTAGCACCTCTTCAATTAATACTTTTACAACAATTTTTGCATTATCATAATTTATATTACCTTCTTTATCTTTCCAAGTATTTCTTGGGAAAGGTTTTCCATTTTTTAATACCTCCTTAATATAAAAACTACCAATGTCAAAACTTTCTTGCTCACAACTACAAATATTTTCCATAGTCGTATCCTCCTTAAATAGATTATTTAATAATTTATATATAAATCTTGATTATTATATCAAATTTTATTAGCTGATTCAACATACTTTTTAAAATTATAGCATATACTAGCTTTATTCTATCAATTTTTCTAATCTTTTTAATTATTATATAGCTAAAAAAAAGATGAACCTTAATCTTTTCAGTTCACCTTATTTTTTTATTTTTTCTTTTTTTAATACAATTATTAGCTTAAATTATGCTTTTTTATTATTTTGCAATTGGAATTCTAATATGAAAAGTAGTTCCATTTCCCTTTTTAGTACTAAAATCAATTTCACCATTAAATTCGCCCTTTACTACAGAATATGCAAGATAAAGTCCAAGTCCAGTCCCATTTGTTCCTTTGGTTGTAAGTATATTTTTAAATACAAATGGAGCAATACTCTCATCTATTCCACCTGCAAAATCTATTACATCAATAAATGCTATATCATCATTTAGTTTACCTACACGCAATATAATCTTTCCACCATTTTCATTATATGCTTGTGCTGCATTTACTACTAAATTAGTAAGTACTTGTCCAAGTTTTGTAGAATCACCTTTAATAGTAACGTCTCCTTGTATCTCAACATCTATAGTAGATTTATTTTTATATATTTCATGATAAGTTATAACCTTTACATCATTTACTACATCTGCAATTTTAAATTTTACATTTGTTGTCCCACCAAGGTTTCTTATTTGATTCCTCATACTATTTACAATATTTATTATCCTAGTTGCACAATTATCCATTCTTTGTAATATTTCTTTTTCTTCTTCTGTTTTTGAAGATTCCATTGTATTTAGCATTAAAATTCCTGTTTTTATAGCTGATATAGGGGTATTTATATCATGAGCTACCCCACCTGCTAATTCACCAATTGAAACCAATTGTCCTTGTTTTACGATTATATCTTGTTTCATTTTTAACTCTTCCATATCTAATTTATGCTGAGTTATATCTTTAAAAAGAAGTAATGTACCAATGTAGTCTTTAACATCATCTCTTGCAGATATTGGGTGAATATCAACCTCAAAATATCTATCAAATTCATCTACTTTTATGTGATATTCTTCAGTAATTATTTCACCATTTTTTCTAGTTAATTCTATTTTTTCAGATAAGTCATTTTTACTAATTATTTTTCTTTTATCTAAGTAGTCAAATAAATTATCATATGTTTTCTCATCATATTTATTAAAAAATTCTTTAAACTTATTTTCAAATGTCTTGTTATAATCTACAACAGTACCATCATTGGATATAACTATAAAAGCATCAGACATAGTGTCTATTACTGTTTTAAATGCAATTGGTGTAATGTTTAATGCTTTATATTTAAATATTGCAAGTGCATAACAAACAGCTGTAAATGTAAATAATGTAGGCGTTACATATATTGATATATCTATTATTTTTAAAACTCCTAAAACATTTGGTATTACTGGAATCATGCTACCAAGTATCATAAGGAAAGTTTGACATGAGAAAAATCCAGACTTTTTTATAGACGCCCTAATTAATTTTATATCAAATATTGCTACAAGTAGGTACGAATATGCAGAATTTATATTAAATATTGGTCCATATATGGTTTTATTAAAATTAACAGAATATTTAACATAAAATAAATGATGCAAGTCATTTGTCCAAAGAAATAATAGACATATTGTAGGTATTACATAAAGTAGTATACTTCTTTTAGAGATTTTTTTCTCTTTATTTTCATAAAGTGCAGATATAATATATGCAGTTGGAAAAGTATAACATATACCTATATATGCAAAATAATCAAAATATATAGGATTTATATTAAGTCCTGAGTATATAAAAACCTTTTGAACCAATAAGCTTGAACACCAAATTATAAAAAGCACAAATAGTAACTTCATAGTCCTTGCTATATCACTTTTATCATTTTTTTTATTTAAATAAATAAGCATACATGTAAGTGCAATAATTGCAACCCCAAGTAGTATAGTTTCAATCATATATATCCCCTCTCTTATAGTATAAAAACAAAATTATATGGCAATAAATTATTTAAAACTAATTGCCATATAATAAAATATTATCACATTTTTACACTACTTTTATCACCAAAATTATAACATAAACAATTTAATCTGTAAATTTATAATCTTAATTTATTTTAAAAATTTATAAATCCAGAATCTCTTAAACACTTTAAGTAGTTAATTACATACTCGTTGGTTATTTTTTTCCATTCATAACCAATATTTTTCATATACTCTTTTGTTACATTACACTTTATTTTTACATTTGAACTATAATCTAATTTTGCATCTTCATCTAAATCATTAATTATTCCTCTTATTAAATATTTCTTATCACTGGCTAATATATCCTTTATACGTTTTGAGAATTCATCATTTGGAAGTTGCACAACATCCATTCCTAAATCTTTTAAAATTCCTATTAATCTTTTTATACTTACGTGATTATGATTAAATACATGAAATATTGTATTTTGCATATTAAAATATTCAATAATTTTTATAATAGCCTGAGCCGTTAAATCAATAGGAGAAAACTCTACATTTAATTTTTCATCAGGCATGTATCCAAGTTCTATAAATGTTTTAATACGACCTGCAAAAGCATTTTCCTCAACATTTGATTGAAACTTTGGACTATAGTACCTACTCGTTAAATTTCCAATTCTTAAAATGTTTGCATTTAGACCTTTTTCCATATAATCAAGTACAATTTCTTCTGCCCTAAATTTCGTATAAACATAAACATTATTTAAATTTTGATGTTGATAAAATGAAGATTCATCAAATATAGCCTCTGTATTAGTACTTCTAGTATACGTTGTTTCAAAGGCATTTCCAGATACGCTAAGCGTTGATATATGTATCATGTTTATTTTATTTTCATAGCAAAAATTAGCAACAGCTCTTGTTCCGCCAATATTTATACTAGAAAAGTTAGTTATTCTTCCATAATGTTTCACACAAGCTGCAGAATGAACAAAAAAGTTTATGTCTCCATTTTTTATAACGTCCATATCTTGTTTATTAATACCAAAATTATCCATATTAGTTATATCTGCCTCTATTGGTATAATTCTTGTTCCTATAAACTTATCATATTTATCATCAAAGAAATAGTTAAGCGTATTTTTTATTCTTTTAGTAGCACTAAGACCATTTTTTACTCTAATTAAGCAAAATACTTTAGAATTTGTACTCGAAAGAATTTCAGCCAAAATGTGAGCTCCCAAAAATCCTGTTGCACCACTTAATATTACATTTTTTACATTATACTTACTTGGTAAATACACCTCTTTATTTTTTTGTAATATATTACTATAATCCTTATCAAAATTTTCAATTTTATATTCGATTTTACTTTCATTTATTTCAATTTTCTTTGCTAATTTTCGTATTGTTTGATACTTTGATAAGTCAGAATATTCTATATGTATGTTTTTTGACATCAATTCTATTTGTATATTTATTGCATCAAGTGAATCCGTACCAAGTTCAAAAAAGCTATCATCTATTCCAAAATTATCTTTTTTTAATACTTTTTTCCATGCATCATATATTAAAGATTCAATTTGAGTATTTGGCATTACTTTAGCTTTTTCTACCTCATTTTCCATAAATTCTTTAATATCCATTTTTATCAATGCTTTTCTATCTATTTTATTATTTAATGTCATTGGCATTTCATTAAGACATATATAAAAATTTGGTACCATATATGTTGGAAGCTTAGTAAGCAGACTCTCCTTTAGCTTTTCAGCTTCTACTTTATTTCCATCTTTACTTACATAAAAACATACTAATTTTTTATCACTATTTAAAACAGTAGCGCATGATTTTATTTCATCATTTTCTTGGATCAACTTATCAATTTCCTCAAGTTCCACTCTTTGTCCATTTATTTTTACTTGAAAATCTACTCTTCCAAGTATGGTAAGCTCATAATTTATATCAATCTTTGCTAAATCACCAGTTTTATATACTACTTCGTCTGCAAAATTTAATTTTTTAAATACCTTATCTGTAAGATCTTCTCTTTTAAAATATCCCATTGCTACTGAATCACCAGATATACAAAGCTCACCTTCACAGCAAAGTGGAAGTAATCTTTCATTTTCATCAACTATATATAACTTTGTATTTTGAATTGGAACTCCAGCATTTACTTTGCTACACGTAATATCTTTTACAGTTGACCAAATAGTAGTCTCAGATGGACCATACACATCGTAAATACTAGCAGAAGTTAATTTTCTTAAATAATTTACAAAGCTATCTGGCACTGCTTCTCCACCAATTAAAATTTTCTTCATATTTTTTATAAAATGTATATCTTCCAAGTTATCAGACTGAGTAAGTAACATTTTTAGCTTTGTTGGTGTAGTTTGTATCACGTTAACTTCTTGTTCTTTACACAAGTTATTTAGTGCAAACTGATCTATACTTTCTATATCATTTGCAAGTATCAAAGTTGCACCATTAAAGAAACTACCCCATATTTCAAGTCCAAATATATCAAAACTAATTGTAGTTATTGAAACCATTTTCATATCTTGATTAAATTTAAGTTTATCACTTATTCCATACAAAAAATTAATTAAATTTTTAGATGAAACCATAACTCCCTTTGGCTTTCCAGTAGATCCAGATGTATATATAATATATTCTATCTTCTTATCACTTGGTGTATTTCTTTTTAATTTTAATTTATTTTTTATTTTTTTGTTTAATTCTTTATCAAAGTTTTCTTTTTTACAAATACTACATAGTTTATTGCTATCAGACAAATTAACAACATTTATATTTTCATCAAAACTATATTCTAAATTTTTATTAGTTAGTATAACACTTGCACCATCTATCATATCTCTTACTCTTGCTTCTGGAAATTTATAGTCTACTGGTACATAAGTTGCACCAAGTTTTAATATTGCAAGTAAAGATATTACTAACTTTTCATCTCTTTTCATTATAACTGGAATAATATCATTTTCCTTTACACCAAAGTATGTAAAAAGATAGTCTGCAAAATTATTAGATGCCATATCTAAATCAAAATATGAATACTTCTTGCCATCTACTACCAAAGCAATTTTATCTGGATTTTTAGCCACATTTTTTTCAAATACATCAATTAGTAAATCTTCTGTATTATATACTTTTGAAGTATTATTTACATCAAAAAGCAAAATATCTTTTTCTGTTTTTGAAATTATGTTTACATTTTCAACACTAATAAAATTATCTGACATTGCAGATTCTATAATATTCATAAGTCTTTTGTGTATTAGTTCTACTTCTTTTTCTTCAAAAAGTTCTACTTTATAATCATAACTTATACTAAGTAAACCTGAATCATCAAAATCTGTTATATGTATTTGAAGTTCATCATTTATATTATTTTGAAAAAACCAAGTAGTACTATATTTTTCTTCATCAATCATCTCAGCTTTAGCATTTTGATAAGAAAGTAATACATTGTATAAATTTTCTTTTATATTAGTATTTTCATGAACATATTCTAAAGTTTTTGAGTATGGATACCTTTGATGCCTAAAAATGCTAAGTGTCCCTATTGCAATTTTTTTTGCTAAATCAAGTATTTTTTCATTCTTTTCTATTTTTACTCTCATAGGAACCGTTGATATAAAAAGTCCAAAAGTCTGCTTTTCCTTAAAATTTGCTCTATTTAAAACTGGTGTACCTATTACAATATCACTTTTATTATACGCACGATAAATATATGTATAAAGTGACGCTAAAAAAAGTGTGTACGGTGATATTTTGTTTTCTTTACAATACTTATATATATCATTTGTTAGTTCTTTATCAAGATTTACTGTATACCTTTTAGCACTAGTTGTATTTGTCTTTTTATTATTTTTAAATGATACTACCTCGTTCATATCATTTAAATATTCTTTCCAAAATACCTCATCTTTTTTTATTTTTTCCGATTGTTTATATTCTTCTTCAGTCGTTATATAATTTGTATAGCTATATAACGGTACTATTTTATCAAATTCACTTTTATCGCTTTCCATATACTTTATAGCAAGCGTAGCAATTTTACTACATGTCCACGCATCTGCCAACATATGATGAATTTTAAACGCAATCATGCCACTTCCATCTTTATTATCAAATATTTTAAATTCATAAAGTTTAGAATTTTTTCCTAAAAAAAGAGGTCGTAAAATCCAGTCATTAATATATGATATTTTTTTACTATCATCTATTAACGACGTATCTACGATCTCTATTTCTTGATATTCATATGGCATTACTTCTTGAAATACTTGACCATTTTCCTCAAACACACTAGTCCTAATAGTTTCGTTAGTTCTAATTAACTCATTAACAGCTAAAATACATTTAGATACAGCAAAAGATGAAGAAACATTTACTGCTCCTGCAATAACATTAATATTGCTTTTACCATCAAATTTATCCATAAGCCAAATGTTTTTTTGTGGATACGTTAAATTATACTTTTTCATTCCTATATACACCTCAAATACTACATAAAAAAAACACTATATATCTAGTATAACAGAAATTTAATATAAAATCAATATTTTTTTATTAATTTAATATCTTAAATTCAAATTTAACATTTGTTTTATTTAATGGCACACTATTGTAAAAAAATTACATAATTACTATAATTTTACATTTTATTAAAAAGTAATATTACATGGATATTAACTTTAATATTGCATTTTTATTTTTTACTACCTCCTTTTCTAAACTTAATATATCAGAAAAAGGTCCTATTGGATTAGCATTTAATAAAGAAAGTTCAATCGTAAGACATAAAACATTATTTAATACTTCTCTGTAATAATCCATAACTCCATATTTAAATTTATCATCTATTTTTTTATATCCTGTAATTTCACAATATTTTTTTATTGCCTCAAAATATCTTAACATTTTACATTCATTATTAAAACATGATGATGGCATACCATAAACCTCTCCACCGGTTGAATGAAATGAAAAAATATATTTTAAGTTATTTTTACTATATAACCTTATTATATAATCATACAGCGCTTTATTTTCAGGACTTCTATCAAAAGTAAACTCACCAGGATATGACATAGGACTTGGAATTGTTACTGGTATATCATTATATCTTAAATTTGCAAATTTTTGCATTTTTCTTAATTTCTTTATTTCATTAAACCTATGTATTGAATTTGAATTTTGATCAATTCCTAGCCCATTTGCTGACCAAATATTTAATACATTTTCTTTTAAATTACATTTTTTTAAAATACTTATAACTGAGTTTCTAAGACATATATTATCTATATTTTTAACACTAGCATTTAGTACACTATAAAAAGCTTTTGGTTCTTTCTTGTATGTAGCAATTTTATCATCTTCATTATATACTTTTAAATATTTTTTTGATAAGCCTTCAATTTTCTCCCTAGAAAAATCAGAAAAATTCTTAACAATATTAGAACTTGTTATAATATAACCATCCACATTTAAAATAGGTATAAACAAAAATGTATATTCTAACATATACTCTAGCATACTATCATAATTTTTTAATAAATCTATCATAAAATCAAGTAAAAAATACGTAGTAACTATCTCATTAGAATGTGTAGCACCAACTAACAAAACAAATTTCTCACCACATCCTATTTTATACGAGGCAATATCATATAAAAAATTAGTTGTACCAATTACATTACATGTAATCTTACCACTATAATTATTTAGTAACTTGCTTAATATACATTTTACTTTAGGATAATCTAGTATATAATCTTTTAAATAAACCTTATCAAACATTTCTATCACCTACTAAAACTTATGAAATAGCATCATAAGATATTATAGATTACTCAGAAATAATAACTTGTAATCTTACACATTTATTACACATTGCTTTCATTTTTATGTAACACTTACATTTTGTTTAATTTTTTTATAGAAAAATATTGACAAATTTAAATCCAAGTGGTATTATATAGATGTCGATGCGGGTATGGCGGAATTGGCAGACGCGCCGGACTTAGAATCCGGTGTCTAGCGACGTGAAGGTTCAAGTCCTTTTACCCGCACCATTTTTGTTTATTCTAAATGGAGATATGTGTAAAGAAGCAATCAGAATGTAAATTTTGGTTGTTTTTTTGTACAGCAATATAATAAGAATATTAGAAATATTTACAATATCCATTATTACATCTCTAATTTTAAAAGTACGTTTCTTACTATTATTTTGATTTTAAATATATAATCAAATTCTTTTACTACTTAATTCTCCCCCCATTATTTATAATATAAACAATACGGGCTTTTGACAATTTACGTAATTTAAAAACTGTCAAAGACAATTTCTTTTGTTTTATTTCTTCATTTTTTATATTTTTATTATTTTACACATTTTGCAAAAATAATTGTAAAATATTTACATTGCTTATTTTTCTCTTTTACTATACACTATTTTTGTATAATTTGTCGATTTTTAGCAAATTATATTATTATATTTATGGAGGGTATATTTATGAAAACTAACTCAAATTTTTGTAAAAAAGACTTTTTTACAAAACTAACTCATAAGCATGGTATTAGCTTAATAACTCTAGTAATTACTATAATAGTAGTTATCATCTTGGCTGCTGCTGTTGTTATGAGTTTAAATAATAACAATATTTTAACTAATGCTAGTAGTGCTAGGTACACCACTGATTTAGATACTATGCAATCTTACTTAGAACTTGCTATTCAAAAAGTTACCTTAAGGCATCAAGGTACTCTTGCTATAAATTCTGGTGAAGTTACTATGGAATCAACTTCTAATGTTAAAGATTCTAAAGGTACTATTACTTGGGAAAGTACTGACATTGCTAACTTGTCTGGTGAAATTATCTTTGATTAAGGAACAGATACCAATACTACCTTCTATACTGGATATAAATTGCCTGTATATGGCAGTGAGACTAAGTGGTATGTTGATGAAAACGGTAAACTAATTCTACAAACTGGTAGTAGAATTTACGGTGCTGATGAGATTCCTAAGCCTAAGATAAATGCTACTACTATCTCTAAAGATCCGCAAAAATATTATGGTGCCTATGTTAATTATACTACAACTAACACCTTATCTGAAGACTACAAATGGAGAATATTTTATGCTATAAATAGCAACATATACTTAATTTCATCAGATTATGTTAGTGTAGCTGATTTACCTACTACTGCTAAAGATAATAAGCCTGCTAATACATACTCTTCTTATCCTAAAGCAGCACCTTTGGATAAAGTAATTAATGATTATACAGGAAGTGCAAATATTGCTGAGGATATGAAATGGTTTAACCAAAATTATTTCGATAAAAACTATACTAGTACAAGTGAAAATATGAAAGCAGTGTCATATTTACTTGATAAATCCATTTGGACAGATAAATTTAAAGGTAATGGTGCTGAGTATGTTGTTGGCGGTCCTTCTCTTGATATGCTCCTTACTTCATATAACCAATCTACTAATCAAAGTAATGTGTACCAATCTAGAGCTGAAAATTCAACCGGATATAAATTAAGCTATGATGGTGGAATAAATTGGTATACATACATAAATGATAGTTCGAAATATTTAACAAAAATAGATAATCTCTACAGAATTAGCAGTCAAAGTAATGCTTTAGCTTATTGGGTTAGTAGCCCGTCTGCTCTTAACACTCGTTATGTTATGCTTGTGTACTACAACGGCATTGTGAACTATCATAGCTATAACTATACAAACAGTGGATTTCGTCCTGTAGTTTGCCTAAAGTCTAATATTTCTTTAAAGGAAATTGAAGAAGGTAAATCTTATCAGATTTAATTTTTTGTTAAATTTATTATTTAAAACTTTTACTATCTTATTGTGTTAGTCTTTTTATTATGTAGAGTGTATTTTCTTTATACACTCTACACTTTTTAGTCTTTTTTATATCTTTATTTATGCGTTTTAAATAAGTTGACATAATTTTAAAAATGTGATATACTTTTCTCATCAAAAATAACTAAAGCTGAACAATTGAGCGACTTGGTACAATCCACTTTTAAGTTGCAATTAGTTTAGCAGTAGGAGGAAAAATGTCAAATACTACAAAAAATTTTTGGACAGTAGAAAATAAGGGAAAAACTAGCACTCAAAACCATATATATTACTTAGATTACCTTATAAATGGTAAAAGTAAGGTAAAAAATATTTTTAAAAGAAAACATATTACGCTAAAGCGAGATACAAAAGTTATTATTATAAATGATATATATGTACTTGTTAGCACGTATGTCAATTCTTCAGATATGAAAAAGTTTGAAGAGTGTATGAGTGAATTACTAAAAAGTTCCCTTAGTAATAATGGTTACAAAAATACTATTGAAATGTTAAAAGATCTTGATTTTTCAAGATTATAACAATTTAATACATTTAAAAGCAAAGAAATGACTAAACTAAGTTTTTTCTTTGCTTTTGTATTTATATAACTTATTATAAACTTTTAAACATTAACCTAGTAGAAATACTAGGTCTTTTTTTCTTAATCTTTCGTTATTAATAGCAAATTATACTTGGTACATCTAAAAAAGCTAGGAAATATTCTTCCCTAGCCTCTTTACTAAAATATACAATAAAACATACCAAATGCAGTACTATTCTACCGTAAGGAAAAACAAAGCGCAATCAAAAATACAAATCCACATAAAATGCAGAAATTTTTTGAACGCTTAGTTAACTTTAATGCTAACTTTGACTCTATCCTTTCTGTATAATCTAAAAATAACGTTACCAACATACCTAAGTATGAGATGCAAAAACCGCATCCAAAAGTTGCCATAATAGCTAATACACCACTCATAGCGTACCCTCCTAAAAATTTTTATAAAGTATAATATTAAATAACATAAATATTATATAACATTTCTTAATAAATTGCAAGTTTTTAGTGTGCATTTTTAGCAATCATGCTACATAATTATGATTATTTTTTCACTTTTTTTGTAAACATTTAATTGTTGACAAACATTAGTTTGTTTGGTATAATTAGTTTGTAAAATCTAAGTATTACTTAACTCCTACTTTTCTCTTTTATTTTTAATTAAATGTTAAGTATACTTTGTTTAGAAAAGAGGTCTTTTATGAATTTAACAAACGTTTTATTAATTATAACTGTATGTCTACTTATTTTGGTGATTATACTATTAGTTACAAATTCAAAGAAAAAAAATAATAGTAATGATGCATTTTTAAATGAATTTAATTCTATTAGAAAAGAACTTTCAACTATGTTTATGCAAACAAGAGAAGAACTTTCAAAAACTATTGGATTTCAAATCACAGAAAGTTCAAAATTACAGCAAATACAACTTTCAAACATGACAAATATAAATGAGGCAAAACTTGAAAATACTAGAAAAAATATGGAAGAAAAACTTGAAAAAATAAGGCTTACTGTTGAAGAAAGATTACTTTTGCTTCAAAAAGACAATACTGAAAAACTAGAACAAATGCGAGTTACTGTTGATGAAAAACTACATGACACTCTAGAAAAAAGACTTGGTGAATCCTTTAAATTAGTAAATGACAGACTAGAGTCAGTATACAAAGGTCTTGGTGAAATGCAAAATCTAGCACAAGGTGTTGGTGATCTAAAAAAGGTATTTACTAATGTAAAATCTAGAGGATATTGGGGCGAAATTCAACTTGGAACTATTTTGGATCAATTTTTAACTAAAGAACAATATGATTGTAATATAAAAACTAAACCAAAATCAAATGATTTAGTGGAATTTGCTATAAAACTTCCTGGAAAAAATGATAATGAATTTGTATGGCTTCCTGTTGATTCAAAATTTCCAATTGAAGATTATTCAAGACTAGTAGATGCTGAAGAAGCAGCTGATACTGCTCAAATTATGGAGTCAAGAAAAAAACTTGAAAATTCAATAAAATCTTTTGCAAAAGATATACATGATAAATACATAGAGCCTCCATTTACTACTGATTTTGGAATTATGTTCTTACCTACTGAAAGCCTATATTGTGAAGTATTAAAAAATACAGGTCTTTGTGAGTTTATATCTCAAAAATATAGAATTGTTGTTTCTGGGCCAACTACTTTTGTAGCACTTTTAAATAGTTTACAAATGGGATTTAAAACACTTGCTATTGAAAAAAGAACTAGTGAGGTATGGCAACTTCTTGGAATGGTAAAAAGTGAATTTTCAAAGTTTGGTGATATTTTAGATAAAACAAATAAAAAATTACTTGAAATATCCTCTACAATGGATCTTGCTTCTAAAAAAACAAGAACAATTGAAAGAAAACTAAAAAATGTTGAAGCACTTCCTGTAAGTGACGAAAATAGTTTTTATGAATATTCTTCTGATATTAAATTAATAGATTCAAACAATTTAGAAGAATAAGAATTATAATTATATTTACAATAGTAAGCAAAATTTGCTCTACTATTGTTTTTTATTACTTAATTTCTTAGCTTATTTTCAATATAGTTATTCACAAAACAACAAATTTATGCTATAATTTGCTTGATTGACTTATGCTTTATCATAAGTCTAGACATATAAATTATATATATAATAGGAGATGATATAAATGTCAAATTTAAAAGCTGTTATACTTGCAGCAGGAAAAGGAACAAGAATGAAATCAAACCTTCCAAAGGTACTACACAAAATATATGATAGATGTATGATTGATTATGTATGTGATGCCTGTGAAGGCGCTGGATACAATGATATCTATATGATAGTTGGTCACATGAGTGAAAAAGTAATGGAACATGTAAAAAGAAAAAGCGTTACTTTTTGTATTCAAAAAGAACAACTTGGAACTGGCCATGCAGTAATGCAAGCTGCTGATTATATTGAAAATGACGATATTGTATTTGTAATTAATGCTGATCAAGCTTTAATTTCTTCACATACAATAAAATCACTTACTACATACGTAGAACAAGGTAATTATGGTGGCGCCGTACTTGCTGCTACAGTTGAAAATCCTGGATCACTTGGAAGAATAATACGTGATAATCAAGGTAACCTTTCAAGAATAGTTGAAAGAAAAGACTGTAACGAAGATGAAGAAAAAGTTAAAGAAATTAATGTTGGTGTTTATTGTTTTAAAGGTAAACTTTTAAAAGAAGCATTAACTAAACTTGATAATAATAACGCACAAAATGAATATTACATAACGGATATTCCTGTACATATAATGAAAAAAGGATTTAGTTTTGGTGTATATACCCTTCCAGATATATCAGAGTACCAAGGTATCAATTCAAGAGAAGAACTTTCAATTGCAACTAATACACTTCTTGATAGTACTAGAAAAAAACACATGGCAAATGGTGTTACTTTAATAGATCCAAGCAATACATATATTAGTTTAGATGCAAAGATTGGAAAAGATACAATAATCTATCCAGGAACAAATATACAAGGTAGAACTATTATTGGAGAAAATTGTATTATAGGTCCAAATTCTCACATTATATCATCTACAATTGGAAATAACGTAACAATAGAAACTAGTAAAGTAGATTCTAGTATAATACAAGATAATACAAAAATAGGTCCTTTTGCTCACTTAAGACCAAGTTCAAATGTTGCTGAAAACTGTAAAATTGGAAGCTTCGTTGAAACTAAAAATTCAAACATTGGCATGGGAACTAAAGTTCCACATCATATTTATCTTGGTGATTCAGATGTTGGAAGAAATGTTGAAATTGCATGTGGAACAATTACTGCAAATATGAATACTAATTGGGAGAAAAATAGAACTATTATAAAAGATAAAGCATTTATAGGATGTAATAGTGTTTTAGTAGCACCTGTTAGCATTGGTGAAAATTCAATTATAGCTGCCTCTTCTACAATTACAGAAAATGTACCTGCAAATTCACTTGCAATATCAAGAGAAAGACAAACTACTAAAATTGATTATTTAAGAAAATAGCTAATAAGCTATATAGCAATTGTAATACATTTAACATATTTAACATGCATAACATATTTAAAATACTTAAAATTTGGAGTTAAATTCCAAGTTCTAAGTATTTTTTCATATATAAAAATACTTACTAAAAAATTATGTAATACACTATTTTTTCATATACTTTACTTTATGATTTAAATATAAATATAAATAAAATTATAATTATAATTAGAATTTTATTTAATATTAATTTTCACATTTTTGTTCACCTTAAATAGCAATTATTTTTTAATAAAATACTTGTATATTATTACTATTTGGTATAAAATAATATATGTAAAATTATATTTTTTGGAGGGCAAATATATGATTAACTATTTAGAAAAATTAAAAGAAAAATGCATTGTAAACAAAGAATTTTATAATATTGTGGAAGATATTTTCAATAAATTACTTGAATTTGGATATACAACACCAAAAAAAGTAAAGAAACTTCAAAAAAAATTATATGATAATATTGATGTTGTTCTACTTGGCGGTGATGTTAAGGCTGATTACAAAACTGGATACTATGATTCTGTAAAAAAGGAGTTATACATAAAAGATTTATCAAACATCGAGTCCGTATATCTTAGAATTTTATACGCTATAACGACAACAAAAACATCAAAAGATAATTTTGATGTTGGTTATTCTACTGCTAGCCTATCAGATATTGATTACAAGATACATCATTTAAATTTTGGAATAAATAGAGCTGTAGTTTCAAATTTAGTTTGTAGACTTTTATACACTACTCCTACTACCCTATCAATTATGCCTACATATAGAACATATGAAAATGATTTCTTAGGAAATAAAATATCTAGTGATAATGATATATATTTCTTAGAAGGAATCTTATTAAGACAAATTTGTTATATTTTAAACTTAAGTGAAGAAAATTTATATTTAAATTTATTTGAAAAGCCAAATAAGTATTTACACAAATTTTTTAGAAAAATATCTGAGAAAAACATTTCACTACTTCTTACCCTACTTGATAAAATTAGCAGAAACTATTCTACGTATAACAAATTAGTATTTTTAAATAAAATGTTAAATGAAAACTATATAAATATAAAAAAACGTATACTAGATAATGATGTTAAGGATTTAGAACTAGAAAAAGAAAACATAAATTTAGCTATCCAAACCGCACTAGAAAAAGTAGTTTCTAAAAAAGCTCAAGATGACGAGCTTCAACCAAATATAGAATCTTGCTTAGCAGAGGAAATATTAAGATTAGAAAATGAAATAATTAATGATATTACTTCTCTTCAATCACTTCTTGTTACACAATTAATTGAATCTGAAGAAAAGTATAATAGCATTGACTTTGCAATAAAACTAAAACAACTTGAAAGAATATTAATTTTAAAAGATGAAAAACTGCATGATGCTATATACAATACTATATCACTAAAACTTATGACAACATTTGAAGACACTGCTTCTAACATGGTAGAAAAAATGAAATATAGCATAATAAATGAGATATTGTCTAGTGATAAGTATATAAAGATTTACAAAAATATGAAATTTAATAAAATAGAAAGTGTAAATTTTGAAGATAAAAATACATGTCTTGCTGTTCTTAGCGTTGATAATTCATTTTTACAATTAGTAAAAATAGATTCTTTGCAAAAAAATATGAAAGATTTAAGAGATAATACTGTATCACTTAACATAGAAAATATGGCTTATTTACTAAATAATCCATCTGTTACTAAAGATGTTCATGTATTTGAACAAATATTTACCATAATTCATACTAAATTTCCTGATTTTTCAAATGTACGAATTGAAAATATGTTTTTTGTAAGTGTTGAAAAAAATATATTAATTATAGTGATGCATGATGATACATTTACTGTTTTAAATGTGATTCCATCTGGTAATAGTTTCAACATAAAAAAATCAGACATTAGTGAATTTTACAGTATATTTAACTTAAAAAACATGTCAAATTTACCTGTAATTTATAACAAAAAAGAAACTACTTTACAAAAAGTTTTATCTTTTTTTACATTCTTTGCATAACAAATAAATCCCCTACTTTATTGTAAGGGATTTATTTTATAATATATCTGTTATATAATAATTACACATTATCATACATTATTACGTTAATATTATACCAAACTTATGTTATTATCTTAAGAAGCAGCCATTTCCAATAAATTCACGTATTATTGAATCAACTGGAATGTTACTAGTTTCCATAGGTAAAAAGTTGTTTAAAAACTCATATAATCTTCTTGCATCACTATAATAAATACTATTTCTATCAAGTTGCAAAAGAAGTGGTTGCGCAAATGTTTTCATAACAGATGGCTCATATAGCAAGCTAGAGTTATATATATAATCTACAGTATTTACATATGGAAATATGTACTTAGTCTCCCCTTTTACAACATTTTGCCATAATTCAAAGCTTCTTTCAACACTATGTCCACGAGTATTATAATCTCTTACCATTCTTCTTAAAAATCTTGTATCAGTTGAAGAAACCTTAGTATACCCATCTAGATTTAAAGTTGCAATAGGTGCAATATATATTTTATACTTGTTTTCTGCTGGTGTAAATTCAGTAAGAATTGGATTTAAAGCATGTATTCCTTCTATTACTAAAATATCATTTGAGTTAAGTTTCAAGTATTTTCCATTATATCTTTTAGTTCCTTCAATAAAATCAAATTCAGGCAATTCTACAGTTTTTCCTGCTATTAAATCTCTCATTTGTGAATTAAACAAGCTAATATCTAAGGCTTCTACACATTCAAAGTTATACTTACCATCCTCTCCAAGTGGTGTATCCTTTCTTTCAACAAAATAATTATCCATAGATATAGTTATTGGATTATATCCTGTAAGTTTTAGCTGAACACCTAGCTTTTGAGCAAATGTAGTCTTACCAGATGAAGATGGACCAGCTATTAAAATCATTTTTACATTTTTTCTTTTTTCTATATCAAGTACAAGTTCAACCAAATTTCTTTGATGTATAGCCTCTGATACTTGAATTACTTCATTCATCTTGTTTTTTAAATTCTTATCATTTAAATTACCAACATTTTCTATACCAAGAATGCTATTTAAGTTATTGTATTTTATATATGTTTCATATAGTCTATCTTCAGTTATAGCTTTCTTAACATTCATATTTTCATCTGGTAATACAAGTAATGCCCCATCTTTATATGAAATTAAGTCAAATTCTCTAACATAACCAGTACTTGGTGCAAGCAAACCATAAAAATAGTTATACATTCCATCACAAAAATACATAGTAACGCTTGATCTTAACTTATTATCTATATTTTCTAGTTTATCTGCGTCATTTGAAGCTGTATAAAGTACAGTAGCCTCTTCAATTGGTACAGTTCTTTTTAATATTGGATAATCTTTAGAAATTATCTCTAACATTTTTTGCTTTATTTCTTTTAATTTATTTTCTGTAAGTTCAAGGTTATTAGCAACAAAATATTGATCTTTATTTATAGTTGCAATAAACTCAATATCAACATTAGAATAAAGTGAAGTAAGAGCCATATATAGTATCATTTTTAACGTTCTTGAATAAATTAGATATCCATCTCTATTTGTTTTATACTTAATATACTCAATCTTGCTATCTCTTACAAGCTCATAGTCAAAATCTTTTACCTCATTATTAATTTTAAGACCAAGAACGTCACTAATATCATTTTCAACTAACTTTACAACATCCCCTGCTTTTGCTTTATAATCTACTTCAATACATCTTGAATCATCAAATGATATTTTTATCTTTCTATTCATATAACCACCCCTAAAATAATTGTAATATTCAAAATACGAAAATAGTATATTACATTATTTAAATAATTGCAATACATATTTAAATTCTATAGCTATAAATTTACACAAATTATTTATTAAACTATTTTCTTTTTATATTTTCTAAGAATATTTTAACAAATTCTTCATTACTTTTTGTCTTTACTAATATATTCATTATTTTTTCAACTATTTCTAAATTATCAAGAGATTTTGAATTTTGTGACATAAGCCTTCTTATACATGTTGCACATTCCTGTTCTTGCTTACTAAGTAATAAATCATCTCTTCTAGTACCAGATTTATATATATCAATAGATGGAAATATTCTTTTTTCAGTAAGTTTTCTATCTAAGTATACTTCCATGTTTCCAGTTCCTTTAACTTCTTCGAAAATAATATCATCCATTCTGCTTCCTGTTTCTGCAAGTGCAGTTCCAAGAATAGTTAAGCTTCCTCCATTTTCTATATTTCTAGCAGCCCCAAAAAACTTCTTAGGAAAATGTAAACAAGCAGGATCAAGACCACCAGATAATGTTCTACCACTTGGCTCAACGACCAAATTATTTGCTCTTGTAAGTCTTGTAATACTATCAAGTAATATTACAACATCTTTATTATGTTCTACAAGTCTTTTAGCTCTTTCTAATACCATCTTTGAAACTTTTATATGATGCTCTGGTGATTCATCAAAAGTTGAATGAATTACTTCAGCATCTATAGATCTTTCAATATCAGTAACTTCTTCTGGTCTTTCATCTATTAGTAATACCATTAAATGAACTTCTGGATTATTTTTTAGTATTCCATTTGCTATTTGCTTTAAGACAGTAGTTTTACCTGCTTTTGGTTGTGCAACAATTAGTCCACGTTGTCCTTTACCAATTGGAGCAATTAAATCAATAATTCTAGTAGAATACTCATTTGTAGTTGTTTCTAACTTCAATCTTTCAGTTGGATAAATTGGAATAAGTGATTCAAATGATTTTCTTTTTAATGCACTCTCTACTCTACAGTCATTTATTTTATCAATGTATATAAGTGATGGAAATTTATTTTGTGGATCAGTTGTAAACCTTGCGATTCCTTTTAACATATCACCAGTAGAAAGCTTAAATCTTCTAATTTGTACTTGAGAGACATAAACATCTTTATCACCTGGTAAATAGTTATCACTTCTTAAAAATCCATACCCATCAGGCATAACTTCTAATATTCCCTCTGTTATATAATCTGTTTCAGGATTTTCTATTTGTATGTCAACTTTTTCATCTAAACTATGAGTATCCTCTAATGCTTTTATTATTTCTTCAACTAAATATTCTTTTTTTAATCTTTGATATCCATCTAACTTTAAATCATCTGCGATTTTTCTTAAATCTGCTAGAGTGGATTTTTTTAATGTTTCTTTGGTATACATATTATTCCCCCTTTATATTAATTTAGCAAATAAATCATAATCGTTACAATCTATTATTTCAACATTTGCATATTCACCAATTATTACTTTATTTGATGTGTTTTCATCAATTTTTAAATATATTCTTCCATCAACATCTGGTGCTTCACACCATGATCTACATACAAAATATTCTTCATCTTCTGAAATATCTTCAACAATAACTTCATATTTTTTTCCAATTCTTTCTTTATTCTTTTCTAAAGAAATATCCTTTTGAACATCAAAAACTTCTTTAAGTCTTTTTTCTTTTACTTCTTCATCAATTTGATTTTCCATATTATATGCCTTCGTGTCTTCTTCTCTAGAGTAAGCAAACGCACCAAGTCTATCAAACTTTACTTTTTTTATGCCATCTATAAGCTCTGCAAAATCTTCTTCTGTTTCACCTGGAAATCCAGTTATAACAGTAGTTCTAAGTATAGGATCTTTAACTTGCTCTCTAATTTTAGAAATTCTATCAAATATTATTTCCTTAGTATCATGCCTATTCATGGCCTTTAACATCTTATTTGAAAAATGTTGTACAGGTATATCAAAATATTTACAAACTTTATCATTGTTTGCTATTTCTTCGATTAATTCATCAGTTGCTTCAAATAAATACATATATAATATTCTAATCCATTTTACGCCATCTATTTTAGAAATTTTTCTTAAAAGCTCTGATAGCATAAGCTTACCATAAATATCTTTTCCATATTTTGAAGTATCTTGTGAAATAATACATATCTCTGATATTCCCTGTGATACAAGTGAATTTACTTCTTCTAGAATATCTTCAATTTTCCTACTTTTAAACTTACCTCTTATAAATGGAATTGCACAATAGCTACACCTATTATCACAGCCATCTGATATACGCACATATCCAAGTGGAAATTTTGTTGAAACTACTCTATTACAAAAACTTAACTCCTGATTTGATTGATTTGAAAACTCCTGACCTAAAAACTCTGATAAAATTTTGTCTATATTATTATACTCATCGACACCAACACATAAATCTACTTCTGGCATTTCTTCAAGTATCTCTTTTTTATACCTTTTTGCAAGACAACCTGTTACAATTAAATACTTACATCTTCCTACTTTTTTATAATCTGCCATTTCAAGAATAGTATCAATTCCTTCTTTTTTAGCTGATTCTATAAAGCCACAAGTATTAATGATTATTATATCACATATACTTGGATCATTTACAATATTAAATTTATACTTATTCTTAAGCAAACCTAGTATCATTTCGCTGTCAACTTGGTTTTTACTACATCCAAGCGTTACTAGACCAACATTCATAACATACTACTCCTTTCGATAAATCATATTATATCATACTTTTACAAAAATTGGAATACTTAAGTCTTATTTTTTTGAAAAATATGGAAATTTTATAAAGTTACATAAGATAAATATTACATAAATCTGTAGAAATTATTATATATTTATTGACATTTTAATACAAATTTGATAGAATACTATAAAATAATTTATTATATTTTAAGGAGGATTTTCTTTATGAGAAAAGCTAATGAGACTAATGTATCTAGCGTTAAGACAAAAACAGGCAGTAATAATAATGCTTGTATTATCACCGGTAGTGGCGAGATTACATTTTTCTTGAATGGTTATGGAGATGTTGTAACCGAAAATAACGGTGTATACATCGTAAAATTTAGTCACGACGATACAGGAAAAATTACAGATTCAATTACTGTAACTGACAAAATTACATTAAAAAAAGTTACGGTTGTTTCTGGTGCAGTTGTTTCAGCCATGGAACATGATTTAAAGTATGGTCGTGTTGACGAGCCAAAAGATTTTTGTTTTTCTGAGGCGATCATGAGCAAGGATGCAAACTATTCTCTTTTTGCTTTTATTTTCTGTGTTTGTAAGAAATACATCCGCATCCTATAATTAATTAATTTAAATATTTTACCTCACACTTTCATTTTAAGTGTGAGGTATTTTTTATTTAAGTATTGGTTGTATTTGTTTAAATTCCATTCCAAGTTTTATAGTATCAACTAACTTATCATAATCAAGCACTAAAGATTTAGGTTTTGATATGTAGTTATCTTGGCTAAATGGTACAAAAAAATAATTTTTAGTATCAATGATTTCGGCTATATTTTTTAATGTCTTACCTAACCCATCATTAGTTGATATTCCAATTACCACCGGCTTATTATTCCTTATATGACTCTTTACAGCCATAGTAACTGTTGTATCAGTAATTCCATTTGCAAGTTTAGCAAGTGTATTACCAGTACATGGACATATTACAAGTATATCTACCATGTTCTTTGGACCGATTGGTTCTGCCTTTACTATACTATCAATTACTTTATTTTTTGTTTCATCTTCAACCATTTGTACGAATTCTTTTGCTTTATAAAATCTGGTATCTAATTTTTTTACATTATTTGAAATTATAGGTATAACAGTTGCACCTTCTTGCATTAGAGATCTAATTACATCTTTTGTCATATTAAAATTGCAAAAAGAGCCTGTTATACAAAGTCCTATTGTAATATTTTCTAGTTTCATAAGCTCCCTCCACTACTATATTTTATGATACCAAAATTTATTTGTTCCAAATAACTTGTATATAGTTATAAAAATAAGTAACTCCATTAAGAAATTCTTAATGGAGTTAAAATTAAACTATTTTACAAATATTACCATTTGGAATAGTTTGGATTTACAGTTTCAAGTACCTTTTTAAGATATTCATATGCTTTATCATAGTCACAAGCGTGAATACCACGTTTTCCACCATTTCCCCATTTTGTAACATCTTCTGTGCCAAAAAGTTCATTTATATCAAATGGTTTATAATTTTCCTGCCACTCAATTGATATAACACGCTTTCTCCACCCCATTATGATATCGCCGTCAATGGTGTGAAACAAAAACCACGGAATATGAGAATACCCCTCACGACTACAATAGCCATTTGGCAAAAGTTCAAACTGATAGTCGCTATCTTCATAAATAATACTCATCATTCTACGAGTAAATTTATCGATCTCAGTAAGTTTTCTGTAATTACTCCAACAACTTTCATGATAAAATTTACCCTTATCATATACACATGGATTATTCCTAATATCTTCAATTGTAAACGCCTTTCCGCAACAAGGACAAACAGAACCAGCAGTAGGAATGACGTATCCACCAGAAGATATCAAGCTAAAGCCTACACTATTGTGTCTACGAAAAGTTTCATACTCTTCAACATCTCCTTTTGTTTCAAGTTTCCCTTTTGCTGTTTTTTCAATTGACATAACCTGTCCAAACTGATCGAGCCAAAAACAACCAAAAAGCATAAATTCATTAAGCCTTTGTCTTTCATGTGCCTTACGGAATATTCTCCTGTTTTGCAACATTTCATTCAAATCAGAAAGATTGAGAAGTGAGTTTTCAATGCCATCTACAGTATCAAATGTATCTCTTGGTACATCAAAAGATCTTTCTTCATAAATAATTTCTGCCTTCAACGGAATATATTTGCCTCCGTTCATCCTTTTAAGTTCTTCCTCCTTAAACATATAAAGCATTTCTTGCTCTTCTGTAAAGTTTGGATGACCATAGCAGTCAAACGACTCAGGAATAATCGGTTCGCCTAACAAAGTTACCTTTACAGTTTCAGGAATAGCTAGCTTGTCTAACGTGATAAATCCAATAGTTCCATTTCCTGTTACTAATGCTTCAATCCGTTTCCTTTCAAAGTTCATGATAAAACCTCCTTAAATATTGTATTTTTTATTTTGTTACTTACAACTAATGCCTCCGAAGTTTCGAATGGCACTAAAAATTTAATACCTTTGTCATTATAGCACAACTTTACATAAAAATCAAATTTGTTACGTTCTATTATTTCAATAATAATTTTAGTTAGTATAAACATTATATGAACGTTATCACATATTTACTTAATAAATCTATTTTGAAGAATAAATTTAAAGATAGTGATACTAATTATATATTATTTGTGTTCCAAAAATTAAAAATAATAAATTACACCAAATTTAGTAAACATACACATCAAAAAAATATCTAAAATTTTTTAAATTATTTTTTATAAAATAGAGTGGAAACTTTAAAATAATAAAATTCCCACTCTATAATTTTTACATCTTGCTAAACACGTTCTAGTTATATTTTTCTAAATAACCCTATAACTTTTCCAAGAATTGTAACATCTCTAACTATAATTGGATCCATAGTATCATTTTCAGGTTGTAATCTTACATGACCATTTTCTTTGTAAAAAGTCTTTACAGTAGCATCTCCATCAATCATTGCAACAACTATTTGTCCATTTCTTGCCGTCTCTTGTTTTGTAACAATTATATAATCACCATTATTAATCCCAGCATTAATCATACTCTCCCCTTGTACTTTTAGGATGAAATTATCATTTTTTAGTGAATCCTGAGAAAAGAAACTCTCTCCTATAGAAAAATAGTCTTCTACATTTTCTTGTGCTAAAATTGGCTCGCCTGCAGCTACTTTTCCTACTATTGGTACAGCTATTGTAGACTCTGCTCCAACTACACGTATTGCTCTAGTTTTTAAATCTTTTTTTGAAATATATCCCTTATCTGCAAGTCTAGAAATATATTGATGTGCTGATGAAGTTGATTTAAAATCAAGTGCAGCACAAATTTCTCTTACAGATGGCGGATAACCAGTTATTCTAATTTGCTCCTTTATATAATCTAATACTCTTTGTTCTTGTTTATTAAGATTTGAACTTTCCATAAAACTCCTCCTCGAACTTACGTTTGCATAAATTATACCATATATAGCATTATTTGTCAAACAAAAGTTCAATTTTTAAATATTTTATGTCATTTATTATCGACCAATTTCATCATTTTGTAATATTCATATAACATTAGTATAATATATGTGTAATATTTGCAAGCCTTACTATACAAACTAAATTAAAATTAAATTAAATTAAAACTATAAAAAAGAGACTTAAGTCTATAATTAAAACTTAAGCCTCATTTTTTAGCAAACTTTGTAGAAATCTAAACCTTATTTACAAATTTCAAACTTCATCTTCGAATAAGGTGGATTACTAGTATCAAACACAATTCCATCCTTGATAACTTCTTTTGCAAGCTCAACTTGATGGCAAGTAAATACAACAACTCTCCTTTCATCATAACAGTAATTGCAAATGTATTTTAATACATTTCTAGCTGTTTTTTCATCTAGCTGACTGGTTGCCTCATCAAATATTACAAGCTGTTGTTCTCTTTGTAAGTTATATAGAACTTTTGCTACTTGTAATCTTTGCTTTTGACCAGATGAAAATTCTGACTTTTTAGCAACTGCTAAATACTTAAGTATAGTCTCATCTGCATCACTATCAGAAGCTGATTTTGCAATGTTGTGCAAAATATCATAATAAACAGACACACCCTTTAATATTTCAATAAGTTTTTCCTTGTTTATCGCCTCACCAAAAGTAAGTTCTTCTAATATCGATGCTGAACCAAAATTTGCACTTGCTTCTTGCATCACGGAGTTTAAATATAGACTTCTTCCATAACTTTTTATTACTCCGTTTTCACCAAGTCTTAGCTTACCTGATAAGATATGTAAAAAAGTCGTTTTACCGCAACCCGTGTGTCCACTTACAAGATAGCTTTTACCAAGTTTTAGTTTATTTTTTTCTTCACTTACCAAGGTATATAAAGTCTTTGATGATGGATACGAAAACTCAAACTTGTCAATGTCTATACAATCTACCTCTTCAAATACAGGTACCATCTTTTTCTTTTCCTCACTCATATAAACTTTAGCTACTTCATTATAAAGCTTCTCATTTGCTAAAATTCCAGCAGAATATTGCTTTAAGTCAACAATACTATCTTTGACATTGAGTACATTTTGTATAATTCCAGCATATACTCCAATTGTTGCTGATATTTCTACTATTGTAGTAACAGAAAATTTAGAAATTCCACCTTTTTTAATTACCAACACTATTACTGTAACTATCGTAAAAAGTAAAATAATAGCTGCCATTTTACTTGTATCTTTAAGTCGGTAATTCATTCTTTCAAGGTTAACCTCCTTCATTTCATCTCTAAATGAAAGTAGCATGTTTTTTCTAAAGATTAATTCCTTTTCAGTGCCAAAGTCAATATTTAAAAAATCATTGTAAGATTCCATATATTTTCTCTTGCACTTTGAATATTTATCAGCAAATTCCTCATTTTTCTTCACTTGCTTTCTACCCAAATAGAAATTAAAAGCACAGATAACAAAAACAAAAACTAATAATCCTTCATACTTTTTCATGGATATTGCTGATATCACTGTCATAGCAACTGTAATTCCTATTAGCAAAATTGAAACTCCAAACTCTTTAGCTAAATTCCAAACATTATCTATGTAGTCATAGCATCCATTCCAAATCGAATTAGTACCTAACTGTTCTGAAAAATTGCCATTTTTCATGAATACTTTACCATTTACTTTTCCAATAATGTTTGTCAGCTTATTAGTTAATTCAATATCCACATTTTCCTTAAACCTTTCATTTAAAGCCCATATATATGTATTAATGCTTCGACCAAGTGGAACCATTGAACAATTTAGCATAAGAAGAAATATAGAAATTACAGGATTTACATTTGCAAGTGCCTTTGATAGTAATAACGCACAATAAAGTATATTTAGGAGCACCTTTGAAATCATGAATGCTACAAAATACTTCAAGCTTGCTTTTTTTAGTTTCTGTGTCATGTCCACCTTTTTTGACTCATTCCACAAATTTGAACATTTTTTCATTTCCATAGTTAATAACCTCCAAATTTTTTAATCATTTTACTAAAATTTTAGCAAAATTAAAAATTTTTTATTACTTTCATTGTACCACATCTTTTAATATAAAGCAATGCGTGTCATGCACATTACATAATTTGTGTACTAAAAAAATAATAAAATAAAAAATACAAACTATGAAAATTTTATTTTATCACAGTTTGTATTCTATATTCATTTTCTATACTAATATAACTAAAAATCAAATAGTTTTACTACATCAAATCCAGTGTGATCACATGATACCATTTTATACTCTATTTCATCTATAATTCCTTCTTTTATCATGAAAGTACCATAACCATGTAAATGACCATAGATACATAGCACCACTCCATATTCTTTCATAATACTACAAAACTTGCTATAAAAAGGTGGATAATGCATTGCAACTATAATTTTTTTCCCTGTTTTTTTTCCTTCTTCTAAAGATAGCCTTAACCTTATTTCCTCTCTTGCGGTAATTTTTTTATCTAATGTAGCATCTCCTGATTCAGTTTTTCCCCAACCACGAGTACCACAGACCACATAATCTCCAATAACATAAGAATTATTATGCAAAATGTCTATTGTATCAAAATTATTTTCTTTGAAAAAATTATAAAGTTTAGACTTTGTTGAAAAGTAATAATCATGATTGCCTTTTAAAATTATCTTTCTACCTGGCAAACTATTAATAAATTCAAAATCTTTCCTACTTTCTTTTAAAGTAAGCCCCCAAGATAAATCACCTGGAAGTAACACATAATCGTCACTTTTTACTCTTCTTTCCCAATTTTCTTTTATTCTTTGCTCATAGTTATCCCACTTTTTTCCAAAAATATTCATTGGTTTATTTACCCCAAATGAAAGGTGTAAATCAGAAATAGCATAAATTGTTGGCATCTTACCACCTACTCTCCAATCTTTTTATTTGCAATTGCATTTAAGTCAAGTTTATCTAAAATATCAAATTTTTTTCCAGCTATAAAATTATAATATGCTGCGCACCCTATCATTGCAGCATTGTCAGTACAATACTTTAGCTCTGGCATATATGCTAAGAATCCATTTTGTTTAGCTTTTTTTTCTAACATTTCTCTTAATACTCTATTTGCAGAAACTCCTCCTGCCAGTACTACCTTATTTAAATTTAACTCTTTCATAGCTGTTATTGTATTATTGGTTAATTCTTCACAAACAGTATTTTCAAAAGATGCTGCCATATCTTCTTTTCTTAATTTTTTGCCTTCTTTATGTGCAATATTTATAACTGCAGTCTTGATTCCACTAAAACTAAAATCTAAATTGTCAAATTTAGTTTTTGGCAAGTTATATGTTAGCTTTCCATTTAAAGCCAGCCTTGAAACCTCAGGACCACCTGGATAATTTAGTCCAAGTACTCTTGCAACCTTATCAAAAGCTTCTCCAACTGCATCATCACGAGTTTTGGCTATTACCTCAAATTCGGTAAAATCTTTTACATGAACTATATGTGAATGTCCTCCAGATACAACAAGTGCTAAAAAAGGTGGCTTCAAATCCTTATTTGTAATATAATTTGCAGCTATATGCCCCTCTATATGATGCGTTGGAACTATTGGAATATTAAGTGCATATGCAAGAGATTTTGCAAATGAAACCCCAACAAGTAAAGCCCCTATAAGCCCAGGAGCATAAGTAACTCCTATAAAATCAATATCATTTAGACTAATTTTTGCCTCTTTTATTGCCTCATCAAGTACGTATGTTATATTAGTAAGGTGTTTTCTTGATGCAATCTCAGGTACTACACCACCATACTCTTTATGAATTTCAATTTGTGTTGAAACAATATTTGAAAGTACCTCTCTTCCATCTTTTAAAATTGCAATAGATGTTTCATCACAACTTGTTTCTATACTAAGTCCAATCATTATTTTCTTTCCTCTTTTCTAAAAAAATACTATATGTAAATGTAATAAACAGTTACAATTTCTACAATATATTTATTACAAAATAAACGAAATTAATTTAAATATAACATTAACAAATGGCGTTATAATATAACTTCCAATGTTTGTAACAAAAAATACTAAGATTATAATATATGAATAATTTTCTAAACTTGCATATGCTTGTTTTGCTTTATATGGTAAAAAGTAATATAGTACTTTTGATCCATCAAATGGTGGTAATGGTATTAAATTAAATACAGCAAAAACCACATTAAATTCTACTCCTAAAATAAGCATATTAAAAAGTATTCCACCAACACTACTAGTAACTACTGGTACCGCAAGTCCAGTTACAAGTAATACTTTTAGTATAATTACCAATAGTAATGCTAAAATCAAATTTGAAACAGGTCCAGCAAGTGCTGTTAGCATTATTCCCTTTGTTTTATTTTTAAAATTTTCCTCATTTATAATTGCAGGTTTTCCCCAACCAAACCCACATAACACAATACATAAAAGGCCAAGTAAATCAATATGCTTAAATGGATCTAAGGTTAAATTTCCAAGATATTTTTGTGATTTATCTCCAAGTTTATATGCAACAAATGAATGTGAAAATTCGTGTATTGAAATTGAAATTAAAAGTATTGGTAACGTATAAAGTAAAGAAATTAATCCTTCTCTTGTAAAAACATGAAACATATATTATACCTCCTTAAAATCATCATCTACCTTAGATATTATATCAAAAATAAACATCAAATACAAGGTGTTTATTATTTAGTTTTTTTTACAAAAAGCTTATGTTCTTCTTTTATTATTTTGGACATTTTCTTAAATTATTACTTAAGACATTATCATAAATTAAAATCATATAACTTTTATTATTCTAAATTACTTATGCTTGACAAACAAATATATAGATTATATAATGTCCATGATACTGTAGTAATCATTTAAAATAATTTTTAAGGAGGAAAAGCATATGGATGAAAGCGATTACAAAATTGTATTTTTTCATGGTCACATGAACGTAGTACCATTTAACACGCTACCTGATGGCTCACACTATGCATTTTGGGGAGATTCGATCGAAAAAATATCATCAAATTTCACCGGAATAGACTGGGGAAAACATAATCCAGAACTTGCAAAAAGAACTAAGCGAGTAGATCTTGACGATGATAAAAACAATACAAACTAAAATTTAGCATTTTTATATTTTGATTATCTATATCACTAATAAAGATAGGCTTAAGTCACAACTTTTAGATCATTTAGCAACACTCAAAAAGCTAAAAGGCTATACATAATATGATATAAAACTAGAAAAAATAACTAAAAAATGGACATTAAGATAGACATTAAAATGGACTAAAACCTAATTTGGTACAAAATATTTTCTATCACTTTGTACCTTAACTATCGCAATTAAAAAGTAGGTATTTTATACTTCAGTAGTACAAAATATCTACTTTTTTTATTCAAATTCATACATTATTACACTAATTAAATTAATGGCTGCAGTATCTGCTCTTAAAATCCTACTGCCTAAGCTAACACAATAAACGTTACTTATACCACACAAAGTATTAGCTTCCTTTTCATCAAATCCACCTTCTGGACCGATAATTAACGAAATATCATATACTTCATTAGCCTTTTTTACTTTTTCTATTTCACTTTTTAAAGAACTGTCTGATTTTTCATAAGCAAATATACATGCATCTGTATCTTTAATACCTTGCATAATATCGTTAAAATACAGTATATCCTCAACATATACTCTATCTGTTCTACCACATTGTTTACATGCTTCGTCTGCTATTACTTGAAGCTTTTCTCTTCTTTTTTTACATGATTTTTCATCTAACTTTACTATTGTATTTTTTGAAAAAAATGGTACTATTTTACTACATCCAAGTTCCGTTGCTTTTTGAATTACATAATCAATTTTTTCATTTTTTAACATTGCTATATATAGTGTAAGATGTGTATTTGGTACCCCAACTTTTGGTGCGTTTCCTAATTTTTCTAGTAATATACTATCTTTTCTTATTTCATTTATTTTAGCTATACAATCATTTACAATAATTTCATCACCTATTTCATGTCTTAAAACTTGAATATGCTTTACTTCCTTACCACAAATTTTAAATATTTCACTTTCCTTATCCACTATTTCAATGTTATCTTTATCAACTATAAACCTTCTAGCCATTTTTTCTCCTTATTATCTTATATATAAAATTATATCAAATATCTTTTACAATATCAAGCAACATGCATATAAAAAGCTACATCACAATAAGCAATGTAGCCTTGTATATTTTAAGTACGACTATAATTCTATCTACCAAAAAAAGTCTTTTTCTTGCTTACTTCATCTCCGCAAGATTTAGCAAACTGCTCAAGTAACGCTCTTTGTTCATCAGTAAGCCTTTTTGGAATATCAACATTTACGGTAAACTCAAGATTTCCTTTACTACGACCATGTATACTTTGAATTCCTCTATCTCTTAACTTAAATGTAGTTCCTGTTTGTGTTCCTTCTGGAATGGTAAATTCTACCTCTTCTTCTAAAGTTGGTACCATTATCTTTCCACCAAGAACCATTTTAGAATAAGGAACCTTGATATTTTCAAGTATATCAAATCCACGTCTTGTAAATATCTTATGTGGTGCAATATTTACTACAACAAACAAATCACCATTTGGTCCGCCTTTTCTTCCACAGTCTCCCTCACCTCTTAGTGAAATTGCTTGACCATTGTCAATTCCTGCAGGAATAGTTACTTCTATCCTTTTTAACTTTTTTATTACACCTTTTTTATTACATTTTTCGCATGGTTCAGTTATGACCTTACCTTCACCACCACACTTATCACAAGTCTTTACAGTAGCAAAAGAACCCATTATAGTGTTTTGTGTTATTTGTATTTTACCTCTACCATTACACCTATCACAAGTTACAACTCGGCTTCCCGCTTTTGCTCCACTACCATGACAACTATCACATATCTCTTGTCTAGATACGTTAATTTCCTTTTTTGTACCAAAAGCAGCTTCTTCAAAAGTTATATTCATGTTATATCTTAGATCTGCTCCTCTAACAGGACCTGATTTTTTAGAGCCACTAAAGCCTCCAAATCCTCCACCAAAAACACTACCTAAAATATCATCTAAATCTATATCTACGCCCATTCCACCAGAAAATCCAGAAAAATCAAATCCTCCAAATCCTCCGCCATATGAACCAGCACCAAATCCAGCTTGTTCAAAATTAGAACCAAATCTATCGTATTGTGCACGCTTTTGCTTATCAGAAAGCACAGAATAAGCCTCATTTATCTCTTTAAACTTTGCCTCTGCCTTTTTCTTATCTTCATCAGTATGTTGTGCATCTGGATGGTACTGCTTAGCTAACTTTCTATATGCACGTTTTAAATCTTCATCAGAAACATCTTTTGATACTCCCAATATATCATAATAATCTTTTGACTCTGCCACTTAAAAATTCCTCCTATTTTAAATATATGGGTGGTAAGAAAACCTTCCACCCATATACATTATATAATAGCATATACAAAGTAAGTACACATTAAATACTATTTATTGTCATCCTCAACTTTATAATCAGCATCATGAACTACATTATCCTCACCACTAGAAGCTCCTGCTTGATCAGCATTTCCTGCTCCTTGAGCTTGTGAATATAACTTTGAAGATATATCATAAAATACTTGAGTAAGTTTTTCAGAAGCTGATTTTATTGCTTCATTATCTGTTCCCTCTAATGCTTTTTTAACATTTTCAAGTTCAACTTCAACTTTTCCTTTTTCTTCAGGAGAAATCTTTCCTTCTAACTCTTTCAATGTTTTTTCTGTGTTATATACAAGTGAATCAGCATTATTTCTAATTTCAACTTCTTCTTTTCTCTTTTTATCTTCAGCAGCATGTGCTTCTGCTTCCTTAACAGCAGCTTGAATTTCTTCTTCTGTTAAGTTTGTACTAGCTGTTATAGCTATTTTTTGTTCGTTATTTGTTGCTAAATCCTTAGCAGATACGTGAACGATACCGTTTGCATCTATATCAAATGTAACTTCAATTTGAGGTACACCACGTGGAGCTGGTGGAATTCCAGTTAAACTAAATCTTCCAAGAGTCTTGTTATATGATGCAATTTCTCTTTCACCTTGTAATACATGTACTTCAACTGATGTTTGACCATCTGCAGCTGTACTAAATATTTGAGATTTTTTAGTTGGTATTGTAGTATTTCTCTCAATTAATTTTGTAAATACTCCACCATAAGTTTCAATACCAAGTGATAAAGGTGTAACATCTAGCAAAACTAGATCTTTAACTTCACCAGTTAAAACACCACCTTGAATTGCTGCACCAATTGCAACACATTCATCAGGGTTAATTCCCTTATATGGTTCTTTACCTGTAATTCTCTTTACTGTTTCTTGTACTAAAGGTACACGAGTAGAACCACCAACTAATAATACTTTATCTATTTTATCAAATGTTAATCCAGAATCTTTCATAGCTTGATTTACTGGTTCAACAGTAGATTCAACAAGATCAGAAATTAACTCTTCAAATTTTGCTCTTGTTAAAGTTATATCCATATGTTTTGGACCTGTGCTATCAGCTGTAATAAATGGTAAATTAATTTGTGCTTGCATAACACTTGAAAGTTCAATTTTAGCCTTTTCTGCAGCTTCCTTTAATCTTTGCATTGCCATGCTATCAGTTGATAAATCTATACCGTTGTCCTTTTTAAATTCAGATATTAAATAATCAATTATTCTTTGGTCGAAATCATCTCCACCAAGTCTGTTATTACCAGATGTAGACATAACCTCAAATACGCCATCTGCTATATCTAGAATAGATACATCAAATGTACCACCACCAAGGTCATAAACCATTATTTTTTGTTCTGCATCTTTATCAAAGCCATGAGCAAGTGATGCAGCTGTTGGTTCGTTTATTATTCTTAATACTTCAAGACCAGCTATTCTACCAGCATCTTTAGTTGCTTGTCTTTGTGAATCATTAAAATATGCAGGAACAGTTATAACTGCTTGAGTAACTTTCTCACCAAGATAATTTTCAGCATCTGTTTTTAATTTTTGTAAAATCATTGCTGAAATAGCTTGTGGTGTATATTCCTTATCATCAATTTTTACTTTTTTATCAGTACCCATATCTCTTTTGATTGACATTATTGTTCTATCATGGTTTGTAACTGCTTGTCTTTTAGCTACTTGACCAACAAGTCTTTCACCATTTTTTGCAAAAGCAACTATTGATGGAGTTGTTCTTGCGCCTTCTGCATTTGGAATTACAACTGGTTCGCCATTTTCAATTACGGCAACACATGAATTTGTTGTTCCCAAATCAATACCTATAACTTTTGACATAATATTACCTCCTAAATTACAAAGTTATTTATATTATATACTTAAAATAACCAAAAATACATTACTTTAAGTAGATATCAAATTAGTTTGCTACTTTTACCATAGCATGACGGATAACTTTTTCACCAAGTTTATATCCTTTTCTAAATACTTCTACTACTTCTTTTTCAGAATATTTATCATCTTCGATGTGTATTACTGCTTCATGAAAATTAGGATCAAATGTTTTATTTAATGCATCAATTTCTCTTAATCCAAATTTCTTTAGAGTATCATTTAATTGATTATATATCATAAGCATTCCATTTTTATATGACTCATCGGTAGTTGTCGCATTAATTGCCTTTTCAAAATTATCAATTATTGGAAGTAAATCAGATATAACATCTGAAGTGATTGTAGAATACATACTTTCCTTTTCCTTTAATACTCTTTTTTTGAAATTATCAAATTCAGCCATATTTCTTTTTAAATGATCAAAATATTCATCTGCTTTTTTCTTTTGTTCATTTAAATGATCATTAAGTTTTGCAATATATTCGTCTTTGTCTATACTTTTTTCAGAATTTTCATCATTTGTTTTATTTTCTACTACTTCTTCTGATAACTCTTCAACTTTTTTATTTTCTTCTTTTTTCATATTATCCTCCTTCTTCTTTACCTTTTTTATTTTTGTTATTGCTAACTATTAAATTCTTAAATTTACTATTTATATACCTTAGTGTAGAAACAGTTTTTGAATAATCCATTCTTTTTGGACTTACAACAGAAATTTTTCCAATCTTACCATCTCCAGCCTCAACATCAAGTGAAATTATACTATAATCTTTTAGTAACACTTCTTTACTTTCTGATCCAATAACTATTCCAAGTTCATTATTACTAGACTTTTCTAAAGTACTATCTATTATTTCTTTTGTTGTTAATAAATTAACGAAATTTTTAGCTTTTTCAATATCTGAAAATTCAGGTAGATCAAGTATTGATTGCATATTTGAACTAAGCTTTTTATTTTCTTTTGACATTTCATATTTAATACTTTCACATATTTGTCCAAGTATTGCAGAAAAAGCATTAAGTTCTTTTGATATTACTGAATTAAGTACCATACTCAAATTTTCTAGCGGTGTCCCAACTAAGTTTTTATTAAGTACACAAGTAAGTTCATCAATAGTCTTTTCTGGAACAGCATCTGTAAGTTTTGCTATGCAATCCTTAATTGTACCATTTTGTGACATCAACACAACAAGTAACAATTTATCTGATATTTTTACAATTTTTATATTTTCAAGTAAATCTCTACTTTGCATTGTAAGAAGTGTTGGTCTTAAAAGTACTTTAGAGACAACATCAGCTGCCTGTTCTAACAACTTTGCAGTATCTCCAAACCCAGTTATGCTATTATCAATATAGTTTATATCTACCATTGAGAGCTTTTTTTCTTTCATTAAATTATCTACATAATATCTATATCCTTTAGTAGAAGGGATCCTACCTGCTGAAACATGTGGTTGTTCTAAATATCCACTTTCTTCTAAAAGTTTCATTTCATTTCTAATAGTAGCACTACTATACTCTAAATGATATTTATCAACCAATGTTTTTGAACCTACTGGTTCTGCAGATACAATGTAGTCTTCAACAACAGAGGATAATATCTTTTTTTTTCTATCATCCAAACTCATCATATCACCTTGCTTAGCACTCTTTTATCTCAAGTGCTAATTACAATATATATATTACACCTTTATATACAATTTGTCAACCAAAACTAAACATTTTTTTGTGAAAATTTTGTGAAGTAATAAATAATATCAATGAACAAAATAATTTCTTTAAAATAATAAACTACTGTATTATAATTTAATATTAGCCTACTTAATATTGTCAAAAATAAAAAAAACAGAATTTACATTTTATTAATTTTTTAAGCCTCATAACCATAAATATCCAATACAAATCTAACTATAAAATATTTACATTGATTATTTTTTTCTTTTACTATACACTACCTTTGTATAATTTGTCAATTTTTGACAAATTATATTATTATATTTTCTGGAGGAAAATTTATGAAAACTATCTCAAATTTTTGTAAAAAAATCTTTTTTACAAAACTAACTCAAAGATATGGTATTAGCTTAATAACTTTAGTAATTACTATCGTTGTTGTTATTATATTAGCTGCTGCTGTTGTTATGAGCTTAAATAATAATAATGTTTTAACTAATGCTAGCAGTGCTAGATATACTACTGATTTAGATACTATGCAGTCTTACTTAGAGCTTGCTGTTCAAAAAGTTTCTTTAAGACATCAAGGTACTATTACTATAGATTCTGGCGAAGTTGCCATGGAGACTACTTCTAATGTTAAAGATACTAAAGGTACTATTGCTTGGGAAAGTACTGATATTGGTAACCTATCTGGACAAATTATATTTGATGAAGGCACAGATACTGATACTATATTTTATACTGGTTACAAGTTACCTGTATATGGTAGTGAAACTAAATGGTATGTTGATGAAAATGGTAAGTTAGTTCTTCAAACTGGTAGCAGAATCTATGGTGCTGATGAACTTCCTAAGCCTAAGATAAATGCTGCTACTATTTCTAAGAATGCTTCTAAGTATTACGGTGCTTATGTTGATTATACTACAACTAATACTTTGTCCGAAAAATATAAATGGAGAATTTTTTATGCTACAAATACTAATATATTTTTAATATCTGAAGATTATATAAATATTGATGATCTACCTACGACAGCAAACAGAAATAAACCTATGAATGTAGCTACTTCTTATTCAAGATCCGCCCCATTTAATAATATACTAAATGATTATTCTGGAAGTGCTGATATAACAGAAGATATGAAATGGTTTAACCAAGATTATTTTGATAAAGGATACACTAGTACAAATACAAATATGAGAGCTGTTGCATATCTACTTGATAAATTCATTTGGACTGATAAATTTAAAGGTAATGGTGCTGAGTATGTTGTTGGTGGTCCTTCTCTTGATATGGTCCTTACTTCATATAACCAATCTACTAATCAAAGTAATGTATACCAATCTAGAGCTGAAAATTCAACTGGATATAAAATAAGTGATGATAGCGGTACAAATTGGACTTACTGTTCAAACGCAAGATCGAAATATTTAACAAAAGTAGATAATTTATATAGAATTAGCAGTCAAAGTAATGCTTTAGCTTATTGGGTTAGTAGCCCGTCTGTTTATGACTCTAATATTGTTATGGGTGTGTACTACAGTGGCTATGTGAACTATGATAGCTATAACTATACAAGCACTGGATTTCGTCCCGTAGTTTGCCTAAAATCTGGTATTTCTTTAAAAGCAATTGAAGAAGGCAAATCTTACCAAATTTAATGTTCGTTGTAAATTATTACTTTATTCTATTGATCTTTTTATTATGTAGAGTGTAACTTTTAATATACACTCTACATTTTTTGTTATCATTTCCATTTTCACAAAGCTAGCTGTAAAATATTTACATTGATTATTTTTTTCTTTTACTATACACTACTCTTGTATAATTTGTCGATTTTTGACAAATTATATTATTATATTTTATGTAGGAAAATTTATGAAAACTAACTCAAATTTTTGTAAAAATTACTTTTTTACAAAACTAACTCAAAATCATGGTATAATCTTAATAACTTTAGTAATTACTATCGTTGTTGTTATTATATTAGCAGCTGCTGTTGTTATGAGTTTAAATAATAATAATGTTTTAACTAATGCTAGTAGTGCTAGATATACTACTGATTTAGATACTATGCAGTCTTACTTAGAACTTGCTATTCAAAAAGTTACCTTAAGACATCAAGGTACACTTTTACTAGACTCTGGTGAAGTTGCTATGGATGCTACTTCTAACGTTAATAATTCTAAAGGAACTATTACTTGGGAGAGTACTGATATTGGCAACTTATCTGGACAAATTATATTTGATGAAGGCACAGACACTGACACTACCTTCTATACTGGATATAAATTACCTGTATATGGAAGTGAAACTAAATGGTATGTTGATGAAAATGGTAAGTTAGTTCTTCAAACTGGTAGCAGAATCTATGGTGCTGATGAACTTCCTAAGCCTAAGATAAATGCTGCTACTATTTCTAAGAATGCTTCTAAGTATTACGGTGCTTATGTTGATTATACTACAACTAATACTTTGTCCGAAAAATATAAATGGAGAATTTTTTATGCTACAAATACTAATATATTTTTAATATCTGAAGATTATATAAATATTGATGATCTACCTACGACAGCAAACAGAAATAAACCTATGAATGTAGCTACTTCTTATTCAAGATCCGCCCCATTTAATAATATACTAAATGATTATTCTGGAAGTGCTGATATAACAGAAGATATGAAATGGTTTAACCAAGATTATTTTGATAAAGGATACACTAGTACAAATACAAATATGAGAGCTGTTGCATATCTACTTGATAAATTCATTTGGACTGATAAATTTAAAGGTAATGGTGCTGAGTATGTTGTTGGTGGTCCTTCTCTTGATATGGTCCTTACTTCATATAACCAATCTACTAATCAAAGTAATGTATACCAATCTAGAGCTGAAAATTCAACTGGATATAAAATAAGTGATGATAGCGGTACAAATTGGGATTACTCTTCAAGCGCAAATTCTAAATATTTAACTCAAGGAGACACTCTATATAGAATTAGTAGTCAAAGTAATGCTATAGCCTATTGGGTTAGTAGCCCGTCTGATTATGGCAACACTGGCAGCGCTGATTGTATAATGTATGTAAGCTACGACGGCAGTGTAGACTGCACTCGCTATAACAATATCTGTAGAACTGCAGGCAATGGATTTCGTCCTATAGTTTGTCTAAAGTCAGGTATTTCTTTAAAAGAAGTGGAAGAAGGTAAATCTTACCAAATTTAACATCTTACAAGTGAATAGTTTAAAAAATCATTGAAATTTAAGAAAAAAATAAGGGAAAATTTTAGAACAGTTATCTATTATTACCCTTATTTTTTGATTTTTAGCCAAAAAATGGCGCAAAAAGCAGATTTCAATAATGTTTTCCCTGAGAATTTGTATGGGTTCTAATTTTTACATTCGTATATGATTTAGTCTTTTTGCTCTATTTTTAAATTGTAGCAGTGTTTCTAATAAATAATTTAAATATTTATAAATGTTAAATTTATTCAAGTTTAACGTTTCTACAAAAAAGCAAACGATGCTAGGCTTTAAATAGTTTCATTACAATGATATCTTTTAATTATATAGTTTTCTATAACAGCGTATTGTTCCTTTCCTCTTCCTCTACTATATCCCAAGGAGCACGTTCTTTATGCTTCAAATCAACAAGATCATTTGCTAAAGGACTCCATATTTTTCCAAAGTCTCATCAACACTTTTTATCTTTTCAACACCATCTTTTGCAAAAAGAATTCTACTTTTTGATGACATTTCAAAAATTTTTGTACTGTCTATATCCATATCAATTTTATCTTGTTTAATTTTCTTATATCCATAACCTTTATATTTTTCATATACACTATCTACTACTTAACCATATTTATATGCAAATATGGCATCATCAAAAAATTCTTTATCATACTTGCATAAATAATTTGCAAAACACAAATATACCAATTTTTCTATTTTAATTTTAAAATTTATTTGTTTTATTGTAGTTCTACTACTTCTCTACATAAAAAATAAGCCTTACTTTAATATTTAAAATAAGACTTACAATTATTTTTATATATTTTTTTCATAATTTATTCCAATTAAAGATCTAAAACATATAACATCAAATCTTCCGTATTCTCTAAAGGCTTTTAAAGCTGTTTTACAACTTGGATAGTCCTGTATTTCATAAAAAAATATTAATGTTTCCCCAGGTATGAATTGAAAATTTCCATTTTTAAATGTGATATCTTTAATGACTCTATCTATTTCAAATCCCTTGTCGAAAATGTCTTTATATTCTGGCTGTAAGACAAAATTTATTTCAATTAAACTTTTGTAATTATTTAATCCAAAGTTTTTTATTGATTCAGTCCTTAAAATTTTTCTTGCACCTTTTACTATTAATGGCATTTTATTTTTGCTTTTTTTATTCTACTAAATATTCATCAATTTTTCTTTTTAATCTCATATTCTCACCTTCAGCATTAGTATAGCCAAGTGTCATTTTTTTATTTTCTTATTTTTTCATTTTTTAACAGTTGAAATTAAAAATAACACCCACAAAATGTGAGTGTTATTTTTAATTTTAAATAGCGTAATAACTTATCATTAACATGCCAAGTTCAATTAATGATACTATATATACTATTAAAATCAGTTTAAACTTTCTAACAAGTACATCCATTAAAGTGCCTTCTTCATCTATTACAATTTTTGTCAATAGATTAACGATAAGCATCTTCGTTAGCAAAAAATCTTTTGCTGTAAGAAAAATTAACACTATAGCTATCAAAGACAATATCATGATAACCGTAATATATATACTTTTTTGCTTAATCGTGTATTTTTCTCTATTAGCTCCAAAATACATGATCAAAATCCCTAATATGCCTATAACAATATTTGCCATCTTTTTTATTTTCCTTTTTTAGTCAATTAACTTTCTTTTTTAATCCTACTATCACTCCAATACTCACTATAAATAAATAAATAGGTAAAACATACTTTGTAAGTATTGTCATAAATTTTCCTTCAAAATCCATAAATTCCAAAGGATTAGATCCAGAAGCTACCGCACCTGTAGCAATAATATTTGAAATATTATTTGATATACTTTCCTGTGTTATACCTGACATAGTTATAACTCCTTGACCAGAAATAATACTTGAGGTGTTAACATATGAAAGAGTATTCTGTGACTTTGTATAAACAGCCACAATATACTTACCAGATAAATGGAAAGTTGAAGTTACATTTGAAAAATACTGTACATCTTGTGGCATTTCGCTTTGAAATACAGAAAGTACTATATCTGTACCATAAGCCTTTGAAATATCAACAAGCTGTGACTTTAGCAATGTTTCTTCATCAATTGTAATTGTAGATGTTGAATTTTCTACAATTACTTTGTTCTTCCTTACCTTAGTTACGACAAATGAAATGGCAACAAGAAGAGAAAGTAACACACCAACAACTGCAACAAGTAGCCTAATTTTTTTCATAACAGGTCCTCCTTTTCTTTAATTAAAAAAATATATTGAAACTTTACATCGTAAGAATTATATCATTAATTATGTAAATTGTCAAATTAAATTTTATATGAATATTTCAGTTTTATGATTAATTTATGATAATGTCTTAAGTAATAACTTTATATTTTAAATTTAATACGTAAATGATAGAAATAATTATTTTAAAAATTTTATAAAAAAATAAAGGTATTATAAAAAAATTTCATATAATAAAAATACATTATAATATATAAGGATTTCAGAAGAAGCCTTTAAGCGATGCCTAAGAGAAGCAGATTCAGGTCTACTTCTCTTTTTATTTTCTATACCTTTTATAAAATTTATTTCTTAAAAATCTCCTCCCTTTTTTCACTATTAAATTTATAGCAGATTATGCATACATAAAAAGCAGTGGTACATCATTTTTTGCATTCTTTTTATTACTATTTTATGAAAAATTATATTTCATAAATTTCACCAAATTGTACAATTTTCATAATATATCATAAGGTGGTGAGCAAAATGAACATAATTGTACAAAAATATGGTGGCACATCTGTAGAAAGTAAAGAAAAAATGGAAAAAATTTGTGAAAATATAATTTCCTACAAATTAAAAAATAGCAAACTTGTAGTCGTTGTATCTGCACAAGGAAAAACTACTGATGAACTACTAAAAAAAGCAGGTGACTACACAACAATACAATCCAAAAGAGAACTTGACCTATTACTTTCAACTGGTGAAATACAATCAGCTTCCCTACTTAGCATGATGCTAAATGAAAAAGGATTTGAATCAGTAGCACTAACTGGTCAACAAGCTGGAATTTTAAGTGATTCTACATATGGAAGTGCAAATATAAAAGACATATATAAAGAAAATATCATGAAATATTTAAATAACGATGTAATAGTTGTAGTCGCAGGATTTCAAGCTTCGGATAAACTTGGAAACATAACTACTCTTGGTAGAGGCGGAAGTGATCTTAGTGCCGTTGCAATAGCATGTGCTCTAAAGGCTAAAAAATGTGAAATATATAGCGACATAGATGGTATTTATTCTGCAGATCCTAGGATTATTACAAAAGCTAAACTTTTAAAAAATATTTCATATGATGAAATGCTAGAAGCTGCTACAGCTGGAGCAAAAGTTTTACACAATAGAAGCGTAAATATAGGAAAAAAAAATAATGTTCCTATAACGGTAAAAAATTCACAAAAAGACACTGTGGGTAGTACTGTAAAAGAGATGTTAAAAGACGATATTTTAGTTCAAAGCAATAAACCTAATGATTTTGAGGATTTTTCTGTTAAATTCATAACTAAAAAAGATGATATTTCAAAAATCTGTATTGTTGGTGACATGGTTATGTCAAATAAAGAAGTAGTTATAAAAATATTCAATGTTGCAAGTAAAGAAAATACACAAATATACATGATATCTTTTAATGAAATGGCAATAAACATAATAGTTGATAAAGATAAATCTATAAGTTTTATGAAAGCTTTACACAAAGAATTAATAGAATAAAAAGTATACTAAAAATATTTATTCATTTTTCTAAGTTATACATAAATGTTGAGGTTAAAATTAAGTTTTACACTTCAGCATTGTTTTTTATAAAAAGAAAATGAGATGAATAATAAGTAATATCATCTCACTTTCTAAACTATATAATTTTATACTATTTTTTAATACTACTTACAGATAGCTTTTTGTAATCTTCTAGAAACTTCATCTTTTCCTAATAATTGCATTATTTGATAAATATCAGGTGAATTTTTTCTATTAGTTAAAGCAATACGTAAAATTCCAGTAAAATCTGCTGTACTACCAATATAGTTTTCTGGATTTTTCTTGTATTCTTTCATATCAGTACAAAATCCTAGATTATTAGCAATTTCTTTTACTTGTTCAAACCAAGCATCTTTTTCTAAAGCTCCATCATACAATTTTGAATATTCATCTAATACCTTATTTGTTAATTCCTTACTAACTTTAGCATTTTCGTTTTCTATATATTCAAACATATATCCATTTTCTTCAATTTCTTTTTCATAAATATCATTAAAGAAGTAGAAAAATGTTGGAATCACATCTTCCCATTTTACTAGGTCCTTACGAATCTTTTTTGCACCATCACGTTCTATAGCAAAAACTTTTTGAGAATATTCTAGATCTTTTGATATTACATCATATGTATTTTTACTATATTTTTTAGACCAGTTTAATACCTCGTCTAATACTTGCTTACTATCTAACTTAGCAATTTCTTCCTTACATAAATCATTTAATTTTGGCATATCAAATAATGAACCTGCTGAGCTCATTTTATTAAGCTTAAATTCAAAATCTATAAAAGTCTTATCCTTGTTTTTATTTTTCCACATTTCATAATCTGAGTTTAATATTGTCATTAAATATTCAAGTACACCAGCTTTTGGATATCCTGCTTCTATAAAATATGAAACTGCTGCTTCTTTGTCTTTTCTCTTGCTTAGTTTTCTTTTACTACTACCATCTTTTACAAGTATAAGTGGTGTATGAACATAAGTTGGTATGTCAAATCCCATTGCATTAAACAATTGTATATGAATTGGAGTTGATGGAATCCATTCTTCTCCTCTTACAACATGTGTAGTTCTCATAAAGTGATCATCACATACATGTGCAAAATGGTAAGTTGGAAGTCCATCACCTTTTAGTATTACAACATCTTGCTCATTTTCAGCAATTTCAATCTTTCCTCTTGCACCATCAACAAAAGAGATTTTATTAAAATGTGAACCATTTGATCTAAATCTTAAAATAAATTTTTCTCCTGCTTTTACTCTTCTTATAGATTCATCTATTGAAATATTTCTACATTTTGCATATACTCCATAATATCCTGGAATAATCTTATTTCTTTCTTGTGCTTCATGAGTAGCAGCAAGCATGTCTGGAGTACAAAAACATGGATATGCTAATCCTTTTTCTACTAAATGCTTAGCACAGATTCTATAAATATTTGCTCTTTTACTTTGCACATAAGGACCATAATCACCAATTTCCTTAGTATCAGATATAACTCCCTCATCTGGAGAAAGTCCAAAATAATTAAGCTCTTCTGTAAATTTTTTGATTGCCCCTTCTATTTCTCTTTTTTGATCTGTATCTTCGATTCTTAAGAAATACACACCACCTGTTTGCATTGATAGTTTTCTATGAACCATAGCTTGAAATAGACTACCTGTATGCATAAAACCTGTAGGTGAAGGTGCAATTCTTGTTACAATAGCCCCTTCTTTTAATCTTCTTACGGGATATTTTACCTCTAAATCCATAACTGTTTCATCAACATCTGGAAATATATAATGAGCAAGCTCAAAACATTTTTTTTCATATTCATCATTCAATTTTTCATTATTAATTTCTTTTTCCATTTATCTCATCCTTACTTAAACAATACATGTTTATTTTACCACAACATATAGTTTTTTACAAGGATAAAACAAAATTTTAGTTTTAAAAAAAAGCTGATGTAAAAATATCTACATCAGCTTTTTATTAAATAGCTATACTAAAAATTAAATTAATAAGCAAACGGACAGTAGCAACTCCTGCTAAAAAAACCAGACTCATCAAGTTCTTTTTGAATTTTGGAAGCATCAGCAAAAATGTTCCATGCCTTATCTGTAACTTCCAATCCACTTGGTACCTGCAAAAGTAGTCCATGAGTTAGAGCATAGGCAATATTATCTTCACTGATATCTCTAGCATCAATACAATCTGGCATAACCTGATTTCTTTCTTCATTAGATGCCATATCCCAGCGATATCCCATCTCATTGATCATTCTGGATTTTTTGTATAAAGCATTCAAAATGCTCCACATCACATTTTGCTCTTCCTCGTTGTTTTCAAGAACCTTGAACAACGTAAAACCGCATCCTCTAAGTCTAAGATCAGATAATTTGAGTTTTAATTCATTCATAATTTTTCCTCCTTTAATTATAAAAGATTGCATTAACTAAAAAAGCCTACAGCATACAGTTCTTTCTGTCTTTCTAAAGATCTTGACAATATTCTCTCACCAAAATCACTCACCACATAATATCCAGTTCCTTCATTAAGTGTTATGAGCCTATAAGCCATAAACTCAGAAAAAACATCTTTACTGCATAAGTATGATTTTGAAAATAGTACTTCGCCATCATAATTTTCTGTACTAGTATTGTGCATCTCATGTAAAGCTTTCAAGAACTTACAAAGTGTCGCAAGCGGTACATCATACTTAACAGAAGCCTTTCTTAAGGTGAAACCTGAGCCTTTTACCTGAAGGTTAAAAATCTCCTTATTCATTTTTTCCCTACCTCCTAAAATAATAATGGTATAAAAATATAAATCAAGGTTATTTTAACAAATATCACATTTAATGTCAAGCTTTAGTATAATTTTTATGTAAATTTATTATTATTTTATGTTACTGTTAAGCAGAAAAATAACATAACAAAAAAAGATTGTTATAAAATTATATAAATAAAAAAATATTAGCCCTTTCAAACAAAAAAATTTTTAAAGATTTTTTATCTTTAATCTATCTAAATCATAACTAAACTCACTATATTTTAGCCTAAATTTACTTATTTTTCTATCAAATAATAACTTTATTCAAATATTATTTTATTATTTTACCTAGTTTACATAATTTAGAAAACCGTTTTCAACGGTTTTCTTTTCTTCCATTTTGGCTTCATTTTTTTATTTTTTCTTTGCTTTTTTCCATATTTTATAATTTTATTTGTAAAATATTTCCATTGCTTATTTTTCTTTTTTACTATACACTATTTTTGTATAATTTGTCGTTTTTTACAAATTATATTATTATATTTATGGAGGGTATATTT
>OJNH01000258.1_pt1 | contig 48260 bp, 38 predicted proteins | sample 1597361 | NCBI WGS metagenome assembly OJNH01 (sample SAMEA2452136, study PRJEB22498) | human gut metagenome | biome: human feces; feature: human gut; material: feces | place: Australia | collected 2012
TAAGTTAGCGGAATGACATTTGGTGCTGTCGTGGCGTTTCAAGATTGTTCTGAAATATAGTCGTGTGCGCCTGTTGTAAGAAGTAACAAAAAGACGCCATTTACGATCCAATGACCGGTTTGGGATAAACGAATGCTTAGTTACTGCTGCGATAATGTCGTAGTTTTTTCTGTGAGAGCCACAGTCTTTCAAAAAACGCATATTTTTGATTGTTATTGGCTTCCTTTTTGTAAAATAAAGCTTCAGTGTGGCTCTATATTTCTGTTTTTATTGAGCCATTTGCAAAATAGTGTGTAAATTTGCACTCGTTTTCAAATACGGCACGTTTGTTTTGAAAATCTATAGTTAATTTACTAAGCAACAATTATAATGGAATGGTTTCTGAAGCTGATACAAGACACAAGCAGCATTGGTCACATTGTGCTGCTATATGCCGTTGTCATAGCGGTGGGGTACAAACTCGGCAAGATTAAGTTTGGTGTAGTAACCTTGGGTTCTACCTTTGTGCTTTTTGCAGGCATACTGTTGGGGCATATCTACAATTATTTTGGTCTGAACAGTGACGAGGGTTATGCTGCCCCACAGGCTGTGCTAAACTTTGTGCAGGACTTCGGCCTGATACTGTTTGTCTATTGCATCGGACTTCAGGTTGGTCCCGGCTTTTTCTCGTCGTTTAAGAAGGGTGGTGTAAAACTTAATATATATTCGAGCATTATTGTGCTGTTGAATGTAGGTGTTATGTTCTTGCTCTATGCTCTTTTCTTCGACACTGACAACCAGAAAAACCTTCCCATGATGGTTGGTGTGCTGTGTGGTGCTGTGACCAACACTCCTGGTCTTGGTGCGGCTAATGAAACCCTAACCGAAGTGATGCATCACAATCCCGCATTGCAGAATGCTATGGGAACCGACCAGATTGCTTCGGCCTATGCCTGTGCGTATCCGCTTGGTGTGCTTGGCATGATTGGGGCAGTGATATTGCTGCGTTACATAATGAAAATAAAATTATGGCAAGAACAAGAGCAGATACGCCGAGAGGTGGAGGACAATCCTCATGCAAAGCCTTGCCGCATGACCATACGTATGCAAAACCACGCCTTGGCTGGCATGGAGTTGCGTAAGATTAGCGAATTCATGGGTCGCAATTTTGTGTGCTCGCGTATGGAGCACAAAGGTGTGGTAAGCACCCCCGTACATGACACGGTTCTTCAGGAAGACGACCTGCTCAATGTGGTGTGCGCTGAAGATGATGCCGATGCCATTGTGGCGTTCCTTGGAGTCAAGGAAGACAAAGACTGGGCAACCGATATTTCTCCGATTATTTCCAAGCGTGTGTTGGTGACCAAGCCTGATGTTGAGGGCAAGACTTTCGGACAGATGCACTTCAGCAGTCTCTACGGTGTTAATGTCACTCGTCTGACTCGTTCGGGCATGGATCTCTTTGCAGACCGCAATGTGCATATGCAGATTGGCGACCGCATACTTATGGTTGGTCCGGAAGACAGCGTGGCGCGTGCCGCTAATGCAGTTGGCAACTCGGTGAAGAAACTCAAGCACCCCAATATAGGCCCAATTTTCATAGGTATATTGCTCGGAGTGATATTAGGAAGTATTCCGTTTACGTTCAGCGGCATCCCTAACCCCGTGAAGCTCGGTTTGGCTGGCGGCCCTTTGATTGTTGCCATTCTGATAGGTGCCAAGGGCTATAAACTACATATAACCTCCTACACAACCACCAGCGTGAATCTCTTTGTCAGGGAGCTTGGATTGAACCTGTTCCTTGCCAGTGTCGGCATAAAGGCAGGAGCAAACTTCTGGAACACACTGGCCCAAGGCGATGGCATGAAGTATGTGTGGGTTGGTTTCTTGATTACAGTTATTCCGATATTTATAATGGGCATACTGTCAAGAATAAAGCTCAAGCTCAATTATTTCACAATGATGGGTTTTGTGGCAGGAACCTATACTGACCCCCCTCTCCTTGGTTTTGCCAACCAAGTGGCAGGAAACGACGCTCCGGCAGTAGGTTATTCCACCGTTTATCCTTTGGCAATGTTCTTGCGTATTCTGACAGCCCAACTTATAATACTTCTGTTCTGCTCGTAAGCAGACCGGCGAGAATGATTAAATCCAAGTCGGTCGTTAGGACTTATTGTATTTTGATTTTTGGGAGAGCAGATGCTGCTTATCTTTTTAGGGAAGAATAGCGGGCTATATTGAGCTAAAAAACAAGTACCGAGTGCTTAAAGAATAAAAGGCAATAAGAAGTAATAAAAATGATATCATATACGACCTAATGACCTATTTGGGACAAATGGCCGAACAGCCTCTTTGCAAGTGTTTGTGATGTCTTGCAAAGAGGCTGTTGCGTTTTCTTTCTTGTTCTACCTTGGGCTTTAATCTGGTCTTTTCCCGATGGAATAGCCAGCCTTTGGTTAATTTAGTGCGGTTGCTGTGTTCTCCCGACGGGCAATGATGCGTGCCGCCATTTTGAGCAGAGCAATTGTTTCTATCCTTGGGGATAGTTCAGGGAGTAAAGATTCATTCATAGGCATCGTTATTTGTTGTGATACAATAATATAACGTATAGCACTAAGAATTATTATTTTAGACGCAAAAAAATCTGCATAGTCTGAATGACTGTGCAGATTTTCGATACGAGAAGTAGGGATTATAGCATTGCCTTGATTTTAGCTTCAATGGTGCTGGCCGGTACTGCCCCGATGGACTTGTCTGTTACTTGGCCGTCTTTGATGAAAAAGATGGCAGGAATAGACATGACTCCGAATTTAACGGGAAGTTGTTCGTTTTCGTCAACATTGCATGCCCCTACTATTACTTGGCCATCGTATTGTTCGGCAAGAGCTTCGATGATTGGTCCCATCTTGCGGCATGGGCCACACCATTCGGCGTTGAAATCAATGACGATGGGTTTGCCTTGAGCCAGAAGTTGGCTGTAGTTGCTGTCTGTAATTTCTGTTACCATAGTATCATGATTTTTTAGCGTGAATTAATATGATGCAAAGTAAGCCATATTTTTTGAAACAGCCACGCTTATAATACTAAACATTTGTATCATTATTTTAAAAAGGCGAAAAACACAGCCAAGATGATGCATGTAAATGCCGCCACATGATTCCATTGCAAGTGTTCTCCCTTGAACATCATGGTGGCAAGGAAGATAAAGACAACAAGTGAGATGGTCTCTTGTATGATTTTAAGCTGCATGAGTGAAAACGGCCCGCCGTTATCTCTAAAACCTATTCTGTTGGCCGGCACTTGAAACGAGTATTCTGCCAATGCTATGCCCCATGAGAACAGAATGACTCCAATCAATGGCCAATGTGAAATCTTGCCTGTTTCCTGAAGTTTGAGATGACCGTACCAGGCCAAGGTCATAAATACGTTCGAGATGATGAGGAGCAATACGGTGTAGAGTGCAGACATATACTGATATTATATTGAAGATGGTTGGGGCAGGAGTTATATAAGCATGTCGTTGTCGCAAAACTTGAAGCCGCAGATGAAGTTTGATGCGGCCATTCGTTTCTTTCCTGCCAGTTGCAGTTCGGTGAGGCGCAAGAAGCCCCCTTTAAGTGCTATGTCAAGTTTTTTCTTGCCGTCACACACTATTGTGCCAGCAGGAAGTTCGTGACAGGCAACAACCTTCTTTGCCCCATAGATTTTGATGACTGTGTTTTGGTTGCCGGAGCGTAGGTTTGCCCATGCTCCAGGAGCAGGAGATAAGCCACGTATGAAGTTGTAGACCTCGTCAAGAGACTTTGAGAGGTCTATGCGACAGGTCTCTTTGAAAATTTTTGGTGCAGGGCGCAGAGGAGTGTCGGTGGTGGTAAAAGTGCTCTGAGGTGTGCTCTTCACTGTGCCGTTTATGATGCTGTCAACAGTCTTGACGGCGAGGTCACCGCTGAGAGACATTAGTGTGTCGTGAAGTTCTCCGAAGGTGCAGTCGTCGCTTATGTGTACCCTGACTTGGTCGATTATGTCACCGGTGTCAATGTCGTGCTGAAGGAAAAAAGTGGTAAGTCCGCTTTCGCTCTCGCCGTTGATGATAGCCCAGTTGATGGGAGCGGCTCCGCGGTATTGGGGCAGCAGGGAGGCATGAATGTTAAATGTGCCGAGACGTGGCATGGCCCATACCACTTCGGGTAGCATTCTGAAAGCTACGACAGCTTGCAGATCGGCATGGTACGATTTCAGCTTTTCAATGAATTCGGTGTCCTTTAGTTTATCTGGTTGCAGTACAGGCAGGTTCTTTGACAGGGCATATTCCTTGACTGGACTCGCCTGCAGGCTGTTTTGGTGACGTCCCATCGGCTTGTCGGGCATGGTTACGACCGCCACAACATTGTAGCCGCTTTCAACCAGCCTTCTGAGGGCCTCAACGGCGAAGTCGGGAGTTCCCATATATATGATGCGCAAATCTTTCTTGTCCATAGCTTATATTGGAGTGTAGATTAGTTTATTCTTCAGAGAAGTCTACGAGAGTCTGCCTGTAAGTCTCAAACAGTACGGTCTTGTGTATGATGCCAACAAAATGGTTGTCTTCGTCAACAACAGGCAATACGTCGGCACCAGATTTCTCGAAACAGTTCATGACGTAGGTCATTGGAGAGCCTATGGGCAGAATGTCTGGAGCCGGTAGCATGAGCTGCTCAGCAGTGAAAACATGATAGAGCTCCTGACGGAAGATGACCTTACGAATGTCTTTAAGGCTGATAAGGCCGTGAAGATTGTTACCTCCGTCAACCACAGGGAAGATATCTTCCTTATCCTTGGCAAAAATCATGACCATCTCGCCCAATGGCATAGAGGGGGGCACCTTGGTGCATTGGCGGTCTATGACGGAGTCAAGATTCATCAGTGTTAGAATGGCCTGGTCCTTATGGTGGGTAACGAGTTGGCCTTTCTTGGCAAGGCGCATAGAGTAGATACTATGGGGTTCAAAGATGCGGATGGTAATGTATGATGTTACGCTGATAAGCATCAGGGGTACCAGCAAGTCGTAGCCACCTGTGATTTCGGCAATTAAAAAGATGCTTGTAAGCGGTGCATGCATCACTGCCGCCATCACTGCCGCCATGCCTAACAGACAGCATATTGTAGGTGGTACTGGTGATGCCAGTTGGCTCGTGTTCCACAGAACGGCAAAGACAAAGCCCATAAGGCAGCCCAAAAACAGCGATGGAGCGAAAAGACCGCCACAGCCTCCGGCACTGGTTGTGACGGTGGTTGCCACAACCTTGAGAAATAGTATGCACCCAAGGATGATTAGCAGATGGGGGGTGCCGTAGAACGGTGAGTTGTTGAGCAGGTCATTGGCATTGCCGTTGAGCAGAGTGTGGATAGTGTTGTAGCCTTCGCCATAGAGTGCAGGAAAGAAAAATACCAAGACGCTTAACACCGTTCCGCCACAGGCCCACTTGAGCATCATGTTGTCAGACTTTCTGAATAGGGTCTCAATGGCATTCATCACCTTAGTGAAGTAAAGGGAGATAAGGCCGCAGCACACGCCCAGAAAAATTACTGGCAGAACATAGGAAATCTTGAATTGCTCATCAACATTGACGGTAAACATGGAGTCGAAGCCGCTGAGGGCAAAGGTCAGTATGGAGGCTGTAACACACGACACAATCAGAGGAACGAGATGAGCCATGGTGAGGTCTAACATAAGGACTTCAAGAGTAAACAGCAGTCCTGCAAATGGAGCCTTAAAGATGCCGGAGATAGCACCAGCCGCACCACAACCAATGAGCAACATGAGGGTCTTCTGGCTTACATGGAAGGTCTTGCCCAAAGTGGAACCGATGGCAGACCCCGTGAGCACTATTGGTGACTCTGCTCCTACCGAACCGCCAAAACCGATAGTGATGCTACTGGCAACAATGCTGGTCCAGCAGTTATGGTTACGTATTTTGCCCTTGCGCCGTGATATGGCAAAGAGAATCTTGGTCACTCCATGACCGATATCATCTCTCACAATATATTTGATGAACAGTGCGCAAAGCAGTACGCCGAGGGGCGGAGATATGAGGTAGAACCAGTTGAGATGTGTGATGTCAGGGCCATGGGTAACAAAATCCTGCATCAGCTCTATTAGGCTCTTTAGCACCATGGCGGCAACTGCGGTAAACACGCCGACCAGAAAACTTAAAAGTATTATAAGTTGCCTTTTGCTCAGTTTGGTGGCTATCCATACGATAAAATCGTGTGATAAAGTCTTTAGGAATGTGTGTGTCGTGGGGTGGGCCGTGGGGTGCTTCATGCTAATATTGTTATCGGATTATCTTGACTGTGCTGTCGCTGCCTATCCTTACGATTGACGAGGGATTGGCAGGTGTGCAATCATCTTGTCGATACTTCACCACATAGTCTACGGCATCAATGACTTCTCTGGAAATGTAGTGGAATGATTTGGGGGAGGGCTGTCCGCTGATGTTGGCAGAGGTCGACACGATAGGCTTGCGCAGATGAAAGCACAATTGGCTCGAAAACTCTTCACGGGAAAGTCTGAATGCAATACTGCCGTCTGCCGCCAGTAGATTGTGGGCGAGATTTTTGCCGTTGTCAAAAATTACGGTAATGGGACTGGTGGCGAGCTCTATGACGCTCCATGCCACTTCGGGAGTCTGCCCCACATGGTTCGCAATCATAGCCTCACTGTTGGCCAAGACTATAAGAGCCTTGGAGTCTGAGCGTTTCTTTATCTCGTAGACCCTGTTGACGGCCTCTGGATTAGTGGCGTCACACCCAATGCCCCAAATGGTGTCGGTGGGGTATAGTATGACTCCGCCTTCTCTGAGGGTTTTGACGGCTTGCGCCATGTCGTCTTTGTCGAAGTTGAAAAAGTGTTCTTTCTTAGTACTCATTTGTGAAATGGAACTTTATGCCCTTGAAGTCTTGTTGTGCCATCTGTAGCACATAGCCACTGTCGGCGAGAAACACATCGCGTCCGTCGCGGTCTTTGGCCATGTATTGATATTTACGGCGCTTGAAGTTCTCGAGTTCTGCCTCATCGTCGCTTTCAATCCAACATGCCTTGTAAAGGCTTATGGGTTCCCAGCGGCATTTGGCGTTATATTCGTTTTCAAGACGGTATTGTATCACTTCAAACTGCAACTGACCTACTGTGCCGATGATTTTGCGACCGTTAAATTGGTTGGTAAACAACTGTGCCACACCTTCATCCATCAGCTGTTCGATGCCCTTGTTGAGCTGTTTTGACTTCATCGGGTCTGCGTTTTCTATATATTTGAACAGTTCGGGCGAGAAGCTTGGCAATCCCTTGAAGTGCAGTTGTTCGCCCTCGGTGATGGTATCGCCGATTTTGAAAGTCTGATTGTCGGGCAAACCTACGATGTCACCAGGCCAAGCCTCGTCAATGGTACTCTTGCGCTGTGCCATAAATTGGGTTGGCGATGAGAATCGCATGGTCTTTCCGCTCCTTACGTGCAGATAGGGTGTGTTTCTTACGAATTTTCCGCTGCAAATTTTGCAGAAGGCAATACATGAGCGGTGATTGGGGTCAATGTTTGCCGTTATCTTGAAGATGAAGCCTGTAAACTTGCTCTCACTTGGGTCTACTATGCGTTCAATAGCTTGGGTAGGCCGTGGGTAAGGGGCTATTTTGACAAAGCAGTCAAGCAGTTCCTGCACTCCGAAATTGTTGAGTGCAGAGCCAAAAAACACGGGTGCTACGTCTGCGTTGAGATAGTCTTGCTCGTTGAAGTCAGGATAGACGCCGTCTATAAGTTCGAGGTCTTCGCGCAATTTCGCAGCATCAGGACCGCCCACATGCTCTTCAAGTTGGCTGGAGTTGATGTCTACTTCAACATGTGCAGTAACTTTCTGTTTGTCAGGAGTGTATAGGTTGAGGTTTTTCTCGTAGATATTGTAAACTCCTTTGAACCTCGCTCCTTGGTTGATGGGCCAGCTGAGCGGTCGTACGGAAATCTGCAGTTCCTTTTCAAGTTCATCGAGAAGGTCGAAAGGATCTTGGCCCTCGCGGTCCATCTTGTTGATGAAAACGATTACAGGAGTCTTGCGCATACGGCACACTGTCATCAGTTTGCGGGTTTGCGTCTCTACGCCTTTTGCTCCGTCCACAACGATGATGACACTGTCTACGGCTGTCAGGGTGCGGAAAGTGTCTTCTGCAAAGTCCTGGTGACCGGGAGTGTCAAGAATGTTAATCTTGTAGTCGTGGTAGTCAAACTCCATTACGCTGGTGGTAACGGAGATTCCCCTCTGCTTCTCTATCTCCATCCAGTCAGAGGTAGCGGTTTTCTTTATTTTGTTGTTCTTAACGGCACCTGCCACCTGTATCTGTCCACCAAAGAGCAGCAGTTTTTCGGTAAGTGTGGTCTTACCTGCGTCAGGGTGTGAAATGATGGCGAATGTTCGTCGGCGAGTTATCTCATTATTCATTGTCGGTAAGGGCGTTGAAAGGGATATTTGTTATTGATTGTTTTGTTCGGCCAGCAGGGTGATGCACTCTCTCAGAGAGTCTTCCCAATAAGGTATTTCGATGCCGTAGGCCTGTTTTATTGCTGTTTTGTCAAGCACGGAGAATGACGGACGTGTGGCGGGTGTGGGGTAGTCCTTTGAGCGTATGGGGTTGACTTGGCAAGTGCTGATGCCTGCAATGCGGTGTATGGCTTTTGTGAAGTCATACCACGAAGTGACACCTTCGTTGCTGAAGTGGAAGGCGCCGTATTTCTTTTCCGTTGACGAAGCAATGGCGAGAATAGCCTTTGCGAGGTCACGGGCATAGGTTGGAGTACCCACTTGGTCAAACACAACATTGAGCGACTCTTTTTCCTTGCCCAGACGCAGCATGGTTTTCACGAAGTTGTTGCCATAAGAGGAGTAGAGCCAGGCAGTACGTATTATGACGCTCTTTTTGCAGTATTCTGCCACGCGGTGTTCTCCCTCAAGTTTTGTGATGCCATAGACCGACTGTGGGTTAGTGGAACAGTCTTCGGTATAGGGCTGCCAGCGTTCACCGCTGAACACATAATCGGTGGAAATGTGAATCATTTCACCACCATTCTTGTTTATGGCGCGTGCAAGCATTCCTGGAGCCACGGCGTTGAGCAGATGAGCCTTTTCTGGATTGCTCTCTGCTTTGTCCACTGCAGTAAAGGCAGCACAGTTTATGGCCATGCTGATGTTGTTGCCGTCAATGACTTTGCAGATGTCTCCTTCGTTGGTGATATCAAGTTCGTCAATATCGGTAAATACAAAATCAAACTGTGGATAGGTGGTGCTTAGGGAGCGTAGTTCATTGCCTAATTGTCCGTTGGCGCCGGTTACAAGAATTCTTTTGTCTGGCTGTTGCATGTATTCAAAGTTTCAGGGGTTCCTTGAGGTTTTCGTGATAATAATTGCTCAACATACCAAGAAATGCGGATATAGTCTGCGAGGCTTGAAGAGTGTCTTGGCTTATGGCCTGCTTCTTCATTTTGAGCAGCATTATGCCATAAATCAGTTCAAAGCAACTCTCTATCTCGTTGGTCTGGCATGATTGTGGTTGGTGGGAGCGCAGCTCCACTATGAGTGGCAGTGCTTGATTGTAGGCAGCGTGGTAGTATTGAAAATTGCATGAGGTCATGATGTCCTGATGCAGTTCTGTGAGGTTAGCTATAACATTCTTGCATATCTGCAGATGCCCCTTGTCGGTAATGTTTTCGCTGCGCATCATGTTGATTATGTCCTGATACCACACAAGGGCTTCGGCTCTTTGCTGGTCATTCCATTGTGTGAAGTGCGAGAGATAGTTTTTCTTGACAAGATCAATGTCGAGGTTAAATGCTCGCACCATATCCTCTATCTGCCACATATATATCAGATATTCGGCAATATTGTCTTTTCTTAATTTCTGGGCGACAAACATGGTGTTGGTTTAATAGACGGGAAGGCAGACGTATACCTCTTGGGTTGTTCTTTGCCAGAATTGCTTAGTACCAGTGAAGTCCGGTGATGGTAAACACAAATCCTGCAATGGCCGCGGAGATTACGATAATGCCGATGCCCATATTTAGTGTTCGGATATACTTGTCGCTGAAGGTGTTGCGTATCTTGTTAATCACAAACGAAAGCCCCAACCACCAAAGCATGGCTCCGAAAATGATGGACAGATAGCCGATGGCCATATTTACGGGTAAGTCGGGCGTGATAAAATCAAACCGAGCGAACAACACCAGAAAAAGCAGTATTATGAGAGGGTTGGAAAAAGTCAATAGAAAGGCAGTAAAGAAGTTCTTGAGCAACCCTCGTTCCTTTGACACCTTGATGGTGTGTCGGTTGTGGTGGGTAAGAATCATATAGATGCCGAACGCAAGAAGCATGGCGCTGCCCAAAAGTTGCATTATGAGCTTGTTGTTTTCGTCCTTGACAAAATCCGTCACAAAACTCATGCCAAGTCCCGAGATGAGAGCATAAATGATGTCGCTGAGAGTGGCACCTATGCCAGTCAAGATGCCGTATTTGAACCCCTTGTTAAGCACCCGTTGAATACAAAGAACTCCTACAGGACCACAGGGCGCCGAGCAAATGACGCCAATGAACAGCCCTTTGAGGATAACGAGTAAGAGTGTAATTATGTCTATCATAGCGAAATGCAAAATTGCTTCTTTTTTTTTGAATAAGAGGGGTTTGGTGGGTTAAAAGTGAATAAATTCCAGGGTATTGAGGTCAAACGGTTAATAGGAGCGGTGGGTTTGTAACAAAATGCAAGACGGTGTGCATATTTGTTACACATTACGAAGGGGTAGGCTTGACAGAGAGCACCGACATGTTTTTTTCATGGCGGAAAATTTTGCATGTTGTGATAATTGCCTTAACTTTGCTTAGGACAATCGGAGCGGTCATGCGGTTTCTTGTGCAGACAGATTGTCCGGTTTTTATACAAAGTCTAAGTTGTGTTTATTTATTAAAGGAAGCAGATGGAAGATTTCATACACCTTCATGTCCATACCTATTATTCGATACTTGACGGCATGTCGCCAATAAAAAAATTGGTGGACAAGGCGATAGCTGATGGTATGCGGGGCATGGCGATAACCGACCATGGCAATATGTTCGGAGTTAAGGAACTTTTTGACTATTGCAACAAAGTCAATAAGGGAAGGAAGAAAGATGGCCTGCCTCCTTTTAAGCCTATATTCGGTTGTGAGATGTATGTGGCGCGTCGTGGCAAAAAGGACATGGACCATACCAAGGGTGACCGCGGAGGTTATCACCTTGTAGTGCTTGCTAAGAACGAGGTGGGATATCGCAACCTTGTGAAACTTGTGTCGCGTGCATGGGTAGATGGCTTCTATGGCCGTCCTCGTACTGACCGCGAGGATCTTGCCAGATTTCATGAGGGGCTTATCGTCTGCTCAGCATGTATAGCTGGTAATGTTCCGAGAAAAATTCTTGATGGAGATATCAGCGGCGCCCGCGAGGCCGTAGAGTGGCACAAGTCGCTGTGGGGCGATGATTACTATCTGGAGCTTCAACGCCATGAAGTGAAAAATCCTTCTCAGAGAGCTAATCGTGACACGTTTCCTCTGCAGCAGAAAGCCAATGCTGTCATAATGGAGTTGGCCAAGGAATATGGTATCAAACTGGTGTGTACCAACGACTGCCACTTTGTTGACGAAGACGATGCCGAGGCTCATGACCACCTGCTGTGTCTCTCAACGGGCAAAGACCTTGACGATCCCACACGCATGCTTTACAGCAAGCAAGAGTGGTTCAAGACACGTGCAGAGATGAACGAAGTTTTTAATGACGTGCCTGAGGCTCTGGCCAACACGTGCGAGATACTTGACAAGGTAGAGACGTTCAACATCGATTCAGACCCCATTATGCCATTCTTCCCTATACCCAAGGAGTTTGGCACAGAAGAGAAATGGCGTCAGAAATATTCGGAAGCAGACTTGCTTCGCGAGTTTACTTCCGACGAAAATGGTCAAAACCCGTTGCCAAAAGACCAAGCAGAGCAGAAAATCTGCAAACTCGGCGGTTACGACAAGATATACCGCATCAAGTTTGAAGCCGATTATCTGCGTAAGCTTGCCTATGATGGTGCGGCAAGACTCTATGGAGAACCTCTTGCCCCAGAGGTGGATGAACGTATACGTTTTGAATTGCATGTAATGAAGACCATGGGTTTCCCCGGGTACTTCTTAATAGTGCAGGACTTCATTAATTCTGCACGCAAAGAACTTGGGGTGTGGGTAGGCCCCGGACGTGGTTCGGCGGCAGGAAGTGTTGTGGCGTATTGCTTAGGCATTACCCGTATAGACCCGTTGAAATATGACCTCCTGTTTGAGCGCTTTCTTAACCCCGATCGTGTGTCGCTGCCTGATATTGATACAGACTTTGACGATGATGGCCGTGGCAAGGTGTTGCGTTGGGTAATGGATAAGTATGGGCACGAAAACTGTGCCCATATCATTACATATGGTACGATGGCCACCAAAAACTCACTGAAGGATGTGGCGCGCGTGGAGAAACTTCCGCTTGATGTGACCAACGCCCTTTGTAAAGCTATACCCGACCGCCTTGTTCTTGATGGCAAAGATCTCAAAACAAACCTTGACAATGCCATAAAGTGTACCAAGGAACTTCAGGAGGCAGAACGGAGTGATGACCCACGCATGGCCAACACCATAAAATATGCCCGGAAACTTGAAGGCACCGTACGAGGAACAGGAATACATGCTTGCGGCTTTATTATATGCCGTGACCCTATTTCAGACCATGTGCCGGTGTCAACGGCAGACGACCCAGACTTTCCGAATGTAAAGACTGCTGTGACACAATATGACGGTCACGTAATTGAGTCTACGGGTCTTATTAAGATGGACTTCTTGGGACTGAAAACTCTGTCAGAGCAGAAAGAGGCAGTCAAGATAATCAAGCGCACGCGGGGCATTGATGTAGACCTTGACAACATTCCGATTGACGACCCGCTTACTTACAAACTCTATCAGGAGGGGCGCACCATAGGCACTTTCCAGTTTGAGTCGTCTGGAATGCAGAGATATTTGCGTGAACTTCACCCCACTGTGTTTGAAGACCTCATTGCTATGAACGCTCTGTACCGACCAGGGCCGATGGACTATATCCCATCGTTCATCGCACGCAAGAATGGCCGCGAGGAAATAAAGTATGACATCCCGGTGATGGAGAAATACCTCAAAGACACCTACGGCATTACCGTCTATCAAGAGCAAGTGATGCTTCTAAGCCGATTGTTGGCAGATTTCACACGCGGAGAAAGTGATAAGCTGCGTAAGGCAATGGGAAAGAAGCAGAAGGCTATCGTTGATGAGATGAAGCCGAAGTTCATAGAGGGTGGCAAGAAAAAAGGCCACGACCCCGAAGTGCTCGAAAAAATCTGGGGCGATTGGGAGAAATTTGCTTCTTATGCCTTCAATAAGTCACATGCGGCTTGCTATTCATGGGTGGCATATCAGACAGCGTATCTCAAGGCTAATTATCCTGCAGAATTTATGGCGGCAATCATGACGCGCCGTAAGGATGATATAAAGGAAATTACCAAACTGATGGACGAATGCCGTACGATGAACATTCCTACCTTGGGACCAGATGTCAACGAAAGTTTTGCGGAGTTTGGTGTTAACAAAAAGGGCGAGATTCGTTTTGGACTTGCGGCAGTGAAAGGCATGGGCGAGAGCCCTGCTAATGCGATAATAGAGGAACGTGAGAAAAACGGCCCCTATAAGGACATCTTTGACTTTGCAGAGCGCATAAACTATTCGTGCGTAAACCGTCGTTGTTTTGAGTCGCTGGTATATAGCGGCGCATTCGACAGCTTTGGTTTGAAGAGGGAACAATATGTTGCTCCAAACCCCAAGGGAGACGTATTCCTCGACTTGCTGATAAGGTATGGTAACACAGTGCAAAACGACAAGATGAATGCAATGGGGTCTCTCTTCGGCGATGACGAAGCGGCCTCTATAAACAAGCCGGAAATAATGCCTTACTTCGGAACTGGAACAAATCTTGAGATTCTCAATAAGGAAAAGAGCCTGATAGGCATCTACCTCTCCGCCCACCCGCTGGATGACTATAAGGTGGTGCTAAAGCGGTGTACTTCCGCACGGTGTTCTGAGGTCAGTTCCGATAATATTGACAGCCTGTTCAGACGGGGCAAACAGTGGACCTTTGGAGGAATGGTGACTGATGTGGTGGAACGCCACACCAAACGCAACACTCTTTTCGGCAAGGTAAAGATAGAGGACTTCGATGGTGACGGAGAATTGGTAATCTTTGACCAATGGAACGACTTCAGAAACATGTTTGTTGTGGGATGCGCCGTATATGTAAAGGTAAATCTGGAGACTCCGCGATGGAACCCCTCCCGCGTGAACATGCGGATTGAGTCAGTAAGCTATCTGGCTGATGTTGCACATGACCGTCTGAAGAAGATGCAGATTAGGTTACCTGTTGATGTTTTTTGCCCAGTGTTCAATAAATTGATAAAAAAACAGGTAGATGAGCATTCTGGTACAACGACTCTGAGTTTTCATGTGATAGAACCCAAGACGAAAACTCCTGTGGAACTGCAACTCAAGCAGGGTGTACATCTTACCCTGGACTTTATTGAGCGCTTAGAAAGCTATGAGGGGGTCAGCGTGCAAATTGAAAACGAGTGAAACCGTTGTGGGAGACGTATTGTTAAATCCAATAAGAAGTAACAAAAAATGTTATTTACGACCTAATGACCGATTAGGGTTAAAGTGCCGGATAATTTGCCTGTGTAGGGGGCGAAGAATGGCTAAACAATAGAAAAACAAGCGGTTGAATATGCAAAAGGAAACGAAAAATTTTGTCATGTCAAAAAAAAACAGTTCCTTTGCACCTGTTTTTTCGTAATCGCTGACAGGAAGAAGAGTTGCCTGTTATGTTGCGTGAAGTATGTAAAACTATCTGTTCCTGATAAAAAGTAATGGAAGAATTAATTAAAGTAGCCGAAGAGGCATTTAAAACCGGGGTTGAAGTTCCTGCGTTTAAGGCTGGTGACACCATCACTGTCGCTTATAAGATTGTAGAAGGCAGCAAGGAGAGAATTCAGCTTTTCCGTGGTGTTGTTATCAAGGTTTGCGGTCATGGCGACCAGAAACGCTTTACTGTTCGCAAAATGAGCGGCACTGTAGGCGTAGAGCGTATTTTCCCTATCAATTCACCAGCCATCGACAGTGTTGTTGTCAACAAAGTTGGTAAGGTGCGCCGTTCTAAACTCTACTATCTGCGTAAGCTTACCGGTAAGAAAGCGCGTATTAAAGAAAAGAAATACGTTTCAGCAAAGAGCGAAGATTAATCGTCGCTTTTTGTTGCAGTTGTCGGACAAGAATAGCACGACAACAAGAAAAAAGGGCCTTTTAGCGTGTAAATGCGTTAAAAGGTCCTTTTTTATGATTATATTTAGCTACAAAACCGTTAAGACTGTATTTTTTTCATTATATTTGCGCTAAAATTTGTTAAACAAAAACAGCTGCCTATTGTTGCCGACATAAGGATGATTGGTGGACTGTTGCCTTAAATGTGATAATACCATTTTTTCCACAGACACACAAATAGAGAACCTCTTGCAGGAAATGCCCGCAATTTCGCTTGACGAAATGTCGGGTATCAGACTCATGAAACGTACTGATACGAAATTTCTTGCCAACAAGGCACAGCTACTGCAAGTGCTGGCTCTTGCAAAGGATGACTATTATGTGCAGGAAATACACCACAAGAGAATAGCTCGTTATCGCACCACCTATTGGGATTCAAACGATTACTTCTTCTTTCGTATGCATGAACAGGGGCGTCGTCCGCGTACCAAAGTGAGAGCGCGCACATATGAAGACTCTGACGGACTGACATTTCTTGAAGTAAAGAAGAAAGACAATCATGGCAAGACACGCAAAAAACGTATAGAGGTTGTTTCACAAAAAGAAGTGTTTGAAAGTGGAGGTGATGAGTTTGTGGCAAAACAGACACAACATAGCCTCAACTTGTTCCACCCCTGCTTACAAAACCACTTCAAACGCATAACTCTGGTCAACAAAGGCAAAACTGAACGCCTGACAATAGACTATGATGTGGAATATACAAACTTCGACACAGGGCAGAGAGCCACTTCCGAACAGTTGGTAATAATAGAGTTGAAACGAGACGGCAGGGTGTTCTCGCCAATCAAGGAAATCCTGCTGAAACTGAGAATTAAACCACACGGATACAGCAAGTATGTCATTGGCTCGTGCTTGACTAACAGAGGGTTGAAGGCTAATCTGCTGAAACCCAAGATGAGGGAGCTGGCCAAAATAAATGTAAAACGGCCAGTGACGCTCGTAGGGGTGTGACAGCGAAGCAACGGTGTAAAAAAGGTTCTTGTAAAGAGAGTTACAATAGATGAGAATATTAATATATAAAAAGACACAGAGATGTTAGACTTAATCAATACACTGCATTGTGTGGCAGGTTTCTTGTTGAATATAGATTGGATTGATGTCCCCGGACTCGTGGAGATGCTGTGCCGTTTCACCCTAAACATCATTATGGTGTGGATTGTTGTGCATTTCTTCTATTACCCAAAGAGCAGACGGAGAGACTATTACTTCACGTTTCTTCTTATTGCAGTGAGCATATTTATGCTTATCTACCTGATGGACGGTTCAAAAATGAAGATTGGGGCCGCATTGGGTCTGTTTGCCGTGTTTGGCATCATTCGTTACCGCACGGAGTCGGTGCCTATACGTGAAATGACGTACTTGTTTTTTCTTGTGGCGTTGTCGGTGGTCAACGGCATGGCTCAGAAGCTGAGCATTGCAGAATTGGCAGCTGCCAACATTATCTTCGTTGTGGCCGTAGCGCTGGCGGAGAGCAATCTGCTTGCCAAGCATGTTTCATGCAAATATGTGCAATATGACAACATTGACCTAATCAAGCCCGAAAAGCGTGATGAGATGATTGCTGACTTGGAGAAAAGGTTGGGTGTCAAAGTCATTAATGTGGAAATAGGTTCGGTAGACTTTCTTAAAGATAGCGCTCTTATAAAGGTGTATTATGAAGGCACTTCGGTAGGCAACGGTACCGACACCATTACACGCCTTCCCAAGGAGTATTCCTGATTGTAAGCTATAAAACTGTTCGTGCATGTTTTACGTTAGGGCTTGGGAACGGTGTAATTATTTGTTTTCTATGAAAAATTTTTAAATGTAGCTATGAGAAAAATTGGTGTGCTTCTGGCTTTGTCGCTCGTGTTGATGAGCGTGCGGGCTGATGATTTCGGCATGTGGACAGACATCGGGTTCGGGCAGAATCTCGGTGTGAGAGGCCTTAGTGCTGATGTTGATTTTGGATTTCGCAGCAATAATAGCTTGCGCAGTGTTGACAGATGGAGTGCAGGCTTCGGCTTGAGCTATAGCGTGTGTCCTTATTTAAAGGTGGCAGCAAGCTATACCTATATGTACAGCTATTCTGGGGAAGAGCGCAAGGAAAACTATAAGTCGGACAATGTGACATGGAGTGGCTATAATGTTACTCACGGCTATTGGAGGAGCAAAAATCGTTTCTCTGTTGGGTTGAAGTCGGGCTTTGATTTGGGACGCTTCTCATTCTCTCTGCGTGAACGCTATCAACTAACAGGATACAATAGCGCTGGTGTGATGAAAACCAAGTATCGTTACAATCCTGTCTATGATGTTGACGGAAAATTAGTTGATTATATTCTTAAGCCTGACTATCCACAGACCGTACCTGACCGTAAGAATCATAAATCCAAGGAATATCTGCGCTCGAAGATTGAAGTGGCATATAACATACGCCGTTGTCCCGTAGATCCGTTTGTGTCGGTGGAGTTTGAAAACAACCTGCGCAATGCATTCAAACTTGATGAGGTGCGTTATGTGGCTGGCGCTGAATGGAAAATTTCAAAACAGGTGCAGCTAACGGGAAGCTATCACTTCAACAAGGGACGTGATGCTGACCACGATGACGATCTCAATGCGGTGGAACTCTCCTTGAAATTCAAAAACCTGTTTGGAGGGGTTAAGACTAAAAAGACAAAATAAGAGTGTGCGAAGGGAAACCTTGCCGATGTAGCGCTGTGGCTGTGAGACCTAAGGCTTGCCCCGGTTTCGCCATTTATCCCAATTCGGTCGTTAGGACTTATTGGTTTTTGTTTTGTTAGAAGAGCAGATGTTGATTGTTGTTGTAGCGAATAATAGCGGGCTATTTTGAGCTAAAAATAAGCAGCAGATGCCTTATAAAAAGCAATAAGAAGCAATAAAGAAGATGTCATTTGCGACCTAATGACCGATTAGGGTTTATTTCTGATGGCTTTTGACAGGGCATCTGTTGTTTCTAAGTGACGACAGATGCCCTTTTTCGTTGGGGTAGAGGGTTGCCATGTCAGGCGGTCAACTTAATGACTTGTCTAATAAGGAAGATGGTAGGGCGTGATCCTTTCTCTATAGGCAGGTAAAAGATTTAGGCCTATCTCCACTAAAAATCTTCTGTTCCTTCTTTATTGTTTCGCTATATGGGTAGGTAAATAAAAAAACCTGTGGAACATTGTTCCGCAGGTTTCAATCTCTCTAGTAATTGTGCTAGATTAAGCCTGTGCTGCTGCAGTGTCAGCTGCTGCAGTGTCAACAGCTGCAGTGTCAACAGCTGTAGTATCAGTTACAACAGTGTCAGAATCCTGAGCTGCACCCTTCTGTGCGTTACCGCAAGAAGCGAAAGACATAGCAGCAAGTGCTACGAAAGCAAACAATAACTTTTTCATTTCTTTCTGTGTTTAAAAGTTAAACGAATTATTTATTAAAACCGAGTGCAAAGGTAAGCACTTTTTTGAATGTACCGACAATTTTTCTGATTTTTTTTGCATTATTTTTGTAACATTTTTCTTTTGTGCTGATATTCAGCAAGTTAAGTAAGTAGATTTTTTCTGGTAGACTTGGTGGCATTGCAATAATTTGTTAACTTTGCATTTCAATTTATAAAGATGACGAAGTGAAAGAATCATATAAGCCCCTTAAAGCCTCTTATGTTACTTTGGGCTGCAAGCTGAATTTTGCGGAGACATCAACCTTGGCAGACCGGCTTGAAGAAATAGGTATAGTCAGAGTGTCTGATGGTGAACAGGCGGATATATGTGTGGTAAATACCTGCAGTGTTACCGAGACGAGCAATCACAAGTGCCGTCAAGCTATCAACCGGCAGATACGCCTGCATCCGAGTGCAATGATTGTTGTGATGGGATGCTATGCTCAGCTGGATGGACGCAAAATTGCCGAGATGGACGGTGTTGACGTTGTTATCAGCATGGAGGACAAGTGTCGTGCTGTAGACATTGTCAAGTCGGCTTATGATGAATTCGCTGCTATTCGAGATTTGCGTCTGGCAGGAGAAGAAAAAGTGGCGCTACACCGTTGTTCCGAGGTGAAGTCGAGAGACATACGTACTTTTGTGCCGTCTTGTTCGCGCGGAGAGCGCACAAGGTTTTTCCTAAAAGTACAGGACGGCTGCGATTATTACTGTTCTTACTGCACGATACCTATTGCTCGTGGACGAAGCCGCAACGGTTCCGTGGCAGAACTTGTGGCGCAGGCGCGTGATGTGGTGCGGCAAGGGGGGCGCGAGATTGTTATCACTGGTGTAAACATCGGTGACTTTGGCAAAAGTACTGGTGAGACATTCTTAGACCTAATCAGAGAACTTGATAAAGTTGAGGGGATAGAGCGTTATCGTATTTCGTCAATCGAACCTAATTTGCTTACACCAGAGATAATAGATTTCTGTGCCGAGTCCGAACGCTTTATGCCCCATTTCCATATTCCGCTTCAGAGTGGCAGTGACGACGTGTTGCGACTCATGCGTCGCAGATATGACACAGAGCTGTTTGCATCGCGCATAGATTATATAAGAAAGGTTATGCCCGACGCCTTTATTGGTGTAGACATCATTGTTGGGACGCGAGGTGAAACGGATGATTTTTTTGCAGACTCTATGAGGTTTGCTTCACATATTGATGTTTCGCAATACCATGTGTTTAGCTATTCTGAGCGCCCGGGTACATCGGCGCTACGCATTCCTTATGTGGTTGACGAAAAGGTGAAACATAGTCGGAGCAAGCAGTTGATGGCCCTGTCGGAACAGAAGAGGGTAGGGTTTTATAAAAGATACATAGGCACCGAACGCCCCGTGCTGACAGAGCACAGCCATGACGGACTTGCCGCCAAGGGCTTTACGGATAACTATATAAGGGTGGAGATACCAGAGCGTGAGATACTGGTCCCTGACAACAGAATTGTTATGTGCAGGCTGCTGGGGTTCAATGCCGACAGAAGTGCTTTGATCGGAGAGCTGGTATCGCTGCATGGCGAAGTGGGAGAAAAGTAGGGTTTTACAGAACAAAATCATTGTTGATATTAAGAGAGGATTTTACACAGATGAAAGATGTTTCGGTTATCATATTGAATTGGAATGGGGCGGAAATGCTGCGCAAGTATCTCCCCTCGGTTGTGAAGAACTCTGTTGAGGCAGAGGTGGTGGTGGCAGACAATGGCAGCACCGACAACTCGATAGAGGTGCTTACAGAGGAGTTCCCTGAGGTGAAAATAATACGCTTTGAGAAGAATTATGGATATGCGGGTGGCTACAACAAGGTTCTTGCACAAACTCAGACTCCCTACAGTCTGCTGCTTAACAGCGATGTGGAAGTAACCGAGGGCTGGCTCGTTCCGTTGCTTGCTTTCATGCGCTCTCATGGCGAGGTGGCGGCTTGTCAGCCAAAAATATTGAACTACAATCACCGTGAGTATTTTGAATATGCCGGAGCGTGCGGTGGCTTTGTTGATGGCTTAGGCTATCCCTATTGTCGCGGAAGGATAATGGGTGTGGTGGAGCGTGACGAGGGGCAGTACGATGGAGCGCCGGTATCGGTGTTCTGGGCAACGGGTGCGGCACTGCTTGTACGTACGGATATATATAATAAGGTGGGAGGCTTGGACGAACGGTTCTTCGCTCATCAGGAAGAAATCGATTTCTGCTGGCGTCTGCACAGCCGCGGTTATGGTGTCTGGTGCGTACCAGAAAGCAAGGTGTATCATCTTGGGGGAGGCACACTCAACAAGTCGGACTCTCGCAAGACATTTCTCAATTTTCGAAACAATCTGCTGATGCTTCACAAGAACTTGCCCGCTGGCAGACGCGCCGAAGTGATGTTCTTACGTTATTTCATGGATTATCTGGCAGCTCTTCAGAAAATGCTGTCAGGCGATTTCAAGGAAGCCTTGGCCATTGTAAGAGCAAGGTTTGAGTACTCTCACATGTGTCATGAGTTTGACAGGCAGCGCGACGAAAACCTTCGAGAAGCGGTTGTTGTTTCTATTCCGGAAATGCGTCCGAAATCTATCCTCTGGTGCTACTACGTCAAGGGTGTACGCAAGTTCTCGCAGTTGTAGCATAATTCTCTTAATCCTAATTCTGTCGTTAGGACTTATCGGATTTTGATTTTTAGGAGAGCAGATGTTGTTTGTCGTTTAGGGAACAATAGCGGGCTGTTTTGAGCTAAAGACAAGCACCAGATGCCTGATAAAAAACATAAGGCAATAAGAAGTAATAAAAAGGATGCCATTTACGACCTAATGACCGATTTGGGCTCAATTCTTTATTTGCCGTATTTAGATGCGAATTTGAATGCAAAGGTAAATGAAAGAGATGGAGTGGGTCATTACCGTTCCTCGGTGAAGTCAACGTATTCGCCTTCGCCTTTCTCTATGGGTTTTGTGGAACGGGATTGCGTGTGAGTTTGGCGCCGTTCTGCTTCTGCGTATTTCTGTTTGCTTTTACGGCCGTTTGATTTTGGTGTGACGCCTTTAAATGCGTCGTGCCAGATATTGCCTATTGCCTTGAAGCAATAGTATGCTATGACAAACAGCAGCAGTATGGTCAATACACTCATGTAAAGGGAAAATTTTTGTTATTTCTATGTCTTTATACAGACAGTGTGCCAGCGTTCGTATTTGCGTGGTCTCGTTTTGCGAAAAAAGGTTAAGACACCGGAAGAATGGCTAAAGGCGATGTCATTTGGCCTTGCTTCTGCTGACAAGCGATAGGGCGACGTACCAGATGATAGCCAACCCAATTCCCACGACAATGTTCTCCAGACCCGTCAGTGCGGAGGCAATGATGAGTATGGCCGACGTAGCCAGAAATGTATAACGTATGGAGTTGTCTTTCCAACTGAAGTTCTTGAATTTCAGTGCGAAGAGGGGAACTTCGCTCACGAGCAGGGCGGAGGATAGGGCTATTAAGACCATCAAGGCGATGATGGCAGTGAGATAGGCGGCAGGTTCTTCAGGGCAAATTATGCTGTAGTAGTATCTGTCGACGGTTATGGCAACAGATGACAGCAGCAAGGCATTGGCTGGTGTCGGCAATCCCAGAAAACTTGTCTTCTGACGGGAGTCGAGGTTGAATTTTGCCAACCTTAAAGCCGAGAATGCTACGATAAGGAATGCAGCCACGTTGATGTGTGAGAGGTTGTCTGTTTCCGCAAAATATAATGTGTTATTATTGATGGCGGTAAGAAAGCCGTAGCTATTCGCCAGGTTTCCTAACAGTGCAAAGAACATTGCTGATGGTGCAAAACCAAAAGTTATCAAATCTGCCAGAGAGTCGAGTTCTACGCCAAGGGGTGACGACACGTGTAGCTTTCTTGCTGCAAAGCCATCGAAGAAGTCAAATATAGCTCCAAACACTATGAAGTAGAGTGCTGTGGTGTAATGGCCACAAAAGGCTTGGTTGACTGCGATGCTTCCGCATACCAAATTGCAGAGAGTGATGATGTTGGGGATATGTCTCTTCATTTCAGGACGTGGTTATTCTGTTGCCGTTACAGGCTTGAGGGTAGCGATTACGGTGCCGTTGCCGACAGTAGCCTGTCCCATGGAAACCTTGATGTCGCAGTCTGTTGGGAGAAAGATGTCTACGCGACTTCCAAATTTAATGAACCCAAGGTGTTCATCTATGTAGCACTCTTCGTCCTGACGGGCGTAAGTTACAATGCGTCTTGCCATTGCCCCGGCAATCTGGCGCACAAGAATTTCACCGTATTTCTCGGTGTCAATCACTATGGTAGAGCGTTCGTTTTCCATGCTTGCCTTTGGAAGCCAGGCTTTGTGATAATTGCCGTTCTGATGTGTCACTTGTTTCACAATGCCGTCTACAGGAAACCAATTGGCATGTACGTTTGTCAACGACATGAAGATTGACACCATCTTGCGCCTACCATGGAAATACTCTTGTTCGTCAACTTCCTCAACCACAACAATCTTGCCGTCGGCGGGGGCAACGACCACACCGTCTGTCTCGCCTTTGAAGTAGCGTATTGGGCAACGGAAGAAGTTGACCATGATACAGTACACTACAAGCGAGGTGGTCAGTGTAATATAAAAGATGTAAGGTGTGTCAAGCACTCTGGTAAAGAGCCAGAGGAATATGGCGTTGACCGCCAATAATACTATGGCACTGGCGGTCAGTGTTGATGTGCCTTCGTGGTGAAGGCGTATTTTTTTTAGTTTTTTGATTCGTTTCAGAGTTTCCATGTACGATGCACTTATGGAGAGAAAAGTGATATAAATGCAAATGTACGGATTTTTACTGGTATTTCGGCAGTTTTATGTGCTTTTTTAGTCTGTCACGTGGGCGGCCTGTCTGACGAGCATGAGTGCTGGTGCGGTTTTGTGTAAAGCAAATGATGGGCGTAACGACAAGTTGTGCCGTTACCGTGTTGGGGTTTTGTTGTCGTGCATGCGGCGCACGGAGCGTTTGTGTTCTTCAGAGCGTCTTTGGTGTTCCTTGGAATACTCTTCGGCAAGTTGCTGCTCTTTGGCCTGGAGGTTTTGGAGCACAGTGTTGAGACTTTGTTGAGAGATTGTAATGTCCATTTTTGACAGTCCTCGCAGGCATTCCTTGAGCGTTCTCACGGCAATGGCTTGTGCTTGGTTTACGGTTGTCATGCCTTTGCGGGTAAGGGTGATGTAGTTGTTGCGAAAGTCAGTGCGGGCTTTGCGTCGCTCAATGATTTTCATTTCTTCAAGTGCGGTGATGATGCGGCTCATGGTCGGCTTGCTTAGTGTGGTGGCGTTGCAGAGATCTTGCTGGGTGCATATGTCGCATTGACTTATGGCAACGAGCACGTCCCATTGGTCGTCGGTTATCTCAATGCCTGCTGAGTGGAAGTCCTCGTTGAGGCGGCGCCGCAGTGCGGTGCTGACTTTGCCGTTCATCAGGGCGAAAATGAGGCGGTAGTCTATGGTCAGAGCTGTACTCATGTGTGTGGGCGGTACGTGTAGGTTAAAGAAGAATGTCGCTTAATGAAGTGTTGGGGCCAAAACGGTCAAGGTCCACGTCGCCTGATATGCCGTCGATACGTCCGTGTTCGGTGAATTGCCAAATATTGTGGCGCTTGCCGTCAAGTTTAGGCTGTTTGTGGCTGTAACGTGCGATGAAGAGAATCTGGTCGTCAAACTTTGGTGAGAGGTAGTTCTTGTAGAACTTGTGGCTGCAATACAGTACGGGCGCAACTCCGTAGTGCTCCTTGGCAAGCTCCATGAATTTTGCTATGCTGTCCCGCTTCTGTTGTGCAGTCCACTGCGTCACCTTGTTCTCTTCTACATCCACAACGGGTACCAAGTCCTGAGGGTACTGGTCTGCTACACTTGCAAAGTAGCGGAACTGTGTGCGCATGCAGGTTTTTGTGGTGAGCAGGTGGTAAGCTCCTACTTTAAGCCCGAACTTTCGGGCGTGTGTGGTGTTATAGACAAACTGCTTGTCGGTATGACGGTATCCTTCGGTAGCTTTGATGTACACAAATTTTATGCTGGGGTCTTTGGCAACGGTCTCCCAGTCTATTTTGCCGTTGTGGTGCGAAATGTCAATGCCGTCATACAGTTCGTCAGCCCCTGGCCGATAGGTGCTGGCAACTTTGTAATAGAGGCTGTAGAAAACGTTGGGAAGGAAGAAGAATACCACAAAACCAAACATCATGGCAGCGAAAATGCTGATGCACAGTGTTCGGGCTATTTTCATAGCTATGCCTGGAGCATGCGATTTCCGGCCGTGTGGAGTGCGCCTGACATAGTGTTTCTTGTGGTTGCTTTTTTTTCTCATGGCAAAAAGTGGAGAGGGTCTCCAAGTCGTTTCTTTCTGCAAATATACTTAAATATATGTATCCGAAGCAAACGGGTACGAAGATTTAGGTATGATAATCAAAATTTTCTTATCTTTTTTGCGTTGTTTTTAGTTTATGAAAAAGGTTATGCTTATTTTTGCGTTGAAATCACAAACGCAGAGTAATGAAAGAATGTGTAGACATAATTAAAGTTGCCGGTGGCCAGTCGTTTGCCATGGCTCTCGACAGTCTGATGCTGTCTATGGAGAGTTGGTTGACTTCTAAGAAGGTTGGCATCGGCAATCTGATATGGTCGCGCATATATCTTACAGACCCTGCTAACCAGTTGCTTCCGCTGAAGAAGCACAGCCTCTACGAAGATATTCTGTCAAGAGGCGCTTTTTCTTATGTAGGTCAGCCTTTGCTCGATGGGTCGAAGATTGCCGTGGTATTTGCGGTTGACCTTGAGGCTTCGACTGTAAAGGAGGGAACGCCTGACAAAATGTCGGTAAAATATGGTGATGCAGAAGTGTTCTTCCAATCGGTGAGACTGACTGACGAAGAAGCTGGCGGACTCACTGCCATGCAGCAGACGGAACTCATCTTTGCACGCCACACAGAATGGCTTCACGAAAACGGCATGACGCTACGTGACAACTGTATGCGCACATGGCTCTATGTCAGAGACATTGATTGCAACTATGCCGATGTGATGAAGGGCCGCAACGCTGTGTTTGAGCGCGAAGGCCTTACAGCAGACACCCACTATATCGCATCTACAGGAATTGAAGGATATATGGCGGAAACAAAATCCGTGATTGCCATTGACTTCTTCTCTGTAAAACACCATGCTCCGCAGACTCCGCAATATCTGAATGCTCTTGGCTATCTCAACCGCACCAATGAATACGGTGTAGCTTTTGAAAGAGGAGTAAAGTTTAGTGTTGGAAGCAATGACAAGGTGTTTATCTCTGGCACGGCAAGCATAGACAAACACGGGGAGTGCCTTTATGTAGGCGATGTTGCCAGGCAGGCGGACCGACTGTTTCTTAATATCTCGCAACTGCTCGCCGCTGCTGAACGAGGACTTGAAAACATGACCTATATGGTGGTGTATCTGCGAGACATAGCCGATGCAGCATTTGTCGAAAGCTATCTTGCAGACCGCTTTCCGTCAGTTCCTCATCTGGTGGTTGAGGCAAGTGTGTGCAGGCCGCAGTGGCTCATCGAAGTGGAGTGTGTTACAAATTGAATTGTTTTAAGGTAAGTTAGTAAATAATTAAGAAAGCAGAAGCAGCTGACGATGTGACATTGTCGGTATTCGCAATTCTTAACGTGCCCGTATGGAAATGGCGATTTCCGTTCGGGCATATTTTTTTGTCCCAACTCGGTCGTTAGGGTTTATTTTATATCTCTGGACACCGCTGGGCAATGCTCACCTTACTAACACTTTCCTTGCTTTCCTGTTGTCTCCCACTTCTATTCTCACTCCTGGCATCAATGTGCTAACCCTCAGTCCGTTCAGGGAGTAGACAGAGGTTCCGGTGACGGAGTTTTCTGGCATTTTGATGCCGTCAGGGTCATCATAAAGGTAGTTGACGGTTATTGTGCTGCCATCGGCTGTTTTCCTGAAATTGTCGGGTGTGGCTCCGGCTGCGGCATCAATCTTCTGATAAACGTTTATCTGGTATGTCACGCTGAAACTGCCGTATGTGGTGATGTCTGTCCATGAGGTCCCCACGTCCTTTGCTCCGTGTTTTTTCTCCAAGGGGTAGCCGAGTAGGTTGGCACCGCCAGCATCTGTGACGATTGTTGCGGAGGCGTCGGTGGTTATCATGCAGTAGGGAAAGCATATCTTAAAAGTGCCGCCGGGCATGTTCTGGTATTGGCATGTGATGCCGACGTAGCCGCCTTGGTCGGTGATGTTCTTTATGTAGAGTGGGGCAGTGACAGAGACTGTGCCGTCATCGGGGTCTACTGAGGTCTGGTTGCATATTATGTTGGAGCCGTTGGGGTAGATGTTTCCGTCTGGGTCACAGAACTGGAAAGTATCACCTGAGGTTTGTGCGTGGGTTAGTGTGCCGGCTATGATGACCAGCAGTGTTGTGCATAGTGTTTTCATCTTATTCTGTAGGTGTTATTTTTTCTGTTATCGGTTGGGCGGTTGCCTGCTTTATATTCCGGTTTCGGGTGTCGGTAACGAAGGCTACTACAGATATGTTCTGTGGGTTCCAGTGTGTGGGAAGTATGTAGCTGTAGTTTTTCTGTAAGCTTTGGCCTTCGGTGATGCTGACGGCATCGCCCCAAAGGTCGGGCGTGACGTTGGCGCGGAATGCGTGGCGGTGGTTGTATTGGTAGTCGCGGCCTTGTGGCGTGTCCTGCAGTGAAATGATGTTGTCTTCTGTGAGCCACACCTGCAGATAGCCATCGGTATTACCGTCAGTGCCACTGACTTTAACATCAATGTCAAGGTGGCGGTCATCAGGGGCGTATTGGGTAGCAAGACAGATAGCTATAGGGGCGGTCTGTTGTATTTCGTTTCTGACCAGGCTGCCCCAAGTGGTATATGTCGTGGCTTCTGCTGTGGTGCGGTTGACAAGGCCGGAGGGCTGTGCGGGGCTGCCCCATGCCTTGTAGTATTGGTTGCCAGTGGTGGTCATGAGACCTTGGTATCGGGCTGTCGGGTTGTAGTTCATGCCCAGACCGCAGTGTATGGAGACTACTATGATGTTCTTTTGGCCGTATTCAGTTATGATTTTTTCTGTCTCGTTAGCAGCGTATGGACAATTGATACATTTCTGTCCGGTGAAGTCTTCGATGAGAACAGTGCGTTTTACCGGTGCCGGCTTGACGTATATCAGTCGGTCGTCGGAATCGATATTGCTGCACGAGCCGAGTGCGACAATAGTAATGGCAAGGGTCGCTATGTGGGATATGGCCTTGATTTTCATGGTATTGACCTTGGTGTGTCTGTTCAGAAATTGTAATTGTATGACAGGCTTACGCCTTTGCTCCCCGGTATCCAGCGACACACTCCACCGGTGCAGTTGTAGCCGGGACGCGTGCGGCCGTAGCCGAGTTGCAGTCGGTGGGCTGAGTATGTGAATGTGACGAATCCGTTATAGTAGTGGCGCCCTGTTTCACCGATATTGCAAAGGTCAGACAGGGTGAACATCCAGCGTGGTCTGACCGACAGTTCGGCGAGGGCGAAAACCCAGTCACCTTGGGCTCCGTGGGAGTTCCAAGCAAAGAACTGACCGCAGGAGGCTTGACTTGACTTCATGTATTGGGCTTCGGCACGGAGGGTCAGTTTGCGGTGCATGGTCCATTTGCCGTCGGCCACGAAAATATGGTTCAGAACATCTTCTACGTTGCGATGGTCCTCGCGCTCAATGGTCTTGAGTTTGCCGTTGTTATAGTACTGGTTCATATACATTAGACTGAGGTGGAAGCGTGGGCTGTATTTCCGCCCATACTGTATGTTTAGGTCGCGGTAGTATGTTGGGCCGCACTTGAAGTAGGCCGCGCGGTAGCCGTCAGTACCGGCTTGTACACCGCTCGCGTCGTGTTTGCCGAGAGCAAAGACGTGTGAGTAGCAGAGTTTTATTTCAGATGCGTGTCGTCCTTTTGGCTTGTAGCCGGCTTCGCCTTGGAACGCCCATTCTCCTTCAGGGCGTGTGGCGTAGGGGTAAAGGGCTGGCAGTGTGTAGGTATGTTCTGTTGTAAAGGCCGGCATGTTGTTGATGTTTGACGATATGCCGGGAATGCTGCGGTCACTGCGAAAAGTCATGTCGTCAGAGCGTTTGGCTTGTGCCAGCACGCTTAGTCCGCGGGTTGAGTATGAGGCCGAAAGCATGGCAATGTGGCCTGTGCGGTAGATGTAGTGGTTGTGGAATTGCGGGTCGTGGGTCTTCCATGCACATTCGGCAAGGAGGTCAAAACCGGTGGTCTGCAGTTCTGCCCGAACGTCAAAGGCGTTGACATAGGCGGGCAGACGCAATTTGTGCGTGGCGTCGACCATGATGTCATCGTTGTCGGGCGACTGGTATTTGTTTACCCATGAAGCGCCGAGGCTAAGGCCGGTGCCGTGTTCCTGCATGCAAGGTATCCATTGGTCAATGTTGAGTTCAGCATCAAGGCCGCATATCCACGATTTGTTCCATTTCCAATAACGGCGTTGCTTGCCGACAAGGCCTTTTACCTGTATTCCATGGTAAGGTCGCACTGCAAGACGTCCGCCAAGTAGGGAGTTGTCTATGCCGAGACTCCGTTCCTGATAGGTGCGCATAATAAATCCGGAGCCGAACTGTTCGTAATATGTTCCAAGAGTAAGGTCCCAATTGCGGTAGTGTGACTTGACCCAAAAGTGGGGCACGCCCCAACCTTTGAAGTCTTGCTCGGGAGAGGTGGCGTAGCCTGGCAGGGGAAACCGTGTGAACTCGAAGCGAAACCCGGCGTCAATGTGGTTGCTGCGGAGCGCCATGTCGGCATAGGTGTTGGTCAGCCCCCATTCCTTACAGTCGTCAGTACTTGCGGCATGGTCTTTCACGGGAATGAGTATGTCACTCTGGATGCCACCGCTGGCGGTGAACTTGTTTGCAACCTCCTGCGCCGTGATGTTGGCGGCGGTGACAAGGGCGACTATGGCAAAGAATATTCTTGGGGTCATGGGAATGGTGATGTTGTCTGCATGGCGTGAAATGTGCAGTCCCTTATTTCTTCGGAAGTTCTCTAATCTTGGTTATAAGTTCCTCCTCCGAGCCTTCGGTGTATCCGCTGTGCCTATAACCTATTTTTCCGTCCGGGTCGCACACTATCACAAACGGTATCATTTCACCGCCGAAAGACCGGCGGAAGTCGCCGTTGACGTCAAGCAACACTTCGTAGGGCCATTCATGCAGATCAACCAGTGGCTTCACCTTGTTTGTGTTCTGCGCTTTGTCAATAGACACGGCATAGAGCGTGACGCCGGTCTCGGTCTGCCAGTCCTGATATACTTCGGCAATGGCGGTAAGCTCGCGTATGCAGGGCTTGCACCATGTTGCAAAAAAGCTTATAATAAACGGACGCCCCTGGCTGGCGAGAGTCGACGTGTCGACTGTTTTACCACTGATGTTCTTTAGTCTGTATGATGGCAGCTGTGCATTAGCTTGGCCGGCAAATGCAATCAGCATTATTATGACCAGCGGCAGCATTTTGTTCTTTATGCGGTTCTTTACTGTCGGTTTTGTGTTCATGGTTTTGAGGTTCGGAAATGGGTGCTTAATTACGCAAATATAGTGATTTTTCCCAACATGCAAGCCCCTGTAATGGGTTTTGTACACCTGCATAGATGTTTCCTGCAATACTCTTCTCTTTGTTTGTGCTGTCCTTCTGAAAATGCTTTCCCGACGGAGCGGAAAAGCGTTCTTGCGTTCTTCTTTCGGCCGATGCGGTTGTCCGTTTCGGCCGAAGTGTAATTGCGTTTCGGCCGAAATGCATAAGCAAACCGCCCGAAACGCCACCGTTGTGACATCTGTTGGGTGGGAATGGTTTGTCATTATGGGGGTGGGGCAGTAGTGTCATAACCCCATGAGGCGATTCGCCGGACATCGCTGTTTGGGTGTCAATGTGTAGTGACTGCAATGCCCTATGTGCGTTCGCAGGTAAAGTTCTAAGTACGCTTTGTGTGTTTTGAAGTGTGCCTTATATATATAAAGTACGTGCGCACATTATATTATTGTATCTCATAACTCTGACAACAAGGGGTGGTGGTGCTTGGTCAGTTGTCGGTGTGTGGTGATGTCAGACGAAACTGCAAAGCGCTGATGTCAGATGGCCTTGTTGTAACGTGATAGATGTCAGAAAATATGTTAAGACATGAAAATATCGCTAAAATTTACTAAACAAAGCCCAAAAACCGTTTTTATTGTAAACAAGTGTAATTTTGTGGTATCAAAAGTGTGTTGAATTGCTAAGAATTATTAACTTTGTGCCTTACATAGTGTATCTATGTCTAAACGAGAGAAGTAAAAATAATATAAATTTAAAATCAATGTGTATGAAAAACCGTTTGTTCAGGTTTAGCAAGAAGCTCTTCGGAGCAGTTGGCTTGCTTTTGATCGGCGCGTTGATGTATTCTTGTTCAGATGATTATGATCTGCCTGACAAAACTCCAAGTTGGTTGGGTACGAGTATCTACAATTATCTGGAAAAACAAAAGAATTACACCAACACTATTAGGCTGATTGATGATTTGGATTATGCAACTGTGCTTTCAAAGACTGGTAGCAAAACGCTGTTTGTTGCCGATGATGATGCCTTTGCGGAATTCTTCAAGAAAAATGATTGGGGTGTAACTTGTTATGAGGACTTGACCCAACAGCAGAAGAAGTTGTTGCTTCACACCTCTATGCTCGACAACCCTTATCTGCTTGAGATGTTGCCCAACCTTACTTCGTCTGGTACGAACGTGAGCGGTGGCAATCTTGACCTGAACGTCTGCATGCGTCGTCCGACATCATTGGAGATTACGGACTCCATTTCATTCTTCAGTTGGAACAGCCCTGCTATCCCGTCAAGCTACAATGCAAGCGACAAGGACTTCTGGGCACGTTTCAGAACAGAGAGCAAAGGCGGACTCTATATGGCCAACGACGGTAGTGTGCCTATGATGATTCACTGGATTAACGGCCAGATGGAGGAACAGGGCATTACCGATGAGGACTTCGAAATCATCGCTGGCCGTGCGCGTGAGAAGAACGACGTGTTCATCTACGGCAGCAAGATTCTTGAGCAAGACGTCACATGCCAGAACGGTTACGTAAACAGACTCGACCGCGTGTTGCTCGCTCCGACCAATATGGCCGAGATGATTCGCACCAACGGTCGCACAACTCTCTATAGCCATTTGCTTGACCGCTTCAGCGCTCCTTATTATAGTGCTTCGCTTACATCTTCTCTGCGTCAGCTCCCTGGATTTGAGGGCGTTGACTCAGTCTTTGAAAAGCGTTACCTTTCTGAGCGTTCCAAAGGTGCTCAGGCTCTTAGTACCGACCCGTATGGCAAGAAGGTTTCATACTACCTCAACTACGACCCGGGGTGGAACACATATTACAATGCAAGTCGTGGAGTGCAGCAGGACATCGGTGCCATGTTTGCTCCGACCGATGGTGCTATGGAGAAGTACTTCCTCCCAGGCGGTGGTGGCGAATTCTTGATAAACGCCTATGCCACAAAACCTAACACCAAGGAAAACCTGATGGAAAACCTCGACCAGATTCCTCTGGAGGTTATACAGGCCATGATTAACAACCTGATGAAGATTTCGTTCATTGAGTCTGTGCCGAGCAAGTATCTCTCTATCATGAACGATGCTCGCGACCCGATGTTCTCTGACGTTTCTTCGGTTTCGGCATACAGGGCAAAGATTGACACCTGTCTCATTGCAAACAACGGTGTGGTTTATGTTATGAACGAGGTTCGTACACCGGCCAAGTATGCTTCGGTTTCGGCTCCTGCTCTTGTGGGTGACAGTCTCAAAATCTTCAACTGGGCTATCACTGCCGACGATAAGTACATCACCAATCCTAACGCAGCTCCTCTTAACTCGTTTATCTCTACATATCTGTTGGCTATGAGCTCCAACTTCAGTTTCTTCATTCCTACGGACAATGCGCTGAAATGCTACTACGACCCTGTCTCTATGAGTCTGACACAGCCTTATGTGCTTTCGTTCAGCTACGATCCGAAGAATGTGGCTAACCCGATTTCTGCTTATGCCTACAAGTTTGACCCATATACATATCAGGTGGATGATGTGAGAATCAACACGAGCATCAAATCAACACAAATCAACAACCGCCTCAAGGACATGCTTGACCAACATATCATCGTGCATGACTCTTCGGACGTTGACGGAATTTTGAACACTAAAAAGCAGTTCTTCACCTCAAAGGGTGGAGCCCCTGTAATCGTTCATACTACTCCTGGCATCGTTGGCACCAAGGTGCAGGGTGCATGGCAGCTCGAGCATAATGAGTATGCCACTGTAAACGAGTATTTCGACCAGACAAAGAAGACCAACGGCTATGGTAACGGTATGACATACATCATCGACAAACCTCTGCAGGCTACTGTCAACTCTGTATATAAGGTGTTGTCTGACAACGGCAACGAGGGCTCTCCGTACGAGAAGTTCTTCCAGCTCTGTCAGGTTGACCCTGACGTGCTTGAAGAGGCTGGTTTCGCTGACGAATACTCAAGCCGTGCGGATAAGGACAAGGCTTTGGCTAAATACCAGATCTTCTCGTCTTCAAATCCTTGCATGGACTATAACGTACGTTTCTTCAGCACTTACCGCTATACAGTATATGTTCCAACAAATGCAGCTGTTGAAAACGAAATCAACAAGGGCTTGCCCACATGGGAGTCTATTTCCAACTACATAGAGCTTGCTAAGGCCGAAATATCTCGCAACGAGGGTAAGCCGGGCTATGACGTTGAGGCTGCCACTGCTGCCTACAAGACCAGAGCACAGGCCATGTGTACCTGTCTGCTCAACTTTGTGAAATACCACTTCCAGGACGATGCCATCTATAACGACAAGAACAGCATACCGAGCACGGAGTACGAAACAGCTTGTATCAATGCCGAGACCAACCGCTACATCACTGTTACGGTGAAGAATCCTGGCAACAACAAGCTTACCGTAACCGACAAGACCGGCAAGACGTTGTCTATTGATGCTACACATAACAATATCCTCACACGTGACCTCCAGTTTGACAAAGCAGGCTCAAGCGCTTCGACAATTGAAACATCGTCGTTTGCCGTGATTCATCAGGTTGTTCCGACCTCTGGAAGCGATGGAGCACTCAATTTCGTGAAACTTCCAAACGGTCGCTATGAGGGACTTTACAATACTTCTGCCAAGGCTAAGGCTTTTGTGAGAAAGTATCCAATCCGATAAAAAAGTGCAACTATGAATAAGATAAAGTATTTACTGTTATTCATTCTCTGCCTTGGCATTTCTACTGTTTATGCCCAGAAGAGAATTTCGGGACACGTATTCAATCCTAAGGACGGTCCTATCATGATGGCAAACGTACTTGAGATCGACGCCAACAACCGTATCCAGTCTTCTACCCAGACCGACATGAGCGGTAACTTTGCATTGACAATCAAGAACCCTAAAAACAAACTCAAGGTTCACTTCTATGGCTACCGTGTGTTTGAACAAGTTATTGGTGACAAGACTTCGTGGAGAATTCAGTTGAATGAAAACACCCAGTCACTGAAGGTGGTCAATATTGCAGGTCGCAAGGTCGTTAAGTCAAACGGTCTTGTCATTCCGCAGCGTGAAGTTTCGGTCGCAACACAGAAGCTTGACATGGACGAAATGAAAGGTCTCGCTTTTGAGTCTGCCGACCAGGCTCTGCAGGGACAGATTGCAGGTCTTGACGTGGTTGCTAACTCTGGTAACCTTGGTTCTGGAATGAGCATGCGTCTGCGTGGTGTTACCACCATTTCTGGTAACCAGGAGCCTTTGATTGTTGTGGACGGCCATATACTTGAAAACTACACCTCTACCGATGTGGACCTTCAGGATATGGACAACACCGAGCAATTTGCTAACCTTCTTGCTGTCAACGTGGAAGACATCAAGTCTATCGAGGTAAAGAAGGATGCGGGTTCCTGCGCCATGTGGGGAGCACGCGGCTCTAACGGTGTAATCGAAATCACCACCCGCCGTGGTAGCAAGGGTAAGACCCGCGTGTCGGGAAGCTATACCTTCCAGGGCAGCTGGTTGCCTACCGGCATGAAGATGCTCAACGGTGACGGCTACACCATGATGCTTAAAGAGGGTTATTTCAACCCCAAACAGAGTGACCTCACCTCTAATATTATAGAGCTTATGTACAGAAGCGAAAGGCCGATGTACTACAACAACTACAACAAGAACACCGATTGGGTTGACGAGGTAAGCCAGTTTGGTACGGCCAACAAGTTCTTCGTCAGTGTAAACGGTGGTGGTGACCAGGCACAGTTCCGTATCTCTGGTGGTTATGACCACGAAACAGGTACCATTATCAAACAGGTGCTTGACCGTTTCTCAACCCGTATGACTCTTGACTACAATGTGTCTACACGTATCAAGTTCAGCTCAAACTTCAACCTTACCTATACGAAGAACCAGCAGAACTATGTTGACATTCTTGCAAAAGCCTATGACGCTATGCCTAATATGAGTGTCTACCGTTATGACGGTGATGTCAACACGGGAGAATATTTCAAGATGTATCCTCGTGCAGCTGCTCCTGGTGAAGTTACCGACGGTTACACCTCTTATTATCTTGACGATATGATAGCAAACGGCAACCCTGTTGCTTATGCAAATCTTTCGTGGAAAAATACGAGCCAGTATGTGATTACCCCACAGTTTGAACTGGAATATAAACTTATGGGTATTGACGGCTATAGCACTCAACTCAACTACAAGGGTGAGGTCTATATGAACTCAACTTCTAATACCACTGATGCCTATTTCCCTGGCGCGCTCTCCACTGACACTTGGTCAGCGACTGACGGTATCAACAGAACTGCAACATCAACATCGCGTAACTTGAGATTTGAAACAACACACACATTGATTTTCTCTCCAAAGCTCCCACGCGACCACTCGCTGCAATTCCTGCTCCGTGGACAGTTGACAACATCTGACGGTGTTTCAGAAGATATCAATTCTGCCGGTGTAGTAGGTGGTATTACCGACCCGACCATCAGCGCACAGCTCAAGAAGGCCAGCACCTCTACCTCCAAGTCTCACGGACTGAATGGATTGATAACAACCCACTACGCTTTCAAGTCGAAGTATATTCTTGACTTCACGCTGCGTGCTGACGGAAGCACCTCTTTCGGTAAAGACAAGCGTTGGGGATACTTCCCTGCAGTGTCTGGCCGTTGGAACATCAGCGACGAATACTTCTTCCGTCCATTCAAGAAGTATGTCAACATGCTTTCTGTTTCTCCAGGTTGGGGTGTAACGGGTAACTCACCTTCTACTAACTCCATTATGTATAACACCTATGCTGCCAACGGCTCCTACGGTGCAAACGGTAACACATTGGTTGCCATCTATCCTAAGAACCTTCGTCTTACCACCATGCAGTGGGAGAAGACAAGCTCTTGGAACGTAGGTTTTGATCTTAATGTTCTTGAAGACCTCATCCAGATGAACCTTAATATCTACAACAAGCATACGAGCAACCTTATACAGCAGGATGTCAAGATTCCTTCTTCTACAGGTTACTCTACACTTGACTACGTCAACGTAGGTACGATGAAGAACAAGGGATGGGAACTTTCTCTCAACACGAAGCCTATCTTTAAGATTGGCAAGTTCTCGATGAAGGCCAAGTTCAACGCCTCTCAGAACCAGAACCGTGTGACATCTATGGACGCAAGCGTGCTGTCTTCTCTTAACGGTGACTTCAACTACAAGAATGTAACAGAGACATACGGTTCATATCTCAGCCGTGTGCAGATTGGCAATGCCCTGTATTCTATCTACGGTTTCCGCTACAAGGGAGTTTACCGCTATGACTACGAACACTCAGGTTACTTTGCTGACCAGTCTAAGAACGACGTGTTCGGGGCAAACACTGCTGCAGCGGCCGCCGCACGCGGTGAGAACGCCACCTGTCCTATCGCACACGATGCTAACGGCAATATCATCTTTGACGCAAGCGGTAACCCGCTCCGCATGTATTACAACTACGGTGGTATAAACTACCAGTTCTCTGGTGGTGACGCAATCTACGAGGATATCAACCACGATGGTCAGATAAACGAACTCGATATCGTTTACCTCGGCAACTCCAACCCGAAGTTTAACGGTGGTTTCGGCCTTGACTTCTCTTATGGACGTTGGACTCTCAAGACAAGTTTCAATGTGCGTCTCGGTGCGAAAATCATCAACAAGGCACGTATGAAGGCTGAAGATATGCGTACCAACAAGAACCAGTCTACCGCTGTAAACTGGCGTTGGCGCAAGAACGGTGACATTACCGAGATTCCACGTGCCATGAACGCTAATGCAGGTGCGTCATACAATGCACTTCCTTCTGACCGTTATGTAGAGTCTGGCGACTTTATGCGTCTGCAGTATGTACAGCTCTCCTATAGTTTCGACACCAAGGATTTGCGTCGTTACGGCTTGAAGGGCCTGAGTTTCTATATTTCCGCCAACAACCTGTTCTTCTTCACCAAGTATTCCGGTGTTGACCCGGAACATGCCGCAAGCGGTTACAGCCCTGCGTATGACGATGCAAAGACTCCTCGCTCACGTTCGGTAACATTTAGCTTGAATGTACAGTTCTAAATCTTAAACAATAGGATAATATGAAAAACATGAAGATATATAATAAAGTAATACTGCCAGTATGCTTTGCTGTTGTGGCATTGTTTTCCTCCTGCAGTGCTTTTGACGACTTTCTGACGGTATATCCTACCAACCAGATTACCGGCGAGCAGTTTTGGGAGGACAAGAACGACCTTTTGAATGTGGTTGGTTCTTGCTATGTCCAGCTGAAGTCTTTGCCTGTTGCCAAGCGTATGTTTGTATGGGGCGAGTTGCGCTCTGACAATCTTCTGCTTACCTCGGAAAGCAACACCGACTTCAAGAATATTATGAATGCCAACCTCCTGCCGACCAACGGCTGGTTTGACTGGGCTTCGTTCTACAAGGGTATCGGTTATTGCAACCTCTGTCTGCAAAAAGGACCGGAGGTAGTGAAGAAAGATGCCAGTTTCCAAGAAAATGACTGGAAGCCTGTTGAGGCAGAACTCAAGGCTTTGCGTGCCCTCTACTATTTCTATCTTGTACGTGCTTTCCGTGACGTACCGTTCGTGATAGAGGCCAACGATACCAGTGAAGGTGCTACGGACCCTGTGCCTCAGACTGCATCAGAAACCATCCTTACCTATCTCATCAACGACCTTGAAGCAGTAAAGGATAACGGAATGAAAAATTTCGGTAACGATGAGTTCAACAAGGGTCGTTTTGGCAAAAGAGGCATCTATGCCCTCTTGTGTGACATGTATCTTTGGAGAGCCTCTAAGAACTCTTCAGCAGACTCTCTCGCCAAATATCCGGGTGAGGCAGAGGCTGACTACCGCAAGGTAATTGAATATGCGGATTTCCTCTCGCAGGATATGCTGGTGGATTTCAAGGGTGGAAACGGCAGCACATCGCGTGCGCTGTATTACGGTCATGAACGTTCTCCGTTCCCTAACGAAGCCCCGCTGCCTCTGTATGTGAACGACAAAAGCAAACGCGTGACAGACAATGCTTATTCACAGATTTTCGGCTATAACTTCTCTTTGGAGGATATCTTCGAAGTGTGTGACGGAATAGGTGTGTCCAGTAGCACCGAAGGAAGTCTGAAATCAACATATTTTGGTAGTTATTCTGGTAATTTCAATGCCGGTATGTTCTCGGCTGCGGCTCCGTTCCAAAACATTTCCTCCAAGCCTGATGACAAGAATAACATATTTTCCAAGACCGACCTCAGATACTATGAAACTATCATGAAGCCGTCCGGTTCAACCGTAAATGCTGTCTATAACATTTCGAAGTTTGTTGCCAGAAGTGTAACTATTGACGGTTGTGATGACATCACTAAGACTTCATCTACTGTTACATACAATTGGGGAACTAATGAGGACAACTATAAGGTGTACCGCATGACCGACATTCTCTTGATGAAGGCGGAGGCTATTGCCTGCTTGCAGCAGTATATCCTCAAGACAGATGATGAAACCATGCTCAAGGAAGGCTTTAGAGTTGCCAAGGCAGTGTTTGCCCGTTCTAATCCTATGATTGACCAAAACGATGACCTTGTGTTTGAGAACTACAGTTCAGGCCAGACCCTTGAAGACTTCGTGATGCGTGAGCGTCAGCGTGAGTTGTTTGGTGAAGGCAAGCGTTGGTTCGACCTCGTTCGTTATGCTTTGCGTCAGGGCAACACCCAGAAGATGCTTGGTCTGCTCGTTGCAAAATATAGCACCAATGCAAGCGCAATCAAAGCTAAGCTCGCTACAATCAATTCTCTGTACAACCCTGTATATAAGGAGGAGATGAAGGTCAACACTGCGTTGGTACAGAATCCTGCTTGGGTAACAGATGAAACTATTGAGAAAAACTGATCCTGGTGGTCTGATATAAAGTAAATTCACAAATTCAAAAAGAATTGATTATGAAAAATAAATATGTAAAATTGGTCACCAGTGGTTTCCTTGGGTTAATGGCTGTATTTTGCCTTAATTCATGTAGCGATGACCATTACGACTTGAATTCCACCAATGCCAAGGGTACACTTTGGGAGAACCTCAGTGCCACAGGAGAGTGTAATGACTTTCTGGACATCCTTTCGAAGTCTTTGGTGAGCAAGAAGGCATACGGAGTGCCGGTGTCTATTACCTATGCTGACTTGCTGAAGGCCAGCAACTCCATGACGGCTTGGGCTCCTAAGGACGGCACCTATGATGCCCAGAAATGGAAGGACCTTCTTGCTGAGGCCAAACGGTTGGAAGAAAGCGGAGACCTTGTTGGGGCCACCGATAAATATAAAACAGTGGAAAAGCAGTTCGTTAAGAATCACCTTTCCTACTTTAACTATAACGGTAGCTATCCACAAAGCAAGCGCATTGCTTTGGCAAACGGCAAGTATGTTGATTATAACGCCGGTGAGGGAACAGTGAAGGGCATAGCCATTGAAGGTGGCAACCTTCGTAATATCCCCTCTGTAAACGGTACTGCCCACGTGCTTTCTTCCTATCTGCCTTATGCCTATGACCTCAAGGAGATTATTGATGTCACCCCAGAGTTGTCATCAATGCACGATTATATAGCAGACAAGGACACTATGATATTCTTGGAGTCCTCAAGTATTAAGGGTGCAACAGTTGACGGTCAGGTGCAGTATGTAGACTCTGTGTTTCTTGAAAGAAACAAGGTAATGCCTTACATTGCTACCGCTTCGGACTCGTTGGTGGCCGCAATCTACTTTACCAACGATGCTTGGGAGAAGGGCGTGGAGCATGCAAAGAAGTTCTTCCAGTATAAGAAAGCTTATTCGTACCTTGACGAGAGAGGTTCTCTCTACACCGACTCTTTGCAGGCAGACTCTGTTCAGGAGGCCAAGGCTGTTGAGGCCCTGTTCAGTAATATGTATTACAGTTTGAATGTTCAGCCCGCCTTTGACGCATCAAACGCCTCTGTTGAAAGTGTCAAGAGCTTTTTTGAAAATGCTGACTCCTTGATATCAACCTCATATTACACGCAGAACAAGTATTATCAGAGGGCGCCGTATTGCAAGGTGCTTACTGACGGTGCTACTCCGATAGAGGTATCTAACGGATATGCGTTCCTTGTAGACAATTTCAATTTCAAGGCAAACAAGTCATGGCAGTTTGACTTAACGACAGAGGCAGAGGGCGGTTACTTTGTTAACACCCAATACTCCAAGTCTCTGTCAACTGCAGCGCCTACGGGTGTTCGCCACGTAGTGTCAAGTGCCACCATCAATCCGAAGGTGTCGGGTAAGTTGAGTCAGGATGCTTATCAAGAGTTCCTTCCTTCCTCTTCTGCCGCAAACCCACAGGTTTCGTTTAACCTTATTGATGTTCTTTCCGGCACTTATGACATATATGCTGTCTTTGTTCCGGAAAATATCAACGACAGCACAAACACCAGTCCGAAGGCCAACAAGTTTACTGCAACTCTTACCTATGACTATGATGCTAAGGGCAAGCAGTTGACTGTAAATTCTACAGGTGGCACAAAGGGTGTGTTCCTGACTGATGTCACCAAGGTTGACACAATCAAGTTGTTTGAGAATTACAAGTTTGATGTTTGCTACTACAACATCAGCAAATCCAACCCGATGCTTACAATCACAAGTGCGATAAAGCTCGCTGACCGTAAGAAGTGTACTCCTAACCTGAGGATTGACTGTATCTTATTAGTAGCTAAAGATGAGTAAGCCCATTAACTATAAAAATAGAATACAATGAAAAATATATTCAGCAATTATCTTTTAGGTAAGATTTTCGGTGCGGGTCTGTGCCTTTTCTTCCTTGCTGGTGCTACACCGCTCTATGCTCAGGACGATGTTACCGAGCATGACGGTGACGCAGAAGAGGAAGTGGCAGTCAAGCGCCCTGTTGTTGCCAAGCTTCCAACTTATCCGATGCGTGAAGTGAAGGGTCTGGTACTTGATGCTGCTACAAAGGCTCCTCTCGCTGGTGTCAGGGTGCAGTCGCTCAATGACCCTCGTTTCTCGGCCATGACTGGAGAAGATGGCAAGTACACACTCTCTGTTCCTACATTTGAAACTACGTTGTATCTCTCTACTCCTGAATACAATGCCATTCAGACGGCTATCAAGGAGGGCGAGCAGACTTTGGAGCTCTATAGCTCAGAGTTTAATGCCTTCTATAAGAGTTCGAATCAGGTGTTTACCAAGGCTGAGGCATCGGTGTCAAACAGTTCTGCCATTTCGATGGAGACAGATATCGAAAACACCCTCAATGCCAATGTGCTTACCACAATGCGTGGCGGAATGCCTGGACAGGGTGCCAACATGCTTATCAACGGTATCACCTCGCTCAACACTGTAACCCAGCCGCTCATCGTTGTTGACGGTGTAATTTGGGATGCCCAATATGATAGATATTCTCTCCATCAGGGCTTCTTCAATAATGTGCTGAACACAATTGACCCAGAAGATATCGATAAGGTGAGGATTATCAATACCGGTACTGCTCTGTATGGTGCCAAGGGTGCTAATGGTGTGATTGAAATCACTACCAAACGTGCCAAGGAACGTGCCACACGCATCAACGTGCGCTTGTATGGTGGTTTTGAAACCCGTCCTAATACCATTGACGTTCTCAATGGTCCACAATACCGCAACTATATGTCGGACATTCTCGGAACCTTTACTCCGAGCGATGGTTCTTCAACCACTTCTGCGTTGCAGAGCATTGCTTCACAGCCGTTCATGAACGAGGATCCTACGTACACATATTACAAGTTGTACCACAACAATTCTGACTGGCAGCATGGCTTGTATCAGTCTGCCTTTACACAGAACTACCGTGTCAATGTACAGGGAGGTGACGACATAGCTCTGTATGGTCTTTCTCTTGGCTACACCACTTCGGATGCAACAGCAAAGAAGAACGACTTCAGCCGTCTGAACATCCGTTTCAACACAGATGTAATCTTGTCAAGCAAACTTGATGCATCATTCGACATTTCCTATGGCCGTACCACGTACAACCTTCGTGACAACGGCTGGGCGCAGAACTACAAGACTTCAAACATGGCCTCGCCTAACGTATTGGGTGCCATTATTCCATCGATGATAAGCATTACAGATTACTTCCTCTATTGGGACGAGGCAACTAAGTCAAACAAACTTGGCGAAAACAAAGCTGTATATTCAGGTAAGACATATACAGACAACAACAACCCGTTCAGGTTCAGCGAGGATTATGGGACGGACGCATTGGCCAACCCGTACTGGATTTTGCACAACGGTGAGGGTAATAACAAGAACTATCAGGAGCAGACCCAGTTCTCGCTCAATGTTAATCCGCGTTATCAGCTTACCCCCTGGCTTCAGATTGGCGACCGTTTCAGCTATGGCATCAACCGTGTGTCAGAACTTTATTACCTGCCTTATGACGGAACTCCAAGCAAGTTCGCAGAGGGCATTGGTACAATCTCAAGTGTTGTAAAGTCGCAGTTTGCTGACGAGACCACTGTGTTCAACAATCTCTATGCATCTTTTGACAAGAAATTTGGTGCACACTCTGTCAAGGCTACAGCTGGTTTCCGTCTTGCATCGTATGGCTACTCAATGAGCTATGTTTCTGGTTACAACAACACCAACGACAAGATGCCAAACGTCTCAGAATCTCTCCAGTATCTCACTTACGGTGGTACTAAGGACAACTGGATGAACCTTGCATATTATCTTGATGCAAGCTACATTTACAAGAACCGCTACTATATCAACGGAACGTTTACTGCAGAAGCATCTTCACGTTTCGGTGAAAACACCAAGGAGGGAGTAAAACTCTTCGGCACCAATTGGGGTCTGTTCCCATCATTGCAGGCAGGTTGGTTGATATCCTCTGAGCCATGGTTTGATGTGCCGGTAGTGAACTTCCTGAAGATTGCTGCAGGTTATGAAGAGTCTGGTAATGACAATATCGACTACTATGCATCACGTACGTACTTCGAAATTCAGAAATATCTTGGTGCCGCAACGTCATTGAATCTTGCAAACATCTCCAATTCCAAGATTCAGTGGGAAACGACCCGCCGCTTCAACATCGGCCTTGAGACCTCACTGCTTAACAACCGTGTAAGTCTCGGCGCAAATGTATATTTCAGCAAGACCTCTAATCTTCTTGCAAAAGTAAACCTTGATTACCTCACTGGTCTCAAGTCAATGTGGGCAAACTCTGGCGAGATGACAAACAAGGGCTTTGACGTCAATGCCAATGTCGCCATTGTTAATACCAAGGACTTCAAGTGGAAGGCAGGATTCTCGATAGGTCATTATACCAACGAAATCAAGAAGCTTCCTTCGTCAACCATCACTACCTATAACCTTGCGGCCGATGGCTCAAAGGAGAGTGTTTACAAAACCATCAAGGGCTACACCTCTTCCATCTATGGCACAGACAACATCCTCACTACAGTGGGTGAAGCCGCTGGTGTGTTCTACGGTTACAAGACCAAAGGTGTCTTCGCAACAGATGCAGAGGCCGCCAATGCAGGCAAGTACGGTTATCTTCGTTATCCTACCGGTTTTGCTGGTGATTCTTACCGTAACTTCAAGGCTGGTGACGTACACTTCGTTGACCAGAACGGTGACGGTTGGATTTCAGAGGCCGACAGGGTCAAGATTGGTGATGCTAACCCTGAACTGTACGGTAACATCTTTACCTCTTTCACTTGGAAGAAGTTCCGTCTTGACGCTATCTTCAAATATTCTATCGGTAACGACGTGTTCAACTATCAGCGTTCACAACTCGAGGGAGGCTGCAACCTGTGGAACCAATCAAAGGCTATGGCTAACCGATGGACCTATGAAGGCCAGAAGACCAGTGTGCCTCGTGCCGTATTGGCAGGTTCTTCAGAGTGGGTAAACAACGAACGCTTCTCTGACCGTTGGATTGAAGACGGTTCTTTCCTTAAGCTTAAGAATATCCGTTTGACATACGACCTTCCGCTTTCTCTGACATGGCTTCAGGGCTTTGCAGTCTGGGCAGAGGCCAACAATGTGTTTACAATCTCAAAATACACTGGTTCAGATCCAGAGAGTTCGTGCAGCAACGGAGTCCTTTATAGAGGCATTGACGCTGGTTTGCTTCCAGTATCACGCAGCTTCAACTTCGGTGTAACTGTTAATCTGTAAAAATATCATGACGATGAAAAGAATTTCAATTATATCACTGTTTTCGCTTGTCTTGTCTGCCTGCATGTTGACAACATCATGTGATGACATGCTTACTCCAGACATGGATCGTTATGCCAAGGAGGATAAGTTTGGACAAGACTCAATTTATTCTGCGCTGGGTGTGTTGCGAAGCATCCAGAGAGTGGCAGAGCGCACCATCATTCTTGATGCGAGCCGCAGTGACATGGTTAAGGGCGGAGCATATACAACAGATTCCATCAACGACCTTGTCAACTTCAATAATCCCCAAGATGGCTCGTCTGCACTATGCAATGTTGCTGACTATTACCACATTGTAAACTCCTGCAACTTCTATCTTGCCAATGTTGATACGACCATTACCGTAAACGGCAAAAAGGAGATGCTCAAGGAGTGGGCACAAGTACAGTCTATGCGTGCATGGGCCTACATTCAATTGGTACGTAACTATGGTGAGGTTCCTTTTGTGACAGTCCCTGTAGGAAGTACGAGCGAGGCTGACAAAATCGCTGCTACGGCAGGTAAGGCCAATGCCTCCAATCTGGCTTCTCTGCTCGTGAAGAACGGGTTGGAGTATGCCTATTCTATCCAGTATGCTGAGGGTATGCCTAACTATGGCACATTCAACAACGGAACATCATCCTACAGTTCGCAGGAGAACTTGTTCCCTGTAGAGCTGATGCTGGCTGACGCTTACCTTATGGCGAACGATTATGCTAACGCAGCCAATTACTACTATCAGTACTTCAGATATAATTGTTCTGCAACCCCGACATTCAACAACTGGCAAACGTTTCGTTGTGCATATACGACAATGAGTATGACCGGACGTGATGATGAGAAGTATGTGAACTCGGGCAGCGCCTCAAACATTTTTGATGGTAGTTCATTGGAAGACAACATCATTTGTGCAACAAGTGCTACTACGCCTGCAACCGGCCAGACACTTACTCAGATTCAGAATGTGTTCGGATTTAAGACGACCATCTCTGGAACAAGCATCTACGGAACTCCTAATGAGCAATATGCACAGCTCGTTCCCTCTAACCAGTATCTTACCACCAGTACTGCACAGCGCTATAATGCCTACACTATTGAGGGTGATGTGGTAAAGATGGAAGGTATAGAGCCTGGTGACGGCCGCTTCATTGCTTTCGCTCCCAAGTGCCGACTTAGTGGCGGTTCTACAGAACGCCTTGTTGGCAAGTTTATGAATGTTGGTGTCCCAAACCAAGGTTATAACTCCAACACGTTTTTTACTCGGGCTTCTATCAACTATTTCATCCAACTTTACCGTCTCCCTGTTGCGGTACTCCGCTATGCTGAGGCTGTAAACCGTCTTGGATTTCCTGAACTTGCGTTCGGTATACTTAAAGACGGACTTATCCAGCAGAACTTGCCTGAATACGGCACGCTGGATGTTGTAAAGAGTGACAAGAAGTTCGTGAAAATATATGATACAACTGATGGCTCTTTGATAAGAACCGATACTGTTCCCGGCATTGTTGTCGGCAAGTTGAACAATGATGGACAGTCTGCCAAAGCCGACTACACGGTTGACTCTACAACGTTGGTTTTTGGTGACAAGTATGTAGGCAATTTCATTCCTAATGAGCCAAACGACAGCATCAAGGGAACAGCTCTGTCTGAAATTCCTGAAGATGTGCAGAATAGTTGGCGTGACGTGGAATACCTCCTCAATCCAAAGGCATTTACCGGTGGTATGTATTACCTGTCAATGGAAGAGGCCAAGGCTATGACACAATACCCATTCCTCAACTTCTCTGATGCAATATGGTCGGTGGAAACCTCTGTCAACGAGGCTACAGATGCTGGTATCCATTCGCGTGGAAGCGGAATGTGTGCAGGTCGTTATGACACAGTCTACACCTATGCAAAGCAAGTGGCAGAGAAGTTGGCAGAGGAGTATGCTCGCCAAAACAATCTCAGCTACGCCGAGCAAAAAGCCTATGCCAAGACTCTTTACAATGGTGACGAGTTGTTGGTAACCGACAAGGAGGCTATCAAAAATGCGGTGGAAAATATCATCGTTGACGAACTTGCTCTCGAAACGGCTTTTGAAGGCAATCGCTATGGTGACCTTATCCGTATCGCCGGACACAAGAATGAAGCAGGTTATAATGGCACAGACTGGTTCGCCTGGAAGATTGCCCGTCGTAATAACAACTTCACTGACAACGCAGCTCTCTTTGACGCTTCGCTCAAGGCAAAACTGCTAAACAAGTCCAACTGGTATCTCAGTCTCCCGAAATGATAACAACAGACCGATAATGGTCTTTTTGAAAAATAAAAAAAGCGGTGTTTACTTCAAACACCGCTTTTTTGTTCCTATAACGTTTGTACGTCACGATTTGTTTGTACTTTTACAACCGATTAGCCAAGGCGCGTTGGCGTGCTGTTATTCTGAGTCGACAGAGCCTTCAAAGATGTCATTTACGAGCTAATGACCGATTTGGGATAAACCTGATGGCAGAAAGAAAGACAGTTTGCAATGGCATAAGAAGATATACGTTACGCGGCCTGACAGTCGATACGATTAAGAAAAACAAACCTTTGTATAGTGGCAAAACATAATGAATTGGGCAGGTTGGGAGAGCGAGTGGCAGCCAGATTTCTTTTGATGAATGGTTATAGCATCATTGCTTCAAACTGGCGCTATGGCCATAAGGATATTGACCTCGTATGCAATAAAGACGGAACAACGGTATTTGTGGAAGTCAAGACACGCGCTACTGACAATTTTGGCACACCAGAAGATGCGGTGGACTATCGCAAGATGCGCAATCTTGTTAGTGCCGCAAATGTCTATATGATGCGCAATAATGTGGAGGGGCCTGTTCGCTTTGATGTTATTGCCGTGGTGGGGGAGAGAGAACCATTCAAGGTTACCCACTTCCCTGATGCTTTTAATCCTTACAGCCTTACGGAGCATTGACGGTATTCGCTCGGGTTGTTTTGGTCATGTTGCCAAGCGTAGGCCTGAAAGGTATATGATGACTTTTAAACCCAATTCGGCCATTAGGATTTGTTGTGTTTTGTTTTTTAGAAGAGCAGATGTTGCTTGTCCTTTTCGCGAATAATAGCGGGCTGTTTTGAGCTAAAAACAAGCAGTAGATGCCTTATAAAAAACAAAAGGCAATAAGAAGTAACAAAATAGATGTCATTTGCGACCTCCTGACTTCGTCACTCAAAAATTCTGTATTTTATAATTGGCTGATAAACAATATTTTGTATCTTTGCGTACCCTCGTTTTGGGGTACGCAAAAGATTTTTTAACTATGTTTGTCAAAAGAAAGAAGAATCGGTCTGGAACAACAAGCGTTGTAGTTGCAGAAAAATCAAGGGGCAATTATAAAGAGTTGGTTACTATTGGCATTGCCAAAGATTCAAGCGAAATAGACAGTCTGGTAAATGCCGGTTATGAATGGATTTCCAGAGAGAATTCGCGCCGCTATCCCCAACTTGACCTTTTCGGAGAAATACAGATATACCGATACAGGATGTATACACAGCATATCACAACCTGTGGCATG
>OJNH01000260.1_pt1 | contig 48139 bp, 38 predicted proteins | sample 1597361 | NCBI WGS metagenome assembly OJNH01 (sample SAMEA2452136, study PRJEB22498) | human gut metagenome | biome: human feces; feature: human gut; material: feces | place: Australia | collected 2012
GTACAAGTCTATTTGACATTAATGATGTCTATATCCTGTTTTATTAAATGTGTCTAATTTGTTAAAATTTTTGCTTTACATGTATTTAACAATTCATTACATTTTAAATATATTTTTTACATTTACTATATTATCAAAATCTCCTTAAAGTATCGTATATAAAGGAATATGATTAACATTTTGCCAATTTATGTATACTTGACAATGGCTCTTATAAAGTTTATCATTTAGTAAGACTTTTGGGTAAAAAGTGTTAGTTATAACTTAAATATAGCTTTTATAGGTTATAGAAAGATACATTTAGGTAAGATTTTTAGTAGCTGGCTTTCCGCACTTTGATTGAACCGATCATTTATCTATTATGAATGGGTAGGGGATACTGTATCTAAGTTATAATGTTTGGGTTGAATATAGACTCATATATTACGAGCCTTTTTTAATGAAATGGGGATCTAGATGAGTAAGAATTTAAAAAAGAGTAATACGCGGTGGCCTTTAGTTGTTTATGATGTCATTGTTTATATTATTGCCTCTATATTATTGCTATGTATATATGGAGGAAATGGTAATTTAACAAGCGCGGGTTCTTTACAGTTATCTATAATAGGATTTGTTTGTATATTTATTTGTCGAATGATAGGTAATATATACGGACAGATTTGGCGTTATGGTGGTATTCAAGGCTATATTCGCTTGATTTTCTCAGATGCGTTGGCTTTTATTCTATTATTTATTCTACAAGCTACATTACCGATTGAAAGAATAAGTTTTGATCGTGCATTGAGTTTAGTCTGTGTGAATTTATTAGGTGCAATTAGTATTCGTATGATTTACCGTTATGCGTATCTATATAGTAATAATGAAACATCAAAGGGTAAATTTTTAAGTAAGTTATTATATAGATTTTCTGGATTAACGACAGGAACTGATAAAGAAGTTCAAAAAATCAAGATTGCGATTATAGGTGCTGGACGAGTAGGTGCTAGTTTTGCCGAAGAATTAGTAAATGATGAAAAAGCAGTATATGTACCTCGTTGTTTTATTGATATAGATAAAACTAAAGTAGGAAGAGAAGTGAATGGTATTCCTGTTTGGTATGCAGATGAAACTACATTGGATAAGTTAAAAGCTTATGAGGTACAAGAAATCGTATTCGCAATACCAAATATGGATGTTAATAAAAAGAAATGTTTATACGATCATTATAAAAATGCAGGATATAAAGTAAAGGTATATGACTATCCAACATTATATACAGCAGGAAGTAAACGTAATTTAAGAGAGTTTGATATTGAAGAATTATTATTCAGAAAACCATTAGCTGTTACAAACGAACAAACATATGCATATTATAAAAATAAAGTCATCTTAATTACCGGTGGTGGAGGATCCATTGGATCTGAATTATGTAGACAATTAGCTAAGATGAATCCTAAACAAATCATTATCTTAGATATCTATGAAAATGGTGCATATGATGTGCAACAAGAATTAAAGATTGCCTATGGAAATAATATAAATCTTCAGATTGAAATTTGTTCAATCACACATAAAAAAGCATTAGAAAAAGTATTTAAACAATACCATCCTCAAATTATTATCAATGCAGCCGCACATAAACATGTACCTTTAATGGAACACAATTGTGTGGAAGCCATCTATAATAACGTATTTGGAACAAAGAACTTAATTGAACTTTGTGAAAAATATGAAGCACAACGCTTTATGATGGTATCTACTGACAAAGCAGTAAACCCAACCAATGTCATGGGAGCCACAAAGCGTATGTGTGAAATGATGGTTCAAAGTGCAAGTACTTATGGAAAAGTAAAATATAGTGCTACACGCTTTGGAAATGTATTGGGTAGTGCAGGTAGTGTTATTCCATTATTTAAAAGACAAATTGCAAAAGGCGGACCAATAACACTAACAGATAAACGAATTATTCGTTACTTTATGACAATACCAGAAGCAAGTCAGTTGGTATTACAATCGGGTGCTATGGCAAATAATGGTGAACTATTTGTACTCGATATGGGACAGCCAGTTAAAATTCTAGATTTAGCACAAAATATGATCAAGCTTTCTGGAGCACATGATATTGACATTATTGAAACGGGATTGCGTCCTGGAGAAAAATTATATGAAGAACTATTAATGAATAGTCAAACATTAACAAAAACAGATAACGACTTGATCTTCATTGAAAAGGATACACCACTATCTAAAGAAGAAATTGAAGAAAAACTTCAAGTATTAAGAAATGTATTGGAATCAGAAGATGACAATGAGGCTAGAGAAGCATTAAGAAGTGTTGTACCAACATTTAGAAGACCAGAAGAAATAAATAAGCAAGTCGCTTAGGGGAGGATAAAGAGTTTATGATGAATATACCATTTTCACCACCAGATATTTCAGAAGAAGAAGTAAAAGAGGTTACGGAAGCGTTAAGATCTGGTTGGATTACTACGGGGCCAAAAACAAAGCAGTTAGAAAAAGAAGTAGCTGAACTTTGTGGGGTAAATAGAGCCGTATGCTTAAATTCACAAACAGCATGTGCTGAAATGACATTGAGATTATTGGGGGTAGGACCTGGTGATGAAGTAATTACTAGTGCGTATACATACACGGCAAGTGCTTCTGTTGTATGTCATGTTGGAGCTAAATTAGTTCTAATTGATACACAAGAAGACTCATTAGAAATGGATTATGAAAAATTAGAAAATGCGATTACTGAAAAGACTAAAGTAATCATTCCTGTGGATCTTGGGGGAGTTCCATGTGATTATGATCGTATTTTCTCTATTGTAGAAAAGAAAAAGGATTTATTTAATCCTACAAATGACATTCAAAAAGCGATTGGTAGAGTCATTGTTATGGCAGATGCTGCACATGCGTTTGGTGCAACTTGGCATAATAAACCAGTAGGTAGTATTGCAGATTTCTCTAACTTTAGTTTCCATGCAGTTAAAAACTTTACGACAGCTGAAGGTGGAGCTGTAACATGGAAAGATATTGAAGGTATTGATAATGAAGTGATTTATAAAAAGTATCAATTATTATCATTGCATGGACAATCTAAAGATGCCTTAGCTAAAACTCAATTAGGTGCTTGGGAATATGATATTGTTGGTCCTTGGTACAAATGTAACATGACAGATGTTGTTGCAGGTATTGGTTTAGCACAAATGAAAAGATATAAGGGAATGTTAGAAAGAAGAAAAGAAATCATTCAAAAATATGATGCTGCATTCAAACCATTGGGTGTTGAAGTATTAAATCATTATGCGGATGAACATCAATCTTCTGGACATTTGTATATTACAAGAATTCCTAATATTACAATGAAACAGCGTAATGAAATTATTATTAAAATGGCAGAACAGGGTATTGCCACAAATGTTCATTACAAACCACTTCCAATGATGACTGCTTATAAAAACTTAGGATTTGATATTAAAGATTATTCAAATGCATATAAGCAGTTTGAAAATGAAATCACTCTTCCTTTGTATACTAAGTTAACAGATGAAGAAGTGGATTATATTATTGAAAACTATTGTAATGTGATTAATAAGGTGAAAAATTAATGCTTAAGAATTGGAATAAATTGCCTGAGTATATGCGAACGGATGAAGTTCGTCCTTATTATGATTTATTACAGAAGAAAAAGATAAGTTTATTTTTTAAAAGAGTATTTGATATTGTTGTTTCACTGATCATGATTATTCTTTGTTCTCCAATTCTATTGATTATTTCAATATTGATTGTGAAGGATTCCAAGGGTGGCGTTTTCTATAGACAGGAAAGAGTCACTCGATATGGTAGAGTATTTAGAATCTTTAAGTTTAGAACAATGGTACAAAATGCAGATCAGATTGGAACACAGGTAACCGTATCAAATGATTCACGAATTACAAAGATTGGAAGTAAACTTAGAAACTGTAGATTAGATGAATTACCACAATTGTTCAATATCTTTTTAGGAGATATGACATTTGTGGGAACACGTCCAGAAAGTGTTCATTATGTTAAGAGTTATACAAATGAAATGTATGCAACTTTATTACTTCCAGCAGGAGTAACATCAGAAGCAAGTATCGAATATAAAGATGAAGCTGATTTACTAGATCAAGCAGATGATGTAGATAGTGTATATATTAATGAAGTGTTACCAGAAAAGATGAAGTATAACTTGAATAGTATAAAAGAATTTAGTTTCTTAAAAGAAATCGCAACTATGTTTAGAACTGTGTTTGCGGTATTGAGGTAGGAATAGATATGATAGATGGATTAGTATCTGTTATTATGCCTTCATGGAATACTAGTAATTTCATAGCAGAATCAATTCAATCTGTAATTGATCAGACATATGAAAATTGGGAATTAATTATCGTTGATGATTGTTCAACAGATAATACTGATGAAGTAGTGGCAAAATTTACAGATAAAAGAATTAGATATTTTAAGAATGAAAAAAATAGTGGTGCGGCACTCAGTAGAAATAGAGCTTTAAGAGAAGCTAGAGGCGAATGGATTGCATTTCTTGATTCTGATGATTTATGGAGTTCAAATAAATTGAAACACCAAATCAAATTTATGAATGAACATGGATATACTCTTTCATATACTGAATATGAAAAGATTGATGAAGAATCAAATTCATTAAACATTTATGTTTCGGGACCAGTGAAAGTAAATAAACATAAGATGTATAATTATGATTATATTGGTCAATTAACAATGATGTATAGTGCAAAAGAATTTGGATTGATACAAATTAAAGATATCAAAAAGAATAATGATTATGCGATAAGACTTCAATTGTATAAAAAGTCAGATACGTGTGCATATCTTTTAAAGGAAAACTTGGCTAAATACAGAGTGAGAAAAGTTAGTATTAGTCATGATAAGTTTAGAAGAAAGTTTAAAAGTCATTATGATTTATTTCATATGTGTGATGAAAAGCCTGCCATGGTAGCTGCATGGTATACATGTTGGAATATGTTTTATGGTGTTATGAAGAAAAGTATATATGAAAAAAATGAGTAACTATTGAGTATGGTCGAAAAGTAGGTAGTAAATAAAAGAAAAGTCTTGGAAATAGATAAATAATAGCTTTATAAAGCTATGATTAGAAAACAAGGCGCACTAAAAATAGTGAAAAATCACTTATTTTTTAAAAATTTCAATTCTTAAACCTCTGCTTTCAACCACGCATCAAGATGAAGGTTGATTCCTGCGGTGATTGAGAAGAATCCGTTCTTTGCATCATTACGTAGATGCATCTTGTGTAAGCCGTAAGTATTTAATACTGCATTGTTGATTCTTTCAGTGCAGGTACGATCTTTGTAAATAGATTTCCATTTAGGTGAACCATAAGAAACAGGACTTTTAAATCTAGGCTCATTGTCTTTGTCTTTAACATAGACAACTCTTCCATAGTCAGAGGTAGAACATGTTTGTGCAAAAGGACAGGAATCAATAAGTCCAGCTTTTAAAGGACAGCGGTATTTCTTTCTGTAACGAGTATAGTCATATCCATCGTATGTCATGGTGTGGCCACAACTGCAGACTGGTATACCATCCGAATTGATAAATTCAGCGGTTTTAGATTCAATCGATTTTCTTAGTTTATTATGATCAATCAAAGGAATGATATTCTTCTCTTGAAAAAAACTGATAAATTGAGTTACTGTCAGAAGCCGAGTCTAGACACATATATTTAGGTTTCAGATCTGGATTGATATCCAGCATATGAGCCGTAGCCGAAACACAGGTCAAAGCATCATGTCGAGATGCTTTTTCCAGAGAGATAAAAACCGGCAGATCAATGTGTAGAGACGGGTTGTGGAAAGAGATATTGTAGAAAGTGAAGCCGAAAAAATACTGAGCAAGATCACTGTCCCACCCAATATCCGCATCCGGTGCAGAGAAACGATAGTTATTGTCAGGATCAGGAGCATCTTGAACTTTATGTCCGTGACAGGAAGCGTGAACATGAAGGCATGAGCCATCACCAGAAAGAGTCGAATTGGCAGGTTCGATCCGGCCCATATCAAGAGAAGGAATCACGGCAATAGCATTAAAAAGAGATTGCATGGTGAACAACAAGCGGTCTCTGTCGAACTCTGCACCGTTTCTGTATTTATCGCAAATAGAAGAAGTGTCATCTTTGGTGAAATTAATAAGTTTTTCACCTTTGGCAGGCTTATTCTTAAATTTTTTCTTAGTAATGAAAGATTGAGGAGCCAAATCCGACAAATGCGGATCAAAGCCAGTAAGGCGAATGATAAAGTCATAGTGAGAAGAAGAATTAGGTGGATCAAAAGAGCCAATGAGATACTGTAGTAAAGAATCATTGGCAAGATCATCACACCAAAGTTTGATAGAAGAATACTTAAGATGATTCATCAAGACGAAAGAACGAACTAAAAAGCGGGATCGATAGCGGGTCTGCCTGTATGAGAATAATGAGGAAACAAAATATCGGAAGCAAGAGAAATATCGAGCTTACGCAGTTTAGATAAAGCAGTACGATATTTAGACTTAAGAAGTTTTAACTGGGAAACATCAAGATGAGATTTGAGTAAATGCAAGAAATCGCGATATTCCCAAATAGTAGAAATATGGTTAAGCATAGAGCTGACCTTCCTTCACCTTCTCAGAATGCGAGCCGCGAAAAGTGAGAGAAAGACAAGAAAAAATGCAAAAAAGTGGAGGGAAATAAAAAAGAAGCTAATAAAAAAGAGCACTGTTTATAAGCTTCGAGAGTTTTCGACAGTGCTCTTAAGAATTAAGGAGGAGATATATTAATGGGAGATCATAGTGTACAAGTTCTTGTTGCTGCAATGAATCAAACAGATCATTCATTGTTAGACAGGATGAATATACAATCAGATGCTATTATTGGAAATCAATGTGATTATAATTCTGTGGAAAAATTTGAATATGATGGTCATTCTATTACTTATTTAAATTTTGCAGAACGTGGTGTTGGGCTAAATAGAAATAACGCATTGATGAGAGCAACTGCAGATTATTGCTTATTTGCTGATGATGATATGATATATGTAGATGGCTATGTTGAAATCATCGAGAATATGTTTGTAGAAACCCCAGATGCTGACGTAATTATTTTTAACCTAAAGGAAAATAATACAAGCCGTTTTATTGTAAACAAAGCACATAAGGTTGGGCGTTTAAACTATTTACGATATGGTACAGCTAGAATTGTTGTGAAATTGAATAGTATAAAAAAGAATGGTATATATTTTAATCAGTGTTTTGGTGGAGGAACAGAACATTGTCATGGGGAAGACAATATTTTTTTGACACAATGTTTAAATGCTGGATTAAAAGTATATGCTGTTCCGGTTGTTATTGCTGAGTTAACGGATGAGAGAAAATCAACTTGGTATAATGGATATGATGAAAAATATTTAAAAGATCAAGGGGAATTATATAGAGCAATATCTAGAAAATTTTGGAGATTTTTATGCATGCAAGATGCTATTAGACATTCAAAAGAGTATAAAAAAAGCGCAATTAGTAGTTATAAATTAATGGCAAGAGGAAAGTGAATATGAAAATTAGACCTTTTTATAATAATGGATTGCATTATTTTGTGATTGGAATTTTATTATTTACTTTAACAATGCAGAATCCGGACAATAAATTTATTGATACACCTCATTTTGTATTTGATCATATAACACCAACCACAATTATTTTTGTAATTGGTGTTGTCCTTATATTGTTGAGGTCGATATTAGAAGGTATCAATATTGACTATATAACAATTTTATTGATAATAAGGATTATCTTAGCATTAATTCCCATGTTTTACATAAATGATGCCCCTGATTTTTTTGGTAATCTTGGAACGACAATTTTATGTTTTATTTCATATTATATCGCTAAGAATTTTGTGGATGATCCTAATAAAATAAAGTTTTCTATGTTATTTTTATTCTTGCTAATAGTGGTTCAAGTTGTTTTTGAATCATATATGGGTCCAATCAGTTTCTTTGATGATGCATATGTTTATAAGAATAATTTAATACTTCCTATTGGTGGGAGTAATGCAATTGCTGCTATAATTATTCCTTGTTTTTCTTTTTTACTCTGTATTATACAAGGTAAAGTTGGAAAAGGCGTAATTTTTATTCTTGCTTTTTTATCTGTTATCTTGACGAAATCTAGAAGTGGAATAATTGCTTTGTTTATTATGTTTTTTTTGATTCTAATATTCACTAATAAAATTAATTTAAAAAGAACGATAAAGTTTATTACAATCATTGCTCTATTATCGATTCTTTATGTATTATTTTTTGAAAAAGGAGATTTATTAATGGATGCTTTTTCAAAGACTAATAACACTATTATAGAACGATTTCAAAGATGGAGTATGTCACTTGATTTATTTATTAAACATCCAATATTTGGGGTTAGTTACCTAATACAAGATGCTAAGATTAACCCTCATAATTGGATTCTGAATATTCTAGCAAGCGGAGGAATTTTTGGAGTACTATTATCTTTTTTGTTAATTTTTAATATTATTAGTACTCTAAAAGGAAAAAAGGATGATAGGATCATCATTGGTTCAATTTGTTTTGTTTTAGCAATATTACTACAAGGGTTAGGAGAGATAACTTTATTTACAAGTAGGACAGATTTTTTCTTTTGGTTTGTTATTGGAGTTGCTATGAAAGAGGCAAAGTTATACAAAGAGAAGAAAAGATATAGAAAGTTTGATTATGAATAAAAATAGTATGGGAAAGAATGCAGTTTTAAACGGGGTTAAAACTGCTTGTTCAATCTTATTTCCTTTCATTTCGTTTTCCTATTGTTCTAGAGTTTTAGGATCGGATGGAATAGGTGCTTATTCTTTTTGCCAATCTATAGTAGCTTATTTATTGTTGGTAGCTGCACTTGGAATACCAAATTATGCTATACGAGAAGGCGCGTTTGTAAGAAGAGATAAGAAGCAACTAAATAATTTTATTGCCCAAGTATTTACAATTAACTGTATTATGACTTTAGTTGCTTATTTTATCTTATTTTTGCTGATTTTATTATGGCCAAAATTGAGTGGATATCAATATATTCTACTTATTCAAAGTATTCAAATTATGTTAACTACGCTGGGCGCTGATTGGATTAATTCGATTTTTGAGGATTATTTATATCTTGCTGTTAGATATATAGTAATCCAATTGATAGCGATAGTTGCTCTAATAATTTTTGTGAAATCACCAACGGATATCTATATTTATACTTTTATTTCAATGATGTCAAATGCTGGTGGAAACATTTTGAATTGGAGCTTTTTGAAGAAGAAAGGAATTCATTTAAAATTAACTTTTCACATTAATATAAAAAAGCACTTTATGCCAATTTTTATATTATTTTTTAATTGTGTAGCTTCTACTATTTATTTGAATTCAGATATCACAATGCTTGGGATGTATAGCACAGATTCAGTGGTTGGAGTATATACAGTATCTTCTAAAATTTATTCAATGATTAAATCTTTGTTAACTTCTGTTATTATGGTTACATTACCGAGATTTTCTGCATATATTGCAGAAAAAAAAGACAAAGAATATAAAAATACACTTAGTGTTGTACAAGACATTTTAATTTTGTTTACTCTTCCAACAACAGTTGGCTTATTTCTTGAAGCGGATAAGATTTTGAATTTAGTAGGTGGATATGAATATTTAAGTGGAACTGTTGTGGTAAGAATATTAGCTGTAGCAATACCTTTTGCTACAGAGGCATGTTTTTTTACATATTCAATTCTTATGCCAAATAGGCAGGAGAATAAATTTTTGATTTCTACTGTTGTAGCAGCATTATTGAATATAGGTCTTAACATATTATTAATGCCACGTTATGGTATGAATGCAGCTGCGTTTACCACTTTGGTAGCAGAGATTGTAGTCGTGATTGTTACTGTCTATTATTCGCTTAAAATAATACGATTTGAAATAAAAAAAATTACTATACTTCAAACTTTCATTGGTTGTATTTGTGTTATTTTAGTTTGTTATTTACTTGATGAAACGCAATTTTCAGATAATCTTAAGCTAATATTTGAAGTAATATTAGGTGCTTTAGTATATTTCTCAGCCTTGGTACTGACAAGGTGTAGTTATGTAATCAATGCGCTCAATAAGATGAAAAGTGAATTTTTGAATAAGTAGAAAAGTGATATTCGTATATATGTTGATGCTCTAGTTTTAGATTCAAATATTCATTTGTGAAAAAAACATATGTAATAAAAGAACATAGTATAAATTGAACTTAATAAGAAGATATGGCTAATACTAAATTATATAGGAGGAATTCATGGAAGAACATAATATAAATATAGATTTGATGAGGTGTGTTGCTTGCGTAGCTGTTGTAGCAATTCATGTTGTAGCTGTTTTTTGGTATTCTACTCCAATTTCATTATTATCTTTTTCAGAATATTGGGAAAATTTCATGTTACAACAATCAGATTTTATTGTAACTTATAAAACGGTAAATTGGTATATTTTGTCGTTTATTGATTCAGTAGTAAGGTTTAGTGTTCCTGTTTTTGTTATGATTTCAGGAAGACTGATTTTAAATCGATCTAATTTGGATGGTTCGTACATTAGAAAAAAAATTCTTTATTTGATTATGCTTATATTCAGTTGGGGGGGGGTACAAGCTGCAATTTATTTAGTAAAGTGTATTTTGGCAAAATCTGAATTTGATTTGATTAAAACAATTTTGTTGATTGTTAAAGGACCTACAGTTTTTTGGTTTTTGTATATGCTAATTCCTTTGTATTTTATTTCTCCTGTTTTATGTGAAATTTTAAGGAAACAGAGTGCATGTATTTATTTTTTTGTGGCATGGTTTATTGGTACTATTGTCGTAAATAGTATTTTATCAATATGGCCATCACTGAATGATGTCGTACAATTGAATAACATTGGTCTTTTTTCTTCTTATATGGGGTATTATCTTTTTGGTGCATATTATGGAAAATATGGAATGAATTCAAGAACTAAATATATAATATATTGTCTAGGAATATTAAGTATATTAATGATGTTGTTTTGTGAACCAGTGGGATTTTTTCATAATTTTGTTACACCATTTAATATGTTCTGGAGTATTTCAGTTTTTCTTTTTTTTGATGGAATAAAACTTTCTTCACATCGAATAAATAAATTACTGCAATCCTTTTCTAAAAAGACACTTGGTATATATGCAATCCATGTTTACTGTATACGGTTAATTACAAAAATTTGGGCTCCGTCTGTAAGCTATTGTATATTGCAAGTATTTTTTTATTTTGTCTTTGCCGTTGTTGCGAGTTATGTAGCTACAATGATTTTGAAAAAGATTAAATTCTTGAAAAGAATTGTATAAAAATCAATGCTTTAAATCTATAGAAAAATGCGAACGGAATAAAAATATTTTTTTTTGGAGGGTACTATGATAGATGTCTTGATATTAAATTATAATGATGCTGAAACCACATTATCTTATATAGATCATATAGTCGATTACAAAGTGATTCATAAAATAGTTGTTGTAGATAATTGCTCCACAGATGATTCCGTAGTTTTATTTCAAAAACATCACTTTGATAAAGTTGAAGTCATTGCAACTAAAGAAAATGGTGGTTATGGTTCGGGTAATAATTATGGCATAAAATATTTAGTAGAAAATTATAATTCTGATTATATTTTGATTTCCAATCCAGATGTTATTGTAGAGGAAAATACAATAATACAACTTGAATTGTTTTTAAGAAAACATGAGGATTATGCGATTGCTGCACCTTTTATGTTGGACAAAGATTATAAAAAGCAAATTAATACTGCTTTTCGAATTCCTAATTTATGGGATTATATACTAAGTTTTGATATGTTTTGGATGAAATATAAGAGTAAAACTTTTTATAAAAATATTTTACAAGAAAAAGTAAGTTGTAAGACAGTGGATGGTGTATCTGGAAGTATGTTAATGATTAATGCTAAACATATGATAGATTATGGAATGTATGATGAAAATATTTTCTTGTATTGTGAGGAGATATCTTTGGCCATAAAGCTAAAAAAAGCGGGTTTGAAAACAGCTTTGTTACCAAATTATAACTTTGTCCATAATCATTCTGTTTCGATTAATAAAACATATAGTAGTGAATTGAAAAAGCATAAATTATTAGTAAAAAGCAAGTTATACGTCATACGACACTATTATGATGCCAATAGAGTTAGTTACATATTTGCATGGCTAATGAGTAGAATTTCTATTATTGAAACATTGATATGGGCGAAAGTAAATAAATTAAAGGCTTAACAGATACATTGGTGACTTGTTAATATAACTGACATTAATGATATCTATTTAAGACTTATTGTATAGGTGTAAACGAAAGAGAGACTACACTTATGACAAGAACTTCAAAATATTTAAACCAAGATACTATCGCTGCTTTACAATCTTTTCAAGTCGAAAAGATTGATTGTGAAATCACTGATTACCTAGATACAAACAATAAAATGAATATGTGTCATTTTGAATACTGTCCTAAATGCGGATGTTATCATCCTCATTTGGTTAAGAGTGGTTTTGCCAACTCTGGTAGGCAAATGCTTCGTTGTAAAGAATGCGGAAAACGTTTTGTTGTGGAACGCGGTCAGCTTACTTTTTATTCTCATCAAGACCAATCCAAATGGAATGAACTTATCCTGGATACATTGAATGGTGTATCTCTTAAAGAAACAGCTGCTAAAATCAACGTGAATGAACGTAATGTTTTTAATATGCGCCATAAACTATTGGTTATTCTAGGTACTGAGGAATGTCCCATACACAGTAGGTAATGAAGTTGAGATGGTTGAAAAGTATACTCCATACAATCATTAAGGAACTAAGATTGATGGAGTAGAACCTAAACATCGTGGAACACCTGCTACAAAAAGAGGCTTTTCTAATCAGCAGATATGTATCATCACAGCAATACAGAGATTTGGTCATACAATTGCCAGAACATTAAATTATGGCAAGACATCATCTATAGATCTATTAAGATTTGGTGAATGTCTTGAATCAAAATCTTTTGTAATGCTAGATGGTTCTAACAGTTACAACGAACTTTTAGAAAGTAAGAACTGTACTAAGAAAGTGTTAATCAGTCATGAGTCATATGATAAATTCAATTATTTAAATACAGTGAACAGTTTCCATAAATTGATTGAAGAAAGGCTGCAAAATATATAAATCGATACAATGCTCTTTTTATCATGCAAAGAGAAACGCAAGGAAATGATAACACTGAAAAGCTACAGTACGTACTACTTAGATTGAAAAACATCTATAAAATCACTCGCTTAAAGGATTTGAAAAACGAATGGTTGTTCGCATAAGTGATTAAACGCAGAATTATAGCAATGTTACCAAACTGCTAGTTAATCAAATATATAATATTTATTGTCAAATAAAGCATTATCTAGTATTTTAGGTATATATGCTTTATCTGAACTGTAATATATAAATTATGGATATTAAGAGGAAAAATATGAAATTTAACAGAAAAAATATGAGGTTTTATAAAGAAAAACTTGAAATGATTGTAATGTTAATAGGTGCAATTGGTACTGGAGCTAGTATTTTTTTTGGTTTAGATAGAATTAATTCAACATTAAAAGAGCAACGATTTTCTAATAGATTAGAATTGGCTGATGATATGATAAATGAATATATTTCATTATCTGAAGAGGCTAGTAAAGCTGTATTATATATAATTGCCGAGTCAAATGGTTATGCTAATGAATGCCAAAGCTTAGCAGATAGTCCAAGAAAACATGTTAGTCAATTAGAGGAAATGAAGAAGAAAATCTTGGCATATGGAAGTACAGAACTAGTCAATTTGTTTTTTGATTCATATAACGATGTTCGAATAAAAGTTGAGAATGATACTAATGATATTGATTCGTTTAAAAGTTATTTTTATTACATGCCATTGATTGCTTCATATATTAAATACGATTTGACAGGAGAAATAGTAAATCCTTCAATTTTTTATAATTCAACCATGCCAGAATTGAAAAAACTAGAGAAAGCACAAGGTATGGAAAATTTTCATACGGAAATGGTAAATACAAATAATTTATTAATACAAAAATATCATTTGTCGAAGGACTTTGTTTGGTTAGAGGATTAAAACTTCTGTAAGAGATATTAGAAAGAAATTGTCTCCAATTCGATTTTTTTAAAGTGCTTCTACTTTATATGAATATTAATTCTGAATACCAGGATGAGTAGAATCGAAAAGTTGGAAGTAAAAAAAGAAAAGTCTTGTCAATAGATAAATAATAGTTTTATAAAGCTATGAATAGAAAACAAGGCGTACTAAAAATAGTGTAAATCACTTATTTTTCAAAAATTTCAATTTTAAATCTCTGCTTTTAACCACGCATCAAGATGTAGATTGATTCCTGCAATGATAGTGAAAATCCGTTTTTTGCTCCATTGTGTAAACGCATCTTGTGTAAGCCGTAAGTATTTCATACGACATTGTTGATTCTTTCTATGCAGGTACGAACTTTGTATGTAGATTTCCATTTAGGTGAACCTGGGATTTTATAACATATTAGAGGCTTGTAGTTATTATAGTGTAGAGCATTTGGCGTATGCTTCTAGTTCGAGTGTGTATGTATCTAATAAAAAGGTTCCTTATAGTACAGATGATAAGGTGGATAATCCTGTAAGTTTATATGCGGTTATTAAAAAAAGTAATGAATTAATGGCTCATGCTTATTCTAAGCTTTATAACATTTCCTCGTACAGGATTAAGATTCTTTACTGTATATAGTCCTGCTAGACGTCCAGACACGGGCTATTTTGGATTTAAATCGCACACTCGATTAAGAGAGGGTTTAAAAGAATTTGCGGAGTGGTATAAAGAATTTTATATGAAAGAAGACTAGTTCTTCTTTTTATTGAATGTAAATTGTTTGGCAGGATCAGTTTCTATTCAATAAAAAATATTTTAAAACTAGTGTAATATACAAGGCTTATTTATTATATAATAGGTATAGCACATGATTAGATATTTGGCTTGTGTTTCGCAAGCTTTGAAAAAAATGGTAGCAAGGTTAGCGATTATTCTTTACGCTTAATTACTCCTTATTTACTTTTATTGTCTTTATTTCAACGCATAATGAGTAGTCATGTGCTTTTTTTATAAGTGGTGATGAGATGAAAAAAAAGAATATTTTATATAATGTTATTAGTAAGCGTGCTTTGGCCACTGTCTTGAATGTACAATACAAAACATTAACTTATGTTTTGTATAGAAGAGGTGCCGATAGTTTCTATAATGAATTTGAAATTAAAAAAAAGACTGGTGGGACTAGAATAATTAATGCTCCGCAAGGAGAACTTAAAACGATTCAAAAGAATCTTGCTAAAATTTTAGAGAAAAGCATAAATAATTCATCAAATATTTCACATGGTTTCATTAAAAATAAAAGCATTTATACGAACGCAGCAATACACAGAAATAAACGCTTTGTTTTAAATATGGATTTACAGAATTTTTTTGATTCTTTTCATTTTGGGAGAGTGCGAGGATTTTTTATAAAAAATAGAAACTTTAATTGTACAAATGAAATAGCTACAATGATTGCTCAGATAGTTTGTTATAAAGGAAAATTACCTCAAGGAGCTCCTTCATCACCTGTTATAACAAATTTGATTTGTGGAAGTCTTGATTATAAAATATCAAAACTATCTAAAAAGTATAAACTTGATTATACTCATTATGCAGATGATATAACATTTTCAACAAATAATCGTCATTTTATATGTGAATACGAAAATTTTTTAAATGAAATCACTGATATTATAGAAAAGTCTGGATTTAAAATTAATGATAAGAAAACGCGATTGACATATTCACATAAGAGACAGACAGTAACTGGTGTTGTCGTTAACAAAAAATTAAGTGTTCCTAGAGAATATTATAAACAAACTCGTGCAATGGCATTTAATTTTTATAAAAATAGAATTGCTTATTTAGACGAATCAAATAAGACATTGAACCAGATAGAAGGTAGGTTTTCATATATTAATTCTTTTGATAAATTAAATAATATCCTTGAATCTGACAAAAATAACAAAAAAAAGAATTTAAAAGATTTAAACAATCGAGAAAAGGATTATGCGCGATTTATATTTTATAAATATTTTTATGTGAATTCGAAGCCTTTAATTATAACAGAAGGAAAGACGGATATTTTATATATTAAAGCAGCTTTAAAAAATTTAGTTGGTTCATATAAAGACTTGTATAATGGAGATTTTAAAATTAATTTTTTAAGACGTTCGAAAAGATTCGCTTTTCTATTGAAAATAAGTATCGATGGGGCAGATACAATAAAAAATTTTTATAAAAATTATTACACAAAACCTGTAATTAAAGATTTATCTTTTGATTATTTTTTAGATTTTGGATATTATCCAGATTGTCCAATTATAATTTTATTAGATAATGAGCCTGATGGTAAACATCCATTGGGAAAATTTGTAAGCTCAGATAAATCTTCGGAACTTTTAGAACAACTTCGATTGAATGGATTTATCCGATTAAATAAAGAGCAAAATGTATACTTAAGTATTGTTCCAAAAAATCCAGATAAAAAATTAGATCGATATGAAATTGAAGACTTATTCGATGAAGAATTATTGAATATGGAATTAAATGGAAAAAAATTTAATCGTGAAGGACTTAAGGGATATTATACAAAAGATGATTTATCAAAATATGTATATTCTCATTATAAAGAAATAAATTTTAATAATTTTAATGCAATGTTTGAAAATTTTCGAAATATTATAGCTGACTATCAAAAATGGTATTTAGCTAATATAAATAATTGATTTAATAAATTTACAATATAGACATGTATAATGTGAAACATGAAGTTATTATTTTTATAATTATTTGAAGAACATTAATCTGAAAATAAAAATTATAAAAAAAGAAGCATTGACTGAACGAGTGGCACTAAAGATTAACTAATAGTCAATGATTAATCTACGGACTTGATGTCAACACTAATGTGTGCTTGAAATACTCGGACTTACACTGGTTAAGATGCTGATTTAATCTGAACGAGATGCAGAAGTCTGCAACTCACCTCACCGTGCTCTGCAGTGTACTTCTAACTTCAAGAACATGGTAACAAATAGAAGTAAAGCTCAGTATACATTTTAATTCCAATGTGTGCCTTGAAGCAAAGCGGAAAGGAATATTAACATGAAGTTGTTTCAATTTTTAAGAAAAAGAATAGTGGCAATTAATACGACATTGGGATCTGCCATTCTGACATTTATTGGAAATTTGATTTCTGAGGATACATCTTTATGTATAAATAATCCACTTGGGATTTGGCAAGCTATTTTTAATATGCAACGACTAATAAATATTATTATGATCATTATCTTAATTTTATTAGTTATTATTGACTTAATATATTTAGGACTTTTGTTTTATTACAAAAAACAAAGTTTAAACAATGAATTTTCTTTATTGATGAAAGCTTATACGAGTGATAGTTTGAAGGATAATTTAAATAATGGTTGTTTATCTTGGGGTGAAGGAAAAACAGTTTTGTATTGTAATGATATTATTTATGGTTGGAAATCATCCAATGTGTTAATAGAGTCTTACAATGATAATTTATACTCATTTTATAAAGAAAATGAGCTGGAAAATTATTATAATAGAAAGTCATCTTATCCAACTAATCAAGGTTTACTTGAGTATGTGGAAACTGATTCATTTCAAAAAGTAATTCGAAATGGAAATAATCTTGATCGTTTTATGTTGACTGATCAAAAAACGAATTTTGATAAGAAGAATAGGAAGTTATTACTTTCTATAGGTCGTACTAAATGGTGTCAAACAAGTTATATATGGGATTTTTTTGGGAAGAAGAATGGATATGAATCAAATTCGAATGGCTTGATGAAAGAGTATGCAAAAGGGATATCAACTGGTAAATATGCAGAACCGTATTTACCTAATAGTTTATGTTTACATTTATTGATTGAAACAAGAGATAATAAAATTATTAAATCAAGAATCAGTGGTAATAAGAGAAATGATAATCCAGGAACGTGGGCTTTTACTTTAGGGGAACAGTTGGATATAGATGATTTTGTAGATGGAAATAATTTTTATCCGGATTTTATGCAAAATTGGTTGAAAAGGGCATTTAAAGAAGAGTATCGATTTTCAGATGAAATGTATATAGATATTGTTGATACAGATTCATTTAGAATATTATCATTAGATTTCGAGTCTGATCGTTATAATTTTGCGTTATTATGTACAGTCCGATTGAATTATACGTTTAAAGTCTTTATGGATAAAGTGCAACCATTATTAAGTATTGATGAAGTACTGGAATTAGAATCAGTTGAATTAAAAGATGTTCCAAAAATATTAACTACCTATAATGATATTAAAAGGAGAAAAGAATACCATCCGTCTTCTTATTTGAGACTACTAGTTTTTTTAATTCATAAAATGGGATTTGGTAAAGCAGAAAATACTATTTTGGATTATTTGAAGAAACAGAAATAAAGTATTTTTAATCTATAGAATGGGAGAGCTTATGGATTATATTAAAGAAATTGCAGATGCTTTGAACAATAATCATGCGGTCGCAATGATTGGTGCAGGTTTTTCTAAAAATGCAGTTAAAACTACTTCATCTGATAAATATTTTAAAAATTGGAATGAATTATCGGATGAATTTTATAATTTGATATATAAAGATATACAGAATGATGAATCTAAAAAATTTTATTATAGTTCTACTTTATTGGCGCAAGAAGTCGAGATTAGTTTTGGTAGAACAAAGTTAGATACTATTTTAAAAGACTCAATTCCAGATAAAGATTATAGTCCTTCTAATTTGCATAAGGATTTATTGAATTTATCTTGGAGGGACGTTTTTACTACGAATTATGATACTTTGCTAGAGCGTACCGCTGATATGGTAACAGATAGAAGGTATAATGTAGTTTTAAATCAGGAAGATTTGGTAAATAGTAATGATGCTCCGAGAATAATTAAGCTTCATGGTTCTTTTCCGTCTCAAAGACCTTTTATTATTACGGAAGAGGATTATAGAACGTACCCCAAAAGATTTGCTGCAATGGTAAATACGGTCCAACAAGCTTTATTAGAAAATGTATTCTGTATGATTGGTTTTTCTTGTGAGGATCCGAATTTTTTAAATTGGATTGGTTGGATACATGATAATTTAGGTAGAAGTAGTTCCCAAAAGCTTTATATGGTATCAGTAGAGCCTGTTAATGAGGCAAGACAAAAGATGCTTTTTGATAAAAATATTATCGTTATCGATTTAGTAACTATGTATCCAGAAAAAAATGCAGAAGAAAGACTAACTCTATTTTTTAAAAAGTTAATGGAACTGACGTTGGAAAGTAAAAGAAAAAATGATTGGTTTGATTTGAAGAATACTCATATTGATGAAAATACTCCAATTGAGGAAAAAACACATATTTTAAAGTCATTAAATAAAACGTATCCGGGCTGGCTTTTTTTACCATGGAAAATAAAGTTGAAAGCGAATGCAATTTTGAATCAGTTGTTAGAAGAATATTCTTTTCTGGATAAAGAAAAGTTGGAAGATCTCTCAATTGATAAACAAATTGACTATATGTATGAGTATTTATCATTTTTAGATATTGTTGGTAGGCCTGTTATTTCTAATACGGCTTATAAATATTGGGAAATACTAAATAATAAGAACGGTTGTTTCGATCAAACTTCTAATCAGATTCAATATATATATTTGCAGTTATTACGAGCTTTCAGAGAACTAGCAGATTGGGAAAAGTATGATGTATGTCGGAAAATGATTAAAGAAGAAAGTCTAGAATATGAAAGAAAACAATTCTTATATTCGAATGATTGGTGGATGCGATTATATCGTTTTACAGATGATAATCTTGTAGAAACACTAAACAAATGGCAATTAGCTTCGGATGATTTATATTGGCCATCTATTCAAAGCTCTATGTATGCCATAGTTGGCGAAATAGATAAAAGTGAACAAATTTTATGTGAAATACTTCCTAAAATACGAAAAAAATTGACTTTGAATAGTAAAGATGTATTTTATTCTTCGTTGGAAGAAAGTGTTGTTTCTTTATTAAATTTTATTAAAAAAGGTAGATTACATGATTTTTCTAAACTTGAACGAACTTGGCAAAGTGTGAGTTTAAATTGGGCGGATGAAAATCAAAATTTTTGTTATCAATTAAACGAACAAAGTACAAAAAGCCATACTAATGAAAGACGAGTTAATTTTGATTTAAGTGTTACTTACGTTAGTTATGAAGGATATGGACATAAAAGCTTTTATTATGCCTTAGATTATTTGAGATTTTTAGAAAAAACTGCACATCCATTCCGAGTACAATTTGTTGTAAATAAGGATGGTTTTCATAATGCAATCAATAATTTATGCTATTTTTATCCAAATTGGTGTTTAATTCAAATGCTAATAGTTGGTGATAATAAAGAATTGGATAGTTTATTTGCTAGAAAAACACTTTGTAAATTTACTCAAGATGAAGTGGATGAAATCACTAAAGAGTATTTACGTATTTTATTAAATGTAAGTAAAAATATAAAATCAAAAAGTGGATTTTGGACTAAATCTTTATATGATAGTGCAGCCCACATTTTACCTGAAATAATTTCACGTTTATGTACAAAGTGTTCAGTTACAATATTAGATGATATTCTTAATGAAGTTTTAATAATGTGTAGTAGTAATATACGAGAAAATTTTAAAAATATAAGCTTATTACTAAGAACATTAGCTCGGGTTTATACGACTAATGAAATAGAAGAACGAATTGAAATATTTTTAAAATTTCCAATCAATATAAGAAGAAATGATGAGTATTGTGATCCTGTAAGATACATTAAAATACCAAATAAGAAATATAAAATTAATGTTAATTCTTATCAAAATCAGATGTCGATGCTTCGTCAGTATATTGAACAAGGAACAGACAAAGAAGAATTAAATTCTTTAGATCGATTTATTAAATTGTCATATTTAATTGATTTACAAGAAGTTGATCGAGAATATTTATATCATGCTTTGTCTGAAAATGGATCAGAAGATTGTCAAGAAATATTGTATTTCTTAGATAAAGAGAGATTTGCATCAAGCAAAAGAAAAATATTCGAAAATACAATAGAATTAATTAAACTTGATAGTAGGAAAAATTATATGGCCGGCCATGTTCAAACTTATTCAAATCTTATTGATATACTTCCGGAGTGTACATTAAGCAAAGAAGATTTTTCTAGTTTATTTATAGAAATGATTAAATTGTTAGAAAAAAATATTGAGTGGAAAACAAATTCAACATCAAAATTTGAAATAGAAGAGAGAACGTCTCAGAGTTTGCAAATTGCTATTGGATTATTGTTATTAAAAATTAAAAATGATCAAATGACTTTAAGCTCAGAAGAATTGGATCTTGTAACGAAATATTTTGAAAAGTTAAAAGAATATTATCAAAACTCTCATGTGATTGATTTTATCGCAAATTTTCTTGTTTCAATGGGTTATAGAAATAAGAAAAGTACAAACATATTTACACAAAGTAATGATTGTCTGTGGGAACTTAAAGATATAGATTTTAAACTTTTAACGAATTTTTATAATGAATTGAACCGATATCATATTTACTCAAATGATTTTGACGATTTGAAGAAGTATTCAAATAAATTTTATCAGATGACTATTTACAGAATCGTTAATGTTGATTACAATCGTATGTTGCCAGCATTGAAATTGTTGGAAAGTTTATTATTAAATCATGTTATGCCTCCAACAGAAACAAAAAGATTATTTTTTAATCTTCCTGGATTAATGAAATTGACCACCATTAATTCTACAAATTCAGAAAAAGATGCACGAAATAAATTAAATTGTCGAATTCAATTATGCAAGATCGTAAAATTGTATTACAAACAAGGTTGTAAACATAAAAATATTTTGGCTTGGAAAAATTTAACGAAAGATTCAAAAGAATTTTCTGAGATACGAAGGATAGATTTTGATGAGTAAATGTAATCGTATTTTGAAAAGTGGTGACTAGATTATGAGTGATGGTACATTTAAACTAGGTGTGAAATATGAGTTTAATAAGAAATAAAAAGGAATTCATGTTTGAGATGGAGTGTGTTTTATTGTGAGTGATAAGGCTAAAATGCCTTAAAATATGTTTTTAGATAGAACTGTGCAAAAGACTGTAGGGTCAATACAGTTTAATTGTGGAAATAAAAAAGCTATTTAGTTAAAGGAAGGATGATGTTTTATGAAAATAGCAGTTGCAGGAACAGGATATGTGGGGTTGAGTATTGCTTGTTTATTATCTCAACATAATGAGGTAAAGGCAGTGGATATTATTAAGGAAAAGGTGGATTTGATTAATGCTAAGAAATCACCAATTCAAGATGATTATATTGAGAAATATTTAGCTGAAAAGGATTTAAATTTAGAGGCTACATTAGATGCGGAGTATGCTTATTCTTATGCTGATTTTGTAGTGATTGCTGCACCTACAAATTATGATAGTAAGAAGAATTTCTTTGATACAAGTGCAGTAGAGAGCGTTATTGAGTTAGTATTAAAGTATAATCCTAATGCTATTATGGTAATTAAGTCAACAATTCCAGTAGGATATACGGAGAGTGTTAGAAAGAAATTTAATACTAAAAATATTATTTTTAGTCCAGAATTCTTAAGAGAATCTAAGGCTTTATATGATAACCTATATCCTTCAAGAATTATTGTGAGTACGGATGTAAATGATGAAAAGTTAGTTAATGCTAGTCATACATTTGCAGCATTACTTCAAGAAGGGGCTATAAAAGAAAATATTGATACATTGTTTATGGGATTTACGGAAGCAGAGGCTGTTAAGTTATTCGCAAATACTTATTTAGCACTTCGTGTATCTTACTTTAATGAATTAGATACGTATGCTGAAATGAAAGGCTTAAATACACAAGATATTATTAATGGTGTATGTTTAGATCCTAGAATTGGATCTCACTACAATAACCCTTCATTTGGTTATGGTGGTTATTGTTTACCTAAAGATACTAAACAATTATTGGCTAATTATCAGGATGTACCAGAAAACTTAATTGAAGCAATTGTAGAATCTAATAGAACTCGTAAGGATTTTATTGCGGATCGAGTATTAAATATGGCTGGTTATTATGGATATGATGATAATAACACATATTCAGAAAGTGAAGAGCATGAAGTAGTGATTGGTGTATATCGTTTAACTATGAAATCAAATAGTGATAACTTTAGACAGAGCTCTATTCAGGGGGTAATGAAACGTATTAAGGCTAAGGGTGCTAAAGTGATTATTTATGAACCAACATTAAAGGATGGAGAAACATTCTTTGGTAGTAAGGTAGTGAATGATTTGGATGAATTCAAAGCTCAATCTCAAGCTATTATCGCAAATCGTTATGATAGTTGTTTAGATGATGTACAGGATAAAGTATATACTCGTGATTTGTTTAGAAGGGATTAATTAGTTTGTTAAATGAAAGCTAAAATAAATTTTTTAGCTTTTTTTATGATGAATTAGTGAATTTATGCTATACTTATAGAGTATGTTTTATTGTGAGAAAGGGAGGCTTTTATGGTAAACAGTAGAATGGATCGTACACAGAGTGAAGTACGTGAAATGGAAGAGATTGATTTATTAGAATTATTTAGGGCTATATTAAAACATATTAAGTTGATTATTGTTTTATGTATATTGTTTGGTGTTGGTGGTTTCTTTGGAACAAAGTTATTGATTGCTCCATCTTATACAGCTTCAACATCAATTTATTTAACACCTCAGATTAGTGAGAGTGGATCTTTGGATTATAATTCACAAATGGCGAATAGTAAATTGGTTACGAATGCAGTGAATCTATTAACGCAGAATAACATTATGTCTGAAGTCGCTAAGGATGTTGGATTAGAGAGTGCTGATGGTGTTAAAAAGCTTGTGAGTGTAACGAATGAATCTAATACGGAGATTATTACAATTTCAGCTACAACAACAGATCCTAAATTATCTAAGGATATCGCAAATGATACAGTAAGTACTTTTATTCGTACAATGCAGAAGAATTTGAATGTTCGTAATATTGAGGTTGTTGATAAGGCTAAATTGTCTTATATTCCTAGTGGACCGAATGTGAAAAGGAATACTTTATTAGCGACTATGGTTGGTTTTGTACTTGGTTGTGGTTATGCAACGTTGAGATTCTTGTTTGATAATCGTTTACGTACGAAGGAAGAGGCAGAAAAATACTTGGGTATTCCAGTATTCTGCGAGATTCCTGAACTATAATGGCTAAGTATATTGATTTGCATTCTCATATTGCCTGGGGTATTGATGATGGTATGCCTTGTGTTGAGGATGCAGTGAGTTCATTAGAATCGGCTAAGAAGGATGGTATTGTAGGTATTTGTAGTACACCGCATTTTATTCCTGGTCAATTAGATGTTCATATCTATAATGAAATGGTAACTCGTCAATTGGAATTAAGAAAGTTGAGTCCTATCCCTATCTATTTTGGTGGGGAAGTGATGATGAATAGTGAATTCATTGAAGGATTAGAATTAGATTTATATCCAACTTTAAATAGTAGCAAATACATGTTAGTTGAATATAATGTTCTTCGTGATATTCATTCAATTGATTATAGAGATGAATGTTTATATGAATTGAAGATGAAAGGCTTTGTTCCTGTACTGGCTCATATTGAAAGATATTTCCATGATGGTCTTGATTATTCAATTATTGATCATTGGGTAGATATGGGTTGTATACTACAATTGAATCGTACTTCGATTCTTGGTGTGAATGGAAAGAAAATCCAATCGAATGCATTAGAATTATTAGACAATGGATATTGTGATGTAATTTGTACAGATACGCATAGAGCCAGTGGTAATCGTATTGAACAATTGAGTGATGTATATGCTATTGTAGGTAAGCGTATTGGTTCTGAGAATGCGGATATCTTATTTTATGAGAATCCTAAGTTATTATTGAGTAATAAAGAGATATTAAATATTGAGGTTGAAAAGAAAAAGAAACTGTTTGGTTTCTTTGGGAGATAGAAATGGCAAAAAAGAAAAGAAATCAATTTGATGTGGATGAAATCTATCGTGGATTACGTACAAATATTGAATTTAGTCAGATGGATGATGCGATTCAAGTAATCAATGTCGTAAGTACGATTCCTAATGAAGGTAAGAGTACTGTAGCTTGTAATTTAGCTCGTATTATGGCAGCTAAATATAAAAATGTATTATTAATTGATTGTGATTTAAGAAATGCTTCAGTTCATAAAACATTAGGTATTTCAAATCGTTCTGGGTTAACAAATATTATTTCAGAATTTAGAGAAGGCGTAAGTATTCATTCATTTGAAGGAGTACAAGATGTGCAGTATGATGGTGGATATCCTTTATCTGTTATTACTGCAGGTCATAGAGTACCAAATCCTAGTGAAGTATTAGGATCTAAAAGATTAGCTAAATTCTTAAATCAAGCACGTCAAGAATTTGGATATATTATTATAGATTGTCCACCAGTTGCGGTAGCTAGTGATGCTATTCCATTATGTAATGTAAGTGATGGAGTACTATATGTAGTTGATTCTAAGATATCGGATAAACGAAAAGTAAAAGCAGCTATTAATGACGTAGAACGAAATGGTGGTCACGTTATGGGTGTTGTATTAAACAAAGTAGAATCAGCAAGTGACAGTAATTATGGATATGGCTACGGATATGGTTACGGAGGAGAAGACAATGGTAAAAAGAAGAAAAAGAAATAGTTTTATTATCTTAGCTTCAACTCTATTACTAACTGGATGTGGCAATAGTGAATTAGAAATCTCTCAAAATGACATTCTAGAAGTGGCAAGAGATGATGCGAATGCCACTAAAAAAGAATGTTCGAATGTTTCTGTTAAAGAAGAAAAGAAATACTATACAGTAAGTTTTGATACAAATACAGGATCTTATGAATATAAGATTGGGAAAGATGGAATTATACAAGAAAGAAATTATAAAAAAAGCAATAGTGAAGAAAAAGAAGAAGTATCTACTTCTGAATCTGTAGAAGAACCAGAAACAAAAAAAGAAGAATCAACTTCATTTGATGAAAATCAACAACAAGCAATTAATGCAGTTTTAGCAAATGCAGGATTAGGACAAGAAGATGTTACTGACATTGGTTGTACTTTAGATGAAGCTACACAACAATATACAGTTACATTTACATTCCAAGATATTCATAACACATGTGTAGTGGATGCAACTACATTTGTTGTGTTATCTTCTATTCAAGGATAATTCAAAATGATACCTTCTATACGGAAGGTATTTTATTTCATTAGAAATGTTGGTTGACTCTAAGTGTTTGGAGTTGTAAAATACAAAAGTGCTTTGATAAGTTTAAAGCATTTTACTTAAGGAGATAAAATATGATTCGTTTGGAAACACATTGTCATACGAAATATTCTAAAGACAGTATGCTTCCATTCTCATTATTATATTTAAAATGTAGGTTATGTCACATTGATTGGATTGCCATAACAGAACATAATAACATTCAAGGAGCTATTGAATTTAAGAAGTATTGTGAAAAGAAAAAAGGCAAGCTTCATGTTATAATTGGTGAAGAGATTATGACGCTTGATGGCGAAGTTATTGGTTTATTTCTTAAGGAAGAAATACCAGCGGGTTTGTCTTGTGACGAAACAATTACACGAATTCAAAAACAAGGTGGTATTGTATATGTTCCTCATCCGTATGATGAGAAGCGTGCTAAGACAGTACTTAAAGAAGAGTGTATTAAAAAGAATGCATTTAGAATTGATTGTATTGAGTGCTATAATGGGCGTAACATTTCAGATACATATGAAATGAAACAAACTGAAATTGCAGAGAAATATAGCTTAGATTTTGTGATTGGTTCGGATACACATACTGTATGGGAGATTGGTAGAAATTACATGATGGTGAATTGTATACCGGATTCACCTGAAACTTTTAAACAGGCAATCAAGTGCGCTATTTTTCATAAGAGGAAGTGCTTAAAATTTAGCCACAAAATAACCAAGTTGATTAAATTTCTTCGAATGTTAAAGAAGGGAAACTTCAATGAAATATATAGAGTTATCAAGAAAAGATTTGGAAGAACAGTGTAATCACTGGGCTAATGAAATAAAAAAATCTTATCAACCAGATCTTATTGTATATGTTGCAAAAGCAGGATATTTAATAGGTAAAGAAATGAAAAATGTATTTAATGTACCATTGGTTGGTATTAGTGCGACTCGAGAAGGAAATGCATTAAAAGAAGTTGTAGGTCCTATTGTAAGTCTTATGCCTAATTTTGTTCGTAATATTTTAATTTCATTAGAACTAAAGTCAGATACACATAGCAAGAATACGGAAAGAAAAATCCACTATCATGAAGGTTTAGAAAAAATGAAATCAAAGAATATTCAACGCATTCTAGTTGTGGATGATTCAGTAGATACAGGGCATTCTATGAAACAAGTAGTAGATGCGATTTCTTCTGGGTTTAATAATGCAGAAATAAAAATTGCAGGATTAAATGTATGGGATAAGAGTCGTTGTATCATCAATACGGATTTTGCTCTTTACAAAGATACAGTGATTAAAACTCCAATGTCCAAAGATTCAAAAGAATACAAAGAATTTATGAAAATTTATAATAGTGAAACTGACAATGGAACACTCTAAGAAAAGTACAATTTGTTCTTTTCTTTTTTTTTTAGTACAATATTAAGGACGTTTATATATGGAGTGAAATAGTTATGTCAAAAATTGGAACTTTAAAGATCACTATTGAATTTATATTTTATTGGATCTTAATTAATTTTTTACAAGAAATAAATGTATTACGTTTTTATGGAGAATATACAATCAAGTTATGTGCATTATATTTCTTGATGCAGTTATTGATTGGACGTTATCAAGGAAAAGTATTATTAATGTATGATGAGATTCGCTTATTGATTTTAAGTCATATAGGTTTTTTCTTTGGTAGCTTTTTGATTTTTCCATTCTATTCATGGACTGTACGTAAAATATATGGATTTCTTTTATTAACTCTTGTTTTATTTGTCTTTGCAGGTTTTAATTCAAGATACACACATAAATGGTTTAGAAAAAAATATAAACATAATACTTTAATTGTTGGTGTAGGTCATACGGCTGCACAACTTGCCTTTGTTTGTAGAGGAAATAGCTATTCCTTACTAGATGTACAAGGATATGTAAACTGTAAGGCTTATGGAATTAATCAAGAACAAGTTGTTTCTAAAAAGAAAACAATTGGTTTAGAAGAGGTGGATTCATTTATTGAATCACATAATATTGATACCGTATTAATTGCGATTCCTGAATTGAAACAGAAAAATTTGAATTCATTATTTGAATTATTTAAGAACAAAGTAAATGGGATTAAGTATTTACCACAAGTGAATGGTCTAGTAACGTTTGATACTAAGGTTGAAGACTTTGATGGTATTTTAATGATTTCAAATTCTCGTGGTGTGAATCAAATTGGATCTTATATTTTAAAACGTCTTATGGATATTTGTGCTGGACTCTGCGGAATCTTAATTTTGATTCCATTAACTGTTTTTGTGTTTGTGAAAAATCGTAAAGAAGGAGATAAGGGGCCTATTTTCTTTACACAGAATCGTATTGGTAAGGATGGTAAAGAATTTAAGATGTATAAATATCGTACTATGGTGCTTGGTGCGGATAAGATTCTTGAAGAATTGATGGAAAAGGATCCGGCTATTCGTGAAGAATATACGAAAAACAAAAAATTAGCAAATGATCCTCGTATTACAAGTGCAGGTAAATTCTTGCGTGAAAAGAGTTTGGATGAATTTCCACAATTTATAAATGTATTACTTGGTCAAATGTCTTTGATAGGTCCTCGACCTTACTTACCACGTGAAAAAGAAGATATGGGACAATATTATGATGATGTTGTTGCATGTAAGCCGGGTATTACAGGTATGTGGCAAAGTCATGGTCGTAGTGATGTGGACTTTGACCACCGCTTAGTTTTAGATGAATATTATTATCGCAACTGGTCATTCTGGTTGGATGTAACATTATTATTTAAAACAGTTAAGCAAGTTCTTTATGGAAGAGGGGCAGTATAGACATGAAAGAACAAAATAAAGTTTTAAGAGAAATTGGAATTGTAGTATCTATTCTGTTAGTTGTAGCATCATTTTATCTTTTATATCAATTGATTAAAATTAATGTCTTACCAACTAAATTATTATTCTTGATCACAATTGTATTTGTATTGTTAGATGCAATATTTGCGTTATTGTTGTGTTATTATACAAGAGCAGTTGTTTCAAAAATAATTTGTGTTGTTATTACTTTAGTACTTATATTTGGTTCTTGTATGGGTGGTTATTATATTTCGAAAACAGGAAGCTTATTGACAAATATTACGAATGTAACGAAACATGCGAAAAATACGGTAAGTGTAGTTGTTAAACAATCAAGTGATATAAAGAATAAATTACAATTAAATGGATTATCTGTTGGTATGTTGCGTACTATTGGTACTCAAGGATCATCTAAGGCTTTAAAAGAATTAAGTAAAGATGGTATTGTGATGAATCAAAGTGAATATGATAGTCTAAGTGCTATGTTAGAAGCTTTCTATAATGGAGAAGTGGATTCAATTATTATTAATGAATCGAGTCGTAGTCAAATCTTAGATATGGAAAGCTATGCGGATTTTGATAATAATACAAGAGTTGTTTATCAAACTTCTTACAAAGTAGAAAATACAGACAAAGCGAATGCCGTTACTGATATTACTTCAAAACCATTTAATGTACTAATTTCAGGGTCGGATACGCGTGGTGGATTTGATGAAAACGGTCGTAGTGATGTGATTATGGTAGCTACTATCAATCCTAAGACAAGTACGATCTTATTGACTTCTGTACCTCGTGACTTCTATGTAACTACCGCTTGTGATGCGGCAGATGGTTGTATGCAAGGCGCATTAGATAAAATTACACATACGGGTATTCATGGTACAAATACTACAAAACGTACGGTAGAACAATTATTAGGAATTGAAATCAACTATACATTTAAAGTAGGGTTTGATGCAGTTACTGAGTTAGTTGATGCTGTTGGTGGAGTTGATGTAACTGTTGCTCCTGGATATGCAGTTAATAACTTTAATGCGTTGTCCGGATTTAGTGTTCATGAAGGGGTAAATCATTTAAATGGAGAACAAGCTCTTGCATTTGCACGTGAACGTTATGCATACACAGAAGGAGATCGACAGCGTACAAAGAATCAACAGTTAGTTTTGATGGGAATTGTTGATAAAATTACAAGTCCTTCAATTGTTCAAAACTATTCGTCTATAATGGATGCAATGTCTAATACATTCTCAACTACAATGTCTAGTAGTGAGATTTCGGATTTAATTAAATATCAAATTAACAACAATCCAAAATGGAAGATGGAACAATATATGGTGGATGGAACAGGGGATACATTAATGTGTGCTGAACTTGGTGATGCAGCTAGTGTCATGGTTCCAGATCAAAGTACAGTAAAATTGGCTAAGGATAAAATTAATGCGGTATTAGCTGGAAAATCAGCGGATGATGTAAAGTAATATAACGGGGATAGGTTTGCCTATCCCTTTTTTTTGTAGTATTATAAATTAGTCTAAGGAGAGTTTAATATGCAAAAAAATAAAAAGAAACCAAATAGAGTAGGAAAGGTATTTGGAGTCATCTTTTCTATTTTATTAGTTGCTGCAACAATGTACTTGTTGTTTAATTTAGTAAAATTAAATGTTTTACCAACAAAAATATTATTTTTAGTAACAGTTGTATTTGTACTTTTAGATTTAATTTTCATCTTATTATTGTGTTTTGCCACAAAGGGTGCTGTGTCTAAAATTATTTGTATTATCTTTACAATAACTATTGCGTTAGGTTCATGTATGGGTGGATATTATATTTCTAAAACGGGTAGCTTACTTTCAAATATGACGACTGTATCTTCTAACTCAAAAACAACAGTGAGTGTAGTTGTTAAAAAATCCAGTGATTTGAAAAAGAAGAATGATTTAGCTGGACATAGTATCGGTGTATTACAAAATATTGGGACAGTGGGATCAAAAAAAGTATTAAAGGATTTAAGTAAATCTGGTATTGAAATGAACCAAACACCATATGAAAGTATGACGGATATGTTAGCTGCCTTCTATAATGGAGATGTAGATTCAATTATTATCAATGAATCAAGTCGTGATCAGATTACGGATATAGAAGAGTACGCTGAATTTGATAAGAACACTCGTGTTGTTTATCAAACAAGCTATGAAGTAGAGAATACGGATAAAGCTAATGCAGTAAGTAACATTACTACTACACCATTTAATGTATTAATTTCTGGATCGGATACTCGTGGTGGATTTGATGAAAATGGTCGTAGTGATGTAATCATGGTAGCTACCGTGAATCCTAAAACTGGTACTATCTTATTAACTTCAATTCCACGTGACTATTATGTTACAACAGCTTGTGATGCAGGTGATGGATGTCAACAAGGAGCTTTAGATAAGATTACTCATACAGGTATTCATGGTACAAATACAACTAAGCGTACAGTGGAACAATTATTAGGAATTGAAATTAACTATACATTCAAAGTTGGTTTTGATACTGTAACGGATATTGTTGATGCCGTTGGTGGTGTTGACGTTAATGTTGAACCTGGCTATGAATGTAGTAATTTCTTACATGCTCCAGGACTTAGTGTACATGCAGGTGTGAACCACTTAAATGGTGAACAAGCATTAGGATATGCTCGTGAGCGTTATGCATATAGTGAAGGGGATCGTCAACGTACGAAGAACCAACAACAAGTTCTTATGGGAATTGTAAATAAAGTAACAAGCCCTGCTATTGTGACTAACTATGCTTCAATTATGGATAGTATGGCCAATACTTTCTCAACAACGATGTCAAATGATGAAATTACTAGTTTAATTAAATATCAATTGAACAAGAATCCTAAATGGAAAATTGAACAATCTATGGTTGATGGTACTGGAGATACACAAATGTGTGCAGAACTTGGAAATGCTGCTTATGTAATGGTGCCAGATCAAAGTACTGTCACAAAAGCTTCAAACAAAATTAATGCTGTTATGGAAGGAAAATCAGCGGATGATGTAGAGTAAGGAGAAATCTTTACTCTTTTTTTTATAGGAGTATAATTTTAAGTGTAGTGGGGTGTTGTTATAATGGAAACTTCTGATTATATACAAAATAGAATTAATACAAATATTCGTCACTATGAAGAACTAAGTAAGAAGTATCATAAATGTCATATTGGATTTATGATTGCATGTTTTAGTTGTTTTATTGGTGTAGTGATACTTGATGTAGTTTATTTAATTGTACCTGTTGTTTGGTTGATACTAGCTTCATGCGTATTGGTATTAGCAGGTCTATTCTTATTATTCTTTGATGTATTAAACAATTATTCTTCTAAGTCATTGGAATATAAGTATCAGGCTAATCTGTTGAGTTATGAGAAAAATTTATATCAGGCTAAAGAGAGTGGATTTAAAGGTTTTGCGTTTCGTTGTGAAAGATTTATGGAGTGATTATGGTGGTTATAATGGCCACCATTTTTTTGTAGATTTGCCAATTGTAAGGGATTTATTATATAATATGAAATTGTGAGCTATATAAGAGTTTATAGGAGATTATTATTATGCCTAAAAAGGATGTTAAACTTTCACAGAATGTGAATGGTAATGGTAAAAAGAAAAAGAAAAATAAACGACCAATCAGCAAGTTTATGACAATATTTATGATTGTTTGTTTGACTTTATTGATTTTTCAAATTATAAAATTAAATTTATTACCTGCAAAATTAATAGTATTAGTTTCATTGGTAATGGTTATTTTATGCTTGATCATTTTGTTGATATTACACTTTAAAGCTAAAAAGTTTTTGCCTAGATTATTAGCCGGATTTATTACGTTATGTATGTGTGTGGGTCTAGCTTATGGTAACTATTTCATTTATAAAACAGATAATACGTTTGATGTAGTTACAAGTCTTGCGGATAGTAAGGCAACAACAACTTCAATTGTTGTTTTAAAGAGTTCATCTATAAAAAAAGAATCGGGTTTAAAGGGCAAAAAGATTGGTACGATTCTTGATATGGATAAAAAACCTACTAAACGTATGTTAGATGATTTAAACAAGGATAATATCAAGTATACTGCTAAGGATTATTCAAATTTAGATGAATTAATGGAAGCTTTTTATAGTGGTGAGGTAGATGCGATTTGTTTAAATGAAAAGTATAGAGATATTCTTCATGAAACACAAGCATATTTTACTTTTCAAACGGATACTCGTATCGTTCATCAAAATGTGCATTATACAAAGGTAGAAAAGAATGATAATCCAAGTGATCCTGTTAATGATATTTCTAAGGATGCATTTACAGTCTTAGTCAGTGGTAATGATTCTTATGGTACTTTACAAGATTCAAATACGAGAAGTGATGCCAACTTATTACTAACTGTAAATCCTAAAACTGGAACCATTTTGATGACAAGTATTCCTCGTGATTATTATGTTGAACTTATTTGTCCGGATGATGATTCTGAATTAGCTTGTCCAGAAGGTAGTTATGATAAATTAACGCATTCTGGTTTAATGGGTGTTAAGAGTACGGAAGAAACCATCGAAAAGGCTTTGGGTATTAAAATCAATTATAATGTTCGAATCAACTTTTCAAGTGTTGTTAACTTAGTAGATGCTTTAGATGGAATTGATTTAGATATTAAAAAGGGTGAAGAAGTAGATATTTTCTATGTAAATAGCCAGCCAGGTTTAAGTGTTGGTAAACATCATGTGGATGGTGAGACAGCCTTAGCTTTTGCACGTGAAAGACATGCTTATGCAGATGGTGATAACCAGCGTGTTCGTAACCAACAAAAAGTATTTAAAGCTATTTTTAATCGAATTGTTTCTCCTAAGATGATCACAAACTACGGTAAGTTTATGGATGCTTTAGCTGTAGCTTTTGATACAAACTTATCTGGTGATGAAATCAGTAAATTCGTGAAGTATGAATTGAATAATATGCCAAATTGGAATATTGAATCATATGCAATCGTTGCAGAACCTGATTATCAATTCTGTTATCAATCTCAATCTTATGCTTCAGTAGTTGCACAAAATGATGTAATGAATGAAGTTGCTAAAAAGAAGATTCAGGCGGTATTAAAAGGAAAGAGTTCTACAACAGTAGAAGATCCTTCTGGTTATTCACAAAAGCCTAGTGAAGATAATGCGGTTGGTAATACTGAAGAGTTACAGTCGATGGGAGCAGAAAACGAGCAGTCTGATTATGATTACGATTATGATCAAAGTTATGAGGATACAGATTACTACAATCCAGATGATCAATACTATCAAGAGGATACTTACGAAGAATCGGATTATCAATAAATTGAACTAAAGTGATGCTTTTGTAGGCATCACTTTTTTCTTAAGTTTTTCTTAAGTAGTTGTGTTAGGAAGGCATTCATTTTATAATTGAATCAATTGAGAGGAAGATTGAATATGTTTTGTAAAAATTGTGGGCACGAAATAAGTGATGATGCTAAGTTTTGTTCAAACTGTGGAACAAAGGTAGAAATCGATAAAGATATTGTTGTACCTGTTGCAGTAGTGGATAAGATTGAAGAAGAAGTTAATGAATCTGAAGTTGAAACAAATAAAGAAGAATCAGTAAATGAGAATGAATCAACTACATCAGTCAAAGAATGGTACTACGTATCGAACAATGACTCTAAAGGGTCATTCAGTATAGAAGAGATGAAGGCTAAGATTACTTCTGGTGAAATCAATGGTAGCACTCTAGTTTGGAAGGCAAGTATGAAAGACTGGGAAAGACTAGAGAATACAGAATTAAATGAATTTATTTCTACTTCATCTTCGAATGATTGGTATTATGTAGAGAATAATGATTCTAAAGGTCCTTTTAGTGAATCAGACATGAAAGGATTTATTGATAGTGGTGTATTAACTGGAAATAGTTTTGTATGGAAAACAGGCATGCAAGATTGGCAGAGATTAAAGAATACGGAACTTGCAGGTAATGAAACTGTGCATGTAGAACCAAGTTTTTCATTTACTACTGGTGTTGTAAAAGAAAAGAGTATTGGACTATGTGTAGTATTAAGTCTAGTTACTTGTGGCATTTACAGTATTTATTGGCTATATACAATCGCACATGACTTAAATGATTTATGTGAAAGTCAAAACCAAGAAAAAGGTGCTGAACCAGGACTTGTTGTTGTATTAAGCATTGTGACATGTGGAATCTACTTGCTATACTACCTATGGAAGGCTGGTAAGATGGTATCTAGTCTTACAAGAAGCAATGGACATCATCCAAGTGATGATAGTATTGTATTAATGGTATTATCTATACTACAATTATCATTAGTATCCTATTGCATCCTTCAGAGTCATATTAATGGTTTCGCAAAAGACTAAATATTTAGGAATAGTTCTCATACTATTCCTTCTTTTATTATTCTATAAATGCCCCTTTCAATTCATGACAGGCTTGCCATGCCCAGGATGCAACATGAAAACAAGCCTGTATTATCTTCTGAAAGGAAATATTCAATTATCTTTGTATTATCATGCTCTATTAATACCAACACTAATTTGTGGCGTTCTATGCTTGTTAAAGCCTGAGAAAAGAAAACTGATATTAATTCTATGGTGTACACTCATGATTGTCTATTATATTTATCGTATGATTCTTTATTTTCCAAATAGTCCAATGATTTATTCAAAAAATAATTTGATTTATTTACTATTTAGACACGCATAATGTCAATTAATGATGTAACTTAAAATTAAAAAGGAGGACATACTCATGTCAAACATTTATTTTACAGTTACAGGATTAAATCATTATTATGGAGATTCATTTCTAGAAAAAGAAACAATTGTTTATTTAAAGAAAGAAGAAGATAATGAATACGATAGAGAAGCCATTAGTGTTAATCTTCCAGGTCTAGGAAAGATTGGATATGTAGCCAATAGTCCTTATACAGTACTTGGAGAAAGCTATAGTGCAGGAAGATTGTATGACAAGATTGAAGATGATGCGAGTGGTAAAGTTCGATTTATATTAGACAAAGGAATCATTTGTGAGCTTATTGAATAAGTAGATGAAGTTCATTGAATTCTCTGTAAAAGTCTATACATGTATTGTAGACATATTGTTATACAATGTATAATTGGTACTGACAAATTTGTTAGGTGACTATCAGTTCTGGATAGAGTGATTCTAAGCACCGCAATACTTACTTTAAGTTATGATGATTATGAATATATTGAAAATGTATATACGTTTATTTATCCAAAAATAAACACAATAATAGATTTTGAATGTACTGTCGTAAAGGAGGTAAAAATGAGCACTTTTCAAAAATCTGACATGGGTGCACAAGCTGCCTGGAAAGGGTTCTCGTCCCAAACGCTATACATTGCCTCCAGATTAATATCTGATGAATGTGCGTATGAGTACTATCCAGAAGATGTGGAGGATTTGGTGATTAAAAAGAATGGTGTTGTCATTGAGGCTGTTCAGGTTAAAAATATTTCTGCTGATTTAACTCTTTCAAGTCTTGCTTCAACAAAAACGTCCCTAGGTGGCGAAGGATTTTTTAATCGCATGTGTAGCTTGCATAAACAAAATTCGTGGTTCAGATGTATTAAGATTGTCTACTTCAATACTTTAGGCCCTGAACTTCAGAAATTGCAAATGGGTAATGCTAATACAAAAAAAGTTATAATGAATAAACTTATGAATGAACATGGTTTGTCTAAGGAGAATACTGAATGGTTGCTTAGTTCTTTGCACTTTGAAAAAGTGAATCTCGATGATTTAGAGTTAAATATTCAAACGCAAATCAGTAAATATGTTCCTGTAATGTCTGCACCTACATTAGCAAAAGATCTATTAATTCAACACATTTCCGTACTTTCTAATAGCAAGGGATTCACAACACTAAAAATGTGGCAAGAAAAAATTCACGAAATAGGAACAAATATTGCAGCAATAGATGGGTTTTACAAGGAATACAACAAATCCCTTGTACGTTTAGATGAATTGCAACTTACTGGTAATCATGAACAGTTAGAAAAAGAGTATTTGCAAGGTGTGTCTGCACATCCTACACATATTCGAAACAATTTTGATTTTAAAAGAAATCATTGGATGGAAGAGATTCAAACTGTAATTAACAATAAAGGTGTCGCCATTCTTAAGGGTGTATCTGGCCAAGGAAAGACAACTCTTTGTTATCGCTACTTAATTGATAGATATCCTGAAGGCTGCGTATTTTGTGTACGTGCTATTGCTAACGAAGGACAAGCACAAAATTTAGTTTCAGCTTTAGATGGACTTGGTAAGCACAATGAGCATCTCATTATCTATATTGATGTTCAACCTGGCGAAACACTTTGGGCATTTTTACTCCAAGAGTTACAGGCTCGAGGCCTTTCTATTCCTGTTCTTATTTCTATACGAGATGAAGATTATAACCGAACACCAATTAACGGAAAGGCAATCAAACATGGAATTGTAGACTTGACTTTATCGAAAGAAGAAGCAGCACGTATTTATCATTCGTTTACGGAAGCTCAACCTCATGCTGAGCACAGAACTTTTGAAGAGGCATGGCAATCGTTTGGCGGACAAGGACCATTAATTGAATTTGTTTATTTGTTGACGAATAATCAGACTTTGGCCCAGCGACTCCAAAATCAGATTGATGCATTGCTTCAAGATGGTGTTTCGGATGAATGGTTAGAACTGCTTCAGCTAGTTTGCTACGTAGGTCGATTGGGATGTGCTGTTAATCTTGCTTCTGTAAAAAATGAAATTCATTGTTCTACAATAAACTCTGCTATAAAACGTTTGAAAGATGAATATTTAATCAGGGTAGGTGATGATGGATCCATCGAAGCACTTCATCCTGTACGTGCGAAAATTGTTTTTGATGCGTTATGCAATCAGATTTACACTACGCCAAGAGATGTTGTATTCAAGGCTTTGTCATGTATCTCATCAAAAAATGTAAGAGTAATTCTGTTGGATTATTTTTCTAATCAGGGATACGACATCAAAGATATACAATGCCTTTCTCAAATACGGTTTAACGATTGGATAGGATATGCAAATGCCATTAAGTCAATGCTTTGGTTAGATGTAAAACGTTATGTCGATAGCAACATGACATTTATTAGCTCTCTAGTAGCAAAACGTGGCAAGGGATGGTTATGTTTTTTACCTATTGATCTTTCTGGGATTCTACAATCAGATAAGCTGATTCTAGATGGAATGAAAGATTGGTCTATTTTTAATGAGGTGGATATACAAAATGCCATCGATGAGGTTAAGAGTTCGTTAACTTCACTCTCTATTAATTACCAAGCAACAGATTACTTCATTAATAATAGTGCAGTACCATCAGTTTTGCCTAACTCAGATACTGATCGTTCATCGTTTGGATATGCGCTATTTTGGATGGCAAAGCGTAATGTGAAAATTAAATTACCATACAATACTAACGAAATAGTTAATGATGTGTGCGCAGGAGGGCTCCAACCATCTGCTGATGCAATACGTGGACTTTTTGAGCATCCATCATTGTTCGAAAGCTATTTATTAGCTTTAGATGTATTTGAGGAAAGGCTTATCCCTGAAATGCATGTACTTTCTTTTACAGTCACGAGTGATAAAGTGTCTTGCAAATTTATTCCGCCCCTTATGACAGAAACGAAGGGTCTAGATAGTACCAATAACACAAACCATTATTGGCGTATGAAAATGCTTGATATTTTAAAACAGTTGTATCCTGACAAAGAGTATATTGATATTGAGCTAATAGGTGTTGATCTTCTTCGTGATTTTGGGATTGAAGCTTTTGACGATAAACTTCACATCCATCGTAGTAATCGTCCTAATAACTGGGTATCAGAATTGAATGGGTGGACAAAAATACGAATAGATTATAGCTTGCGTCCCTCTTCGTGGCAGGAATATGTATCTGATATAGATAAAATGAGAAGTAATGTCAATGATTTAATTGTTGAAACAACCAAACTCATTGATGATGTATATAAGAAAGGAAGATATACGCAGAGTCGTGGAAAAAGGATTGATGATCGGTTGAAAGTGTTTAGAGTACACACATTTAACGAAAATCGACTTCCTTATTCTGCTGTTGACCCATACTGCCTTTATTCTGAAGGAAATGCTAAAAGTCCTGCTGCAGAATTTTTTCCGATGCGTCAATTACTTTCTGTTGGAAAGTACGAAAATTTCAGAAAACGTTTGAATGAAGTATATTCTTCATTAGACAATTTCTATAATCAATTTGGAGAGATTCTACGTGTAAGAATTAAGAAGCAGGATATTAGTGTTGTAAAAAATCCAAGGCTTGCCATGTATAATCTATATTCGGCATCCAAAGCACTCGTAGATTTTCAAAAAGAGTATAATTTGTTGTTTTCTGACTATAGTTCACTTGATGAAAACTTTTCCAGACAAGAGCTCGAAAATATGCTTACTTTAGTTAATGTCTGTCGTTACGTACTTGATAATCCGCCTAAAGGTAATGCCATCGCTTATGATTCTAAGCAAAAATATCGAAAAGGAACTAACTATTTTAATGATACACTTTCAAAAGTTGTTACAAAGCTTAATGGTACCCTTCTTAAGGGTGATAAACATGCTTATATTTGTGTTGATTACAATATGGAATGTGATAACAGCCTTGAAAATGAGTACACTAAGATTGTAATGACAATTAGAGATGCATTTAAGAATAGTATTTTACCATCAAGTGATAGATGGTATTTGGAAACACAATCTTTGGAGTTAGCCTATGTGCCTGTGTTTTCTGGTGCGTTCTCACCAATAGTTTACTCGATTCCGTTCTTTAAACTTTTGGATACGGAGGAATCCAACATAACTAAATCAATGTATCCTTGCGAAATAGAACCTGTACTGAATGAGAAAATTAGCGAAACTAAATCTCTCGGATTGTGGACTGAGGCTATGAAGAAACTTGGTGAAATGCATTTATACCTTCAGAGGTATCAGCAAATCCTTCAAGTATCAGTTGATGACAAATGTCTTAGTAACGTAACTGCATACACAAAACAACTAGTTAATCAAATAAGCATTTTGTGGGACGATTTTATTTTGGTTGAAAGTATCGTTAATAAACTAATTAAGGTTGCAGATGAGAAAAATAGAGAATTATTAAATGCTATGCAGATTTTCTTTGGTTGGTATGAACAATTAAAAATAGTTATAGATGCTCAAAATGATCCGAGTGAGTATATAGAGCTAATTGATAATGCCTTTAGCATTATGCTCGTTTTGTTACCTTTTGTTTCTGAGCACAGTTCTTAAATAAATATACAGAAATCAGACGAGTAGTTAACCGCTACCAGGCTGATTGTCATGATATGATATTTAAATGCCTCAATCGTGTACCGAGAGACCGTTTTTTAATGATCATTGATTATTATATCCTATATATTTTCTTTATTCTTCGTAGTCAATCGAAGCATTACTTTGTAATCTTTACAAATAAAAGAGTCATAGTCGACGGTTTGATATTACCGTACTAGTTAAATTTATAATAGATATGAGTGTGGTTTGTGAATTTATTAAATAAAGAAAAGCATATTTAAGGTTAGATATTAATAAATGTCTAATAACATAATTTAGTTTTTGATATAATCATAGTAGATGGAGTGAAGGTGAAATGATGGAAGTTTATCATGGTAGTAATGTAATTGTAAATCAACCAAAAATTATTACAGATGGGTTTTATAAAGATTTTGGATACGGATTCTATTGTACGAATTTTGAAAAACAAGCTAAAAGATGGGCATTAACTAAAAAGAATAATCATATCGTGAATGTTTTTACGTATAGTGAAAATTTGGATTTAAACTGTAAGGCTTTCGAAAAGATGTCGGATGAATGGCTAGACTTTGTTGTTTCGTCAAGAAGAGGAATCACGCATACGTATGATATTGTAGAAGGTCCTATGGCAGATGATACAATTTGGAATTATGTGGATGATTTTGCGCGTGGCTTAATTACGAGAACGGCTTTTTGGGAACTTGTTAAATTTAAGTATCCTACGCATCAAATTGTTTTTTGTACAGAAGAAGCTTTAAAATGTCTTTTCTATCAAAGGAGCTATAGCTTATGAGAAATAAATACTTTGATGAACTAGTAACAGAAAATGATTTATTTTATGTATGTTTTATGATTGAAAAGACGTCTCGGTTTCTTCATCAACGAAATCAATATGTTGTGAATCAACTGGGATATGATCATTTGTATCATCTTATTAGTGTTGCGAATGTTTTGCATAGTGATAATCCAGATAAGGAAGTACATGATTTGATTGATGAATATAAACTAGAGTATGGTAGTTTTCATGTTGAAAATGTAAATAGTGAATTATGTTCTCGCATTCCAACTGAATTGGACATGGGAAAAGTATACGCAAGATTAATAGTGGATACCTTACTTCCAAATGAAGATTATATACAAGGACTTATACGAATCTATAATGATGCTATTTGTCAAGTTATTGATGATTATACGAATGGTGCTTATTATGAACCTTCATATGTGATCGCCAGAGCTTATAAAAATGGTGAGTTTTAACAAACAAAAAAAGATTGTGGATTTATTGCTCCACAATCTTATCTAAACTATGAATGAATTCTACAACCATCTTACGCTTAATATCATCGATCTTAACGAGTTTATTTAACGCCTCAATTTCGTCTTCATTATCTAGACAAACGATTTCTCGTCTTAGTCTATCGATTTCGTCTTCTAAACGATTCTGTTCTTTGATATATTGTTCATGAACAGCTTTGATTTGATTGTATAATTGATTATCCATGTTTACACCGCTTTCTTTAATCATCATATAGTAAAGTAGAGAATAAAACAACTAATTTTTCAAAATGATTTGAGTTTTTACTTTTTCTTTGATAAACTAAATTCAAAGCGATGACAAGAAGGAGTAGTTTATACCAATTCTATAGAGAGCAAGCGTTTGGTGAAAGTTTGCGTGTTGGATAAGTGAAGGTAGTCTTTGAGTTGAATTTATGAACTAAGAGTAGTAAATTTCGTGACACAGCGTTAATGTGAATGAGAATAAAATTAGGTGGTACCACGTCAAGCACGTCCTATGGGGATGTGCTTTTTTATATGTACGGAAAGGATGATTGTGGATGACGTTGGAAGCAAAGTATAATCATTTAGCAGTAGAAAATGATAAATACCAAAATTGGATTGAAAAAGGATATTTCACTGCGGGCGACTTGTCTAAACGCCCATATTGTATTGTGATCCCTCCACCAAACGTAACAGGAAAGTTACACTTGGGACATGCATGGGATACAACACTACAAGATATTTTATGTCGTTACAAAAGATTAAAAGGCTATGATGTATGCTGGGTAGCCGGAATGGACCATGCGGGTATTGCGACACAGGCAAAGGTAGATGCTCGTTTAAAATCAGAAGGAATTTCTCGCTATGACATTGGTCGTGAAAAATTCTTAGAAAGAGCATGGGAATGGAAAGAAGAATATGCTTCAACTATTCGTAGCCAATGGGCTAAGTTAGGATTATCTTTAGACTATAGTCGTGAACGTTTTACATTAGACGAAGGATTGTCTAAAGCCGTTCGTAAAGTCTTTGTAGATTTATACAATGATGGATTGATCTATCAAGGTGAAAGAATTATTAACTGGGACCCAGAAGCTAAAACCGCATTGTCAAACATTGAAGTTGAACACAAAGAAATCATGGGACACATGTACTACTTCAAGTATAAAGTCGTAGAAACAGGACAAGAATTAGTGATTGCGACAACACGTCCAGAAACTATGTTTGCCGACCAAGCTATCTTTGTGCACCCAGATGACGAAAGATATAAAGACATCGTTGGAATGCATGCCATTAACCCTGCCAACGGAGACAAACTTCCAATCATGGCAGACGACTATATTGACATGAGTTTTGGTACAGCCGTAATGAAATGTACACCAGCACATGACCCTAACGACTTCGCATTAGCTAAAAAATACAACTTGCCAATGCCTATCTGTATGAATCCAGATGGAACTATGAATGATATGTGTGGTAAATACGCTGGTATGGATCGATTTGAATGTCGTGAAGCCTTAGTTAACGACTTTAAAGCCGCTGGTGTTGTAGATCACATTGAAGAACACTTACACCAAGTAGGACACTCCGAAAGAACAGGCGTAATTGTAGAACCATACTTAAGTAAACAATGGTTTGTGAAGATGAAACCATTGGCTGAAGAAGTATTAAAGAACCAAGAAATCGAAGATCAAAGAATCAACTTCGTACCACCACGTTTCAATAAAACATTTGAACAATGGCTAGAAAACATTGAAGACTGGTGTATTTCACGTCAGTTATGGTGGGGACACAGAATTCCAGCATGGACAAACAAAGAAACTGGTGAAATCTATGTAGGAATGGAAGATCCAAAAGACATTGAAAACTGGTCACAAGATGAAGACGTATTAGACACATGGTTCTCAAGTGCATTATGGCCATTCTCAACACTTGGCTGGCCAGAAAACACAGCCGATCTAGAAAGATACTTCCCAAATGATGTATTAGTAACTGGATATGACATTATCTTCTTCTGGGTAGCACGTATGGCCTTCCAAACACGCTACTGCATGAAGAACCGTCCATTCAAAGACGTATTGATCCACGGACTTGTACGTGATACACAAGGACGCAAAATGTCAAAATCATTAGGAAACGGTATTGATCCAATGGATGTGATTCAAGAAAAAGGTGCTGACGCACTACGCTTCTTCTTAACAACAAACTCAACACCAGGACAAGATTTACGTTTTGATGAAACGAAGATGGACGCAAGCTGGAACTTCATTAACAAGATCTGGAATGCAGCTCGTTATGTTCAAATGCAAATTGGTGACACAAAACCAGAACTAGACATGACAAAAGCCAATAGCGTAGACAAATGGATCCTAGCACGCTTTAACGAAGTATTAGACCACGTTTCAACAAACATGGACAAATATGAATTAGCCATCGTAGGAAACGAACTATATAGCTTCGTATGGGACGACTTCTGCAGCTGGTATATTGAACTATCAAAAGCCACACTATATTCAGAAGACGAAAGCCTAGTAGCCAATACAAAAGCTGTACTTTATACAGTCATGATGGGAATTCTAAAAGTATTATCTCCATTCATGCCATTTGTGACAGAAGAAATCTATTTGAACTTGCCACACGAAAAAGAAAGCTTAAACGTAGAAACATGGCCAGAAAAAGTTGAATTCGAATACACAGACAAAGAAAAAGACGAAATGGCATTAGTTATCAGTGCTATTCAAACCGTACGTGAAATCAAAGTCGAATACTCAATGAAACCAAGTGAAGACCTAACAATCTCACTACACAATGACAACGGCTATGTAGCACTAAATACAGAATCAACTGCCATCCTAGCACGTATGGCACACGCTACAGTCAAAGAAGACCTTAATACAGAAGATGTACTATCACGTACAATCGAAAAAGCCGTATTAACAGTCGCAATGGATGCATTAATTGACTTAGAGGAAGAAAAAGGAAAACTAGAAAAAGAAATCGCACGCCTAGAAAACGAAATCAAACGTTGTTCAGGCATGTTGAAAAATCCTGGCTTCGTCAATAAAGCACCAGAAGCAAAAGTCAATGCAGAAAAAGAAAAACTAGCATCTTACACAGAAAAGCTAGAAATGACGAAAACACAATTAGATAACATCCTTAAGAAATTAGGATAGTATAAATCAAACGCCCAGAGACAAACTCTAGGCGTTTTGCTTTTTATCTGTGTAATATAACTTTGAATTATGTTTAAAATAAATAGATGTTTTTATGATATTGTCGTATACTGTATAAAGTAGATTTATCAAATAATTATATTAATACTAAATTAGTATAAAGTTAAAAAGGAGGTAGATTATGTATTATTCTCCATTAAGATATCCGGGAGGAAAATCTAAATTAGAACCTTTTATGGAATTGTTGATTAGACAAACTGGTCATTTAGGTGGTACATATATTGAACCGTTTGCTGGTGGGGCTGGAATAGCGCTAGAATTGTTAGAAAAAGGAATAGTAAATGATATAGTTATCAATGATTTAGATAAAGGGATTTACTCATTTTGGAAAGCGATTCTTACTGAAACAGATAGATTTGTTAATGATATCCGAAACATAGATATTTCAATTGATGAGTGGTATAAACAAAGAAAAATTATTGAAAATTGTCAAAAGTATAGTTATGAACTTGGTTTTGCAACGTTTTATTTAAATAGAACAAACAGATCTGGAATAATCAAAGGTGGAGTGATAGGAGGGATAGATCAAACTGGTAAATGGAAAATGGATGCAAGATTTAATAGAGAAGCATTAATTGAAAGAATTTTAAAAATAGCTAAAAGAAAGAAACATATTCATTTATATAATAAGGATGTAAATTCTTTTATTAAGAATTACTTACCAATTTATGAGGGCAATGCTTTTGTTTATTTTGATCCTCCTTATTTTGAAAAGGGAAAGCAACTATATATGAATTTTTTCTCGTATAAAGATCATGTTAGAATTGAGGAAACGATAGTTAATAATGTTAAGTGTGATTGGGTTATCACTTATGATGATGTTCAAGAAATCGCAGATATTTACAAAAAGCATAATTTAAGAAGATTTGATTTAAATTATAGTGCTGCTGATAAAAGAAAAGCTAGTGAGATAATAATTTTTAAAAATCAGAATATGATACCCAGTGATACACAAATGCAGCAGAATACAATTTCTGTGAACTTGCGATAAAGGAGCATATGTATTATGAAAGTAAGACCAAATAAGTTTTATATTGAAAAGTTTAGAAATTTTCGTGACGCTTCTTTTGAATTAGGTGATAAAGTAACTGTTATAAGTGGTCATAATGGAGTTGGTAAATCAAATGTTTTATCGTTAATTGCTTCAAGTTCTGGGGTGTATTCTAACTCAATGCTAGGAAGTAATTTTCAACCTGAATTCACTGATTTTTTTAATATTGACCCAAATGAAAAATATACAGATTATAAAGTGTATCTAACATATAGAGATAGTGATGGTAATGATGCTTTTACAAAAAGACTATCTTTCAAAGATGATACTAAATCAGGTAGAGGCATTCGAATTATACCAAGAACTACAAATCATTTTTTGAAAGATTGCTCTGTTAAAGAAGCCGCAGATCAAGCAAGGAGCAACTATGGGGTCGGGCCTGATGCTAGAGTAAGAATCCCAACCATTTATTTAAGCCTTTCTCGTTTATATCCTTTAGGAGAGCAAAATAATAACGTAGAGATATCGGAGATAAGGAAGAATAATTCTTTATATAAGGTAAAAGCAGATGAAATGTATAAAAAGTGGTATAACTTTGTCATTCCAAATTCTATTGCCAATGAAGCAGAGCTGACTGTTGTGGATAAAAAGGTTTGTTCTAGAGCTTCGTTACATATGGACTTATTGAATACGCCTACATTATCACAGTCTATAGGTCAAGATAACATAGGTAATATTATTAGTGCTTTGGTTGATATTTATATTTTATCAAAACAACCTGGTTATAATGGTGCACTTTTGTGTATTGATGAAATCGAAGTTTCTTTACATCCGGATACTCAAATTAAAATGCTAAATTTATTTTATAAGTTAGCATCTGAATTGGAAATTCAATTTGTACTTAGCACACATTCTTTAACGATATTAAAAGAGATAATTCAGAAAGAAAAAAAGAATAAGAAAGACTATAGATTAGTTTATATAAAAGATTCGATGGCTCCACATATTTCTAATTTTCATTCATATGAATTGTTGAAAGCTGAAATGTTTGGGAATTTATATTTTGATAAACCTAAGGTAAAGGTTTATTTTGAGGATAAGATAGGAAATGAATTGTTTAGATTATTATTTAAAGCATTTAATAGTATTTTATATGAAGTAGATGGAAGGTTTCAAGATCCAGTGTTGAGAAATAGTTCAGAGGTTGGTTGGTACTATGTCAAGAAAAAGGACTCCTAAAATAGATAAATTTTAAATTCTAATGCTTTGAATAATAATTATTCTCATATTGATTTGGCGATTCATAACCGCAATGACTATGAATTCGTATTGTGTTGTAGAATGTTTCAATATATTCGAAACACAAGTCATATGCATGATCATAATCATAAATTAAAGTACGATTTAACCATTCTCTTTTTATTACTGAATGAAAAGATTCTATGCATGCATTGTCCCAAGGTGTGCCTTTCTTTGAATAACTTAGAATCAATCCTTTGGTTAATTTTTTATAAAGTTTGCTTGTATAATGTACTCCTCTATCTGAATGAATAATTACAGGATCTGCTGTTTTTCTGCGCTTTCTAGCCATCTCTATACATTTCAACACTTCTTCTACTTCCAGTGTCTTTGATAGCGTCCATGCAATTATTTTTCTTGAATATAAATCCATTACACTTGTAAGGTATACAAATCCTTCCAAGGTAAATATATACGTTATATCTGTACACCATGCCTCATTTGGCTTGCTTGGTGAAAAGTCTCTTTTTAATATGTTATGCAGCTTTGTTGAAAAATCACTATCAAAGGTTGTTTTTACATATGGCTTAATGTAACAGGCTTTGATACCCATTTCTCGCATATATAC
>OJNH01000267.1_pt1 | contig 47702 bp, 37 predicted proteins | sample 1597361 | NCBI WGS metagenome assembly OJNH01 (sample SAMEA2452136, study PRJEB22498) | human gut metagenome | biome: human feces; feature: human gut; material: feces | place: Australia | collected 2012
GCTACTACTGTATTATTTAATGTATGCGCAAAGTAATTTCCATTTTCACCTTTGACACGGATGCGCAGTCTTCTTGCCTGTGCATCACCAAGGTTAGAACAGCTTCCTACTTCAAAGTATTTCTTTTGTCTTGGTGACCATGCTTCAACATCGCAAGATTTTGCTTTTAAATCTGCAAGATCTCCACTGCAACATTCAAGAGTTCTTACTGGTATTCCCATACTTCTAAAAAATTCAACAGTATAAGACCACATTTTATCATACCAAGTCCAACTATCTTCTGGTTCACAAACTACTATCATCTCTTGTTTTTCAAACTGATGTATTCTATATACACCACGTTCTTCAATTCCATGTGCTCCTTTTTCTTTTCTAAAGCATGGGGAATAAGATGTCATAGTATATGGCATACTTTCTTTTTTCAATATTTGATCTTTAAATTTACCAATCATTGAATGTTCACTTGTACCAATTAAATATAAATCTTCACCTTCAATTTTATACATCATAGCATCCATTTCTTCAAAGCTCATAACTCCAGTTACTACAGAACTTCTTATCATGTATGGTGGAATACAGTATGTAAATCCTTTATTTATCATAAAATCTCTAGCATAAGTTAAAACTGCTGAATGAAGTCTTGCTACATCACCCATTAAATAATAAAAGCCATTTCCTGCTACTCTTCTAGCGCTATCTAAATCAAGTCCACCTAAATTTTCTAAAATTTCTCCATGAAATGGAATTTCATAATCTGGAACAACAGGTTCACCGAATCTTTGAATTTCAACATTTTCAGAATCGTCTTTTCCAATTGGAACAGATTCATGCATAATATTTGGAATTTTCATCATGATTGCCTTAATTTTACTTGCATATTCTTCTTCTAATTTTTCATTTTGATCAAGTTCAATATTTATTTTTTGAACATCATCTTTTACTTTTTGAGCTTCTTCTTTATTGCCAGATTTCATAAGTTCTCCAATTTTTGAACTTAGGCTTTTTCTTTCTGATCTTAGTTTATCTCCATTTTGCATTATTTCTCTATTTTCTTTATCTAATGCTATTACTTCGTCTACCATAGGTAGTTTTTGATCTTGAAATTTTTTCTTGATATTTTCTTTTACAATATCAGGATTCTCTCTTAAAAATTTTATATCTATCATGTTTTCCTCCTTATATAATGAAGTATTTTTATATTTTCCTTTAACATGAATCATTATATAATATTTTGATGAAAAAGGCAATAAATTTAGAAAAATATAGGAATAAGTATAAAAAACAAAATAATTGCAATGTATATTACAATTATTTTGTCTTTAATTTATATATTAAATTAATTAAAATTTTAAAATTGTATAGATTAATTAAAAATCACAATTATACAATATTTTTTGACCTAATATAAGTATAGGTTATTACATATAGTTTGAAAGTAAAATTAAAAGTAATATAGAAATATATATAAATAAGAAAAGTGAAAGACCAATTATACCTGTTATAATGCCTGCTTTTCCAAGTTTACTTCCAAATTTTTTGACTGAGTTTGCTCCAAAAACTATAGCTAATATTCCACTAGGTAAAGTTAGGTACCAAAATAGTGCCGTAACTATTGAAATTATTCCAAGTGTAAGAGAAGCAGCAGGAGCAGCTGATTTTTTCTTTAAATTATTAGTATCATCCATTATTAATCCTCCTTTGCATTTTATTTTTTTATATTTAGTTATCTATTTTTAATTGACTAATTTGTTCAAGATTTTCAAGCTTGTTTACTTTAATACAAGATTGTGAAACAGTATATAAGTTATCATCTATATATAGTCCTCTTAATAATTTTGTTACAGTAGAATAAGCATATTTTGAATTTACTTTATCATGAGTTATAGTTCCTTTTAATGTGAATCCATCGTTAATATTTATTTTATACACAAAATATCCCTCTGAGACATATGATTTTTTGTAATTAGTATATGAATTTATAATAGAAGAATAAGTATCTTGATTAGTAGTTATATTAAAGTCTTCATTATAGTTATTTACAGGTATGGCAATAAGCTCTTTTTCTTTTGAAAATAGTAAAGCTTTATGATTTGTTAAAATTGCAGAACTTGAGCGCCTATCACCAATTACAGTACTTGATATTTGTATTGGATTATTTACATTTGAAACATCAAATAATGCCATTTTCATACCAATAATACTAGATGTAGTAGAAATTACTTTTCCATTTACATCTTTTCTAATATTTTCTTTAGTTTCCATTCCAATACCAATTATATGATTTTCATCATAAGGATGCAAGTATGTACTATAACCTGGTATTTTTAATGCTCCTAGAACTTTAATATTACTTGGAACACTAAGATCAATAACATATAAAGGATCAACTGTTTTATACGTTACAAGATAAACTTTATTTCCAATAAACCTTGAAGAATACATTTTTTCACCTTTAGCAAGGTTATCACTTCTTCCAATTTCTTTTAAATTTTTATCAAATATAACTACACGAGAACCATCGTTATCATAAAGTGCTACTCTTAAATTACCTTCGTATTCATCTAATGAAAACTGATTTATTACAGAACCTACCGTCTTGGTTTTAGTTTCATATTTTATACTTCCATCATTTAAAATATTAAATTTATATATATCGGTTTTTTTAGAAGCAGAAGTAATATAATCATCATAATCTAGTATTCCAAGTGCTCCCTTAAATCCAAATATTAGTTTTGGGTTTGGTGCACTACTTGTTCTTGAGTATTTTTCATTTAAAAGATAAATATTATTTTGTGAGATGTATGCATTATTTATATTTAAAAAATATGCATTTATACTAACATCTGAAGAAATATCATTCATATCAACAACTGATATAAAGCTTAGGGTTTTTGTATTAACTTTTTTCATATATTTTATATTATCTAAGCTTAATTCTTTTGTTATGTTATTTTCACTGTAATAAGTGATAAAATCATTATTGTCATCTTTTCTTAGACTGCCTGATGATATAACATATAACTTTCCATCTATTGCTCTAGAAGTGTAATATGGTTCGTATAATTTGTAACTTTTGCTAACTTTTGGAGATTCTTTGTTGCTAATGTTGTAAACGTATACAATAGTCTCATAAGTATTATTACTAGCAATTATAGCAAGTTTATCATTATATAGCATAAGTTCTTCTGGAATTCCTTCTGGTAAGGTTATTCTAGAACTGATATATATATTTGCTGGATTTTCTACATTTGTAATTATAACATCCTTATCAGTTAGGGAATAAATGTACTTACCATCTGTTTTAGTTATATCAGCTTCATCAACATTTTCAACTTGAATATTTGTTTTTGAATAGTCATTAGATGAAGATTCAAATGTTGAATTTAAAGCAGAATTAGTTATAGTGTTAGAACTACTTGTATCATTAGTTGTTATAAAATCAGAGCTACCATAATTACTAGAACTGTTATAATTTTTGTCATAGTATGTAGGTCCATCAAATTCTCCAGATAAAGCACTAAAAGGCATTGTTAGTAGCTTAATAAATGTGTGATCTGATTCTATGGACTTAGCATTGTATAATTTTTCTAGATCTTTTTTTGATTTTACAGATATTAGTTCATCTGTTTTGGTACAATTAACAACTATAAAAAGAGTAATAACAACTAAAATAATTAATGTAAAAGTTATTAAAATAATAGACTTCTTTTTCTCGTTATCCATAAACTACCTCCTTGTAATTTAAAAAAATTGTATCATATAATATATAATTAAGCAATAAAATTTTTGTATGTTAAAGTAAAAAAACAAGCAATTAGTTAGAAACTAATTTGCTTGTCAAAATGTTATAATTTGTTATCTAAAAAAAACATGCAAAATTCATTTTATAATTAAATAAATCAATTAGCAATGTAAATATTTTACATTTTATAATTTTTAATTATTAAAATTTAACATTTTTTCAAGATATTGTTTGTTGTTTAAGTAAATTTTATCCGTATTATCATATTTTCCCGCTTCTTCATTATAAAAATTAGAAAGCTCATAGTTTCTTAGTTTATCATAGCATACACATAGCATTATATTTGCTATATATTCTTTGTAAATACTATAGTAGAATTTCCCACTTTTTAAGTCTTCTGTTTGAGTTCTAGCTAACATAAACCACTTTATTGCAATATCCACTTTTTCATTATAAATAAAGTAAAATCCGAATTGGCAACAAATTTGTGATGAAGGAAAGTCTAGAGAAAGTGTATTAATTAAGCATTCATACATTTTTTTGTAATCCTTTTTTTCTTCATATATGTATGCCAAATCACTATATGCACATATTATGTTTTCACTCCAAGCGTTTTTATCACTTAAAAAAAAGTTATAGGCTTTTATTGCATTTTCATAATCTTTTAAGTAATATAGTTCACGTGCATAGTAAAATTTTTGTCTTGAATCAAATGTAATACCATCTTTTATCATCTTTTGAAATATTTTTAAATTTCTTGTTGGATCTCCTTTTTTTATTTTTGCATGTGTTATTACAATATTCTCATAGATAACAATTCCTTTAGGTATTATTACTTCATGTATTTGTCCTATCCATTTAAAATTAGCGTTATTTTTTACAATTCTTTCCCTATAGTATAAAAGGGAGGAATTTCCTTTTTGATTATTTCCAAGGCTGTATTTTAGATTTACTACATCAACTTTTTTATCAGATAATTTTTCTTTTAGAGTAATTATTTTTGATATTTCACTCTCAGATATTACATCGTCTGCATCAATCCACATTATATATTCTTTAGTTGCTTTTGAAAATGAATAATTTCTAGCTTTAGAAAAATCGTAACACCAAGTAAAATCATATACTTTAGCTGAAAATTTTTGTGCTATTTTTTTTGTAGAATCAATAGAACCTGTATCCACAATAATAATTTCATCAGCTATTTTATTTACACAATTTAAACATCTTTCAAGAACATCTTCCTCATCACGTACAATCATACATACACTAAGACTAATCAAATGATCACCTCGATAAGTTATATATAATAGTATATATTTTTTTTATTAATATGTTACAAACGTATGTACATTTTTAGTAAGCTATGATATAATTAAACTATGTTTAAATTTCTTTTTGATTGTTTTAATCGTATATTTTTAAAAAATTCAAATAGAGTGTATATTTATTGTATTTTGATAGTATTTGTTTTATCAGTTATTAAATCTGTGTATATTTTTAATTTTAAATATAAAAGCGATGTGTCTGTTGCAAGAAGAAATTGTGTTATTTTATGTAAAAACAAGGTAACTGATGATAAAATTACATATTTAGTAAAATATAATGAAAATAAATTTTTACTTAATATAACTATTGATAAAAATCAAGATGAAGATAAAATTAAGCAAATTGAAAATTTTAAATATGGTGATATTTTAAGTTTTAGAGCTAGTGTATATATACCGCAAAGACTTGGAAATCCTTATGAATTTGATTATAAAAAGTATTTAAATTCAAATAACATAGTAGGTATTTTTACAACAAATGATGCAAGAAAAATAGGAAATAGTGTGCATAATATACTAGAATATTTAGGAAATAGTATTAAAGAATGTATAGAGTTAAAAGTTGAGCAAAATTTACCTAAAAATGAAGCTAATTTATATAAAAGTATGATATATGGAAATGATATTTATTTAGATGATAAAATAAAACAAGACTTTAGTGAAAATGGAATACTATATATTTTAGTAACATCTGGGATGCATGTATATTATATTAGTGTAATTATTAATTATTTAACAAAGAGAATGAATCCTAAAATTTCAGTTATGTTTAAGATAATTGTAATTGGCATTTTTCTGATTATATCGAACTTTTCAGTATCAGTACTAAGAGCAGGTATAATGTCAATAATTTCATGCTTTAGTATGAAAGAAAAAAGCAAGAATGACAATAATGGTAATAATATAAAAAATCTTTTTTTATCTGCAGTAGTACTACTTTGTGTAAATCCATATTACATAGTTAATTCATCATTTTTGCTTTCTTATTTATCTACATTTGGAATAATAATGTTTCAAAATTATATAGTTACTTTCTTTAGTGTAAAGTTATATTTTTTGCCTAAAAATATATTAAAGATTTCTTTAATACCACTTGGCGTGGTTGCAACTTCATTTTCAACATTAATATGTACTTTGCCTCTTCAAATTAAATATTTTGGATGCATAAATTTATTTAGTTTTGCTTCTAGTGTAATTGTTTCACCTGTTATAACTTGTGAATTTTTTATTGGATTTTTGTCGTTTATTTTTTCATGTATTCCATTAATTTCTGATTTACTTATTAGTTCAAATTATATTTTATTAAAAGTCATAATAAAAATTGTAGAAATATTATCAAAGTTAAATTATTTCACATTATATATTCCAAGGTTTAGCCAATTTGAAATATGTTTATACTATATTATGATTTTTGTAATAATAACCAAGAAGTATATATCACTAATAATGTCAAAATTGTATAGAAAGGTACTAAGATGTATTAGTTTTATAATGATAGTAAGTACAATTTTTTGTATGTTATTTTTTAGTATATATCGTCTATATTTTGAAGAATATGTATACTTTTTTAATGTTGAGCAGGGAAATATGGCTATAATAAGGAAAAATAGAAAAGTAATAATAGTAGATATTGGCTCAACTACTAAAAATTTAGCATATAATATCATATCAAATTTTCTTAATGCAAAGGCAATACATAAGATAGATATAGTATTTTTAACACATATGCATGAAGATCATGTAAATGGAATATACAAACTTTTGGAAAATTTTAAGGTATGTGCTATTGCTTTTAAAAATCCGCCAGAAGGATATGAAAATAATGAATTTTATAACATAATTAATTTAGCAAATAATAAAAAAATCAGAAGAATTGAAGTAAACTATATGGATGATATCGATGTTACAGGTATTAATGTTAAGGTGATAACTTCAAAGAAAAATGAAGTTATTAATTCAAGTGATATGTTAAATTCTAATAGTAGTGTTTATTTAGTTGAACTTAATAAAAATAGTAGTATTCTCTTTATGGGAGACGCTACGAAAGAAACAGAAAAGTGGATTTTAAAAAATGCTATAAATGAAAAAGCAAATTTATTTGAAAATGTAATTGCTATTCAAATTGGACATCATGGTTCAAAGACCTCTACATCTGAAGAATTTATAAAAAATTTTAAGGATGCTGTAGCAATTATTTCCTCAAAGAAGAAAAAATATGGTCATCCAAGTAGTGAAACCATAGAAATACTAAAAAAATATAATTTTGATATCGTTATAACTGAAAAAGAAGGTGCATATTCTATAAAATTTTAAATTATAAGTAAATATATAATTATAAAAATGTAAAATTATTACTATTTTTATTATATTTTAAATTATTTGTATAAAACAGTAAAAAATGATAAGAATACTATTAAAGTGGGTGATTTAGTGGAATTAAATAAAAAATATAAAATAGCAATACTAATTACAATTATATCATTATTACTTATTGGAGTTATATTAGGATTTAATTTTGTGTATAATAATTCATTATATGATAATTATATTAAAGATGAACAAAAGGAAAATAGTGATAAAATAGATAATATTACTAATGATGATATAAATGTTTATACTCAGCCAGTTAGTACAAAAAAATATAATATTGATCTTGTATATATTGATGACTATCTTTTATGTGGTGAAAAGATAGTAAAAAAAGAAACTATCTATGATACTAGCTTAGATGATTTAAAAATAAAGGAAAAAAATAAACAAGAAAAAGAGATGCAAACATATGAAATTCAAGAAGAATCAAATGAAAAATTGATATATTACAGAAAATTAAACCAAAATTGTCCAAACCATTTTGTAGTTAAATTAGAAAATGGTAAGATAGTAGTATATAATATTGTAAGTGATATAGTAAAAACAAAGTATCAAGAAATAGATATTCAAACAGAAACCATAAGACCTGAACTTATGGAAGAACTAAATGTTGGAATAAAGGCTAATAACTTACAAGAATTAAATTTTATAATAGAAGATCTAGAAAGTTAGCAAAATAGGTAAAAATTTTAATACATAATACGATAAAATACGCACCCATAACTAGTCATATTACTAGTTTTAGGTGCGTAATAAATTTATGTACTAATATATTTTCTACCAAATATTAGAGTAATTACCGTCTTTTTTGTAATAATCATCCATGTCATATATATGTGTAAATCCACTATTATATATAAGGCTATTATAACTATATCTTGTTGCACATACACCTCTTTCATAAAGAATAGTATCTGCAACGGTTATATAACCATCTTCAACTGCAATTATGATTCCAATATGTCCATCATATCCAATTAAGTCTCCAGCTTTTATTTTACCAGAAGTTAGTAAAGCCATATTTATTTTTTGTGATTTTCCAAGATCTGTTAGAACTTTGTAGCCATAATTTGGACCAGCACCGATATCACCTGGATCATATCCACCATTTAATAAACACCAAGAAATAAATCCACTGCAATCTAGTCCATTTGGCATTATTCTATCATTACTATATTCATATATTCGTTTTCCCCACATGGCAGGCCCTGCAATTGAACTTTTTATATCAGCATATTTTGAAGTAGATAAATATAAACCTTTATGATAATATCTACCTTCACCGTCAACAAAATCAGAATCACCATGTTTTTGAAGTCTACCATTTTCTAAAAAGTAAGGTATTTTGTACTTAAATTTAAGTGAAAGAAATCTAGCTGCAGCAACAACACCTGCACGAGTACAAATTTCAGCTTCATTTACGTCAAACTCTAATAATTGATCTAGTAAAGTAGCTTCATCATTTGTGTACTGATTTGCTTTTAAAAATGGCTTATTATCATTTATTATTGGTTTAGATATAAGATCAGTAACAATTATGCTAAGTTCTTGATCATGATTATAATTATCTGAAACTTTAATTTTAGCTTTGCCGATTTTTTAGCCCAATAATAGTATTATCTGTTATTTGTATAACATCATTATTATCTGTATTAATTTTTATAGTTTCATCTGGATAGCCAATTTTAGAAATTTCATAATCTATATTAAGTGTATCACCAATATATAATATACAATCTTTTGAATATGCTTTCATATTTGTGATTAAATTGATGTAGTCTGACACATTAAATGAATTAGATATATTTTTACTATCTTTTATAAAAATATATTTTGATGATTCATTTAAATTAAGTATACATTCATTATTATTTACTTCTATCCATTTTTCATCATACATTGATGGTAAGAAATTGGAATTACTTACAAGTATATATCTTTTTTTTGAGATCCAAAGACTAGGTAAAATAATTTTAACGTTTACACTATCGTCATCTTGACTTATTAGTTCTAAATTAGCTATTGTTAATCCTTTTTGAGTAACATTTAAGTAAAATTGTTCATCTGTTTTTACATATTTAATAAAAAAGGCCACAGATAAGCATATTATAGTTAGAACAAAAATTAATATAATTGATTTTATAATTTTTTTATTTGAAGTGTGAGTATTCAAAACTATCACCATAAAAATTATATTGCATAATGTAAATAATGTCAAATTTTGTAGAATAATAATGTAAACAAGATGAAAATTATAAAATAATAATTATGTATAATATAAAAATATTTAAATTTTATAAAAAAATAGAGACTTGCAATAATATGATTACAAATCTCTATTAATTTTGATATTAAATATCAAATATTAAATATTTAATTAGTAAGTTATTTAACTAATCTATATTCATTATACAAATAGAATCGTTTTTTACATCTAAATGATAAAGTTTATCTTCTTTTAGATTTCCTTTTATGTATTCAACAGAAAGCAAGTCTTCAATATATTTTTGAATTGCACGTCTTAAAGGTCTAGCACCAAATTTTTCATCATAACCTTTTTCTACTATGAAAGAAACCACATTTTCTGTATAGTCGAATAATAAATCTTTTTGCTTTGTTTCGTCTTGTAATTCATTTATAAGTAAAATAGCAATTTGATTTAATGATTTCTTATCTAGCTTGTTAAAAGTAATAACTTCATCAATTCTATTTAAAAATTCTGGACTAAAGTATTCCTTTAAAGCATCACTTGTTTTTGATTTTAATAAATCACTTTCAATTTGTTTATTTGCAAAACCATATCCATCATTTTTAAAGTTAGTTCCAAGGTTTGAAGTAAGTACTATTATAGTATGTTTAAATGAAACACTTCTTCCTTGCGAGTCTGTAAGTTTGCCTTCATCAAGAATTTGAAGTAAAATATTATATACACTAGGATGTGCTTTTTCAATTTCATCAAATAGAACAATGCTATAAGGATTTCTTCTTATTTTTTCAGTAAGTTGACCTGCCTCATCATATCCAACATATCCTGGAGGTGAACCTATAAGTTTTGAAGTAGAATTAGATTCCATATACTCAGACATGTCAAGCTTTATAACAGCATCTTTGTTGTCAAAAAGCTCATAGGCAAGCTCTTTTACAAGTTGAGTTTTACCAACTCCTGTAGGACCAACAAATATGAATGAAGGTGGACGCTCGATATCACGTATATTTGCTCTTTTTCTAAGTATTGCATTAGAAATTGCTTCAACAGCTGTATCCTGACCAATTATTCTTTTACATAAGTTATTTTTTAAATTAAGTAATTTTTCAGTTTCTGTAACTTTGACACGACTAACTGGAATTTTTGTCCATAGTTCAATTACTTGTGCTAGGTTGTCAAAAGTAACAGTATGTCTACTAGATTTTTCTTTTAATTTTGAAAGACTAGTTTCAATTTTACAACGTTCTTCTTTTATTTTTGCAGCTTGCTCAAATGAAGAAATATTTTCTGAATTATTCTCTTTTTCTTCATCAGAATTTGAAATTTCACTATTTAAATTTTCTTCTTCTTCTTTTATTTTTTCAAGTTTATTTTCAAGTTTTTCTATTTTTGATAAAACAACATCTTCAAGATTTACTCTAGCACACGCTTCATCCATTAAATCTATTGCTTTATCTGGCAAAAATCTGTCGTGTATATATTTTTTTGAAAGTGTAACAGCTTGTTTTAACATATCATCTGGAATTATTACTTTATGAAAATCCTCATAGTAGCTTTTAATTCCTTTTAATATTTCAAAACATTCTTTTGAAGTAGGTTCATCAACCATTACAGGTTGAAATCTACGTTCAAGAGCACTATCTTTTTCAATATATTGTCTATATTCTTTTAGTGTTGTAGCACCAATTATTTGAACAGAACCATTTGCAAGAGCAGGTTTTAACATATTAGCAGCATTCATAGAATTGTCATGTTCAAGACCACCAACAATATTATGAACTTCATCAATTGCAAGAATTATATTACCTAGTGATTTACATTCATCAATAAGTCCTTTAACTCTTGATTCAAATTGTCCTCTAAATTGAGTACCAGCAACAAGTGATGTCATATCTATTAAATATACTTCCTTGTTTATAAGCTTCCCTGGAACATCTTCATTTACTATTGCTTGTGCAAGTGCATTTACAATAGCTGTTTTACCTACACCAGGTTCTCCTATTAATGCTGGATTATTTTTACTTCTTCTATTTAAAATTTGTATCATTCTTGCAAGCTCTTTTTCTCTACCAATTACTTTATCTAATTTATTTTCTCTTGCTTTTTGAGTTAGGTTTTCACCAAATGTATCAAGGTATTTTGTTTTCCTTGTTTTTTTTCTTTTAGAATTTGTTGCTTTTTCTTTGGTATCATCTATATCATCTGACTTGTTTTTGCTGTTTTTTCCAAAACTACCAAATAAGTTATGAAGTCCAAAGTTAGACTTTGATGAATCTTCGTCATCTTGATCAAAATCCTCGCCGTTTGAAAACTCACCAAGAAGACTATCAAATTGTTTAGACATATTTTCCATATCTTCATCAGATATATTTTCCATACCTTTTAAGATATTTGCAAGTGGATCAATTCCTTGCTTCTTAGCACAATCTATACAAAGACCTGTAGTTTCATCAGTCTGTTTTCCATCTTTATCTAATTTGTTTATAAATATTACAGCCATATTTTTTTTACATACTGAACATAGCATAAAATTATCATCTCCAATTTGTTATGTTTAACACTCATATAGTATAGCATATTTTTTTTTAGTTTACAACATACCTCTAAATTATTTTAGTAATAATAAGTAGCTTTAATGTTGCTATTCAATGGAAAAATAAAATAGTAAAATAAGGCTTTTATATTTTAAAAAATTTAATTTATAAAAATTAATGATATTGTAGAAAAAAGTTAATATATTTGATAAAATATACATGGTTATTAGAGGAGTGTCGATATGAATATTATAAAAAATATGGAAAATATGAAAAATAATGAAGAAGAGGTTGAAAAATCAGATAATAAGCGTGAAAGGCTAGTGTATGACAGCAATGAACCAAGTAAAGTTAGATATACCGAATCGTCAAAATTAAATGATGAGTTTAATGAATATATTAAAAGTAGGCTTGGAAAAAATGAAAAAATTGATGTAAGGTATCTTGAACTTTATAATGAGGAAGTAAGAAAACATAAGAAAATTCAAAAAGATTTAAATGATGAGGTGGAAAATAATAGATTTAAGTCTATTTTGAAACTTATTTGTGGAATACTAATTGTAATATTTTTGCTATGGTTTTTGCCATTTTTTTCAGATGAAGTAAAATATAGGTTTGACTATAGGGCAAATATAATTCTTGTAAACTTATTTTTATATACATTTATAACTACTACTATATTTACGCTAAAAATAATTATTCCATATATTAAATCTTGTAAAAATTCAAGAAGAGAATTTACTAGAAAAAATTATCAAATTTATATTATACTTATATACACGGCAAGATTTTTGATAGGAATGTCTATTTTTCGTGTTGATTTTGTATCAATTATAGACTTTTTTTTAATTATTATAGTAGCAATTTTGTATAATGTTGCATTAAAACATAAAGAAAAAATTAATGGTGTAAAAATTACATATAGTGAATTTCAACAAAAGGTTACTGTAAATGATGAAAACAAAATATTGTAATATATATGCTTAATAATAGATAATGATAAAAAGTTAAATAAATAGTTAATATTTTTTAGATATTGATTATTGTAAAATGAATATAAATATGTTATACTGATTATCGAAATTATTTTTTATTTTCCAAAAAAAATTTAATGGAGGTAAGCGTATGAAAAACGGATTAAAAAAGTTATTAGGTGTGTATCAAAAGGGAATTGAATGTATCCAGGATTATGAAGGAATTGGATATTTAGAGACGTGTCAGGTGTTTTATTTAGAGGCTTTGTTTTTAATTATTTCTCTTGTAATTAACAAAATTCAAATTTATAAAAAAGGAGATAACTTTATACATTGGTTATTATATTTTAAGTATGATTTACGGATTTTGTTTATTATTGGAATTTTAATTCACATTGTGTCTATCTATGTGCTGTGCTATTTTAAAAAAAATGGAAAAAATAATATTATTAAAGAAAAGTATGTTAAAATAGAGTGCTCTATTAGTCTTTGGATCATTGTACTTTGCTTTATAGTTTCAATGTCAATTTTTCCTATATTATGTCTTGCAATACTTCTTTTAGCTATTCTTATGCCAATTTTTGTTGTTTCTGCATATTTTATTATTGATGATGTAGTAGAACAAGTCTTAAAAAAAGCTTTAAAGTGGGATTATCAGGAAAAAGATTTTAAAAAACAAATGAGAGCAAATATATTTTTAGCTTGTGAATATGTTGCTATGATTTTAATTTTTGAAATTGCATTATCATTTTTTGATATTGGAATACTTTTAAATCTTGTTTTGGTTGTGATATTTATATTTTTTGTTCCATTTATTATTGGAATGTCAAATAATGGATATAGCTTATTTGAAGCAATTTTAAATCAGCCAGTAGATTGATAGATAAAAAATTTAAGCTACATAAAAAGGAGCTATTACTTATGAATTTTACATAGTAGTTCCTTTTTTATCTTATAATTATAACGATATGATTTTTTAACTTTTTAGCTTAATTAAGTTATGTTGTCTGGTAACTATCAATAGTTTGATGGAGGAAAGTGTATGAATAAAGTATTAGAAAAAATAACCATAGTATATAAAGAAGGAGTATATTGTATCTTTCACATAGATGAACAGTTTATGACGATACTTCAATTGTTATATATTGAAGGAATATTGTTTACTTTTTCACATATATATGATATTAAAGCTTATAGTGAAGGAAAAAAATCTATAGTAAACATTTTATATCTTAAAAATGCATGTCAAAATGTAATGGCTTTATTTGTTATTTTACATGTAATATCTGTCTATGCGGTATGTTTTTTTATAAAAAGGCGGAAAAGTGAATCTAAAAAAATAGTAATGCTTGGAATTTTGATAAATGTCTTACTTTTTGTTGCAAGTATTATAAGTACAATGTCATTTTTTCCATTTGAATGTATTATAGTGATGTTTTTTTCTTGTCTTTTATTACCAATATTTCTTGTTATGGCATTTGTTGTTGTACCTTATATTGTAAAAAAGACAACTTCAGAAAATGATCTTGCAGAAAAATATAGTTCTAATGTGTTAAAATTTATATTAAAAGAAAAGAGCATAGTTGCACTAAAAGTAGTTGTTATAGTTATATATTTTTTAGTCTCTATTATTTTTTTAAAAGTAAGTATAATTATAAAAGCTATAATTACATTAGTATTTATATTGATATGTCCAATTATATCTGGAATGGCAAAAAGAGGTTATAACATTTTATACATTATGATGGAAACTACTAGATATATTTCTTAGAGAATTTCTAATAGGTTTTAATTTTCATATTTATATTTATATTTATATTTAATATATAGAAACTATTATACAGTTATTTTTGTGTAATAGTTTCTATTTTTTCCTAATTGTAATCCCTTAAGTTATAAAAAAATAAGAGGAAAATGATAAGACAATAGACTGAGATAATAGATTTATTTAATAATTTAATTAATAGTGGTAAATGTAAAGAGATAAGATATGAAAAAAAACTATGTAACAAAAATATTGCTTTTAATGTAAAATTGTTAGATAAAAAGTTAAATGCAAAATTTTATATGTAAATGCAAAAAAAACTTGAAACATCTATTTTTTAAGGGTATAATTAACTAAGTATTTAGTGTGGCAAATATTGTGAATATTTTAACAAAATAGCCATAATTAAGAGATTTTGATATATATCTTTAAAATATTTAAAGAGGCTTGGAGGGTATAAATGGATAAAATATTAGAAAATGATTTTGAAGACGATTTAACAAATGTAGTAGAAAGCATAATGTTTGCACTTGGAAGAGAAATATCTGCAAAAGAAATAGCATCTACTTTGCATGTAGAACAAAAGCAAATTGAAAATTCATTAGATGTATTAATGGAAAAATATAACATAACATCAGGAGTAGTTTTAATAAAAGTAAAAGATTCATATCAATTAGTAACAAATAACAAAAATTATAAATATGTTGCAAAATTTGTAGAAAATACTAAGAAACAGAGTTTGTCTACAGCAGCACTTGAAACTTTAAGTATTATTGCATATAATCCTAAAATAACAAAATCAGAAATTGAAACAATAAGAGGCGTAAACAGTGATTTCGCAGTAAATAGATTATTAGAATGTGGCTTAGTAGAAGAAGTTGCAAGACTTAATTTGCCTGGAAGACCAGCTGCATATAGTGTTACAAATGAGTTTTTAAAATCTTGCAATATAGAAGATGTCTCTTGTTTACCAAAATTTGATGAAATTAGAATAAAAGATGAGCAAATGTTAATAAGTGATTTTGAAAAAGATGATCAAACAAAAGCTTAAAGTTAGAAATATGGAGAACATATATGGAAATTTTAGTGGGAAAATCAAAGACAGGAAAAAGTAGATATATATATAATTTAATGAAAGAAAATTTACAAGAAGGAATAATTCCAATGTTATTTGTACCATCGCAAAAAAGAGAAATTACAGAAATAAATTATATGAATACATTAAAAGTAGATGGGATAATTGGTGCAAAGATAACTACAATTTCAAATTATATATCAATTATATGTAAAGAACAAAATATTCATTTTGATGATAATTACATAACAAAATTAGATAAAAAGGTTATTTTAAATAAAATAATTATGGAAAATCAAGATAAATTTAATGTGTTTAAAAAAGTGTCAAATAAACAAGGATTTTTGGATTTACTTAATATATATATGGACATATTTAGAAAAGAAGGTTTAGATAAGGAAAAAATATATAATACTTCTCTTACAAACAAAATACTAGAAGAAAAATTAAAAGAAGTATATGGGATATATCAAATATATGAGCAAAGCATAGAAAATAAGTATGTGGACAATGTGGATGAAATAGATCTTATATTAAAAAATCAATCTGAAATATTAAGATATTTTGAAAATTCGGTGGTATATATAGATGGATATAACAATTTTACAAACATTGAATACAAATTTATTGAATTTTTAGTAAAAAATAATATTAAAATTGTTTTATCACTAACAACTGATATTACGTGTGTTCAAGATATATATGAGGAAAATAGCAATGATATTTTTGAGGAGTCAAACAAGACATATTTAAGATTGTTAAAAATTATTTCAAAATATCATTCCTCACAAAACACAGAGGTCTTTTTAAATAATTTTCTTAATACTACTGAACAAATAAAATACTTAGGACAAAATATATTTGAAAATCTGTATGGAATGTATGAGCAAAAAAGTAATGAGAAAAGTGTATTTGTATCTTCATTTCAAAATGTATATGATGAAACTCAAAAAATAGCAAATATAATATCAAAAGAATTGAAAAATGGTAAAAGATATAAAGATTTTGCAATATATACAACAAATTTAGACGATTATGCATTTTTGATATCTAGGATATTTTCTGATTATAATATTCCGTTTTACGTTGATACTAAAAAAAGTATAATTTCATCAAAATTGGTTACATATATACTGACTTTATTAAATGTGGTAAATGGATATAAGGTTAGTGATATACTTGACATTTTAAAATTAGGTCTTGTAAATATATTACCAGAGGATATTTCATATTTAGAAAATTATATACTGGAATTTGATATAACAAGATATGGACTAAAAAAAGAATTTTACTTAAATAATGAAAAGTACGATGATATAGTATATGATTTAGAAAGGCTAAATCATATACGAGAAAAGATAAATGGCATATATGAGAAGTTTAGTGAAGAAATTTTAAAATGCAAAAATTGTAGTGAATATGTTAACGTTATATATTCACATTTAGTAGAAAACGATATATTTAAAAACTATGATATTTTTCTTGATAGTATTGAAGATGCTAAGTATCAAATATATACTGTTAATGTTGAAAGACAAGTTTGGGAAAAAATATGTGAAATATTTTTGTCGATATTAAAGATATATGGAGCTCAGGAAATAGACATAGTTGAATTTGGAAACATACTTGAAAATACTTTAAAAGATTTATATGTAAAAACTATACCTCCTACAAAAGATAGTGTAATAGTTGCAGATATAAATGTTTCAAAGCTAAATCCAGTAGATATTGCATTTTTTGTTGGTGCTAGTGAAGATAATTTTCCAAAATTAGTTGAACAAGATATACTATTTAATGATTATGAAATTGAAAATCTAAGAAGCTATGAAATTGAATTTAAACAAGATACGATTTCAAAAGAAAATATGGCAAAATACAATATTTATGAGGCTATAAACAATATAACAGAAAAGCTGTACATATCTTTACCTTCTACAAATTTGCTTGGAGAGTCAACAAGAGTGTCTTCTTTTGTACAAGATGTATGTAATATGCTTGGTATAACAATTAAGTCAAGTAGTGTACAAGATGAAATTTTATATCAAAATTTGGATGCTATATATTCTAAGGAACAAGGCTTTTTATATATGTGTAAACTTGCAGATGTTATACTTAAAAATATTGAAGAGATAAATGACTATGCTAATTGTGCAAATAACGAAAAAAGTACTAGTCAAGATGTTATAACTAGCAAGAATAAGTACGAAAAAATTATTAGTCAGTTTAATTCACTTTATTCATATTATGTGAATGATAAAAAATACCATGATATATTAAAATATAGTAAGTCACAAGGGGTATTGAAAAAAGAAACTGTTGAAAAAGTATATAAAAGTGATTTTAAAAGCAGTGTATATAAACTGGAAATGTTTAAGAAATGTCCATTTTCATATTATTTAAACTATGTTTTAAATATTAATAAGAAAAAAGTGTTTGAAATTACATCTATGGATACTGGAACTTTTATGCATAATGTTATAGAAGAGTTTTCTGACTATTTATTTAAAAATGGATATATGTGGCAAGATATAATAAAAGAAGACGAAAAGTTGGAAGAAAAATTTGAAAAAGAACTAGAAAAAATCATACTATACGAGTTAGATAGAATATTTAAAAAGCAAAAAAATAGTATAAAATATGACATGTATAAAAAGAAACTTACAAATACATTAAAAAAGGTAGTGCTTGTAATTGCAAGAAGTTTTAGACAAAGTGATTTTGTGCCTTTTGGATATGAAATAGAGTTTAGTGAAAATGGTAAATTCCTACCTATAAAAATTAAGTTAGATAATGATAAAACAATGAATATTGTTGGTAAGATTGATAGGGTAGACGTATTAAGAGAAGATGAAAAAATGTATGTTAGAGTAGTAGATTACAAGTCTAGTATGAAAAATTTAACAATTGACGATATAAAAGATGGAATATCTTTGCAACTTATGACATATTTAGATGCTTTTTTGCAAAATCAAAGATTACTTCAAAAAAATAAAGTTATACCTGCTGGTTGTGTTTATTTTAACTTATCTAATAACTTAGTAAATTTAAAAGATTATACTAAAGATGAGATTAGTATAAAAAAAGAAGTAATTAAGAGCTTAAGATTAAGAGGAATATTTTTAAGTGATGTAAATATTCTTGAAAAAATGGATAAAAAGATAGAAAGTAGTGATGAAAAATTAATTGATATATCAAAGACTAGGCTAGACAGTAGTAAAAAAGCTTTAAGTGAAGATGAATTTAATAATCTTTGCAATGAAGTAACTGAAATTTTAAAAAAAATAGGAAATGACATGATAAAAGGTATAGTAACAGTTAGTAAAAATAAAAAAGGAGAACATTGTAAATATTGTGACTATCAAAGCATTTGCAGAAAAAATAGCTTAGTTTAAAGTTTTTATATAAGATCATTGCAGTAATAAATTGTAAAGAATAAAAAACGTAAACATAAATTGTAAAAAAATAAAGATATCACTAAAAAATGGTATCTTTATTTTTTGTAAATAAACTGATGATATTTAGTGTATTTGGTGTAATTTTAAAAAGAGTAAATCAGTAATATATATTAGGGTGATTGTATGTTATATTTTTCAAAAATGACTGGAATAGGTAATGATTACGTATATATTAACTGTATGGATGTGGAAATGAATTTGAATACAAAGACTGATATGGAAATTTTAAAAAGTAACATTACCAAATTTACAAAAAAGATAAGTAATAGAAATTTTGGTGTTGGTTCTGATGGAGTAATTTTAATTGAAAATAGTAATATAGCAGATGCAAAAATGAGAATTTTTAATAGTGATGGTAGTGAAGCAAAAATGTGCGGAAATGGTATAAGGTGTGTTGGAAAGTATTTGTATGATAACTACATAGTTTCAAAAAAGTATATGAAAATTGAAACTTTATCTGGAGTAAAAGATATAACTATAAATACGTCAAAATATAATTCTAGTACTTGTGATACCGTACAAGTAAATATGGGAATTCCATCAATAGATGCAAAAAAAATATGCTTAAAATTAGATGGAGAAAATATGATAAAGAAGGTAAATCTTAAAGTTTTAAAAAAGGTATTAAAGCTCTATATTACTGGAATTGGAAACCTACATGCTGTGTGTTTTGTTGAAAATGTAGAAAATATTGATGTAAGGGCATATGGTAGTGCTATTGAAAAAAATAGCATTTTTAAAGATGGGATAAATGTTGAGTTTGTAGAAATAATTAGTAATGATACCATAAAAATGAGAGTATGGGAAAGAGGCAGTGGAGAAACATTAGCATGTGGAAGTGGAGCCTGTGCAAGTGCTTTTGTTAGCTATTATTTAAAGAAAATTAGTAACAGTAAAATAAATGTTAAATTACTTGGTGGGAACTTAAATATTAGAATTGATAGTAATTTTTATGTATATATGTGTGGAGATGCTAGCTATTGCTTTGATGGAAAATTAGAAATTGAAAAATATGTATAAATTTTTGAAAAGTAGGATAAAATAAGTGTTGAAGCATAATAATGTTAAGCACAAAAAAGTTAAATAAAAAAAAAAAAATTAAATAAAAAGTCATTTTAAACTTGACATAATTATGAAATAGTTGCATAATAAAATTGTTGAATAAATAATAATAATAGCCGAACGATTGGACGACGTTGTTTTGTAACTCATTGAGTTACATGTGTAGTTACGATTAGTTCGAGCAGAAGGAGATTTTATGGTAAAAATTAATGTTAACGGAACAGAGATTATTGCTACAGAGATGGAGGGACATATTTACATTAATACAACACCGCATAGTATAAACTGTTTGGATGGCAATGGTGAGCTTGTAATTTTGCCACCATGCGGTACACTCGTAAATGCACGTTCAGTGCAGGAAGTTGTGGGGAGTATTGATGGTGTGAGTCTTGTAAAGACTAGGTTTGAGGCTGACACAAAAGCCGATGAATTTTTGGCTGGTTTAAAGTCTGTTGCATCGAATGTTGTTGTGATTGGTTCCATAATTGCAGCACAGGCTTATCCTGGTAGAGTATTTGGACTTTGTCCAGTACCTGGATATGAAAGAGTTGCGCCAAATGAAAAGCGCATGAGACTGGATCAGTTTATAACGTATTAAAGTTTATAACGTATTAATTTTTTTATCCTTAGAGGCATCACAAATGTGGTGTCTCTTTTTTGAGCATAGAATTCTAGAAATATACAAAAAAAATAAAAAGCCCTTTACATAATTAATAAAATGTGTTATAATCCCTCACATAGATATATATTTATTCTAAAAATAATTGGTTAGGAGGAAGAGTAATGGCAACAACTTATGAATCATTGGATCTAAAAATGATCCAGAAAAAAGCTAAGAATCTTTATGGAAAGGAGGTACTTGGATATAAGTGTAAAGACTCAGATATCGCAAATAAATGGCAATTAGTTTTTGCTGACGAGGAAGGAATTTTTATAATTTCAGAAAATTATGTTAAATTTGAAGACTTACCATTGACAGGTAATGGTGGGCTTCCAACAGAGGGATATGGCGACTATAGTGAATCATTTGAGGATTTAGTCAATTATTATCCTGGTTGTAACGGAGCACAATCTGCGATACACTATCTTACAGATAGAGATCTTTGGGGAGCGTTTGTAGGAGAGAAAGGATTGTATGCAACAGGAGCAATCACCGAAAAAATGCTATATGATTCATATCTAACTAAGCATGGCGAGAAACCTAAGTACAATATGGGACGGAGAAATGTTTATGTCCCAGCTAATAAAGGTATGACTAAAAAGATGTGGGTAGCAGGAATATCAAAAAATCACAACAATAGTCTTATTGTGGTTGATGGTAGAGGTTTTATGACGTATGCAGACCATAGTGCACCTGATGTTGGAATTAGACCATTAGTTTGTCTGAGTCCAGATATTACATTAAACTTGAAGGCTGATAAGCTTTATATCGTTTGATGATGTTTAGTTAAATTTATATTTATATTATTAAAAATTATTTAATTGGACGTTGGTATTATTATTTCCAGCGTCCTTTTTTTGGGCTATTTTTAATTTGTAAAATTTATGTAATTTTGATATAACTTAAGCAATTATTTGACATTAAAAAAGCTTTTAACATACGTATAACATTGGTGTAACATTTTTGTTAAAATTCTTTAAAAATGCTTGCAATTATATAAAAACACGGTATAATATAAGTGTAAAGTTGTATAAATTACGATCTAGATGTCAATATATTATTAGTTTGTTTTTTACTATAACAAGCTGATTTAACCGAATTATATTGATTATATATATTTTATATTTATGTGTTTTTTAAGGGGAGAATGAAAATATGGCTGATATTGTAGTAAGTTCCAAAAAAAAGGTGAATTTATTTGATAGAGTTATTCAAAGCGTTGTTATTATGGTTAATATGGCTAAAATGAATAGAGCTATTGATGAGCATTTAAATGTTATACATAAAGCAGAAAATGAAGATAAGCGAATTTATGAAGAAAATATATTAAGAGAAATTGTTTTTGTAAAATATCAATATGATATTTTACAAAGACAAATGTATGAATTAAAAATATCATACCCAGAAGATATTGTAGATAAAATTAATTCATCAGTTAAAACTGATAGATTAGAACTTCAAAAATCATTCCTTGAAATGGAGTATGATAGAGTTACAAAAGCTAAATTTAGATCAAGAGAAGAAATAAAATTTAATTTATTATCAATTTCTTCTGCAATTGATGCGGTAAAGCAAAATATAAAAGATGAAGGAAAATCTCAAAGATATAATAAAGTTATAAAAGCATTTGAGAATATAGATGTAAAGATTCAAACAGACGATTATACAGAAGAATTGTATAAAGAGTTATTTGAGTTAATTGATGAATATGTTGGATATATAAATGATAATTATGATATTTCTAAATTACCATCTGACGAAAGAGAATTAATTGAATATGTTATTGAAACCATGATTAAAGGAATAGAGTCAGATATAGATAGACATATGTATGAGTTTAATTTAGTTATAAATTTATGTAAAAATTCTTACAGGTATTTTAAAATCATAGATAAAATTTTTGCAAAGATACAAAGTATATACGATGAAAGTCTTGAAAAAGATGTAATTAGTTTAACAGATTATACAAAGATGTTTAAAGAAGTTTATGATTTAAAAATAAAAACTATGGTAAATGATGTTCATAGAACAATAAAAACAGAAGATGAATATTTAGAGTATTCAAGGCTTGCAGCAGCAAATGAAGAAGAAAAATTAAATAAATTTATTCTTTCAAGAGCACTAGAGATGACTCAAATTGAAAATGTAAAAGAAATACTAAATAACGCAACAAAAGAAGAACCAGTTGAGGAAGAAAAATTTGAAGTTATTGATAATATCGATTTAAATGATTTGGGAAATCAACTTGATGTCAACATTGAAGATATAAATGATAATAAACAAGATTTAGAAAGTGGATTTAATAATGAAGTTATAACGTCAGACGAAAAAAAAACTGAAGAGTCTAAAGATAAAGAAGACGAAAAAGTTGAAGTTATTGATAATGTTAGAGTTGGTGTAACAAAGACAATTAGAAAAGTTGGAAGGCCAAGGAAAAATCCAGAGGGAACTGTTGCAGAGCTTAGAAAAAGGAAAAAAAGTGCTACAGCAACAAAGTAAATTTAGTACATCAAAATGGTATTTGCTGTTTTGATGTAATTTTTGTTTTGAATTCTAAATTGATTTTGGTTTACGTTATTGGTAATTGCGGATGTTACCCGTTATATAAGTGGATAAATAAATTTATAAACATCATAAAATATGACAAAATTTGAATTAAAAATGGAGTAAAATATATAGTATATAAGGAACAAAAGAGGTGTTAATATGATTTATAGCAAGTCATTAAATGATAATTTTTCATTAAAATTTGAAAAAATAAAGGATTTTCTTAGTGAAAAAATAGGATTTAAGAATATTTTATTTGTATTAATTAGTTTATTATTGGCAAATCAAGGATTTTTAAACAATACTTCGCCATTTTCGTTTGTGCTTTTGGGAGTAGCTAGTGTTTTTAATGTGCCTCTAATATTAGTATTATTATCTTCAGTATTATCTTTATTAATTGGCAAAGTAGCATTTGCTACAATTGCAAAGGTACTGGTATTCTTTTTATTTTTTAGTGTTATAACTGTAGCATTAAATATAGAAGGAATGACACGAAAAAATAGTGTTTTTATTAAATTTTTAGTATCATATATACTTGTTGATAGTATATTTAATTTTGCAAATGGTACATTTTTTACTAATTTGTTTGCTAATATGAGTAACACATTAATAGAATTAATACTTTATTTCATATTAGTTTCAGGGATGTATGTTATAATAAACATTAAAAAAGGATTTGTTTTTTCAAAAGAAGAGACAATTTCTATGATTGTTACAATTGCAATGTGTTTTACAGTATTTTCTAACATTGAAGTATTTGGACATACAATAACAAATGTTTGTATAATAGCGTTAATTTTAATATATGGATGGAAAAATGGCTCTGTATATGCTTGTATGGCAGCTGTTATAACAGGATTGTTACTTACATGTATTTTAAATGTTTCAATGGGATTTATAGTTATTCTTGCATTTAGTGGAATTATATCTGGAATATTTGGAAAATTTGGAAAAATAGCAGTAGTAGCTTCATTTATAGTTGGAAATTTACTTATTGCATATTATTCTAGTAATTTTTCTGAAATTACTACACAACTAAGTGAGATATTAATGGCGTCTTTAGTATTACTATTTATGCCAAAATCTGTAGAAGAAAGTTTTGATAAATTATTTAACAAAAATAATACATTACAAAAAGCATATGAAAACATGCTTGGTAGTTCAACAGATGCAAAAAATAAAATTGATGCAATTTCAAAAGTGTTTGGTGATCTTGGTGATATTACATCACTTGATCAAGATCCTGAAAATAAATTAGAAACTCGTGAGGTTATAAAAAAATATATAAAGGATTACATTGAAAATACTTGTATAGATTGTAAAAATAGAAAAAATTGTATGGATGAAGAAAAACTTGATATTGTTTCTGACTATATTTCTACTAAACTTGAAAATAATGAAGAAATAGATGCTTCTATGCTTGTGTCTGAATGCGATATTTCAGCTAATATAGTAAATGATATTAAAGAAGTTTATTCTAGTATGAAAGTAATGAGAATACTAAAAAGAAAAGAAAAAGAAGAAGCAAGTAAGATATCAAATAAATACAAAGAAATGTCAAAAATTTTATCAAACGTTGCAAGTAGTATAAAAATTGATTTTCCAAAAGTTTACGATAAAAATCATCAAAAAATTAGAGAAGAATTAAAGTTTTATGGATATGTAGTCTATGAAGATGATTATAAAGAGGAAAATGGAAATGTAGAGTATGTGTTTGTCACTGATATTTTAACAAATATAGAAAAGCAGAAAAAACAGATTGTATCTATAATAAGTCAAATATTAGAGCAAAATGTTTCTGTAAAGCTTATACTAAACAGTAGTAAAAGCGAAAGATCAAAGATAAAGTTAGTTACTAAACCAAGTTTTGAAAGCATATCTGCTATTTGTTCAGAAACTAAGACAGGAAGTGAGTTTTCTGGCGATTCATATCTTAGTATGGAGCTTGAAGACCTAAAGACGCTACATGTTATAAGTGATGGAGTAGGTTCTGGTATAGAAGCATCAAAATGTTCTCAAACTGTTATAAATATGCTAGAAAAACTATTAAAGGGAGGATTTGATGAGGTAAAATCTATTGAGATAATAAATAGCATTTTAAAATCAAAAGAAGATGAAACTTCATTTGCTTCACTAGATGTATTTGTATTTGATTTAAAAACTGCTTTAGCAACATTTGTAAAAATAGGGGCTGCACCAACTTATGTTGTATCTTCAGGAAATATAGCAACAATAAATAATATGACTATACCTCTTGGACTTGTTGATAGTACTACTTATTTACCAATAATAAAAGAACTTAAAGATTTAGATATTGTGGTACAGGTAAGTGATGGAGTTATACCAGATGATATGGATAAAAATAATAATTTTTTAACTACATATTTAAAGTCACTTGATACTTCCAAAACTGCAAAACAAATTACTGATGAGATAAGAAAAGTTATATTAAAAGAGAAGAAAAATATATTAAATGATGATTTTACTGTGATTGTTACTAAAATAAAAGGTTAGTGATGCAATCGGTTATCATTATTTTAGATAAATGCAACGAAATTTCATAATATTTTGAAGTAATAAAAATGAGGCCTACAACTAATTTAGCTGTAGGCTTCATTTTTAAAAATTAAATAATTAAAAAGTTAAAGTGATATTAAGTGTAGCATTATTTTGAGCTTGGTTAGACAGAACTGCTGTGAACCCATTTTTTTCAAAATAATCTGAAACGATTTTTAAAATATCATTAAGTTTATCTTTGTTAACGTACTTTGAATCATACTGTGCAATGTTGATGCGATTTATATACATTTTAAGATAAAACTTATCAGTAGGATATTTTACTTCACTAAGTGAGATACGAATTGAAGTGATATCGTCATCAGAATCGTTAGTAGAAGTAATCACATTACCTATAATCCACAGAAGTAACCGATCACTTTCTTTCTTTTCATTTGTTACATAAGGATTTGTAACATCTTTGAAGTATGACATCAAATAAGACATGATACTATTGGTGTTTACTAAGTTTTCTTCCATAAGACTATCCTCCTTAATTTTTTTATGAACAACAGCTTTTAAATAACAAATACATTTTGGCTGGTGTTAACACTGAAGTATTTATCAATTCTGCAAGCAACTCATCAAAATTTTCGCTTAAAAGTACTTTATTAAGAGTTAAACATTTAATTGCTTTAGTATTTTTTAAGTTTTTAAAATTTATTGGTCTATAGTATAGATATTCATTACCAAAAACAAGATCATATTTGAAATCTTTTACTACACAAACATAGCACAAATTAGCAATTATAGACCATTTTACAAATCCGTTGGAATTTGTATAAAACTCATTTAAACCGGTATTATATTGTAAAACAGCTTTTAATATACTAAACTTGCTAGTAAGTATAGTATTTTTTCTAGAGATAGTATCGATATCTTCTATTAGTTTTTCAGGAGATAACTTAATATCTGTTTCAATAAGATCGCCATATTTATCAATAATACAAATTTTATCAAAAAATATAGTAGCACGCTCATCTAAAGAAGAGATTCTTCTCTTAAATAGATAATTATATGAAATCAGATCTAAGTAATAAAGATCATTTATATTTGGTTTATACGCTATTCCAGTAGCTTCTTCAATTGCCTTTTTTAGTATAAATTCTCTATCTTTATTGTATTTATACTTCCTAATAGCTTTATATATGAAGTAACATATATCATCACTAGTTGCTGGATATAAGCTCTTTTTTCCAGATGAATTAATGATAAGATGTGGAATATTGGAACCATTTTTTTCAAATTCAACATTGCAAGCAGACTTTGAAACCATCGCTAATCTATAGAATTTATTTTGGTATATATACATCTTAAACCCTTGTAACTGTTCCTCTAAATAATTAATAATCTTATTGTTAGATTTTTCTAAATCTAGTGCATAACCAGTATATAATTTAAATGAAATCTCAAGGACTGTGTTAACAAAGGGCATTAAAATTGGATTACTAAGCATACAAGTAAGAATTTTTATTGAATACTCCTCTAAATTGAAGTTTACAAATACTTCAAAACTTTCAACTGGATCATCAAAAAATGATTCTTTGTACACAGGTTCTATGTGAGCATATTTAATGTCTCCATAATGGTTCTTGTCGTACGTTATAAACATACTCCTCGATATAACTTTCGATATTTGATCGTTACAATACATTTCGCTACTCATAAAGTCTCCCTTTCCGCCATTTGGCAATAAGTTATTTATTACATGAACAAATTATATAATAAATTAATTATGGTGTCAAGACAATAATAAAATATTGTACTAGGCTACATAAATTCTAGTCTTGTTGTAATAGTTGTTTGCATAAAGTTTGATATAAATATAAAAATAGCATAAACTATATTAAGGCGGTGAAAAACTTGGAATTAATTTTAACCAAAATTGAAAATGTTGTATGGGGGATTCCATTAATAGTTTTATTAATGTCAACACATATATACTTTACAATAAAATTGAAGGTACCTCAAAAATATGTATTTTGTGGTTTGAAAATGTTACTAAATGAAGATAAAAGTAAAGAAAATGAAGGTATAAGTTCTTTTAAAGCTATGATGAGTGTACTTGCTGCAACACTTGGGACTGGAAATATAATAGGAGTTGCATCAGCCATAATAATTGGTGGAATAGGATCAATTTTTTGGATGTTTGTATCGGGTGTATTGGCAATTGCAACTAAGTATGCAGAAACGTATATTGTGTTAAAGTATAGGAAGAAAAATAAAAGTGGAAAGTTTGGTGGCACAATGTATGTTTTAGATGAAAGGATTGGAAACAAAAAGGCTGCAGTTTTATTTTCCATTTTACTAGTAATTACTACAATAGGAATGGGAGCACTTATACAGTCAAATGCTATATCTGCTACTATCTCTAGCAATTTTAATATAGATGTAAGGATTGTTGCAATCTTTGTTACTTTTTTATGTGGCTATGTAATACTAGGTAATGAAAAAAAAGTAGCAGATGTAAGTAGTGTATTAGTACCAATTGCAGTTGGAATGTATTTAGTTACATGTTGCATTTTACTTGTGCTATTTAGGAATAACATTATAAATAGTATAATTAACATAATTAAAGAGGCTTTTAGTTTAAAAGCGACGTTAGGAGGTTTTCTGTCTTCTAGTATGGTACTTTCTATGAGTTCTGGACTTTCAAAAGGGTTATTTACTAATGAATCTGGAATGGGAACATCACCAATATTTGATGTTACGGTAAAAGAAGAAAATATGACTAAACAATCCATAATTTCATCAACAACAGTATTTATAGATACTGTTTTACTGTGTACAATTACCGGAATTATATTTGTATCTAGTAATATGTATCAATATTTTCAAAATCCAATCGAGTTATCACAGCAGATATTTTCAACTATACCATATGGAAGGCTTTTGTACATTTTTTCTATTATTGTGTTTGCTATAGCAACAATACCATGTTCAGCATATTATGGTAGTATTGGGATAAAATACTTAGTTAGTTCAAAAAAAATATATATATTAATATATAAAGTTATATACATATTGTTTATATATATAGGCACAACTATGCAAGTTAAAGAAGTGTGGAGTATATCTTCAATAGCTAATGCTTTACTTGTAATTCCAAATATATATATGTTATTTTATTTAAGAAAAGAAATAGTATTAGATAAAGAAAAGATAAATATAAAGAAAAATAAAAAATAAACGTATATGTATGTAAAATTAAAATATAAATGTATAAATAAAAGATAAAAGACAAGAATTAAAGAAAATGCCTTTAATTCTTGTCTTAAAATAAAAAGTAATATAAATTTATTTACCTAATATTTTTTCTTTTATAGCTTTGTCTTCAAGTTCAAACTTTGAATAAATTTTCATGTAATTTTCAATAGTTGATTCTTCAGTTTTGAGAGTATCATGAATTTTATCATATATTGGAACATTTAAAAGTTCAGTTCTTAAATCAGAATAAAATTTGTGAATAAGCTTTGGAGTGCATTTTTGCCAACTGGCTTTATCATCAATAACTAAAAGTCCTCTTACTAATGTAGCAGAGATCGGGTTAGCTGTTCTTGGGAGGATTAATTCAGCAGTGTTAATTAAGTCTTCTTGATCAAACCATTTGCTTCTTGATGTATCCCCACCGTAAACCATTAAATCAGCAAACTTATTCATATGTTTTTCAACATTTTTCTTTAAAAACTTACCCCAGTCAGGAGCAGCGTTGTATTCATTTTTTAAATCATTAATGCCTTTAATTATAAGCTGATCATCATTAATATCTGGGTAAGTTTCTCGTATTATTTTGATTCTTGTTTCTAAAGTAAACGGATTTCTAAGTGTACCTGATTCTTGTGCTGAACCAACTAAAATAAGTGTATGATTGCAAAGTGAAATACAAGTATCAAAAAGTTTTACATGCCCTAAATGTTCATGAGAGAAGCGTCCGCATACCACTCCTAAATCATAAAGTTTCCCATCATTCATCGTAGTTCTCCTTCTTATATTTATAAAATTTTAATATTTTTACTAATTATATCATCGATTTTTTTGTGTGTCAAATTTGTAAATTATAAATAAAATTACATATAAATAGACTTAGAGGTCCTGCATAAAAATAAGTCTTTTTGTTTATCAAGTTCATAAAAAGCTTTCTGAATACGAGACTCGATACATGATCTGGAAACACCTCCACAAGCTAGTCCTGTTTCATAATATGTATGTTTAATTCCATCAACAAATCCAAAATAGTATAAAAACGTATCAGATACATTTTTTGGAAGCGAATCGAGTGCGATTTTTAGTAATTCCATAAATTCTTCTGCACTGCCATCAAAAGATCTATTTTCAAGCCACCAAAATCTCCTATAGACTTTAGCTAGTAATGATGCTGTATGTAAATCTTCCCAACTAGTAAATATAGGTAAAACCTTGCAATCTTTATTAACCTTTCTGGTTAAGTCATGTGTTTTTGTAAACTTTGGAGAATATACATAAAGTACATCAATTATATGTTTAATCTCCATTTGTAGACTTGGATTTGAAAAGTCCTGTATTTCCAGAGCATTTTTGCTATCTTGTGATAAATATGGAAATATATATTTAAGGTTGCTTTTTGGAAATTTAATTGTCATAATTTTTCTCCTTGTTATAAAAAAATATTTTGTTAAGCTACAGATAAAATTTAAATTTTCAAGCTATAATCCTCCTACAAATTATTTTTGAGTAATAAAAAAATCTGTATAATTATATATCTTTTGTTCTGTCGTGTCAAGCAAATCCCGTAATTTTACATCTACACATTAATTTAATTTTGTATCAAATTTTCAAATCTTATATTCAAATTTATACTATATTTCAAGTTTACATTATATTTCTATAAATAGTTTTGGAAGTAAGTAATCAAAAAAAATAATTGAAAGATATTTTTTTTTTATGATAAAATGGCATTGGTGATGATTGTGATAACTAAGGATCAAGAAAATAGGTTAATTGAAATTTTCAATAAAAAAGGATTTGATGAATATACAAGAAGTCGAATAATTAATTATGTAAATATGAACTCTGAAATTTTTGAAAATGATATAGATAGGATTATTACTAGAATTGGTAATAATATAAGAAAAAGTGTAGTGTATGAATGGGATTTTTTAAAAAATTTTATTTTGCAACGTAGAGCGTATTATGAGCCAAAAAGTAGTAGAATTGTCTTGAATAAACTTTATAAGCCTATATTAGAATCGAAAAAGAAATTAAAAGATAGTATTATATATCATGAAATTGATCATGCTGCTACTACTGATAAAATAGATTGGACTGAGAAAGAAAAAAAGATTATTATAGAATCTTATAACTCTAAAAATCCATTGAAAAGATTTGTTAATCAAAAAAGTATTAAAAACTTAGATGATTTCTTAAAAAAAGGAAAATATGTTTCTGGAATAAGCAAACTTAGTAAAAATAGAGCTTTAAATGAAGGAATAACTGTATTTAAACAAATAGAGTATGACAAGTATATGGGAGCAGATAAGATTACCAAGTTTTTTACACGTAAGTTAACATATCAATCAGAATTACTTGCTGTTTGTAAAATTTCAGACATAATAGGAAAGGAAAATCTAATAAAATTTCAATTTAATAATCAGTTTGATGAAATGTGTGAACTATTTAGTAAGAGAACAAATGGTGTAGGAAATTTAAAAGAAATTTCAAAAAAGTTAGATGAAGTGCATCATATTAAGAAATATTTTAGACCTTTTAAATTTGTAAAAAATTCAATTGATTTAGGCGTTGAGTTTAGAAAATGTAAAAAAGAAAATCAAAAATTTATACAAAATAGTGTTAATGAAGAAATGGAAAAAGACAGAAAAATAAATAAAGACACAAAAAAACTTGAACTTGATATGGATAATTTAATAAATAGTCCTGAGGAGATAGCAAATATGTACATTGCATCAAAAGAGTACATGGTAGAAAAATCGTATGTGACTGATAAGGATGGGATTGCTAGAAAAGAGCAAAGGTAAGAAAATAGACATCTTTTATTGATAACAAAAATCTTGATAATAAAAATAAAAAAACTCAAAGTCATTATATAGTCGACTTTGAGTTTTTTTATTATAATTGATAGTGAAAGATTAATTCATATTTTCAATTGAAAAAGTGAACTTCATGTTTGTGGTAAGTTCATGCTTAAACCTCACAACAATGCTAGCAGTAGAAGATTCGATATTATTCATAATAATATCATTGTCAGCAGACTGGTAGTCAAGATCGCATATAAATTTGCGATACTTTACATCTTCGCCTTTTCTAAACATTCTGATTGAAAGGCGAGGCTTTCTACCTGTTTCATTACTTAAAATCTTTAATTTCCAATGCATCTTGCTTGGAAATTGCACCATATTTGTTGCTGGACTTAACACTAATTTAAAATTTTGTGCGTTATCATCCGGCACCGTGGTAGTGTCGATACTGACAATCAACTTATTATTACCTTCAAATTTATAGCTAATTACTCCATTTGGAGCGATTGTCTCAATGTGTAGTTCTTCAAAACTCTTAACTACACTGTGTTCTAATTTTGGCATTAACTCATTTTTTAAAGTCATCATAATTTTATCCTCCTAGATAATATTTTAGAAATTATATTACAATTTCTATATAAATTTAATTTATACTGAATTATATCATTTTATTTTAGTTATGTCAACATTTAATGTACTTTTTTTATTTTTTGCTAACTTTACAAGTATTATTATATTTTAATGGTATTATTAAAATTACAATTAAATGTAAAAATGGCGCTATAACTAAATATTTAGTTATAGCGCCTACACGGTTGAATGTTAATTACAAGTATTTGCTCTACTTGCCATATATTTTTCAACAAGTCCTAATCTTGCCTTATCTTTCTCTCTATCACTACTTTTTAAGAAAGTGTAGTATTTTTCAATACTTTCAAGATTATATCCTTCAAACTTTTCTATTTTCCATGATTCCTTTGTGTCAAGTACACATTCAACTTTTTCATTTACGGTATACCAACCGTTGTCCTTTTCTTTTAGAGTATAATTTTCTTTTAGCTCTTGTAATCCTTTTTCTGTAACAGCGATATCTAAATCACCTGCATCTTTATAGATTCCTCTGAGAACTAGTGCACTACTAGATAAAATCCAATACTCATCTTTGCTTATTTTTAAACTTTCTATTAGGTTTACTAGTTCATCTTTACTCATTCTTTTTTCCATAACAATCCTCCTTATTAAATTTGATACAATACTTTTTTTATGATTATATCACATTTAATTTGATATAGCAAGTATAGTGTATAAACTAGTAAAAAAAAGTATAAACTAATGTTTGTGATCAAACTTTACAGATATATTAGCCTGTGATATAATTAGTAAAAAAATGAGGTGAGAAGAGTATGAGTTTTGTTCATCTGCATATGCATACAGAATATAGTCTTTTAGATGGTTCAATAAAAATAGAAGATTTAGTAAAAAAAGTAAAGGAATTAGGGATGAATGCAGTTGCTATAACAGATCATGGAAATATGTTTGGAGCTGTTGAATTTTATAAAGCTTGTAAAAAAGAAAATATAAAACCAATAATTGGCGTTGAAGTCTATGTTGCACCAAGAAGTAGACTTGAAAAGCAAGGAAAAATAGATAGTGAACCAAGTCATTTAATACTTCTTGCAATGAATAATGTTGGATATAAAAATTTGGTTAAATTAGTATCTATTGGATATACTGAAGGCTTTTATTATAAGCCAAGGATAGATATGGAGGTATTAAGAAAATATAATGAGGGGATAATTTGCTTATCTGGTTGTATAGCGGGAAAACTTGCAAAACAGGTACTAAGCTCTAACTTTTACGGTGCAAAAGAAACAATAAATGAATTTTTAGAGATTTTTGGAAAAGAAAGGTATTATATTGAAATACAGGATAATAAATTAAGAGAACAAATACTTGTAAATCAAAAGTTATTGGAACTTTCAAAGGAACTTGGAGTTTTGCTTGTGGCAACAAATGATTGTCATTATTTAACACCAGGAGATTACTTTGCTCATGAGGTATTGCTTTGTATACAAACTCGAACTACAATAAATGATGAAAATAGAATGTCTTTTAAAACAAATGAATTTTACGTAAAAAGTGAAAAAGAGATGGAATCAGGATTTAAATTTGCTCCTGAGGCTATTTTAAATACACAAAAAATTGCAGATATGTGTAATGTAAGTCTTGAGTTTGGCCATACAATCCTACCAGAATTTAAAATAAAAGAAAATATATCGCATTTAGAGTACTTTAAAAATAAATGCTATGATGGCTTAAAAAAAAGGTATAATAGTTCTATGCAAGATATAGCAAGAAAACGTTTAGAATACGAAATTTCTGTAATAGATAAAATGGGGTTTGTTGATTATTTTTTAATTGTTGCCGACTTTATAACCTATGCTAAAAGTATAGGAATTGCGATAGGACCAGGACGTGGCAGTGGAGCTGGTTCTATTGCTGCATATCTTATGTATATAACTGATATTGATCCTTTGAAATTTAATTTGATTTTTGAAAGATTCTTAAATCCAGAAAGAGTAAGTATGCCTGATTTTGACGTAGACATTTGTTATGAAAGAAGAAAAGAAGTAATTGATTATGTTACAAGAAAATATGGAAGTGATCACGTAGCACAAATTATTACATTTGGAACTATGGCAGCTAGAGCGGTTGTTAGAGATAGTGCAAGAGCACTTGATATTTCATATCAAAAAGCAGACAAAATTGCAAAACTTATACCTCATAATTTGGATATTACACTAAGTAATGCAATATCAACTGTAAAAGAGTTAAAAGAACTTTATGAAAGCGATGAGGATACTAAAAAAGTAATTGATATTTCAAAAAAATTAGAAGGTCTTGCTCGTCATGCATCTACACATGCAGCAGGTGTAGTTATAACTAAAGAACCAGTAGTAAATTATGTACCATTATACGTAACGGATAACATGGTTTCAACTCAGTATACGATGACTTTGCTAGAAGAACTTGGATTACTAAAAATGGATTTTTTGGGACTTAGGACTCTTACGGTCATATCCGATACTGAAAAATTAGTAAAAAGTATAAGAAATGAAATAGTAGATTATGGCAACTACGATGATAAAAAAACATATGAAATGTTAAGTAGTGGGAAAACAACTGGTGTATTTCAAATGGAAAGCAAAGGCTTTAGACAACTCATAGTGAAAATGAATCCAGACTGCATTGAAGATATTATTGTTATGATTTCACTTTACAGACCTGGTCCTATGGATCAGATTCCAAGGTATATACGAAATAAGAATAATAAAGATGATATAATTTATACGCACGAATCGTTAAAGCCTATTTTAAAAACAACGTATGGTTGTATGATATATCAAGAACAAATTATGCAAATATTTAGAGATCTAGCTGGATACAGTCTTGGAAGGGCTGACTTGGTAAGGCGAGCAATGTCAAAAAAGAAAAAAGATGTCATGCAAAAAGAAAGAGAAATTTTTGTAAAAGGAGCATTAAATAATGGTATAGATGAAGAATCATCAAATAGAATATTTGACGAAATGGAAGAATTTGCTAAATATGCTTTTAATAAATCACATGCAACTGCGTATGCTGTTGTAGCGTATAAAACAGCATACTTAAAAAGAAATTATAAAGAAGAATTTATGTCTGCTATAATGAATAGTTTTATAGGAAATTTAAATAAAATTCCTGAGTATATTGATGAATGTAAGGAGATGAAAATTCAAATTCAAAAGCCAGATATAAATGAAAGTTTTGCAAAATTTACTGTTGTAAATGGAAGAATAAGGTTTGCACTTAGTTCTATAAAAAATACGGGTGAAAATGCAATAAATGAAATTATAAAGTCAAGAAATGAATGTGGAAAATTTTTAGGGTTTATAGATTTTTGTGAAAGAGTTGCAGGCGACATTGTAAATAAAAAGTGTATAGAAAGTTTGATAAAAGCAGGATGTTTTGATGAATGTGAAAGTGAGCTTACAAGATACGATTTACTTGACTCTTATGAAGGAATTATTGAAAATATTACTCAAACAAGAAAAAATAATTATAAAAATCAACTAAATATGTTTGATTTGGGAGGGATTGAGAGTAGTGATACAAAAATAGTAATAAATAAATCTGATAAAAAGCCAACAAAAAGAGAAATCTTAGAAATGGAAAAGGAAACATTAGGCTTGTATGTTTCTGGTCACCCACTTGATGAGTATGCAAATTATATTAAAAAAAATAGTACTGTTACTAGTATGGAATTAAATTTTGTGACTGATGAAAGTGAAAATGATGAAAAGCTTAATTATGAAGGAAAAAATATTTGCTTTTGTGGGATTATATCAAATAAGAAATTTTTAATGACAAAAAGTGGAAAACAAATGATGTTTGCAGATATTGAAGATATGTACGGAAGTGTAGAGCTTGTGTTTTTTCCAAATGTATGTGAGAGATTTTCTAATGAAGTAATAAATGATAGACTTTATAAAGTGACTGGAAAAGTTAGTTTAAAAGAAAATGAAAAAGCTAAAATATTAGTTCAAAATATTGAACCTATAAAAAAGGAACAAAAGATATATATAAGGTTACCAGAAGATAAATTTGACATGGAAGATAGAGTAATTGATTACATTAAAAATCTTGAAAGTGATATGTTTGGAAGCACTCCAGTATATATTTTTTATGCGGGAACTAATAAGGTAAAACTGTTAAATAGGAAAGTTTGGTTAAAAACAGACGAATATGTAATCGATAAACTTTGCCTGGCTTTTGGAAAAGAAAATGTTAAAGTAAAATAGCAAATTAAAAAAAGAAGCTTTTGATGTATCATCTTAAGCTTCTTTTTATACATATAATCTATACATTAAATCTAAATAAAATCACATCTCCATCTTGCACAACATATTCTTTTCCTTCAAGTCTTACTAATCCCTTCTCTTTAGCTGCTGCTGTTGAACCGTAGGTAATTAAATCATTATATGAAATTACTTCAGCTTTTATAAATCCGCGTTCAAAGTCACTATGTATTTTTCCAGCTGCTTGGGGAGCTTTTGTACCTTCCTTTATAGTCCAAGCTCTTACTTCTTGCTTTCCAGCAGTTAAAAATGATATAAGACCTAGTAGCGAGTAACTAGCTTTTATAAGCTTATCAAGCCCAGATTCAGATATGCCATAATCACTCATTAACATCATTTTATCTTCATCATTTAATTCACTTAAATCTTCTTCAAGTTTTGCACAAAGAGTAACAACTTTTGCGTTTTCTAATTTAGCATATTCTTTTACTTTATTAACAAGTTCATCGCTTTCCATGTTAGAAATTTGAGATTCTGATACATTAGCAACGTATATTATAGGCTTTATTGTTAAAAGATAAGTATCTTTTAGTAGCTCTTTTTCATCTTCTTCAAATTCAAAAGTTCTAACAGGTTTAGAAGCCTCTAAGTGAGCTAATATTTTATTTAAAAGTTCAAGTGTGGACTTTGCAGTTTTATCACCTGATTTTGCAATTTTCTCATATCTTGCAATTGATTTTGTTACTGTTTCGATATCAGCAAGTATAAGTTCTAAAGATATAGTTTCAATATCATCTATTGGATCAATTTTACCAGATACATGTACTATATTTTCATCATTAAAGCATCTTACAACATGTGCTATTGCGTCAGTTTCTCTAATATGTGATAGAAATTTATTTCCAAGACCTTCACCTTTAGAAGCACCCTTTACTAATCCAGCAATATCAACAAATTCAATAGTTGCATATGTTGATTTATCAGTTTCATATAACTTTGAAAGTTTATCTATTCTTTCATCTGGTACATTAACAATTCCAACATTTGGTTCTATAGTGCAAAATGGGTAATTAGCACTTTCAGCACCAGCCTTAGTTATTGCATTAAAAAGTGTTGATTTTCCAACGTTTGGTAAGCCAACTATTCCTATTTTCAAATTAAACATCTCCTTTAGTACAATTAATATTATACCAAACAAAAAAAATATGTCAATGCTTAATTCTTTTAAAAGTCAAGAATAAAACTAAGTTTTTGATATTTAAAAATGAGATAGTTTAATATGAATAACTATTAAAAGTATTTTTTGCAAGAAATAAAAATAACATTACCAGTGGAAATACATCTTTTATTGTAAAAATGCTGAAAAATGATATTTCATATTGGTATAAAAATCTTCTTAGTATTAAAGAAGAACTTGAGAGTTCATATAACTCATCCTCAATAGAGAAAGGGAATCTTTTATTAATGCTTAATAATTTACTCTTGGACAGAGATGGAAAAGTTATCATGCCAAGTAATATAGCCGTTTATCCAAATGTCGTTTTATATCAGGTAGCTTACTACTTAGGAAAAGTACTTATCATTCTCATAGGTTTGTACATTTTTAGGCGTATTTTTAAAGTGCGGATATGATAAACTTTTCATTGTTTAATAGTAAAAAGGATTATTAAGTAAAAAAAGTTGACATAATACTGATATTGTGGTATAATATAATTGTAGTAAAAATATTTTATTGTAAGATAATTAAGCTTACAGGAGGAGGATTATATGATTAAATTATTTCACAAGAAGTTTGAGAGTGAACATGTAGCTAGAATTGAATCAGATGAACATGTTCAGAAAGTAGATATTAATGAAGTTGTTAAAAAATTCAGAGACTCTGATATTAAATGTATTGGAGATGTGAATATTTTAAAGACTTTGGAGGATGTTATAAAACAAAAATCAATGTTTCCTGAGGTTTTTAGCTCTATGCAGAGCGTGACATCATATACGGGTATAGGAGACAGCGATAGTAGTGTAATTCAGCTTGAGAAGAGATTTTACCTCAATGTAAACAAAATTGAAAATCTCTCTAATTATTTCTATAAATTATGCGGTTCTGGAAATGAGGAATTGCAAAAGAATCTGGAGAAGGCCGCCAAGAATATGGAAAAGTTAGTATCATCAAATTGGCGAATTTTGAATCTTTTTTTTGAATTAGGAATAGATGGAAATGATTTAGGTCATAATTGGGGTAAGCTTCGTGAAGCCTTCACTGAAAAGGCTAATGAAATCTTAAAAAATTAGTAAAATTCATTAATAAAAAAATCGTCACCATTATTATGGTGATGATTTTTTGTAGGTGCCTCAAAATAATTCTTGAAAAATTGAAATTATTAAATAAAAAAAATATGTATATTACGTAAACTTGACTTGCAAGTAATATACTGATATAACGATGTACAGTTTTTAAATTATTTTTTAGTGGAGTTTACTAAAAGGATTATGATAGGAAGTTTAATATGATAAAAACATAGTTTTAGCAGGTATAAAACTTAAAGTTTATATTAATCTAGGAGAAAAACAAAAAATGAAGTCAAAAGAAATATATAATTCCGAAAATCTGAAACTTTATTTGCGGTTAATTAAAAGATGTTACAAAAAATATGAAGACTATAATATTGTGGATGCTAATATAAAAACAAGTATTTTTAAAACTATGGGACAAGTAACGTTATTATGTTACCACATGGAATTTTTAAGCGATGTTATTTCAAATTCGTATGAAAAAATATGGATATACAATGAATATGGTACAAAATTAATTAATCTTAAGAACGTCTTCTATAAGAATGTTGGAAAAGTTGCGGGTTTGTCTAATATTTTATATATTTTGTATGATTTTATGAATGAAGAAAGTTTGCAAAAAAAATTTGAAGAGGAAGCTAAAAATCTTGATGAATTAGTAAAAGTAAATGATCAGGTTGCAGATGATTTTGCAAATTTATTTAAGGCTGTTGTAAATTCATAGTCTACAAGTCTAATGTGTGTATTATAGATAAATAAAAAATCATCATCACTATTTTGGTGGTGATTTTTTTTACCTATTTATGAAAATTCCTTATAGTTTCAATATTAAAATAAAGAATGTTTTACATAAACTTGACATGTTGACATTATGTTGATATAATATGGCTGAGTTTTTTATTATGACACTAGTGGTAATTTGCTAGTATGACTATTAAAAGGAGGTTTAATATGGGATAGACATAATTTTTATTTTAGAACAATATTAACGGAGGAAGAGAGGATGAGAAAATGTATTAAAAAATTAAAAAAGATATTTTTTTTAAATTTACCCGTGATTGCTTTTAATATTGTAATTTTTTCAAAGGGTTTTTTAGGATTTAGTATTACAAGTGGAAGCATATTTACACGGGCGCTTGCTATTACTGCTTTATTAGCTAGTCTTTTCTTGGTTATTTATGGTAACTATATAATTATATTTAAGAAGAGTAGCTCTAATGATGAAGTAGAAGTAGTAGAAACATCTGAATATTTAAAAAAGATCGAGAGATGCTATACAAAGTGCTTAAAAATAAAATCTAGAAGTGGTGAAAGCATTAAATTAAAGTTTAAGGAAGCTATTGATCAAGAAAGTTTGTTTAAGAAACGTGTAGCTTCTTTAGATGACATATTTAATGAAACATTTTCTCCGCTTGCACGATCTGAGTATAGTATGATAGTTGTAAAATTTGAAGATGCTTTCTATAAAAACATAAGAAAGATTGCTAGTTTATCAGATTTTTTCTATGATTTAAATAGCTTTGAAAATTATGAAAGCTTAGAGAAAAATTTTGATGAATGTGTAGAAAAGTTAGAAACTTTAGTTTCTATAAATTCTCAGATTTTAGATGCAATTTCAGATTTGTATATAAATATAAATGATGTGGATGCTGAGGATGCAGAAAAAATAAAATATCTTTCTAAAAAAGCAATGGAGCTTCTTGATGTTCTAAAAAGTTAATATAAGAGAAAGGAAAAATAAAAAATATGGCAAAAAAAATAGTAGCTTTTATTGTAGGGGTTTTCTTAGTTTTTGGAGCAATTTATGCAGGTCTTATGGTTACTGCCAACTTTGGAAAGACAAAAAAAGAAGTAACCGTAGAGGATATGAATAATCGGCTTGAGAAAATGTATAATAATGTTAATCCAAAAACTTCTCAAGCAGTTGCCTCAAGTGTTGATTTAGCAAAAGAGGAGGAAATTGATGAACTTCCAGATATAGGTAAGTATCCACTTACAGTGGAAAATACTACAGATACTTATATTGAAATTTTTTCTTCACCAGAAAAGGCTGGAACTGGTTTGGATGGATGGTTAAATGTAATAGCTAAGGAATTTAATGATGCCAAGAAAGAAATTGATGGAAAACAGGTTTCTGTAGCTATAAGGTCACTTCCGTCTGGACTTGCTTGTGATTATATTATCTCTGGTAAGTATTTACCTGATGCGTATACCCCATCTAGTAAACTTTGGGGTGATATTTTAACTGGAAATAATATAAATGTTTCAGTAGTAGCTAATAGACTAGTTGGAAATGTAGCTGGTGTGGTTGTTTCAAATGAAAAATATGATGAACTTTTAGAAAAATATGGTTCAATAAATATGAAATCGATCACTGAAGCTGCAGAAAATGGTGATATCATCATGGGATATACTGATCCATTTACAAGCACGACAGGTCTTAATTGGTTGCTTGCTACACTTGCTACTTATGATTATAAAGATCCACTAAGTAGTAAAGCAATTGAAGGATTTAATAAATTTCAGACCAATATTCCTTTTGTTGCAAGTACTACTTTGCAGATGAGAGATGCAGCAAACTCTGGAGAGCTTAGCGCCTTTATTCTTGAAAGACAGCTTTACAGTAATTCTACAGACTTAAGAAATGATTATAAGTTTATACCTTTTGGTGTAAGACACGATAATCCACTGTATGCGATTGGGAAAGTTGATGGAATAAAGAAAAAGATACTTGAAGAATTTGTTAATTTTACAAAAACTCAGTCATCTCAGGAGATTGCTACAAATTATGGCTTTAATGAAGAGGAGGATTATGTTTGTGAGCTCCCAGAATTTGCTAGTGATACTGTTATAAAAGCTCAGAAGGTTTACAAGAAAAATAAAGGTGCTGGAAGAGCAAATGTAGCGGTATTTATTAGTGATGTTTCTGGTAGTATGCTTGGAGATCCTTTAAACAATTTGAAAAAGTCACTTATTAATTCCATAAAGTATATTGATTCGGATAACTATATTGGGCTAGTTTCATATAGTAATGACGTAACAATTAATCTACCTATTGGAAAATTTGACTTAAAGCAAAAATCGCTTTTTAAAGGAGCAGTAGAAAGCCTAGATGCAGGTGGTGCTACAGCAACTTTTGATGCAATAACTGTAGCATTAAAGATGTTACTTGATGCAAAAAAGCAGTATCCAGATACAAGACCTATGCTATTTGTATTATCTGATGGCGAACAAAATACAGGATATTCTTTAAGTGATATCTCTAAAATCTTAGAAGTATATAAAATTCCTGTGTATACCATTGGATATAACGCGGATATAAAAGCTCTTGAAAAGATATCTGCTATAAATGAAGCAGCATCAATTAATGCAGACTCTGAAGATATTGTGTATAAATTGAAGAGTCTATTCAATTTACAGATGTAATAAATAAAATAAAAGGAGAATAAAATTATGTCAAATTCACTTATTACTCAGTCAAATGTAGAAGTAGTTGAAGAGAGTGCTCGTAAGATATTTTCACTCACTAATGAGGAAAAAGAGCAGATTGACAAGGATGTGAAACTGTTAATGGAGTCAATTTTATCAGTTGATCATGGGTCCGCAAAGAGTAGAATTAGTGTTGTGGATAAGATTGATAGTATTGGAAATAATGTTGTAAAACAGTCGACAGTTAGCTGTCAGCTTCCAAATGTACAGATTAAGGATTTATCCAAGTCAAAGGACAAAGATGAGTCCACACTCAATTCGCAAGAAAAGGTTTTAAATGGAATTGAAGACCTAAATGAAGAGATGAAAAAATTGGATCCGTCTCGGGTTAATTTTAGCGATAGAGGATTTTTCGGTAGAACCGCTAGTTCTATTAGAAAGTACTTTGCTAAATATGAAAAAGCTGATGCTGTTATAAAAAACATATTATCAGTGTTGGAAAGTAGCAAGGGGCAACTTGAATCTGATAACAAAGTTTTGGAAATGAAGCAGGTAGAAATAAGAAATTTAACACGAGAACTTTCAAAACTAGTGGAGTATACAGATTATCTGCAGGCTGCGCTAACAGAAAAGATTGAAGAAGCAAAAAACGACATGGTTGATGAAGAAACAATTTCTTTCTTAGAATCACAAGTCTTATTTGCTGTGTTGCAGAAAAATCAGGATTTACGTTCACAGCTTACTGTAAATCAGCAGGGCTATATAGCAATTGAGATTATAAAAAGAAACAATCTTGAGTTAGTAAGAAACGTAAGAAGAGCAACAACAACTACTATCTCGGCGCTTTCTACTGCTGTAATGGTATCGTCAGCACTTTATAACCAGAATATTGTATTAAAACAGATTAATGCAGTAAATGTGACAACTGATAATATGATAAAAAATACATCAGAGTTGTTAAAAACTCAGGGTGTAGCTATACAAAAATTGTCAGTAGCAGGAACAGGTCCATCAGTGGAAACATTAAAAGAAGCCTTTAGAAATACTTTTGAGGCAATGGATCAGATTGAACAGATCAGAAGATCTGCTATTCCACTCATGAAAGAGAGGGTAAAAGCTCTTGATGAGGTTGCTCGCACTGGTGAAAATTATATAAGAAAGTACGAAACTATGAATAAAAGTTAAAAATTAAGTGAGTTATAAATCCTATCTACTAAGTAGTAATTTTGCTTAGTAGATAGGATTTTTTTGATGAAAAATTAGGAATAATTAATGGTTATTTATGTTTTGTAACAAATACGTTAAAGATTCATAAAATACAGTGTGATGTATATGGAAATAAATAGTATGTTATTAGATATAAATGAAATGACAAGAAGTGGAGAAAAGTTAAAATGTGTAAAGCGAATAATTATACATGAAAATTTAAATCAGCACTTTTTGGCAGTAGAGGAACGTAATTATATAAACAAATTAAAAAATCAAGATGAACTTTATTATTCAGTACATTTTATTGTAGATAATAGTGGTTGCGTAAGGTGTGTTAATGAAGATGAGGTTTCATATAGTACGAATAATTTAGATTATGACTCTTCAAGTATATCTGTTTCTTATTCATATGATGAAAAAAATGGAAAACCTTCAAAAGAAACATTTAAAAACTTAAAGAAATTAATATTATATTTAATGTTAAAATACGATATTTCAAAAGAAAATGTACTATTCCATTTTAATGTGACAAATACAACGTGTCCAAGATTTTTTTTTGATAATAGAGTGATTTTAAATGAAATTTTTACATAGAATGTAGAAAAATAACGCTTAAATGTAAAATTACATACAAGCGTTATTTATATATTTTTTTTATTACTTCATATTATAAAATATCATTTAAATGAGTTATATTACCAGCGCCAATTGTAAGGATAATATCATCTTCTTGCATATTTTCATGAATGTATTTTGCAATTTCTTCAAATGTAGGAAGGTACAGGGCATTTACTTTATTTTTATTTATAAGTTCTACAACATCTTTTGATGAAATACTTCCATCATCTATCTCTCTTGCTGCGTATATATCAGATAGTATAACAATATCTGCATCTTGAAAGCTTGTTGCAAAATCATTTAACAATTCCTTTGTTCTAGTATATGTATGTGGCTGAAATACAGCTATTATTCTATTATGCTCTTTTTGCTTTGCTGCTGCAAGTGTTGCTTTTATTTCAGTTGGATGGTGTGCATAATCATCATAAACTAAGATGTTTTTTCCAAGATTTTTCTTAAATTCAAATCTTCTTTTTGCACCACAAAATTCATTTAAACTTTTTTCCATACTCTCAAAGCTAATACCATGTGCAAGAGAAGTAGTAATAGCAGCAATTGCATCATATACATTATGAATTCCTGGCACAGTTAAATAGAACTTATATGATGAATCATTATATACTAAGTCAAAAGAATAGAATCCTTTTACGTTACATGAGACATTTTTAGCATAAACATTAGCAGTCGAATCACTAAGTGAAAATGTATAGATTTTAATATTTTTTCTGCCTAGTTCATCTTTAATCTTGGCAAGCACATCCATACAATTCATATCATCTTTGTTTATCACTAAAATTCCATTTTCTTGAGTCATAAGTATAAATTTTTTAAAAGATTCCTTTATTTCTTCAATTCCTGAAAAATAGTCCAAATGATCTTCATCTATATTTAGCACAGTAGCAGTATGATGTGGAAAATTTAAAAAGCTATCTACATATTCACAAGATTCTAGTATGAAATACTCAGATTCACCAATTCTATAGTTTATATCATTTAATTTTTGATATTTAGATCCAACTTGAACATTAGGATCAAGTCCTGCATCTATGAAGATAGAAGCAATCATTGATGTAGTGGTAGTTTTTCCATGAGTACCACATATACAAATTGGAGTGTCATAGCATTGTAAAAGCAGTCCTAAAAATTTTGCCCTTTCATACGTTGGGATTCCTAAAGATTTTGCTCTTACAAATTCTGGATCATGTTGCTTTATTGCTGATGAATAAACAACTACATCAGCGTCTTTTACAAGTTCAGCGTTAGAACCTATGTATACAGGAATTCCATTTTCTTCTAAAACATTTATCATGTCACCTTCTGATTTATCTGAACCTGTTATTATATAGCCATATTTTTTTAGAACTAATGCAATTGCACTCATACTTATTCCACCAATTCCAATCATATGTATTTTTTTTATATTCTTTAGACTATTAAAAGTCCTTTCCATAAAACTCACTTCCTTCAATCGTTTTTATTATACAAAAAAATGTTAAAATAGTCAAATAAAACAAATAAAAATGTCTAATTGTGTCTAAGAATATCTTATTTATTGAACTTCAAAATAAAATGAGATATAATTGTCGCAAATGGAGGGATTGGTATGATAATTGATAAGATAATAATTGCTTTTTTGTCATTTATTTTGATTATAGCATTAATGATAAGATATATAAAAAGGTATGCACCAGAAAATATGGTAATTATACCATTAGCGACATTTTTTCTTACACTATATATATCTTTTACTTTTTATGATATTAATATACCAATTTATATGCAAGCAATTGTAAATTTTTTTACAGTAGTTTTACCTGCTATTGCTGTATATTTACAATATAATAATATTATATTATCTAGGAAAATATTATATTTTAGGATGAAATTATTTTATAAGGCTGAAAATTATAAAAAAACGATAGAATATATTGAAAAAATAGTATTGCTTGAAGGAAGAAGATCTAAAACTATGTACATACTTGGCAAGTGTTATAAGGCAATAGGAGATTTTATAAATGCTAGAGATTCATTTGCTCTTGCTATAGAGCTAGATGAAAAAGATTATGTTTCATATTACGAACTTGGATTAATACTTGATGAAACAAATAAAAAAGAAAAAGCTTTAGAAATGTACAAAGAATCTGTAAGAATAAAAAGAGATTATTATGAAGCAAATGAAGCAATAGGTATAAACTTAACTAGTCAGGGAAAATTTGAAGATGCTATTGTATTTTATAAAGGAATGCTAAAAAATTTTCCTAATTCGTATGAAGTATATTATAATATTGCAATGCTTGAAAGTGAGATTGGAAGATATGATGATGCAATTTTAGACTTTGAAATGGCTGGAAAAATTAAACCAGATTTATATATGGCAAATTATAATTTAGGAAAATTGTATTTTTCAAAATGTGAGTTTGAAAAAGCAATAGAGGCATACACTAAGATATTGATGTCTACTACATATGGAAAAAAAGGATATTATCAAATTGCTATTTGCTACGCTAGAATTGAAGAGTACGCCAAAGCTATAACATTTCTTGAATATGCGATGGAACTTGATATAAAATATGTGATAAAAGCAGATAGGGAATATGCTTTCAATCCAATTAGAAATTTAATAGAAGATTACAAAAGAGCTAAGGAAAAAGAGAGAATAGAAAAAATACAAAGGCGAAATTTTATGAATCAAAAAATAAAAATGTTTACAAAAAAGGACAGTAATGTTATTGACTTTAAAGAAAGAATCTTAGAAAAGAAGTCTAAAAATTGCATAGAAGTAGAAAAAGTAAAGGACAATAATATAAGTCAAAATACAAATAATGATGATTTAAGTAATAGTATTAGAAATCATGCTTAATAGTTTTAAAATGTTGATGAGTTAGTATTTAATATAAAAATGGCATAAGAAGTTTTATATTTTTTAATAAATTTCTTTTGCTGTTTTTTTATAACTTAAATTTAGTAAATTAATTTTTTTATTTTACTTGTAAATATAAAAAAACTATGGTATAATCTTTCTTGTATTGATAGTTGCCG
>OJNH01000288.1_pt1 | contig 45800 bp, 40 predicted proteins | sample 1597361 | NCBI WGS metagenome assembly OJNH01 (sample SAMEA2452136, study PRJEB22498) | human gut metagenome | biome: human feces; feature: human gut; material: feces | place: Australia | collected 2012
AAAATTGTGCATTTTTATATTACATTTTTTGTACATTCTTATAATATCATTAACAAATGGTAGAAGTTTATGCAAAAAGTTCAACAAATAGTTGCTTTTGGCTATTTATTCATCAACCAAAGGCTCCAAGGACAATGATTGAAAAATAACTATAAAAAAGTAAAACATAAAGAATAATGCAAGAGAGTGCTTAGAGGTTTTCCTCTTAAGCACTCTTTGTGGGGTGTGCAAAGAATGTGCAACAACTTGTGGTTGAAAGTTACATATAGTGTCTTAGAGTAGAAAACTATTAGATTAGCAAATGAAAATGGTTTTTTATACTAGATTATTAGTTAGCTTGGAATAAACTTATAAATTGAAATGCTCATTGATAAATGGCACGCTGTGGTAGTGTGAGAGTGGATGAAAATTTTAATATAAATTAAAATTTCTTACGCTACTTGATTGAAATAAAAATATTCTTACTTTAAATGTGATTAGCGTTAATTTAATTATATTATATTATATTATTAATTATTTTATAAAAAGATAATGCTGATTATACTCAACATTATCTTTCAATTATTATATTTTGAATGAATTGATGTTCATCTTCGTTTACGTATGCAAATATTTGTGAGTTTGGATTTTTCTTTATTAATTTTTTTACTTCCCATAACCCTATACCAGATTTTACTTCTTTTGTAGAATAACCTTTCTTGTATATATCATTAATATTAATTGTTATATTTGCATCATAAGTATTTATAACCTTAATTATATCTGCATTCTTTCTGTTATCAAATTTTATTTCAAGTCTAATATATTGTTTCGTAGCTTTTTTAGTTGCTTCTATTGCATTATCTAAAAGTATACCTAATATTCTTGAAAGTTCAGGCATTGGAAAAGGAATAGTAGCTATATCTGAAGTTACGTCAAAATCAAAAGTTATATCAGCTTCTGTTGCTAAAAAGAATTTTGATCCAACAATTCCATAAATAGCTGGTTCATTAAATAGTTTAGGATCTATTACAGATAAATTATTTACTACGTTACATTCTTTTAAGACTGAATTTATATGTTCCTGTAATTTATCGTATTGCTTAGTAGAAACGTAACCATTTAATGCTTGCATAATATTATTATAATCATGCTTTAGAGTTCTTACACCGTCTACCATGCCAATTAACGTTTTATTATGAAGTTCACTAGTAAATAGATCTGATTGTGTTTTTTCATTTTCAATAGTCTTTTTTAAATATGAAAATAGAAAAATACATACAATTGCAAATTGCACAGCATTAATTAGAAAAAGTATAGGTGGATATTTGTAATCACCTAATAGCAATAAAATTAATGTTGGAAGAAAGTAAAGCATTATAGTAATTGCAAATGTAAAAACCTGTTTAAAATTCATTCTTTCTAAAAACTCACCATTAATTTTCTTTTTATTAATTATTAAATTTATTAAAGTTGAAATTAACATTACAAGTATGCACTGTATAGTAAGCAGGTAAAGAACTGTATATGATGATGTTAAAGTCCCTAGTGGTTTCTTCCATATAATTAAACCTGTAAATGCAGTAATTAATTCAGCAACAGTAACTTGAGAAAAAGTTATTATAGTTATTAAAGCAGACTTTTTCCAATTTGTTTTTTGAATCAGTATACCGATAAAAAATACAAACAATAGTGCAAAAATCATGTTTGCAATCTTAATTTTACTTTGTAAGAAAGCTGTTATCAACGAAGAAATAGTTAGTAACATAAAATTAAATAACACTTCCTTTTTGGACATTTTTTTCTTTAGAATTAATTCAGTAGAAGAAATTAATGCATAACTATACATCGTGGTTTGAATCAAAACTCTTATAATAAAAATTAATATCTTTTCCATAATTTGCTCTCCTTTGTCAAAAAAATGTGTAATTATAACTTAAAATATGAATTAATAGGACACTTGCTACCATTTTCAAAGTAAATATATTGTTCTTTTTTATCAATAGCAGCAATTCTTTTTGTATTAGATATATATGATCTGTGACATTTTATAAAGTATGGTGGCAACCTATCAAGTAGAGCATTTAAGTTTATTGTTGTTGAATAGGTGGCAAATCCAGTTACCACATTACACTTGTTGCCATCTTTTTCAATATATAAAATATCTTCAATTCTAACTGTTATCCATTTATTTAAAGTTAAAAACTTTGACTTATTAATAATATATTCTTGTTTAAATCTGCTTACAAGTTGTTCTAATATAGTTTTGTTTATTGGTTTGACTATATAATCGAAAACTTTTACACAAAATGAAACATGCATGTATCTTTGATGACCAGAGAGAAATACTAAAGAAAATTCTCTATTAACGAGTCTTAATTCATATGCAAAATCAATTCCATTTTTTCCTTTACCTTTAAAATCTATGTCTAAAAATAATATATCGATATCGCCATTTTTTACTGACTCAAATACTTTTTCTTGGTCATCTGTAATTAGAGTTATTTCAGCATTAAAATTTTGATTAATTATTTCTGACTCTAGTTGTTTAGCAACTAGTTTGATATTTTCTAGATCATCATCGCACATGCCAATTTTTACAATATATTTTTCAATTATTTCCATATTTTCACACATAAAATTAATATACTACAAAATAGCATAAAAGTCAATCTTTTTTGACCATTTTAGTTAACAACTCATCAACAAAATTCGACATTTTTTGTACTTTTATGTGTCATAAAAAAACAATAAATGAATAAAATTTATGGGGAGTGATTTCCTATGAGTATTAAGAAAAAAGAAAAGAAAAAATGGTATAAAAATATAAAAAATGAAATGAAAATAAAAAATAAAGTAGTTTCAATGAAAGAGAAGGTATCTACATTTTTAGAATTACCAAAAGAAGTAATACAAAATTCGACAAAAATTACTATTATAGAAGATGAAAATATTTTAATTGAAGGATATAAGAAAATTGTTGACTATTATGATAATTACATCAAAATTAAAGCAAATAATATGTACGTTGTAATTGATGGAGTAAATTTAGATATTGAAGAAATAACAGATTTTGAACTTGTTATATCAGGAAAAATATATAGTATAAATTATAAAAAGTAGAATATTATAGAATAAGAAACATTATTTTAGGAGTAGTTTTATGGGACTTTCAAGTGAACTAAAAAATATGGTTGGCGTTGCAACAGTTCAAATAGAAGGATTTTTTACTGAACGTTTTATAAATCTTTGTAGAATCAATAATATAAAAATATGGAACATAAAAAATATAGTAAAAGGTGTAGTTAGGTTTAATATAAATATATATGACTTTAAAAAGATAAGAAAAATTGCAAAAAAAACTAAATGTAAAGTGTGTGTCAAAAACAAAAAGGGGTTATATTTTAAATTCTTTAAATATAGAAAAAGGAAAATTGTACTTTTGCTAGTTGCTTTAGCAATATTTGTTAGCATAGCTTCTTCAACTTTTATATGGAACATTGATATAGATGGTAACAGCTATATCTCAACAGATGAGTTAAGAAAAGCTTTAAAAGAAAGTGGGATTTTTATTGGTAGTTGTAAGATAGGAATAGATAAAAAGGAAGTAGTAAATAATGTTAGAGTAAATGTACCAGATATATCATGGGCAGGTTTTGAATTTGATGGAACTAAGGCAGTACTGAAAGTAGTTGAAAAAACAAAGCTAAATGAAAAAGATAAGCAAAATACAAATATTGGTAATATAATAGTAGAAAAATCTGGTATTATAACTAAGATTGTACCTGAAAATGGAACTGCTGTATTTAAACCGGGAAGTTTCGTTGAAGCTGGAACTGTAGTAATTGAGGGGGTGATTTATAGTAAATATATAGATCCAATAAAAGTTCCTGCTAAAGGGATAGTAAAAATAAATTCAGAATATACTTTTAAAAAGGAGTATAACTATGACGAAATAATAAAATCCAAAAATGGAGTAGTAAAGTATACAATAGGTGTATCAATTAATTCTAAGGAAAATATGCTAAATTATTTGAATAAAGGGAAAAAATATGATATAACTAAAAGTAGTAAAGCCATTAATTTATTTGGTGTTTCTATTTCATTTGACGTATATAGATGTGATGAATATACTGAGGTTTGCACTAAAAGGAGTATAGAAGAGTTAATTGATATTGCAAATAATGATGGCACTAGATATTTAAATGACGTTATTTTAAAAAGCGCAAAAGATGCTAGTGTAGTTGATAGAAGTTATGAGGTAAATGAAAAAGAATCTGGGATAGAAGTTATAACTAAGTATGTGATAAATGAGGAAGTGTCTGAATTTGTTGAGGGCGACGTACAAGTAAGAAAAAAATAGAAGGTGAAAACATGAAAAAAGAAAATATTATTATTGACATTGATGATGAAATAGCAAAAAAAGTTAGCGATGTAACCAAAGATAAAGAGCTAAATTTGGTAGAAAAAATTAATGATATATTATATTATGCGTTACTTGAGGAAGGTATAAGTGTTGATGAAGTTTTACTTACTATTTCTATAGCAAGTAAAGAGGAGATTAGAAAAATAAATAATGAATATAGAAAAGTGGATAGAGCAACAGATGTACTTTCTTTTCCTATATTTGATAAATTAGAACTTGAAAATATAGCAAAACAAAAAGATGAAAATAAGAAAGTAAAGGAACTTCAACTGGGGGACATTATACTATGTCTGGATGTTATTGAGGAACAATCAGTTGAGTATCAAACTGGAATGTTAAGAGAAACACTTTATATGATAACTCACGGTATATGTCATTTACTAGGTTATGATCATATTGAAGAAAATGATAAAATTAAAATGAGAGCTTTAGAAGAAAAAATTCTTGAAAAAGTAGGCGTTCCTAGGAGGGAAGAGTAAATGACAAAAGAAGATTTAATAAATATAGCTAAAAATGCTAAAAAAAATGCTTTGGCAACTACTACTGGGTATAAGGTTGGGGCAGCACTTCTTACGAAATCTGGTAATGTATATATTGGATGTAATGTAGAGGAATATTCCATACTTGCTCTTTCTAATTGTGCTGAAAGAGTAGCAATCCAAAATGCAATTTCTTGTGGCGAAAGAGAATTTGAAGCAATTGCAGTTGTTGGTGGGATGGAAGATAGTATAGATGATACATTAACTCCATGTGCAGTATGCTTGCAATATATGCTTGATATGTGTAGTAATATAGAAGTTATATCATATATAAATGGTAAACTAACTTCTCATGATTTGAACTACTTCTTGAATGTTCCATTTGAGTTAAAAAATAAAAGATAATCTTAAAAATAGTATAGTAAATAGATAATAATTTGAAATGCAACAATATTTCATAGTTAGATATAATTAAATTTTAAATAGCGCATAGAATATATTAGGTGATAATGCATGTTGAAAAAATATATTTTGGCGTTATTTTTATTTTTTGTAGTAGTTATTGGAAGTCAATATGTAAATTTTAATACTAGTTATAATGTAGGTAGTGTTAGACAAGTATATAATTCTAACCTTGAAAAAAGTAAATTTGCTGTAAAAGAAATAATGGAAGAAAATGAAAAAATTAGTATAAGAGCGTATTTTCCTGAAACTAAATATCCAAAATGCAATGAAATTATACAAAACTATATAAACTCTGAAATTAAACTTTTTAAAAATGAATCAGAGCATTTTGATGGTGAAAATGAAAAATGTACATTTGATGTTACATTTGATAGTTACGAATATGATAAATATATTTCAATAGTTTTAAATATTACGTATTTTACTGGTGGTGCTCATCCAAATGAGATTATAAAATCAGTTTGTTTTGATACAAAAAGTAATTTAGAAGTTACAATTGATGATTTGGTAAGAAATAACAATCACATACTTGGTAAACTTTCAAGCATAACATATGATCTACTAAAAAACGAGGAAAGAATAAAAGAATATGGAAATGATGAAATGCTTAAAGATGGAACAAAACCGTTGAATGCTAGTTTTGGTAATTTTGCATTTTCTAAAAATGGAATGATTATATTTTTTAATAGGTATCAGGTTGCACCATATGTTGCTGGAACTTTTAAGGTAAATATCAGTTATGAACAATTAGAACTTAATATTTAAATTAACTAAAGCTATTATATTGTAAAATTAATTTCAATATAATAGCTTTAATAAGGCTAATTTAGGTTGATAAAATTATCGATTTGTTCTATTACATGATCTGCCATATTATCATCTTTTTTTTGCTGGCAATTTTTAAATGTAAAGAGTATTAGTGCTATAAAGATAATAGCAAATGCAAAAATAATTATTTTTTTCCGGTGATTAAGTATGAAATTTTTCATTTCTTCCTCCTTATATATAAAAAATATGAAATACATAATAATTATATCACTACTTTACATAATATTCAAGAGCGTACTATTAATGTTATAATGCATAAATGAATTTTATATATTTTATAAAAAAGATTTAAATGCTTAAAAGCATATATGACTAGTATTGTGTTTACATAATATTGACAAATTGACATAAAAGTGATAAAATTATAGTGTAGTTTATATTATATAAAAAATAATTTTTTGAGGAGGTCGCTATGGGAAAGCGAATGAAGAATGTGACAAATAAAAAATTAAAGGAGGAACATCCGATTCTATCCTCTAGAAGTGTATTCTCAACCATGAAAATTACTGGTGGAGGCGCTCATAAGAGTGCAAAAGATTATGACAGAAAAAATGGTAAAAAAGAGGTAAGGAGGTATTTGGAAGGAAAGTATTAATGTATATTGTGTAATATATAATAAAATATGGGCTATAAAAAAGTCTAAAAGAAAAATGAGTGAAAAAATTCGCTCATTTTTTGTACAAAAAAGAGCTGAAAAACGTGAATAATTCAACTCTTTATGATATAATGTAAAAATTAGGCAAAATATATAAATTCACCTAATCTTTCATTTTAAAATCTGAAATAGAATAGCCTAATTCATTTAATTTAGAATATAATTTGCTTATGGGCATACCTAAAATATTATAATAATCACCTACAATTTTATCGATAAATATAGATGTTTTACCAGCGATTGAATATCCGGCGCTATTTAACAGATATTTTTCATTTTCCACATACCACAAAATATCTTCGTCAGTAACTTTTTTAAAATAAACTTCTGTAGTATCAGTAAAAGATATTTCTTTATTAGAATATAAATCTTTAATTGTTACACCAGTAATAGCATAGTTTATTTTTCCACTCATTTTTTTATATTTCCATATCCTTCTTTTTTATCTTTAGGTTTTTCGAATTTTTTATTATCCATATAAATTATTGAATCTGCAGCTACAATTAAAGCTTTATCATTAAGTTGTGATGCAACAGAATTGGCTTTATTTCTAGATAAATCAATAACATATTGCTTTGGCTCAATAGATAAACTATTTTCTTCAACATTGCTTGTTACCACTTCATATTCCCAGCCAATCATATCAAATATATCTTTTCTTGTTTTTGAATTAGATGTTAATATTAATCTCATATAAATTCCTCCTCTAATATCCATTTCTATCACCTGATATAAGTTTATCATATATTTACTATTTTTTGCAATATGATTAAATTCCCCTGGCTTGACACTCACATTGCTTTCTGATAAACTATGGATATATGGAAAAAACGACATTCTTTTGGCGGAAGGCATAATGGCAGAAGCTTTTTTGTGGAGTCAAATAAAAAATAAAAAAGTGACATTTGTACCTAATATTTATAATAATGAAAAGATCGTTATGAATTATTTAGAAGTAAAAGATTGGTTATTAAGAATGACAGATGAGAGTTTTAGAAACGATCTGTTTTACAATCTTTTAACGCCTTATAAAAATTTACAACATAAAACAGTCTATATAGGTGCGAGTTTTGTTAATTATAAGCATATTGATTGGGCAAGAGTTCAGGCGTACAAGGAAAAATTATGTCCCATTTCTCCACAAAACATATTAACTTACTTCTTATACCATAATTTAAAAGATAGACTTACTTTATTATCTAAATCAGATTTATATTGGTTATGTATAGATACAACTAATTTGGAGGAAGAATTAAATAGGCTTGATCAAAATACATTAGCAGAACTATATATGTTAAATACAGTTTATATAAATACTACAGTAAAAATTATGGATTGGGGTGAGATTAAAGTGCCTAAATATGATAAAATTACTATGTGGGCTTTAACCAAAAAAGAACAAGTAGAAATTCTTGGAAAAAGCTGGCCATTAGAATTTAGAAAGTAGGTAATATTATGGAAAATTATTATAAGCAATTGGATGATAGATGTAAAGAAGTGGCAAAAGAGGTAATAAAGACTAATAGTATTTTAAGTGATAATATGTTAAAAAAAGAAGAAAGAGAATTTTTACTTTCTGATTGGAATGCTTTTTTGATAGCTTTAATTTCTGATCAATCTGTAAAAGCAGAAATGGCATGGAGACTACCCTATTATCTTTCAAAAAGATTAGGGCACTTCGATTTTAAAAGAATTAAAAATGAAGAGAGTATAGAATCACTAGAAAGTATTATAAAGGAAAAACCCGCTTTGCATCGTTATCCTAGAAAAATGGCAGAGTATATTTTCTTCGCAATAAAAAAAGTAGTGGAAGAATATGAATCTCATGTTGAAAATATTTGGAAAAAAGATTTTAATGCAGAACATGTAATTTCGAGATTTGAAGAATTTAAAGGAATAAGTCACAAAAAAGCAGCATTAGGAAGTTTATTGTTAGTGCGTGATTTTGGAGTTAAGCTTGAAAATCTAAATTGCATTGATATTGCATATGATGTTCATGTTAGAAGAATATTTTTAAGGATGGGATTATCTGAGAAAGATAATATAAAAGATATAACTTCAAATGCTAGAAAAATTTGTAATGAATTTCCTGGTTCTTTAACCCTTCCTTTTTGGGTAGTTGGTAGAGAATATTGTCGTCCTATTGATCCAAAATGCGACAAATGCTATTTAAATAATTTTTGCATGAAAAAAGTAGAATTAGGCAAAGATTTATAAAACTTTTAACAAAAAATATAGAGGCAAAAAAATTTTCCTCTATATTTTTTGTTTAGCTACCTAAAAATTAAGAAAAATATATAAAATAATAATAAAAATTAGATGCAATGGATACATCCGATTCTGACGTTGTTTTTATAAACGTCAAATTGGTCTCCAAAAGATGGATTGCCATTTCCACACCACTTAATATAAATGTGATGTCTAGCTGCAATACCAAATACTACTTTAAATTGGTGGTCATGCTGGTTTTCCCATGACTTTTTTGAACTTTCTTCTTTTTTTGCTTCTTCTGGGTACATTAAATACCACTTTTCAAGAAGCTTTTTGTATTCACTTATAAGAGTTTCACCTTCTGGAATTGTGAAGCTCCGTACCTGCCTAAGTTTTGGCTTGTATGGTGAAATATAGCATCCATCATATTTATGTAGCCAATTTTTCATGATTTTATTGCATGAAAAATTTAACTTTTCTACCTCCTTTCCAAAAAGATTATCGAGTGTTACCGTACAGTAAGCTGTACTTTCTGGTACAAAATAAATATCACTCATAGGGAACTCCTTTCATTAATTATAAAAAAATAAAATATATTACTGTAAACTATTATACCACAAAAAACAGTATTAGTAAACTATTTTATAATAAAATAAATAAAGATGTATCAAAATTTTATTTTAAATAAAAAAATTGTAAAAAATATTTTAGTTGTAATTATATTAGTAGCTATTATTGGAATTATCCCAATTATTTTGTATAATCAAGCTTCTAATGCAACAAATGTAGTAAATAAAGTTGATGGTACAGAAATGGTAGGAATAAGTGGATATTTTAATAAAATAGCATCTGATTCTAATACAACTCAAGAAATAAAAGATAATGCTGCTAATATGGTTGATGTATCACATCAAATGTTAAAATATAAAAGTATAACATATGGCATATTAGTAATATACTTATCTGTTATAGTAGATGTATTATTACTTGTTTTTGGTACGTTCTTAAAAAAATCGGTAGCGCAATCTAAAATTGGTATGTGTATGATCTGTTCAGGTATTTTAGGGATGATATCTACAGGAATTATTTTAATATCAACAATATTGGCTAGTGTTAGCGCATAAAATTTTTGTTGTATTAAAGTACTGCTTACGGTAGCACCTTATTTAAAGGATTGACCTTTAAATAATAATTTTAATATAATAAAATTAAAGGAAGATAAATACACTTTTGCAAGAAATAACAAAGAAATTAAGAATTAATTAATTATATGGAGAGTATAAATTTCGTTGTTGAAAAATTTGAAAATCAATTTTATTCATTATTTGAGTAGAAAATTGAAAGTATAATAATGATAATAGCTATATATACACTTAAATAAAGAAACAAATACAATGAATACAGCACAAAGTAATATAAGTACAATAGCTACTAATGTTACAGCAGAATTTACTTTTGCAATTAAACTAATTATTATTTCATAAATAGAAAATAAAATAATATAATGTAGTAGTCGAATTATATTGTTTTTGGAGGGATTTTGTTGAATAAGATTAGAAAAAAAGTTATTTTTATTTTACTTTTTATGTGTGCAATGTGGATAAATAAGCAAGTATATTGTACAGGTTATTTATATACGTTAGATAATGAGTCAAAAAATACTAAAGATGATAAAAATATTACTGGATATATAGAGGACGAAAGTAGTGTATCTGTAAATTCCGAGTCATATTTAAAAATACAGCCTGCAGAATTTGATTTTAAATCCGTATCAAATATTAATTGAACCTACGACTAATACTATTTTATATGAAAATAATGCTGATGAAAAGTTATTACCAGCATCAGTTACAAAGGTTATGACACTACTTATAACAATGGAACAAATAGATAGTGGAAAATTAAAATATGATGATACGATTACTTGTAGTGCAAAGGCATCTAAAATGGGTGGATCACAGATATGGTTTAAAGAAAACGAAAAATTAAGTGTTGATGAATCTTTAAAAGCAATTTGCCTTGCATCTGCAAATGATGTTACTGTTGCAGTTGCAGAACATATAGCTGGCTCAGAAGAAAATTTTGTAAAAATGATGAATGAAAAAGCTAAGAGCATAGGGATGAATAATACTAATTTTAAAAATTGCCATGGACTTGATGAGGAAGGACACTATACTACAGCAAGAGATATATCTATAATGTCTAGAGAATTAATAACAAAACACTCAGATATTTTAAAATATACATCTATTTGGATGGATTCATTAAGAGGTGGAACTTTTGGCCTTACAAATACTAATAAATTAATACGTTTTTACGATGGAGCTACTGGTTTAAAAACAGGTTCTACTTCTAGTGCACTATTTAATTTATCAGCATGTGCTACGAGAAATGGTACTACTTTTTTATCTGTTGTAATGAGGGCACCAAGTTCTGATATTAGGCTTCAAGAAACAAAACAATTATTAGATTTTGCATTTGCAAATTATGATGTACAAACGATATTTTCTAAAGATAACATTGTTGATAAAGAAATTGTTGAAAAGTCACTTGGAGTAAATTTAGATGTTGGAATAGCTGAAGATGTAACAGTATTAAAAAATAAAGCTACAAATATAGAAATTGAAACAAATGTAATATATGATGATGGTATAATTGCTCCTATAGAAAAAGGGAAAAAAGTAGGAAAAGTGGAAATCGTGAATAAAATCACAAACGAAATAATTGAGCAAAGAGATATTATTGCTTTAAATGAAGTAAACAGAGCAAAATTTGAAGATTATATAAAAGTATTGTTTAAAAAACTTATTCTAGCATGCTAGTAAATATATATATTTAAATAGTAAAAATAAGGCCCATGACTAATATAGTCACAGGTCTTATTTTATATAGCATACATAAATTTTAAGCTTCAAGTCCTTCTGCAAAATAGTCTGACAGTTCGGATTTAAAAGCTAACGCATTAGCACGTTTTAATGCTCTAGTCTTACCCTGGATACTTTTTGCTTTTTCATGGCGACGCTTCAGATAAATCTTTTTACGACCGTTGACTGAAATAGTGTTCTTCTTTTCTGCTTTACGTCTACCAGCTTCACGGTGCGAGTTGAATCTTACCATACGGTCAGATTTTGCAGCTTTGTTAAAGCCACTTGAAAGTATTCTGTCTACGGATTCGAAATACTCATAAAAGTCGTAGTAGTCTTCTGAAATAGATGAGATGTAATTGTCAGAGAGCTCATCATCAGAAAAATCATAATTTGAACGTTCTGATATATCTTTCAGAATGTCATAAACGCTCACGTTTTTAAAACTTTCCATAAAATCTCCTTTTGAATGATTTAACAGCGGGTTACATAGATTGTAGTTCTGTCTTATAATGATAAGACGAGCATCACCTCCTAAAAATATATTTTATTGAGTAAAAATTTAAATTACGTCGTTATTCTATCATAGCATTTAATTTATGTCAATTATTTTGAAAAATATTATTACAAAGTATATTTGAAAGTTAATGTATAATATAATGAAATATGTATTAAAGATAGTAAAAACATAAATGGAATTAAAAATTTCGAAAAAAAACAAGAGTAAATACTGTTATTTTTAAATACAATATTACTCTTGTTTTTTGATAAATATGGTTTTAATTTAAACTTACTTTTTGTAAAAAAATTAAATGTCGTAAGTTTTGCCTTCTTCAATTTCTTTTAAATGAATACCAGATTGTAAACAAATAAGAGGACGGAAAGCTTTATCTGGGTTGCCATAATCATTATAATTTATATTTCCGCCACAGTATACATCTATTACATAATTAGAGGTAGTAGCAGATGGACTACTTATCCAATAAGCTGAAGCATTACTTTGGCTACTAATTCTGTATAAACCACTACCTTGAATTAAATATTTTGAACTAGAGATTGAGGTATAATTCCAACTTATACCACCGTCATCACTCATCTCATACCCGATTGAATTTTTAGCTCTTGCTTGATACATATTATTTTGATTAGTAAATTGATTATAAGAATTAAGTATTATTTCAAGTGAAGGACCACCTATAACGTAGTCTACTTCTTTTCCATTAAATTTTTCTGTCCAAATATTTTTATCTAACATATATGCCACTGCTTTCATATTTGTATTGGTACTTGTGAATCCTTTATCAAAATAATCTTTATTAAACCACTTCATGTCTTCTGTTATATCAGAACATCCAGAATAATCATTTAGTATATTATTAAATGGGGCAGATCTTGAATAAGAAGCATCTACATTCATAGGCTTATTTCCATTTGCTGTTGCAGGTAGATCATCAACATTTATATAATCTGCAGATATTAAAAATATATTATCATTTGTAGCATAAAAAATGCGCCATTTGTAATTTTCAGATAATGTATTTGTAGGAGTATAATTTACGTATGCACCGTAGTATTTTTGAGGATTATTTAATATTTTTCTAGCATTGATTGTTTTAGTTGGTACTTCATCAGCTCCATAGATTCTACTACCAGTTTGAAGTACTAGCTTACCGCTTTCATCAACATACCATTTAGTTTCACTGCCATATACAGGTAATTTATAACCAGTATAAAATGTAGTATCAGTATCTGTTCCTTCATCAAAGATAATTTCACCTGATAGGTTACCAATATCAGTACTTTCCCAAGTAATTGTGCCTTTAGTATCTTTAACATTAGAAGTAGCCTCCATAGAGATTTCACCAGTATCTAATTGTATAGTACCTTGATGTTTTAGAGATATCTTTTGAGTAGCAAGTTCTAAATAAGATTGCATAGTGTCTAAGTCTGTAGTATATCTAGCACTACTAGCATTAGTTAAGACATTATTATTATTTAAACTCATAACAACAGCTGCAGCAAGTATTATAACGACTACAATAGTAATTACGAGTGTTATTAAACTTATACCATTTTTAAGAGTTAGTTTTGTAAAAAAATTATTTTTATTATTTTTTAATTTAGTTTTCATCTATTTTCCCCATATAATAATATAATTTGTTAGAAATCTACAAATTATACCAAAACTAGTGTATAATATATAGTTAAAATTAGCAATGTAAATTTTTTACAAATTTATGGTTAGAAAAATAGTCTAAAAAATTAATAAATAACTGATATTAGCGCAATTTATATTTAAAATATCATATAAATTTTATGCTGTTATTAACATATAAATATTTAAATAAATATTTACAGTACGACTTTTCTTAATAGACTAATACGTAGAATAATTAATTGCTTTAAAATATTATGATTATATCTAAACATAAACATAAAAAGTAAATGTTACATAAATATTTCACAAAAATTACAACTTTCTAACATTTGTTTTCTAGAGGAAAAAATTAAATTTGAAATATTGAGTTTTAAGTAAAAATGAGATATACTAACCTAAGTAAATTAATGGAGGTTGAATACGTTATGATAGGTATGAGTCAAATAAAAAAGAAAACATTACAAGGTGTAGCTATTGGTTGTGCAATAGGTGTAGTAGGCATTGGACTTACTGTTTGGTGGGCTCTTAGTACTATAAAATCATATGAAAATGGAACAAACAAGAAGTATCTTGCAAAGTATACAAAAAATGTTGCCGTTTTGACTAAAGATGTAGTTCAAGGAGAAACTATTAGTGATGATATGCTAACAACTGTTACAATTCACAATAATACGGTACCATCAGGTGTACTTGACTTAGGCGATATTTCAGGAAAAGTAGCAAAATATAGTATTGCTGCTCGTGTTCCTATTACTAGTAACATGGTTACAGATGAAGTTATTTCATCTGACGTAAGAAGTCAGGAAGTAAATACTGTTTTAATGCCAAGTGATTTAAATACTGGTGATATAGTAGATGTAAGAATAATGTTTCCAAATGGTACAGATTATATTGTATTAGCACAAAAAAATGTTACAAACATTGAAGGAGAGACAATGTGGTTACAACTTGCAGAAGATGAAAGATTACTTTTAAACAGTGCAGTTGTTGATTCTTTCTTAGAGCAAGGTACAAAGTTATATGCAACTAAATATGTTGATCAAGATGCTCAAATAAAAGTATCAGATGAAGAAGCAAAAAAAGCAGAAGGCTATGTTCAAGAAAATATTAAAGATAAAATTGCTGATATAAAGGATGCTGATGAAACAGAACTTACTACTATAGTACTTGATCTTGTAAAAGAATATAAAAACTTTGCAACAACAGTAACAAGAACAAAAGAAAATTATCAACCAAATACAAAAGTAATGGATTTAATAAAATCAAACTCAAATATATTAGATCAAGCAAAAGCAAAATTAAATGCTGAAACAAGAGCAAATATGGAAAATGCTTTAAAAGAATATGAAGATAACAATGAAGAAAAATTTGGAAATGTTGTATCAGGATCTCAACAATCAATAACAACACAAAAAACTCAAAGAGATCAATTAGTATCTGGAAATGTTGAGTAAATTTTAATAAGTATTAGATATATAGAAAACTAGGAGGATAAGAAATGCAAGTTGTAGGTTTGATAGGTTATATGGATAAGTATGATTTTGCAATTAATCTTGCAAAAGCGTTATATTCTATGGGAAAGTCTGTAATAGTAGTAGATGCTACTTTGGATAGAAAGCTTAAATTTGTTGTTCCAGCACTTAGTAATGTTGGAAGATCATACATAACACAGTACAATAATATTGATTTTGCAGTTGGCTTTGACAGTATGCATGATGTTGAAAACTATATGTCAGAACAAGGAATCAACATCAGCCTATATGATTGTATGCTAATTGATATAGATAGTCCTAAGTCTTATGAGTTTTTCAGATCTAGAGGAATTGACAAAAAGTATTTCTTTATAGATACAAGTGTTTTGTCAATAGCTAAGAACAAGGACATAATAAAAGCTATAAGAGTATATAATCAATCTGAAGAAAATGTCAAATTAACGAAAGTGTTATATAAAGGTATAATGTCAAGAGCAGCTGAAGATTATTTTAAAAATGCAATTATTGATTATAGCGTTGATTGGCAAGAACCTGAGTATGAAATAATGCAAGATGATATGGACAAGGTGGTTGATATAGATTCACAATACAGTGGGATTATCGATTTGAAAAAACATACAAAGCAATACTTAGAAAATTTGGCACAAATTACTGCACAAATTATAGGTGAGCCATCATATAAAAATGTAATAAAAGAAATTAAAAGGAGGAGAGATTAATTATGCCAAGAGTTGTTTTTTGGGGACCAGATACGAGTATGACTGGAAATACACATGCAGCTGTAGCAATAAGTACTGTTATGTCTGTTGTGCATAAAGCGTCTTGCCTTTTAATGCAAGGAAATTTTGATTCAAAAAAAATTGAAACATCATATACTTTATATGATCAATTAAAGGCTAGTGGTGCACTGGATAATGCTAATCTTGGTGTTAGTGCACTTATAAGACTGGTTACTAGTAATAAGCTAACATCTGATGCAATTCAAAACTATGCAAAACCAGTTTTAAAGGGAAGACTTGATATACTTTATGGTATGACTGCAAAAGATAAAGATGGATATAATGATTTGGTAAATAATTTGCCGTACATTACAAGAAAAGCTGCAGAAATATATGATTTAGTATTTCTTGATTTACCAAAGGGAATGTCACAAAAGTTTGTAAGGGATACTTTAGCAGATGCTGAAATTGTAGTTTGTATTTGCAATCAAGATGTGATAAAGCTTGATGAGTTCTTTAACAAAGTAAGTGCTGTTGAAGAGCTAAAAGATAAACAAAAGATTTACGTTATAGCAGATTATGAGTCTAAATCAAGATTTAATATTCAAAATATTAAAATAAAGTATAGGATTAAAGAGCCAATATATGCGGTTCCACATAATTATCTTTTTGCTGATGCATGTAATACTGGTACTGTAATAGACTTTGTATATAAAAATATTAATGCAGATTCAAGAGACTATAATGGATATTTCTTATCTCAAACAAATGAGGTTGTTTCAAGAATTTTTGAACTTTCAAAATTAAAAGAAGAAAGTAATTAAGAGGTGATATAATGGCACTTGTATTTAACATATTGCTAATTATCTTACTTATAGTTTTTGTAGTAGGATTTGTAGTATATAAAGTAAAGAAAGTGGATACTAAAGAAGCAGCGGATAATTTGTCAAGAGAAAAAGAAAAGTATAGTATTGACAAGATGAAAGAGTTCATTAAAAAGCAATTTGATGAGATAACAAGAATGAACCTTTATGATTTAGCATTATCAGAAGAGGAATTTGAAAGAAGAAAAAATGTTAAGTATGAATTAAAAAAGGCACTTCGTGGTGCTGGTTATGCTGATAAAAGTGATAAAAAGTATGTAAAAACTTTAATGTTTGACCTACTAAGGAATAATTATAAAGTTAATTCTTTTAACATAAACAATGCAATTCCTTTTGATGATTTTGACGCTATGACTCCACAAGATAAATTTGAAATATTGATGCACATATATAAGAAAACATACAAGATGGATGCCTTAACTCAGATAATTACTAAATATAATTTGGATTTTCCAAAATATGAATTTGATCCTGAGGTTCCTTCATATGTTATAACTGCAGATGAGATATCTAATATATTTGCAAATGAAGTATCTGAAGACACGCTTACATTTGATGATAAGTTGGAAATCGTTGTTCAAAGAATATATCAAGAATATAAAGGCTACAGTGTTGTTGACGATATACGTGATATGAATATAGATGGTGTATCTGGTGGTGTATCTGGTATTCCACCATCATTCCTAGATCAATTGTCTGATATGGATGATTATATAGAGCAAATGAAGGGTAAAAGACTACCAATGTCATATGATAGTGTTTGGATATTCTATAAAGGTAAAGCTACATATTTATCATTCTTGTCATTTGGCAGTGAGGCAGAACTAAAAAGAGTTTGTCAAAACATATATAAGTATAACAATCCAGGACAACTTTCTGAATCTGTTGGTTTTAAAATCAATGAAATGAAGGATGGTTCCCGTGTTGTTGTATTACGTCCTAACTTTTCAGAATCTTGGGCATTTTTCGTAAGAAAATTTGCTCCACCAACACTTATTTCTGCTGAACAATTATTAGTACATAAAAATAAAGAAAATGTTATTGAATTACTTAAATATTTAATAAGAGGTGCAAGAGTTACAGCTATAACTGGTGAGCAGGGTTGTGGTAAAACTACACTTTTGATGGCTATAATGAAATACTTGTATCCTACAATTACAATTCGTGTACAGGAAACTGCATTCGAATTACACTTAAGAAAAATATATCCTTATCACAACATCTTATCATTAAGAGAAACTGATACAATAACTGGTCAGATGGGTCTTGATGTTCAGAAAAAAACAGATGGTGGTGTTAACATCCTAGGAGAGGTTGCAACTGATCCGGTTGCTGCTTGGATGATTCAGATGGCACAGGTTGCATCTAAATTTACACTTTTTACTCACCATGCTAAAACATTTCCAAACTTAATAACAGCACTTAGAAACTCACTTTTAAAGATTGGTATGTTTAATTCTGAAAATGTTGCTGAAGTTCAGGTTGTACAAGTTATAAACTTTGATATACACTTAAAAAGAGGTACTGATGGTACTAGATATATTGAAAGAATAACTGAATGTGTACCACTTGAGAAGAAATTTAATTATAATAATGATTATAGAAATATACGTGATATAAATGGTAAACTTGATAATTTTATGGATAATGCCGTTGAATATTTTTCACATATGACTCAAACTAGTAACTATACTTATCATAATATAGTAGAATGGGTTGATGGTGAATATGTATTTAAGCATCCAATAACTGAGGAAAATATAAAAGCAATGAGAGATAACATGTCACCAGAAGATGTTAAAGGATTTGACAACTTCCTAGATACTGCATGGAGGTGATATAATGGATACTATAACAATGATAGCTATTATACTTGCTTCCATTTCAGTAATTGGTATTGTATCATTACTTGTATATTTAAAAATATTAAGAAGCAGATATTCAAAAAATTCTGCACTTTATACAAAAGATAAATTAATTGTAAAAGAAAAAACAAATGTTAAAGATAGTTTTGATAGAATATATCAAGTAGTTTATCTTACATTTGTTAAGATGCCAATAATTAAGTACTATACAAAAAAGACTAGATTAAAACTTGAAATGACAAATGACTATACAGAGTATGAAGTAAGAAAAAGAACTGGTAAATCAATGCTTAGAGCTTTGATATTTATGTTTACAGCGCTTTTTGTATTTCTTAACTTAGTTGATGATTTATATATGTCTTTAATAGTTATTATTGGTGTACTTATAGTAACTGAAAAAGTAATTGATATGGGTATTACATCTGTATCAGAAAAAATATTAAGACAAATGCCAGAAGCATTTACTAGTATAAGACATGCGTTCCATGAACATGGAATGATTGAGGAAGCTTTCCTTACTGCAATTGATGATTTAGGCGATATAGAAATTGTACCACAACTAAGACGTATAGTCGAGGCAATGATATCAGAAAATCCAGAAATTGAACTTGAAAGGTACTATGATACAGCTCCAAATAGATTTTTAAAATTATTTGCTGGTGTTTCATATCTAACTTTGGATTTGGGTGATAGAAAAGTTGGAGGAACTTCTGTATATCTTAAAAACTTAAATAATATTCTTAGTGATATTAATCTAGAAATATTAAAAAGAGATAAAATTAATTATATGTTTAGAAGTTTAACGGCTATAGCCGTTGCACCACTTGTAGCAATAAAACCATTACAAGGATGGGCAGAATCAAGCTTTCCAGCACTTATGAACTTCTATGATAGTAGTATTGGATTTTTCATGCAATCTTTGATAATAATATCAATATTTGTATGTTATTTGATGCTTAGAATTGTTCGTGAAGATTCAGAAGAAATAAAATTTGATAGGGTTTCTAATAAAAAATGGCAGGAAAAAGTATATAGATACAGACTTGTACAAGTTGTAGTTGATGCCTTTAAACCTAGGGAGAATACAAGAAAATACAGAAAAACTGTAACGCTTATAAAAAACACGAACGCATATCTTACAGTTGAGTGGTTATATGTAAATAAACTTACATCTTGTATCGTAGCTTTTATATTAGCTCTAGCTTTACTTTTAAATATGCAACATATAGATGTTTCTGCTGCATATACAAAAATTAGTGATGAATTCTTATCATTTGGTAAATTAAGTGATGCACAAGAAAAAGCAGCACAGGCATTAAATGAAAGAGATCGCCAATATATGGATAAGTATAAGAATAAAAAGGTAACTAAGGAAGAACTAGCAGCTGATTTGACAGATCCAGTAACAGGAACTGTTGATCAAGATTCTGTTGATAGAATATACAACAAAATAGATACTGTAAAAAATTCTTATCTTAAATTCTGGCAAGTTTTAACTGCCATGATTGTGGGACTTATTGCATATTCTTTCCCAACTCTTATGTTAGTTATAAAAAATAAAATAAGAGAAATGGAAAAAGAAAACGAAATAATGCAATTCCAATCAATTATATTCATGTTGATGTACATTGATAGAATTGATGTTCAAACAATACTTGAATGGCTTGGAAGATTCTCATATGCTTTTAAAGAACCAATTGCAACTTGCTTAAATAACTATGAATCTGGTGCAGAACAAGCTCTTGAAGAGTTAAAAGAAGCTGTACCATATAAGGATTTCCAAAGAATAGTAGAACAGTTAATGTCAGCTGTTGAAAGAATTCCTGTAAAAGATGCATTTGATGAACTTGAAACAGAAAGGGATTACTTCCATGAAAAAAGAAAAGATAGCAATGAAAGGCTTATTGCTAAAAAAGTTAGAATTGGTAAAGCACTTGGATTTACACCAATGGTACTTTTAATAGGTGGGTATTTAGTTGCACCACTTATGATAGTATCAATAATGCAAATGATGAGTTACTTTAGCCAAATGACTTTCTAATTTAAGGTATAGGCACCAACAGGTGTTTTATATACAATTTATATTTTATTTTATATTCATATAATATAAGGAGGAGGTAAAAATATATGGATAACGCACAAAAGGCAATAATGATTGGTGTTGGTCTTTTTATTACCATCATCATAATAGCAGCTGTTATGTTAATAACTGGTATGGGACAAGATATGATAAATAGTTCAACTTCACAAGTATCTAATATTTCATCATCTTTACAAGCACAACTTACTTCACAATATGATGAAACTGTATTAACAGGTTCACAAGTAATCTCTGCTGTAAAGGCTAACAATACAACTGAAGGTATGGTTATTGTTGTAGATAATGGTTCTGGTACTACTACTAATTATGGAAGATCTATTGTGGATGGAAATTTTTCAAGTGCAGATGCAGGTTACAAAATAGCACCAAAGATAAAAGAAAATCCTAGTCAAACAGCAATTGGAAAGTTGACTGATGCTAATTCTTCAAGTACTTATGTTCCTTCAACAGGAAAGTTCAAGGCACATCTAATTAAAATATCTGATACAGTTGTTGGAATATATTTTGAAAAAAAGAATTAGAAGTAGTTTATTTAGTTATGTTCTAATATGTTTTAAATATATAAAAGGTATATAATTATACTTAATAGTTATATACCTTTTATATATATGTTATGTTCTTATGTGTATTTTAAAAAGTAGTTATTGTAAAAATATTTTTTAAAGTATATGTAAATTACAAATATGAGGTGGTATATATGGATGAGAGTAATGCAACACGTGCAATTATGATAGGTGCTGCAACGCTTATTGCTATTGCAACTATTTCTGCTGTTTTAACTTATTACAATACTGCAAGAGAAATGGTACAATCAATTGGATCTGGGTATGATTTTGATGCAAATTATAGTGAATATGTAAAAGATATACTTTTAAGAACAGATAAAAATTCTAAAATTACCGGTACAGATGTCATAAATATAATGAATTATTTCTATGATGATGCAACAGTTGAAGTTAATTTGAAAAATATAGTAGAAATTGGCTTTTCTTATGATAGCGAAGGTAGTGGAAACAGCATTGCCAAAAAGCAGGCATCAAAGATAAACTTAAATGAATCTGAATTTGAAAAATTTAGAAAGATAATTAATCCAAATGCACATTTTAGATTAACAAGGAAAAATCAAGATTATAAATTAATCATAGATTTAGAGCAAATTAATAGTTAGAGAGGAGTAGAGTATGGAGGATACATTACAAAGAGTATTTTCGGTTTTAGTTGCAATTGTAATATTTTTTCTATTACCACTATACATTGCTTTTGAAAAAAAAGATGACATATCATACTCACTTGCACTAAAGATAACTTCTAATTTTGTTGATAATGTAAAAAATAAGGGATATTTATCTAAGGATATGTATAATGATTTTATATCTAATCTTGCTGCTACTGGTAATGATTATGATATAAAAATGGAGCATCTTTCAAAAAAGTATTATCCTGTTATATATTCTTACGATAGTAATGAATATAAAAATATTACAGGGACTTTCGATTATAGTTTGTATAAATCTTCATATGAAGAAAATAAAGGAAAATCTATTAAAGTAAATGGTGCTGAAAAAACTAATTTAGTTTTAGCTTATAGCTTGTCTTCTGAAAGAAAGACAGAAAAGCAAATTTTAGACTATCTTGAAAAAAGAATAGAAGAGCAAAATAGTGCTTCTAGTTCAAAAATTAAAAGTGTATATGAAATCGATGGAAATAGTGCAATATATCCTATGAGTATTGGTGATGAGTTTACTGTTATAGTAAAAAATTCTAATGTTACTGTTGCTACTATGCTATTTAACACCTTAACTTTTGGTGCTAATAATTCAAATACTACTAAAATATACATAAATTATGGTGGAACTATACAAAATGAAGCGTATAATACAACTGAGTTAGAAGATTATGTTGGAAGTGAACTTTCAGAAGTAAAATATGAAAAGGGTTCTATGAATTTATGGTATGATGCCATATATAATTCTAATCAAGGACAAGATATGTATACTACAGCTTGGTCTGATCTTACTCAAAATAACAATAATGGTGTCATTTCTTCAAATGCAAAAGCAGAAGATTTTTGGAACTTAACAAATGGGTATGCAAATTTTAAATCTAATAAAAATAAGGCATCAGCAAATGATGTTGTGTCAATAAACTGTGGAAGACTTGAAGATATTTTAGGATATAATGATATAAAGTCTGAAAAATTTACTATTGAGTGTACGTATATGTCGACTTCGTCTAATTATGGTGTATTGATTGGAAACTTAAAAAATGGTGGATTTTGTATATATGCTAAAAATAATAATATTAAAATTGTTTATGTAACTGATGATGGGCAAACAGTTGAAAAGATATATTCAACTACTAGCTCGAAACTTAATACAGTATCACTGGTATATAATGCCGGAACTGTAAATGTATATATTAATAAAAATTCTCAAGGAGAACTTACTACTTCAAAATTATCTTCTCCGCAAGATAACACGGTACTTAGAATTGGTAATAGATCAGATGTTGGAGGTACAATATCTAACGAACCATTTGTTGGTGTTATTAACTCAGTAAGAATATATAGTAAAGCATTATCAAATGCACAAATTGAAAATAATTACAAAGTAGATTATAATAGATTTAAAAATAATGATAAATAGATAATAATTAAAAATAGTTTTTTATAGCATTAAATTACTACTTTTAAGTTTGGAGGTGTTATTTTGGATAATTCAGCAAATAAAGCGCTCACAATTGGTGTTGCAGTATTTATAACAATTATGATAACTTCTGCTATACTTTTTATACTTGGCAGAATGCAAGAAGTATATTCGAGGGTTTATGAAACTGATATATCTATCCAAAATCAGTTTGATGAATATGATGCTTTTGATTCGACTACAAAAACTGGTATTGAAGTGTATAATGCTGTAAAAAAGTATGTTGGAAATCAATTTGTAACGATTACATTTAAAGGCAATTTGATTCTAGAAAAGGGAGAATTTAATTCAAGTAAAATGAGTGATGATGAACTAAAAAGAAGAATTAAAGGTCTGATTTTTGGTTCACAAGATTCTACTAGAGATATAGGTGAAGGTTTAGCTAAATCAACTGTTACTAAAGTAGATGATTTTGTTACAATAGATTTTAATTAAAAAAAATTAATGAAATTAATTTCTAAATAATTAAGTATGGAAGGGGAGATTAGATGGAAGATTCAGCATATGAGGCGATTTATACAGGTGTATATGTTTTTATATTTATAATAGCGTTAACAGTATCACTTTTGCTTTTTAATGGAATAAACGAAGTAGCAGACTTGTCCTATGAATTTTCAAATAAAATTTCTGGTAGCGAAACTTTAGTCAATGTACCAGTAGAACAAAACTTGTTACTTTCTCCATCTGAAGTCTTGTCGTACTATTTTAATTATATTCAAAAGGATTTGTATAGTACTGAGTTTGTAAATTCAAAATCTGGTGTAGTTGCTACAAAATATAATGTTACTATATATACTAAAGCAAAAGATCAGTTAAATTATACAAATTCAATGCTATCTAAAGATCTAAGTATTGCTGAAGTATTAAATGCTATAGGAACAGATGGAAAATATATATTAAGATATGAATCAGTAGCTAGTAATGGAGTGGCAAATATAACTATTCAAAAAGCTACAAATGCAGAAATAGAATCATTTTTTTAATGGGTAAAAGGTGATATAATGAAAGATAATTTAAGTATAGTTGTTACAATGATTGTCTTTGTTGCTTTAATGGTTATATTTCCATTATATAACTATTTTGAAAGACAAGATGATATGTCGTACAATTTAGCATTAAAATCAACTACAAATTTTGTTGACTCAGTTATAAGTTCGGGATATTTAGATCAAGAGTTATATGACAAATTTGTTAGTGAACTTGCAAATACAGGAATGTATTTTGATATAGAACTTGAGGTTCAAAGAAAAGTTTATACGAAAGATCCTTATGAAGTAGCAGCTGCTAAAACTGCTGATGAATATGACAAAATTCCTTTTATTGAACAGTACTATTCAGAATATAACAATGATATTTTTAATGAAGATACTGGTACTGTTAAGGACACTAAGGTTAATTCAAGTGATAAAAAATTAAAAAATGGATGCTGTTATTTAAATGAAGGTGATAAGATTTATGTAAAAATAAAAAATTCATCTACGACAATGGCAGGTGCCATATTTAGTATTATAGTTCCAACATCTTCTACCGAAAGGGTAAAAATTAATTATGGTGGAATAGTTAAAAATAATGCATGGAAAGAAACACCACAAAGTCAGATTACTCAAGGAGATGTGTTTGTTAGAATTGATGCTGCAAAAGATAATACATCTGTAAACATTGGTAGTAGTATAACATTTAATGTTACAGTAACAAATTATGATAAAAATTCAAATAATGCTTTAAAAATTAAAGAAGTGTTAAAAAATAATATAAAAATGAAGTTAATGAATAATACTTCTACGACTTTTATTCAGGCAAAAGAAGTAACAACTCCTAAACTTGATGATACAAATGAAACATCTGTGTTTAATGTTGAGTTTGAAATAGATAGTTCACAAAAATCTGGTCAGTATGAAGTAATTTTACCTGCTAATCTTATTCAGGGAAAGATTGGCAAGAATTTGGAAACAAAATCTAGAGTTATAACTATAACAAATGATAATAATAATGATTAAACTTTAGAAAGGAGCACGTATGAAAATTACAGACTTATCACTTATATTTATAGGTATATTACTTCCTATGATTATAGTTGTATATGTTAATGTGTCTTTTACTATTAAGGCTCAAGAGCAGGAAATATATTACAAACAAGTAATTGATATAGCATCTGAAGATGCAACAAAGCAGATGAAAGAAGTTGAAAATGAAGACTCAAGTATTGACTATGGATATTCTGGTAGTGAATCTAATAAGATAAGTGTAAATGCACAAGTAGCTGTTGATACATTTTTAGATTCTATTTATAACAATTTTGGAATAAAAGGAAATGAAGCAGCAGAATCATATATGCAACTTTTTATACCTGCAATTGCAATTATAGATTACGATGGAGTACAAGTTTCATCTGTTGAATCATTTGTAGATAATGGTGAAGAAGTAATAAAACACGCTTTAAAGCCAAAAAGATATTATTCGTATATGTATACTGTCGCTAAAAAAAGTGGAAAAAATGAGATGGTTGAAGGATATATTGCAGATGGAGCAAATGGATACACTGTTGATTCATATCACCAAATTGATTTTACAATGGATGATTATATAACGCACAGATGGTCTTCAAGATCTGGTGGAAAATCTATAGAAGAGGATGTGACAACTTTTTATATATCAGATGCCAATAACAATGGAGTGCTTGCAGGAAATCAAGAAAGTGATACTCTTTTTGTAGATAGTATAGCAAATAAACTACAAGAAATAAGGAAAGATGTTATTGTTGATATTGTAGTAAAAGACTTAGCATATGCTGTTAATACTAATAACTCTTATGCAAGATCTGCTGGAATTTCGTATAGTTTCTCTTTTCCAACTTCTACACAATCTGATCTATATGCTTCTGTTGAAAATGTTGGATTTATGGCTTTTGTGCAGGGATTATCTGTTGGAAATAAGTATTTGAATGCTAAGACATATGGAATAACAAATTTACAGCTTGCTACAAGATATTATTTTACAATTCCAAGAACTGAAAGTGAATTTATTGATAAATATGGTAGTATAGCGAAACTTAATTTATATCATAAGTCTAAAAATTGTGAAATATACAAAGCTTTTTCAAGTGGAATAGCAAATGTTTCACCAAAATATGTACTTTCAAAGCAAAAAGCTGCTTCTGCTAAAGTAAAATTAAAAAAAGGTGGAGAATATGTTGATTACGAAGGATTTTATCCTTGTCCTTATTGCATACCTTAGATAATAGAACATTTAGATAATTTAGTTTGAATAAATTAATAAAAAAATCACTTACGTAAATGTGGGTGATTTTTTTATACAATTTGTTTTGAAAATGACTAATTTATTTAAAAAATAATGTTATAATTTTTAATGAAAATTTCATGAAAAAATAATATAAAAAAGGCCTTAAATATATTGAAAAATATGGTGTTTATATGTTAAAATGTTATATATAATTTGATTTTAAAAAAAGAGGAATGAGATTATGGTAAAAATTAAGAAAAGTTGTGTAATAATTGCGATAGTTGCTATGTTTTTTGTAATGTTTAGCAACATATATGCAAAGGACTTAAATATTTACGAGGATGGAGATGTTAATTCGTTATTTAGTGGTTCAAGAGTAACTTTTAACTTGATTACTAAAGCTTATAAACCATCAGAATTGCCAAAGAATTGGTCAGAATATACTTCAGCTTCGTTACCTTACGATTGGAAGTCATATTCTACTGCAGGTATAATTTTTCAAAAAGGTAAAAAAACAAAATATCTAGAAGTTAGTGAAGTTACAACTGAGCAAAAGGCTGATTTTCCTTATACTTTAAAGTTATGTGCTTCCAACTCATTAACTGATAAAGAAGATGCAAAAAACGTAAATAGTGATGTTTGTCAGTACTTTTACATTGGTGCTGGATCTTCAAATAAACCAGATGATTACGTGACTAATGTAAGTACAAAATCTTACTTAATTGGGAAAAATGGATTGAGAATCGCACACAAACTATATGCTAGTATTTATGATATGCGATTAGTAGGTATATCTGACGAAATTATACAAGAACTAAAAAAAGATAATTATTTTACGCTTAGTGAAGATGGCAATTACTATAAAGTTTATTTTTCTATAATTACAACTTTTAAGCCTAGAGTAAAAGATAAAAATAAATGTTTTAAACAGAATGCTGAAACTGCTTCACAAGCATTGTATAATACTTGGTTTGACTGGATGTCAGATAAAACTCGTGGCTTAGATGTAAATGATCCAAGCTCTGCTATTTATAATCTATATGACAACATTTTATGGATAAAAAAAGATAAAGTAGATTCTGGTAAAGCTACTGTAAATACTCATTTTATAGAAAATGGTAATGAAGTAGGATCATATAGTCGTGAAATTAGTATTTCTGGTAGCACTAATGTGTTAGAAAAACCAGGTAAAGATGTTGTTGAAAAGTTAAAAGATGATAATGATTATGATAAATTTATATATACTAAGTATAAAATTGATAATGGTTCAGAATTAACTGGTGATACTTTAAAAGCAAGTGATTTAAAAGATAAATCTACTATTGATGTGTACTTTGAAAGAACTAGAGTAAAAATAGATTATCAATATAATGGTAGCATAAAATATACAAAAACTGGAATTTATTCTGGAGGAAGTGTATCTATTTCTAGAAATGATAATAATGGAGCAAAACTAGATAATAATTATTATTACGCTGCTGATATTTCTCCAAGTAGTGCTGGTAGTATAAGTCAAAGTTCAGATGATGTTTTTGCTAATATTACAAATAACAATAATAGCGGAAATATAATAGTAGTTACTTTTAAATATTATCATTACAAGGTAACTGGAAATGGAAATCTTAGATATCATTATATACATTCAAATGGAAGTGAAGAAATTATTTCTTCAAACATGGATTTTGATTTAAAAAAAGGCGAATCAGCTAAATTAAACATCAATAAATTGGTTTTACATGGTGACTGGTTCTTAAATGGTACAGTGTATTTTGGTCATCTTGGTGGAACTATATCTGGTGCGAAAGTTTCAGTAAACTCGAAAGAATATGGAAGTAGTTGGAGTTATGGAATATCAGATCGTTCTTCTTTTGATTTAGAAATAACACCTAATGATGTAAATTCAGAGATCGTAATTGATATATATTATTCTTTAAGAGTATTTGATGTACAATTAGTTAATGCTAGTGAACAATTAATAAAAGGACTTAGAGTTATATTTACTAGAAGTTCATTTGGATCATCATTTACTGCTGATTTTCTAAAAGATAAAGATTTAAGTAAACCATTTAAGGTTTCTGGTTTTAAAGAAAAATTTACTTTTTTAGGTTCAAAGTATACAACAAGAACTGATTATAGTACTGCCAATGCTTCTATTCCAAGCGTTAGATATACTAATAATAGAAGCGTAACAGTGGATGCAATGAGTGCACCATCTGTTTTATCAAATGGTGGAGATTATAGTATTATACGTTTTAAATTTAATATTATACCAAACAGTAAAGTATATGTAAGGCATTTAGTAAAAACAAGTGAAAAAACTGATATCAAAGATGGTAGTGGAAATTATTATTTACTACTTAATGAGTTAAAAAATGATACTCAAAGGGTAAGGCATGACTTAGATTATTACGATATAAATGTTGGAAAAGGAAATATTTCTATAACAGATGCTAGTGAACATTTTTATGAATTGCTAAATTCAACTAATACTTCCTCTAACTATAGTGAATGTTATGAAATAGAGCCTAGTGATACACTTCATGTTGAAAGATCAAATACCATATATATGGATAATGTTAGGTATAAATATGAAGGTGCATATGTATACAAAGATTCAACTTCTGCATTTAAAGTTGCTATGCAAAATAATACTTCATATGACATAAAAGGAAAAACAACATATATAGATTTTATTTATAATGGAGTGAATGGTGACTGTGATCCGGTTCCACCAGATTGTGTAGGACCTAATTGCGATAATATTGAAAAAACACCAGATCCAGTAGTACCAAATATCGAAATAACCCCAAAAAATGAAAAGGGTGAAGATATTTCTGGAAGTAGTACAAGTAAAAATGAAGATTGTAATGTAGTATATGTGCCAGTTACAGAATACTTAGATTCATATTTAAAAACTAGTATGACATATCCATATACACTTGTATATACTCCTGAAACTGTTAATAAAGATACAGGTGCGATTACATATAAAATAAAAAAATATGATGCTTACGAATTACAATCAGCACACATTGAAAATTCTTCTTCTGAAGAAGCAAGATATATTACAAATGATAGAGATGGCGTTATAAGCCCAAATAGTGGAGAAAATTATAAATTTTCAATTACTGGAATATCAAAGGCAGCTAGTACTGTTAGTACGTTAAAAAGTGTAAATCCGCAAAATGATAATAGTATTAGTAGCGCTATTGCTAGTATTATAGAATATACGAGTGAATCAAACTTTAATAATAGAACTCAACAAGTAAAAGAAAACAAATTTAATGGGGTGAGAACGCCACAAGGAGTAGCAACATATAATATAAATGGAATTATTGGTGAAAATGAAGGTAAAACGATAAAAACTGTTGCATCAAAATCTGATACCAATACGAAAGTAAATGTATATACTCCACTAGCACTTGAAGAGCCAACTATTGAGATGACAAGTTATGTTGATCATTCTGTAGACAATTCAGATAGTGTAGTAATACAAAAAAATGCTGAATTTACTCTTATTCCAAAATTAAATGAGTCATATAAAGGTGACGTATACAATGATAAAATTAATATGAAAAATTATTTACAAAACTACTGGGTAATATTTGATTTTAAAGTAAATCAAGTAGTTGTGTATAATGCTGATGGCTCTGTATATAAAGGCAGTGATATTAAGGATTCATATGATAAAAATGAAGAAATATATGTACCTGCTGGAGGAAAAATTAAAGCTAGAGAAGCAAGTGGAACATCAGGTTTATCTGTTATTGGAAATTTGAAAGTTATTGCAAGTACTAAAAATGCAAGTTCAAATTTAATAAGTACAGTTATAACTAATAATCCAAAATTAAAAGCTGATACTTCAGTATCTGGTTTACTTACTTTAATAGCTAGAAAAAGTATTGCTAAGATTGCAACTTTCTGTGATGAAAAATCAAATACGCAAGAACCAACGCATGTTGTAAAAGTTGATACTGATAATGATGGAAAAGAAGATACAAAGAAAAACATTTTATATCGTGATGATGAAAGTAATCAAAAAGAAATGAAGTCAGATTCAAAGTATTTCGTACAAAATAGTACAACAGCAACAAATATAGATAGAATATACGATTTTGAAATAACAGATTGCTTAGATGTAAACTTTAAAAATGTATTTAGAAAAACATCAGATGGTAATGTAAATGATTCAACAGGAATTAGATATTTTTCTGGTATAAAAAGACAAATAATAAATCAAGACGGTAGTGCACAAGGTGTAAATATTATTGAAAATAGAGCTGTGTCAGTACTAAATAAAGTATCTACGAAGACTATATTGCCTCTAGGTCCAGTAAAACATACAGATTCTACCTATTTACAAGCCCCAAAACTTGGTTATAGATTTAGTTTTGATTTGAAAACAGCAGGTGCATATGCACCAGTAACTGTTACTGAGAAAAAAGACAAAGATGGAAATGTAATCTCAAAAGAAAAAGTAGCAAATGAAAATGAAACTAGAGAAGTAATAATAACACCATCATATTACTATATAAGTAAAGATGGAAATACATTTAAAAATAATGTAACTTTATATTACAAGAACTCATCAGGTAAGTACGTACCTTTTGATACAAGTAATTATAGCATTTCATTTAAACCTAGTGATGGATATAGATCACTTGATACTATGTATGCTGAAGATACAACATTGTTATCTGAAAAACTTGAAAAAATGGTCATTTCAAAAGAGTTTACATTATCAAGTAATATGATGACATTCCATAATGTGGATGTATCATATATTCAAACTTGGTATGGTGAGTTTAAACTTCCAAATTCAACTATAGTTGTTGAAAAAGGCGGAAATATCAATAATCCTTTAACTAATGGATATATTGGTGTTAAGTTTGATATAAAGTGCAAAACAACACTAAAATCTTCTGGAAAAACGGTAACAATTAGCTATAATCAAAATGATAGAAATAAAGATAAGAGTATAATTCCAAATACTACACAATGGGATTATGAAGGTTACCTTGGAATACAATCTGGAAAAGAACTTGAAGGTACTTTAAGAATTCAGTTAGAAAATGGAATTTGGAATATAAATAAAGATAGATACAATGATATAAGAGGTACAGTAATATTATATGACACAGATAATAGAGCTGCAGAAGATTTTGATTAATAATATTTGAAAATACAAAAGTATCATATGTATAAAGAGATAGTAAATTAGAAAGTAAATTTTCTAGTTTACTATTTTTTTATAAACATAATCATCTGAATATTAAAAAGTTTTAATGAAAAATATAGTATTAAATTCATTTAAAATATAATAAATTAAAAAATGTTACAATAAGTTTACAAAAATGTTACAAAACTACAAAACTTATTATTTGCACTTTTAAAATATTTTAAAAAACTTGATAAATTATCTGTTTTTATATATAATATTTTTATGTATGAGGTGGAGATTTATGGAAAGTAATAGTAAAAAAAGTGTAATTAAAAATTCTAGTAAGAATACTAAAAATGATGTAATGGAGAAAAATATAAAAAAAGATAAAGGAGTTAAAATTCCAAAAGATATAAAGATGAATATAAATTCAGCGAAAGGAAAATTTTATATTAAATCGAAGATAACATTTGCAATATTTATTATAATTGTTGCTATAGTTATAGTTGCAATTATTGTACTGTGTGTTAACATATTTGGAAAAGGAAATATAAATGCAAATGCTAAAATGGATGCTTATGGTTTTTCTAAATTGTATGATTCTGGTACTTCAAATGAATCTGAAAATATAACTAAATCAGAAGCTATAAAAATGGTAGTAGCTGCTACACTAAATAAAGATGATATTACTGATATGATAGATCCAAGTTTGTTTTTAAGCAATTACAAAGGAATAGAGGAAGATATAACTCCTTTACTTGAGTACAAGAATCAAGTTTGGGTAGAATATGCAAAAGCAATGAATTTTGTAGGAGCAACTAATATAACTAAGGATAATGAGGGTGAAAAGGTAACACAAATTTATATAATTGAACTACTTGCAGATGCAAAGAAAAATATATTACAACAAGCACTTACAACAAGCAAAGAAAAAGATTATAACGTAAAAAATTTAAGCTCATTATATAATGCCTCTGAACAACTTGCACTAAAAGATATGGTAGATAATGAAATAATTGAAAACAAAGATTTTGATTTTAAACAAATAGCAACAAAAAAAGAAATGAATGAGCTTTTAATAAACTTTGTAAACAAATATAATACAATAACGGTAAATAATGAAAAAATAAATATAAATCCTGCAAAAGTGCCTAATAATTCTGAGGAATATCCTTATACTCTTGCAAGCGTTGATAAGAAAATATATGAATATGAAAATTATAAATCAGATGAAGAAAACTATAAGACTCCTATAGCATATTATGCAGAATCTAAAAAGTATTATTATAAAATAGAAGAAAAAATTAATGAATATTTTAATACGATATTAAATGTTAATTATGAAAATTTAAATGAAGAAGCCTTTACTGAAAGTATATTTGATGCATGTGAAGGAAATGCTTCAAGTGTAATGATTAAAAACTACTTAAATAAGGTAAAAGAAAAACATATAAAAATAACAGGAAGTGCAAAAGTTGAGTATCCAGCTATATATTTTGATGGAACACAAATGAGAGTAAGAACTAAGGTTGAATATACAATTGAAAATGCAGATAGTCTTGAAAATGTTATTTTTGGAGATATTAATTCTCAAGAAGTGGTAACATACGAAAAGAAAAAAACAGAAGAAATAATAGATGTACCTATTAATGTATTTGAAGAATTGGAAAGAGTGTTTATTAGTAATGTTGTAATAAATGATTGTAAAGCAGGTAAAGTAAAAGAAACTTCATTTAATAACAATATTGATGAAAATACAGATGATACTACAGCTACAAATGATGATGTTATTCACGGCGATTTCGTACTAAATGTAGAGTCTGAATAAAAAAGCAAGGAGGCAAAAAAAGATGAAGAGAATAAAACGAAGCTTTTTAATATTATCTATATTTACCATTTGTTTAATGATATTTAGCAAGGTATATGCAGTTGGAATTGAAATCTATGAAGATGAAAGAAATAAAAGTTCTTATAACGTTGATTATGATAAATACTTTGAAAAATTAAAAGAAGTAAATAATTATTGGAGTGGAGTGGGAAAACCAACAACGAATACAGATGAAATAAATACGTTATTTTGTCTAAGAGTAAAAAAGTATTCAAAAGCGGCAGTTGGACAGTATATGAATTTAAAAGCTTTGTATCCAGATGATTCAGATGGCAAGTCGAAAGTTGAATATTATAGAACTTATGGAGTACTATTTTCAACTACTCCAACGGTATTATATAACGGTACTGCAGATTTAACGCAAAAGGAGAATCTTAAATCAGGTAGTAGTTACAAGTCTTCAAGTGATGGAATTAGTAGTAATTCAATTTATCAATTTAATATTTCAAATAATCCGAATTTTGATGGCGGTAAGTTATATAGAATAAATTCGGAAGTAAAGACTACAAGTAATGGTATAAATAACTATTTATCTCATAATGATGCAGAAGATATAGAAGATCTAAAGGATAGTAATAGTGGTTTGGAAATATTACAAAACATTGATAATAATTATGATACTAGAATTATTGGAATTTCAGATACGATAATTAAAGATTTAAGAGATAGAAAGTATTTTAATGAAAATTTAAAGAAAGAAGTTGACGGTCAGGAGTATTATGGTGTTTATGTTTCTGTTGTAACAACATTTTATACTTCTGGAAAATATGAAAAAGCCAAGACGGCGCAAAATGCAATAAGCTATGCTGAAGCTAATAATATGTCTGATGGTACACGTGGTAAAGCTGATGCAAGTAGTTCTATTTTTAATTTGTATGATAATATTTTGTGGATAAAAGCAGAAAAAGTCAATCCTGGTAAAGAGTTAAAAGTTATTAAACATTTGCTTGAAAATGGAGTAGAAGTTGATTCAAAAGATTATGGTGAACAGAAGATAAGTGATACTCTTGATATTGAACGACCTTCTAAGGATGATACTGACAAAAAAATTTTTACTAATGAACCTGATAATGATTATGAAAAATTTACGTATACTGGTTATAGAATTGGAAGTGCAAATGCAGAATTAAAAGTAGGTACCAGTATAGATGTAAAAGAAATTGACGATGGAACTACGATACATGTATATTTTGAAAGAATAGTTGCAAATATAAATACTCATTACATTGATTCAAATGATAATGATGAAGTTCAAAAAAATAAAGTAGTACTTAGTATTGATGAAATAAAAAATCAAATTGTGCAATCAAGTAAAATAGAGAGAATTGTAAAAAGAAAAGATAAATTTTTAAATTCTGAAATAAACTTTGGATATTTTGGAGGTAGTATAACTGGTGGAACAATTGAAAATATTGCTGCTAAATATTGGTCTTGGTCTAAGTTAAGTGATATTAATACTAGTTTAATTAAATTTAAGCCAGATCAAGATACAAGAGGAATAACTCTTGATATATATTTTACTCCAAGAGTTGTAGATGTACAATTTGTAGATGCAAATGATAATATTTTAAAGCATCTTGTGACTACATCAACAGGATTTAGTGAAGATATACCAGTTGAAATATTAAGTGAGAAATATAAAGAAGAAAAAGACGTTGTATATAAAATTGATGGAGCAAGTTATAAGTATCAAGGTGCGGCGGTATCCACAGCAAGTAATCATAGCGCTGCAAAAAGTGATATAAAAAATAAAAAATATAGTGAAATATATAAAATTTCGATTAATAAAATAAATGAAAGCGGAATAAATAATGAAACTTTAAAGTACGGTGGCGATTATAGTATAGTAAGATATAAATTTTATAAAATTGCAAAAAGTAAAGTTTATGTTAGACATTTTGTTGAAACTACAAAAGAATATGGAACATATTCACGTGTTGTTAATGGAACAACTAAGTATTATAAACTAGCTAATGAAATATTAAGTAATCCGACACAAGTAGTTACACATAATTCTAAATACTATAATGTTAGTATTGTAAATGACAAGAACAATAATAGTATTATAGAAGTAAAAGGCGGTGAAAATGACAAACCACTTCATAACACTAGCGTTGATATAATAGATAGTAATAATAGCAAAGAGGGATATGGTGAATATTACGAAATAGAAAGTACTGATACTTTAAATGTTGAAAAATCTAGGTCAGTATATAAGTTAGCTGCTAAATATGAATGTGCTGGATACACAAAGTACAATAACCAAAAGGATGAGAAAAGTACTGCCATGGTTAATTCTCAAGAAGTAAATGTAAGTGGTAAAAATACTACAACATATGTTGACTTTTTCTACACTAATGATGGTGGAGTACCACAGGGTGATGACCCACCATGTCAAGAACCACCATGTGAGAAACCTGAAAAGTACCCAGTTCCAGGAACTACTCCTGAGCCAAAAACATATATTGATGTTGAAAATAAAGATGGTGAAACTATAAATGCAAATGCTGTTGATGAAAGTAGCAAGTGTAAAGTAGCATATGTACCAATTACAGAATATGTAAGACCATATCTTCAAACAACAACTGTATCGCCATATACATTAGTGTATAAGTTAACTGGTGTTACAAATGAAGGTAAGAAAATATATACTATAGAAGAATATGATGCATATCAATTGGTAGGAGGTTACATTTCAAATAAAGATAATGAAGATGGTAAAGCAAAATTTGTTTCAACTGGCAGTGATGGTGTAATAAATTCAAATGGAAATTTTGATTTAACTTTAAATGATATACTTCAGGCACAAAATACAGAAAAGTTATTTAGTAATATTGATCCAAAAGATAAAGACGCTATAAATGCTGCTGTTAAGTCACTTCCTACAACTACGAAAGAAAACTTTAAGAATATAAATAACAAACAAAGAGTAAATGAAGATAAATTTAATGGCGTAAGAACTCCAAAGGGTGTTGCAATGTATGATATTGTTGGTGTTGTTGGTGACAATAAAGGAAAAGTTCTACATAAAAATATCGAATCTGTTTCTAGCGACGAAAATACAACAAAAATCAATGTATATACACCATTAAAGGTTGAAAAGCCTGAAATAAAAATGAAAGATAGTTACGTAGATCATTCTGTTGGTTCATTAGATGGCTCAGTAATAGAAAAAAATTCAGAATTTACAGTGGTACCAAAACTTGATCTTTCATATACAGGAACTGTATATAACAAAAATATAAATATAAGCAATTATTTAAAAAATTATTGGGTAATATTAGATTTTAAAGTATCTAATGTAAAAGTATATACTTCAGATGGAAAGCTATATAAAGAGTATGGAACTGTTGATTCAAATACAAAAATTGAGGTACCATCTGGTGGTAGAGTTGATGCAAAAGAAGCTAGTGGCACAACAGCATCTTCAGTAACAGGAAATATAAAAGTTATAGCATGTACCAAAAATGCGAATACTATTTTGACAAATACAGTAATAAATAATAATACTAGTTTAACAGCTACTTCAGCTAAGTCATCTACAGGATTGCTTAGTATAATAGCAAATACTGAGATAAATTCTAACGCAACTTCTTGTGATGAGAAAAATCCATCTAAAAATCATGTTATAGATGTAGACGGAACTAAGAAAAATGTGCTATATGAAGATGGAGCAAGTAATAAAATTGAAATGGAAGCCGATTCATTGTACTATGCACAAAATACAGCAAAAATTATAACTTTAGATAGAATATATGATTTTAAAGTAACTGATTGCTTAGATGTTAACTTTAAAAATGTGTTTAGAAAATCAGTTGATGATAATGTAAATGAATCAACAGGAATTTATTATTTCTCTGGAATAAAAAGATTAATAGTAAGTAAAAATGGAGAATCGCAAGGATCAAATGTAATTGAGACAAGATCAGATTCAGTACTAAATAAGATCTCTACAAAAGCAATATTACCTCTTGGACCAGCAAAACATGTAGATTCATCTTATTTACAAGCTCCAAAACTTGGTTATAGATTTAGTTTTGATTTAAAAACTGCAGGTTCTTATACACCAGGAAATGGTGCTACTAGAACGATTGTTATAAAACCATCATATTATTATATAAGTAAGGATGGTACAACATTTAATGATAATGTAGTATTGTATTATAAAAATTCAAGTGGAAAATATGTAACATTTGAAGGAAGCAATTATGATATTTACTTTAAGCCAAATGATGGATATAGAGCAACTCAAGACATTTTAGATTCTACAATGAATACAGGAAAGCTGTCAGATAAACTTCAAAAGCTATCTATTGGAAGTAAAAACGGATTTACATTAACTGAGAACATGATGAGTTATTATCAAGATCCATCATATATTCAAACTTGGTATGGTGAGTTTAAGTTACCAAATTCAACTATAGTTGTTGATAAAAATAACAATGACATAAATAAACCACTTACAAATGGATATATTGGTGTTAAGTTTAATATTGAATGCATAACTAAACAAAAAGATACAACTATAATTATTGGTTATGATCAAAACGATAGAGATTCATCTGGCAATGAAATTTTAAATACAACACAGTGGGATTATGAAGGTTATCTTGGTATACAATCAGGTAGAAACTTTAGTGGTGATTTAAGAATTCAGTTAGAAAATGGCGTTTGGAGAATAAAAGATCAAAATACATATAATAAAGTTAGAGGAACTGTTATTTTGTATGATACAGATAATAGAGCTGCTAATGACTTTGAATAACGTGCTATGTATTATAGTGGGATAATAATGAAAAGGTGGGGATAGTTTCTCCACTTTTTTCATTATTATATAATAGTATATTTAATAATAATTTGCGTTTATAGTACTTGTATGTATAATAAATGTAAAATATATAATAAATAATATATTAAACAAAATTAAATAATTTAAATAAGTTAAATAAAAAGGAAAAAATTAAAAATTCTATTTACAATATCAAATTCATATGATATAATACTTTACATAATATGATTTTTATATTATTTTATTTTTCTTTTGATTAAGAGAAAGGAGGAAAATTTTTTCGTAACTCGTTGACATTTGTTTTATTATTATTATTAAAAGAAAGAGGTAAAAATGAAAAAAGTAAAGAACGTTATTGTAACATTAGAAAATGGCAAGGAGGCTATTGAGGAAAATGTAAAGAACAAAAAAAATATAGCAGTATTAGGTGCAGTTGCTACAGCAATTGGTGCATGTATAACTGTTACATTGATTTCGGCTGTTATATTTTGGGTGTCGTTAATTTATTTTCTTGGTGCAGCAATGGAAGTAGCAAAGGCACACGGAAGAAGATAAAGCTGTAAGCTGTGTAGTGGCAGATTTGTCACTACATGGTTTTTTTATGTGTATTTTGAAGTATGAAAAAAAGATAACATTTTGTAACATATGGACAAACAGTAATAATATGAACAAAGAAGAATATATATATAGTAGGTGATAATGTGAAGAAAAAGCCTACTATATATTTTTTTACTCTTCTTTTAATAATATCAATATGTATTCTTTTGTTAGTCAATAATATTATAAATAAAAATGAAAAAGTAAAACAAGATGAAATAATTAAAAAGAAAGAAGAGAAAAATACTATTGAATATAAAGCTAATCAAACTATTAGAGTAAGATTTTCAAAAACTGGTGAAATTGTTGCTATGGATATTAATGATTATCTAAGAGGTGTTGTTCCATCAGAAATGTCACCAACATATAATATTGAGGCATTAAAGGCTCAGGCACTTGTTGCCAGGACTTACACATATAGAAAAATATTAAATAATGCTGAGGGGAATGGAGCAGATATATGCGATAATTATGCACATTGCCAAGCTTTTTATCCAAAGGAAAAACTTTTTGAAATATGGGGGAGAAAAGACATAGATGAAATCACAAAGTTAGAATATTGGGATAAGGTAAATGAAGCAGTAGTGTCAACGCAAAATGAAATAATTACATATAATGGTGAATGTATAAAGGCATTTTTTCATGCTAGCAGTCCTATTAAAACAGAAAATATTGATCAAATATGGGGAGGGGAGAAATTACCATATTTATTATCCGTTGAAAGTAGTGAAGATGAAGGATATGCAAATAGGACTAGTCAAAATGTAATTTCATTTTTAGAATTTAAAGAAAAATTACTAAGTAATAATTTAGTAACGGATGAACTTAATATTGAAGAGATAAAAAATTCTAAGATAAATGAATTTACCACTAGTGGTAGAGTAAAAAATATTATAGTGGGTAAATTTTTAATAAGCGCTGAAAAGTTAAGAACAATCTTCGGATTAAAATCAACTAATTTTACTATAGTAGCTGATAATAATAACATTACTTTTAACGTTATAGGTTATGGACATGGCGTTGGTATGAGTCAAGTTGGTGCAAATTTTTATGCAAATAGTGGAATGAATTACGTAGATATAATTAAACATTACTATACAGGTGTTGAGGTAACAAAACTAAATTAGTAATTATTGAGGTGAATACATATGAAAATCAGTATAAATAATAAATTAATTGAAAAAATAATTAGAATCATAAAATTAAGAAAAAATCAAAATGATATATGTAAAAGTAAAAGTAATGATGCAAATAACATAAGAGAAGGTAAATTGAATATAAATGATGAAAGTTTAGATAAAATATATAAGTTAAATAGAAAAGAAAATAAAAAAATTCCAACTGAAAAAGAAAAAATAATAAATTTAAAAAAAGAGAAGAAAAATGGAAAAATTATTGATGATATTGAATTTAAGAAAAAAAGAACGAGAAGTGGAGCAATTATTGAGTGTAATGTGGAAAATGTAAATGATATTATAGTATATAGAAGAAATGGAGCAAAATTAAAAAGTGAAACTATACCAAAAAAATCTAAAAAAAGAAGCAAATTAAATGATGAAAAAAATAAGTTGGAAAATAAGTATACAAGTAAAAATGTAATAAAAAAATTAACAAAGAGAAAATATATCACATTGTTGGTTGGTATGATTTTTCTTAGTTTTATTAGTATTAAACTTGCAATAAGTTCATATGATAAATACAATCTTGAAGAATATACATTATATGGAAAAATAAATGCTTCTAGTATTTCATCAGAAAATGCTGACAATATAAGTACTAAAAGTAATAATGAAAATTCATTAAAAGAAGAAATAGTTAGTGTAAGTTCAAGTCTTGAGCAAAAAGATACAAATGTATCAACTATAAGTAATTCAAATAATAAAGCTAAAATTATATCAAAAAGTAAAAATAAAAGTGAAAGCGAAAGTGTAAGCTTTTCTAAACCTGTTGATGGCAAAATTCAAAAAATGTTTTCTAGTGATAAAGTTATATACTCAAAAACTCTTCAAATGTGGAAAACTCACGATGGAATAGATATATCAGCAAACGTTGGTAAAGTAATAAAATCAGTTGAAAAAGGTGTTGTTTCAAAAGTATATTCAGATTCATTTTATGGTACTACAATTATAATAGAACACCTTCAGGGGTATAAAAGTTGTTATTCGAATTTAGATGAAGAAGTTTTAGTAAAAGAAAATCAAGTAGTACTTAAAGGACAAAAAATAGGCAAAATTGGTTCTAGTGCTATAGGAGAGATAAAAGATGATTCACACTTACATTTTTGCCTTGTAAAGGGAGAAGAAATTATAGATCCAACATACATATTCAAATAAAAATGTACGTATATAATTAAAGAAAGTGAATAAAATGTACTAATCTAATTAATATAAAGGAGCGATAATATGACTGATATAGAAAAAAGAGTCAAAATTCTTGCTATATACATAATAGAAACAAAAAGCACAGTAAGACAAACAGCCAAGAAATTTAATATTAGCAAGTCAACAGTGCATAAGGATATATCAGAAAGACTAGAGAAAATAAATCCTTTGCTTGCGATCGAAGCAAAAAAGGTATTAGAAACAAATAAATCTGAAAGACATATAAGAGGAGGAATGGCTACAAAATTAAAGTATCAACATGAAAAAAGTGTTAGCAGAAATTAAAAATGAAAGTAGTTTTGATATAGAAAATATACGCATTTTTTTGATGTTTTATATAATTTTTATATCTGCTCTAAAAAGCCTTTTATTTTTTTAAACTTTTATACTATATGTTGCATTTGCAATAAAAATGTAATATAATTGTAACAGAAAAGTAGGAGGAGAAGAAGTGGTATTTGGACAAGATATTGGAATTGATTTGGGGACAGCTACTATACTTGTTTATGTAAAGGGGAAGGGAATTGTTTTAAGAGAACCTTCTGTTGTAGCAATAGATAAAAATACGAATGAAGTTTTAGCGGTTGGACAGGAAGCAAGAAAAATGCTTGGCCGAACACCAGGAAATATTGTTGCCATACGTCCATTAAAAGATGGTGTAATATCAAATTATACTATAACTGAAAAAATGCTTAAGTATTTTATAACTAAGGTATGTGGAAAGTTTGTATTTGCACCAAAAATTATGATTTGTGTTCCGTCATGTGTAACTGAGGTTGAAAAAAAAGCTGTAATTGATGCTGCTACTCACGCAGGTGCAAAAAGAGTATATTTAATAGAAGAACCAATAGCAGCAGCAATAGGAGCTGGAATTGATATAACGAAACCTTATGGAAGTATGATAGTTGATATTGGTGGAGGAACTGCTGATATTGCTGTTATTTCACTTGGTGGATCTGTAAGAAGTACATCACTTAAAATAGCTGGCGATAGGTTTGATGAGTCTATAGTAAAGTACATAAAGAAAAATAGAAACGTGGTAATTGGTGAAAGGACAGCTGAAGATGTTAAAATAAATATAGGATGCATGTATCCAAAGCCTACCGTAGAGTATATGACTATAAAAGGAAGGGATATTTCAACAGGACTTCCTGTTGAAATAGATGTTACTTCTGATGAGGCGTATGAAGCACTACGAGATTGTGCAAACATGATAGTAGAAGGAGTTCACTCAGTATTAGAGGAAACTCCACCTGAATTATCTGCAGATATTTCAGAAAGAGGAATATATATAACAGGTGGTGGAGGTCTTGTTTGGGGACTTGATAAACTAATAGAAGAAAGGACCGGAATACCAGTTATGATAGCAGAAGATGCACAATCTTGCGTTGCTACTGGAACTGGAAAAGCTTTAAATCATGTAGAATTACTTGAAACAGGGAATGCTGTTAAGATAAAAAAGTTTTAAAACAATGAAGTGGAAAAAATATAAAATATTAGTAAGTTTAAAAATAAAAATAGTGTTAGTTTAAATTATATAGAACTAACACTATTTTTTTACTAATAATAAATTAAAATTAAATAGGCAATAATAATAGAAGCTATTTTTACTTTTAAATTATTAGCTTTACCTTAATCTCCAAAAATATATTGTGCTAACGTATTTTTTAAGATATTTGCCTCGACAATAGAAAGCTTTTTTTGTGGAGAACACATTTTATAATGTGAACAATCTGCTACAACAAAAGAATCATGTATAGTTGCAAATGTTTCATAACCATATGTTATCCATGGATAATTTTCTATTCCTTGCGAATATTGTCTAACTTTTAAGCAACCTCCATTTTCATCACTTGCAGCAGAAAGATGACAACAGTTTTTACCACACATATGTCTATTTAAAAGATTTAAAGCAATAAAATTGATATTAAAATCTACTTGTGCATAATATAGTTTTCCGTTATATTTAAGTACAAATGAAGGAATATTTAATTGCCTGTACTGAATAAGATCTTTTTTGCTAACTTCTTTTAACTTGTAAATTAAAGGTGTTACTTGCTCTTTTAAAACACTTCTTGTAGATCTACCTATAGGTTTTAAGGTCACTGGATTGAGTGGTCGCTTAACTTTAAATTCAATAGTTGCACTTTCTGCTTTGAGTGCATATATCCCATCTAAAGTTATATTTCTTATAGTGGAATCTGTCATTTTTGTTACGTCATACTTTAGCATGTTGTTGTTCATATTAATCCTCCTTATGCATGAAATACAATTGTTATTTCAAATACTTTAAATGCTACATTAGTAGCTTAACATTACATAAATAATGTGATAAATATTTTATCATTGGATATGTATTTTGTCAATATATGTTGTAATTTATTTTAAATATAATAAAATTGAAAGAGTCGTTAGCTCTAATATGAAAAGAGTAAATGTTGACATAATGACAAAAAAGTGGTATAATGATTACGTGAGAAGTTGTTATCTTCTTTAATTAATATTCAAGAAGGATGACATTATTTATAAGTTTTCCTTCTTTTTATATATAGTAACTTATGATTCATGGCAATAACACAACATTGCTGTGTTTATATAGATAAAATAAAAAATAATAAAAGGAGGACAATTATTATGAGTAATAATAATTTGTTAAGGTTTAAGGCTGCTGTTTCATCGAAAGTAGCCTTTGTAAGAAGAAATAAGATTGCTATCATTGCAATCGTAGCAGTTTTGTGTATGTTATCTGGCGTTGCTGTATGCCTTGTAAGCTACAGTAACAAAGTAGCACGGGCAAGCGATGCAAGTTCTGCAGCTACTGTTAATGTAGCAAGAAAGTGCAGTTCCCCGACCTGTCAGTGTGAAAATTGCACTGGTGCATGTGGAGGAAATTGCACCACCACTAATGGTAGCGGTTGTACCAGTTGTTCGTCTGTAAACAGTAATTGTGGTGGAAGTTATACAAATAACTTCTACATTGACACATTAAATATCTACAATTACGTTTACAATGTAAATTGTAATTGTAGTTATTGCCAGGCTCTAAGATGTGGAGAAGAACTTCCAACTTGCGAGCAAACAACAGACGCAAGTGGAGAAACTGGTACAGCTGAACAGCCTACTGTTCCAGAGGATCATGTTAATCCGGATGGAACAGTGCCAGCAACTGTTCCAGTACAGCCTACTGAATCTTCTACAGAGCAACCAGCGAAAACAAGAGAAATTACTGGAATCACCGCAACACTTGGTGACTATGGTAAGGTCTACGAAGGCCAGGTTAAGCTTGACTGGTGTAATTATATATTCGTGAAAGCGGTATATAGTGATGGTACTCAAGAGGATGTTAGCGGATGGTATTGTCCAGAAGCTAATCAGGGAAATCTTGCAGGAAATGTCACATTCCATATTTCGTGGAATGGGTATACCTGTGAGGTGGTTGTGACCATTCTCAAGCGTCCTACCGATCCTGTAACAGATCCAACTTGGGGTGACAATCCGATCACGATTGACCCAGCATGGGAAGAAAGTGTATCAGTATCTGCATCACAGGAAGCAGCAGAACAGGAGGAGCCGGAAAATATACAGCCGTCTACCGAGTACCAAGAGCGTACAACGGTATCTCCGACTGAAACTCTTCCAGCGTCAGAAGAAGCAACAACTACTGCAACTACTACAACTACTGCAGCGGAAGAGGCAAAGCCGACGTATGTTGAGGATACCCCGGCTGCTACAACTGTAAAAGAAACAACATCCATAGAGGTCTACACTGTAGATTCAAATTTGGATGATGATTTCTAAACTTTAATTAATATAGATTACCTCACCACTTTTAATAGGAGTGGTGAGGATTTTTTTAAGTGTGCCCAGCATGGGCAACAACTCGAGGGTGAAAGTCCCTTACAGTGCCTGATA
>OJNH01000290.1_pt1 | contig 45556 bp, 31 predicted proteins | sample 1597361 | NCBI WGS metagenome assembly OJNH01 (sample SAMEA2452136, study PRJEB22498) | human gut metagenome | biome: human feces; feature: human gut; material: feces | place: Australia | collected 2012
AACAATGTCTGATGACAAAGTTTCGGGCTTGTTTGTTATAAGAATCCTCGGGTGAGGGTCTAAATCCCAATTAGGTCGTTAGGAAGTAATAAAAACAAGTCATTAACGACCTAATGACCGATTTGGGTTAATCCTCGATAAGGTTTTTGCCCGTCATTTCCTTGGGCTGCTCCAGCCCCATGATATGCAGGATGCTCGGTGCCACATCGGCAAGTATGCCATCCTTTACTTTGGCATTTTTGTTTTCGCTGACATATATGAATGGCACAGGATTGAGGGAGTGGGCCGTATTTGGCGTGCCATCTTCGTTGACAGCATGGTCGGCGTTACCGTGGTCTGCAATGATGATGGTTTCATAACCTGTTTCATTGGCAGCGGTCACCACATCCTTCACGCAGTTGTCAACAGCGGTTACGGCTTTTTCGATAGCCTCGTAGACACCGGTATGTCCCACCATGTCACCATTGGCAAAGTTCACCACGATGAAGCTGTATTCGTCTTTTTTGATAGCCTCCACGAGCTTGTCCTTGACCTCGTAGGCAGACATCTCGGGCTTAAGGTCATAAGTAGCCACCTTGGGAGAGGCCACCAGAATGCGGTCTTCACCCTCATAAGGTGTTTCGCGTCCACCGTTAAAAAAGAATGTGACGTGAGCATATTTTTCGGTTTCGGCAGTATGGAGCTGTTTTAACCCCTTGCTGCTGATATATTCACCAAGTGTGTTCTCCACGTTCTCCTTGGGGAAGAGCACTCCTACCCCCTTGAAGCTCGCATCATAGGGTGTCATGCAGTAATACTTAAGGCCGGGAACAGTGTGCATTCCCTCTTCGGGCATATCCTGCTGGGTCAGCACCACCGTAAGCTCCTTGGCACGGTCGTTGCGATAATTGATGAACACCACCACATCGCCTTCTTTTATTCTGCCATCAACATTGGCATTTACAAGCGGCTCCATAAATTCATCGGTGTCCTTGTGGTCTTCGGTGTCAGAGTCGTAGCAATACTGCACTCCCTCTACCATGTTGTCCACCTCCTTACCCTTGCCACTGACGAGTTGGTCGTAGGCAACCTTGATGCGGTTCCATCGCTTATCACGGTCCATAGCGTAGAAACGGCCGATGATTGAAGCAATAGCGGCACCGTTAGTCTCACACACGCCGGTAAGTTTCTCTACAAAACCCTTGCCTGAACGAGGGTCTGTGTCACGCCCGTCCATAAAGCTGTGTACAAAAGTTCTGCCGTCAAGGCCAAACTCATGAGCTATTTCAATGAGCTTGATTAAGTGGTCGAGCGAAGAGTGAACGCCGCCTGTCGAAGTAAGACCCATGAGGTGGAGGTTCTTGCCGTTTTCCTTTGCATAGGTGTAAGCTTCGTTCACCCGGTCTTTGATAGAACCGTCTGCACAGGCGCGGTTAATCTTCACCAAGTCTTGATAGACAATGCGGCCGGCGCCTATGTTGAGGTGGCCGACCTCCGAGTTGCCCATCTGCCCGTCAGGCAGCCCTACAAACTCTCCACTTGCCTGAAGCTCCGAGTGGGCGTAGGTCTTGTTAAGATAATCCAAGTAAGGGGTCGGCGTAGAATAGATTACGTTGCTCCTGTCTTTTTTTCCGATTCCCCATCCATCGAGAATCATAAGAAGTGCTTTCTTTGCCATCGTTGTTATATTTTTATGTTTAATCTTCAAATTAAGTAGGTATTCAAATTTATTTTAATATTTCAAGTAGGTTTTGTTCTTGTCATAATAGTTTTCTTTTGCGCATCTATTATCTTTATTTTCAGTCACAATGCCCGCATTGCTCCTTCAAAGAAAAATAATATCTGCATCAAAATAAAGCCATTCTGACTATAAACTAATTTTGAACACCTACTTATTTTGCTTGAACAACTGCTATTTCAGTGGTTGCACCTGTCACTGACACGAGTTTTACTGCACCCCTGCGTTCAGCACCCGTGGCATTGGCATCGTAGTTGATTGTAGCTTGAAACTGCTGTCCGAAACGTGTGCCGGCAAAATCATTGTCAAGCACGTGCAGCCATGAATTCTCCGTTGTAAGGATAGCGTCATTATAGACCGTAAAAGCAATCTTCACCGCACCGGCACCGCGCTGGAGCTTCGTGACAAAAAGGTCTGTGCCGCCCGTCCTGTTTCTGGCTGGCTTCGTGATGTTTAGGTTGCCCAACTGCTTGACCTGCAGTGACACCGTCCTGTTGTTTGCTTCAACGGTGATGGCTGTAGTGCGGTCTTGGCCAGTGGTATTAGGATTTATCACTATGCACTCGCTCTTGGTCAGAGCTTGCCCATAAACATAGTTTATATGGTAGTTTATTGTCGGGCGCGCAGTTTGTTTAAAATTAATCCAGTCGCAATTGGTGTTTGCTACCCAACTGTCTGTCGACACCACATTCACCGAGTCGTGGGTCTGGTCAGCATAGTAGCTGACAAGGTTAGAATTCGAAGTAACCGACCTTACACCTATAGTGTGAGAATCAGGATCGTCACTGCAACTCGCAAAAAAGGCAAAAGCACCCATCAGTACCGCCAGAATTAATACGATTTTTTTCATTGTAGATGTATTTATATTTTTGTTTGTGCAAAGTTACTAATTTATTTCGCCCCTACAGATAGCGGTGGCCTAAAAATCAAGATACAATAAGTCCTAATGACATCTTTTTGGGTTACTTCCACTGGCACATCGTCGGGAGTTTTACAACCACACGAAGCAAAAAGCAGTGAGAGAGTCCTTCTGCCTTAACATTTTTTATTCCGCCTCACAACACCGCCCCAAAGCAAAAAGACTACCTTTGCATAGCAAAACAGAATTACGACAATGAGAAAAACAAGACTCCTTATAGTAGCTTCGGCTCTGTTACTTGCGCTTGCCGCTGCCACACAGACCAACGCCCCAACACCGGGGAAGCACATCATGAAGCGTCTGGGGCTGACAGGCAAGACACTGAAGGCAGAGGGCGTCGGGGCATGGTCGCTGCCCGACGGTGGCATGGTCTATGCGTCACACCCTTTCTGCAGCGGCATAAAAGGCTTTAAAGGGCCAACCCCACTCTATATTGCCGTTTCAAAAACTGGCAGGATAACTGCTGTTGCACCCGACAGAAATTCCGAAACGCAGTCTGTATGGGCAAAGGTGCAGGGGTCGCATCTGTTCAAGTCATGGAACGGTCGGAGTCTCAAGAGCGCCGCCACCGCCAAAGTGGATGCCGTTTCAGGAGCCACCTACAGTTCTACGGCAGTTATCAGAACCGTAAAGGCCACCTCCGAGAAATTCAGCAAATAGCAGACGCACCCCTCTCGACAAAAACAAATGTAAAAAGCTGCCGTTTCCTTTGGATATTGCCAAAGAAAATCATAATTTTGCACTCGCAGAACTGCTTTTAGCAAGTTTTCTGCTTCATTTTTCCTCTGAAAGAGGCTCGAATGGTGGAATCGGTAGACACGAGGGACTTAAAATCCCTTGCCCCGGAAGGGGCGTGCGGGTTCAAGTCCCGCTTCGAGTACAAAGGAACCTTGAGAAGCCCCACAACTTGGGCACATCAAAAGGTTCCTTTTTTGTTTTCCCTGACCCTTCTTATTACCTTTTGTTTTTTATAAGGCATCTATTGGCTTGGTTTTAGCTCAAAATAGCCTCGCAATATGTTCCTTTTTAACAATGCTATATACTTACTGCCATACACCGGTGTTGGTAGTGGCATCACTCGTGCACTTGACGAAGATATCAATGTCACGTTTATGAATAATGACAAGGCACAGGAATTTGTCATCACGGTTTGGAGAGGAAAAAGTAACCCAGTCGAAGACCATGACACCAAACTTAGACACTCTGACACCAACTTAGACACTAGACTTAGACACTCTGACACCAACCATGACACTAAAAGAGTGCCATTGACGAATAAACAGACGCATAACGCAAGAAAAACACACTACACTGTACACACGAGATAACCGCAGACACGCAGAAGTTCAAAGAGCAGTCTAAATCTTCTAGCACGACTGTGGGGTATATCTGGTGAACGAGTCCTGCCAGAGGTATTCCCTGCGTCTTACATCTTCTACCCCAGCAGGTTAATGTTAAGCTCCGCACACTCTCGGCGCATGGACTCTGGCCAGATGGAGCACTGTATTTCACCGATGTGAGCCTTCTTGAGGTACAGCATGCAAAGGCGTGACTGACCAATGCCTCCACCGATGCTAAGCGGCAGTGTGCCGTTGAGCAGGCGCTTGTGGAAATACAACTCCTTGCGTTCCTCCTTGCCGCTTGACTTGAGCTGACGCAGAAGGGTTTCCCTGTCTACACGAATGCCCATGGACGATACCTCCACGGCACGGTCGAGCACATCGCTCCATATCATGATGTCGCCATTGAGTCCAGGCAGTCCGAGACTCGAAACAGTTGAATAGTCGTCATAGTCTGGGGCGCGCCCGTCGTGGGGCTTTCCGTCACCAAGTTCACACCCGATGCCGATGATAAACACCGCACCTTTTTCTCTGGTAATGGCATCTTCGCGCTCCTTCGGTGTCATGTCGGGAAACCTCTGGCGCAATTCCTCTGAATGGATAAAGAATATCTCGGGTGGCAGCGACGGCTTAATCTGCGGATAGGTCTCGCAAACCAGAAACTCTGTGCGGAGGAAAGCCGCATAGATGTCGTTTACGATAGCCTTCAGAAAATCCATGTTGCGCTGGTCAGCGGTGATGACACGTTCCCAGTCCCATTGATCCACATAGAGCGAGTGTAGGTTGTCGAGTTCCTCGTCGGCACGTATGGCATTCATGTCGGTGTAGATACCATATCCGGGCTGTATGTTGTATTCAGCCAAGGTTAGACGTTTCCACTTGGCAAGCGAATGTACCACTTCGGCCACCTGGTCGCCAAGGTCCTTGATGGGAAAATTGACAGCGCGCTCGTTGCCGCTGAGGTCATCGTTGATGCCCATGCCACGAAGCACAAACAGCGGTCCGGTGACTCGCTGCAATCTGAGGCCTGTGGCCAGATTTTGCTGGAAGAAATCCTTTATCTTCTTTATGCCCTGTTCCGTTTGCTGGGGATCAAGCAAAGGTCTGTAGGGCGGAATGTGATATACTTTACTCATGATGTCTAATTGTTGAGCCCACAAAATTACACATTTTTTTTAAATGACAATACATTTTGCAAGCATCTCTTGCCCGATAATGCCGTTTTGTCAACAAACAGGCTTCTTTTCCATGTGTTCCGCACCACATACCCCGCACGCATGGCAAAGCTGTGCATCATTCCTTGTCGGCTTTCTTTTTTGCCATGCTGTTGAACTTGTAGCACACATGCAACAATGCGTAGCGAGGCATAGAGTTGTACCAAGTGTCAGTGCGCCCCTGTGCATTGATAACAGTGTAAACATTGCTGAGCTGACCGAGAATGTCATGAGCCTCAAGCCTCAACACAAGAGCCTTGTTCTTAAGGAAAGACCGCGAAAGATTAAGATTCCATACAAAATGGTCATCGTTCATCGACGACTCGTTGTAGCCGCGGCGAGAGAAGAGGGAAAAACTTGTGTCGTATTCAAAGTCCCACACAAGCGGGCCGTTTGAATTTACTCCATAACGGAGGTCTACCGCATTCACACGACTAAAATTCTGACGGTCGCTGTTTTGCATTTTCCAGTCTGCACCGAAATTAAACGAAACGTTGTATTTCTTGTACTTATAGACACAGCCCAGAAATTCACTTATTGTATAGTTGTGTACCACACTACGCAGGGGGGTAGCAATCTGGTTAAGAGTCTCGGTGATGTAGTCCACGTTATGATTGTAGTTAAAGCCTACATGTTGTTTCAGAGTAAGACGGTCTTTCTTGTCTACTGTCCGTTCAAGATTCACATGCGACGAAAGGCTCCAGTTTCCGTTGATATTGCGAGGTTGATAGGTGGTGACACCTGTGGAGCGGTCATAGGTAGTGGTAGAAGCGACAGCGTTGCTTGTCTGGTTCCAGCTTGCAGTGGCACCGTAATTCTGCATGTGCTTAGAGTTGCTGTACTGATACCACATGTTTATGCCATTGTTTACAGAATTCTGCAGATTGGCATTGCCCCTTGAGATAAACAACGGATTGGTGTCGTCTATCAAGTCAAGCAGATAACCCATTGAAGGCAGAGCCTCGCTACGGTAATAGGCAAAAGAGAAGTTTGATACTACCCCCGTGTTTTCATTGTGCGAGAAGTTGTAAATGGAGAGCGTGTTGTTTAATGATGTGAGATGCGCCTTTTTGCGCCGGCCGCCATTCGAGCGTGTATCCTCTATCATGTCCTGCTCAATCATAAGAGGCAGGGAGATGCTTACGGTCCAATCCTTGTAGAATTTGAGGCGTCCGGTCAACATGGGGCGATGGCTGAGAGTTGTGATAGTGCGATGATAGGAGTTTTGACGGTCTTTGGTTTCAAGATAGCTCGTTGACGGCAGTGTGCCTAACGGGTGGGCGTCAAAATCATCCCAGCCTGGCAGCGAGTCGAGACGATAGCGGTCGGGATTGTTTTTGTTGCGTTCATAAGAGTATTGGTATGACACTCCGGCCGACAGCTTTTGTTTCCAATCAGATGAATATGCCACCGTGGTGTTAAATTCTAACGAGTTAGACGATGTCAGGGCATAGACGTTCTGAATATCCAGACTATTTGTCTGGCGGTTATCCAAACTGTAGTGTTGAAAATTCTCCACTTGATTGTCATTATAACCAAGCATGTAGTCCACCCTGATGCTGTTGCCAAACAGAGGGTCTTTTAACCACAGCTCCGAGTTTGAAGAAAGACGAGTTGCCTTGGTGAGCGACTGCGTGGCATTGAGCACAGCGTTGAGCCTCATCCGCTCAAGCCGGTCACTGCCCTCGGGGGAGAAAATGCTGTCGAGCGAAGCCAGGCGGTAAGAGTCCATAGGGTCACCGTTAAACGTTACGCTATTGGTGGAGTTTACGCCACGGGTGCGGGTGTAGGAGCCGTTGAGTGGTGTAGAACCCAGCCAGAAGTTTTTCTTCCCAATCCGAACAGCATCGTACCAGTCTATGCTGCTTGTACTGTTGCGGGCAATGGTGCGCGAACGCGCATAGTTGTCACCGGAATTAAGGTAGGTGACTGATGACGTTGCCGTGTTGTTGAAAGACGTCGTGTGATTGCCATGCACGCCTACCGTGACATTGGATCTGTCTTTGTCATATCGGGCTCTCGCACCCCCCGCCCTTGTGTAGGTCACTCCACGTGTCCCTTCATCGTCATAGAACTCGCCATCGTCAGACGCTCCACCGCCTCGGTTCACATTGTTTGCATTGAAATAGGATAAGAACTTCCACACATTGGTATAGTATATGGCGGCCACGCGTGAAGAAAATCTATCTTTGGTTCCATAGGCAACATCGCCATTGACTATCCAGCCTTTCTGATACTCTTTCTTAAGCCTCACGTCAACCACGAGTTTCTTCATCTCCTCTCGTTTCAACGAGTCTTTGATAAGATAGGCGGCATCATCGTCCTTGCGATAGACTTTCACCTTCTTCACCGTATAGGCAGGCAGGTTGTCGAGAGCCATTTTGGGGTCGCCACTAAAGAAATCCTTGCCATCAACGAGGAGACTCTCCACCTTTTTACCGTTGCTGTAGATTTCGCCATTTTCCTTTATCTCCATGCCGGGCATCTCGCCAAGCAGTTTGTCGAGCATGGAACCCTCGGCCAAATTAAAGGCATCGGCATCATACTCCACTGTATCGCCCTTAACCACCATTTTGATGCGTGTGGCCTTAACCACCGCTTCACCCAAGAGATGCTCCTTAGGCTTCTTGCGGAGCTTGTAGTTCTTCATCCACTCTTTGGTGTAGCGATTGTATTGGCGGTCGGGAATTTTGAGTTCCTGCGGTTCGTTGACATAGCCCTCTATGTCGAAACGTATCTTGTAGTTGCCACCCTTAGGCAATTTGAAGTTATAGCCTGCCGGCTGGGTGTACTTCCAGGTGCCGTAAAAACGCTCCTTCGGACCATACACACTGTCAACCAACACAATGGAGTCTTGCTCGTTATAGACTGTAACGATTCCTTTTTCAAGTTTGTCGCCAGTGAAAAAGTCCTGCACCTCACCCCACACATGTATAGAGTCTTTGCGCACCGCCAGTGACGCCTGTACAGACGCTGACACGACAAGCAACGCCACCACGCACGCCAACGCCCTGAGACGGCAGTGCGTAATCTTACATCTTTTTTTCATCCTCGTTTTCAATAGAGATTATATAAACACGGCAGCCGGTTTTACCCAAATCGGTCATCTGGTCGCAAATAACATCTTCTTTATTACTCATTATTGCCACTTCTGATGTTATGCTGACATTAACGTCACCGACTCTGCTATAGTGTAATACCAAGCGCAGCCAATGTATTGCTCTTTTATGTTAGAATTTCTTTTGCTACAGTTTCAAGTTCGGCATACCATTCAGCACCAAAACGTTGAATGAGCGGTGTCTTCAGAAACTTATAGACAGGCATCGACAGTCGATAACCTTTTTCCACCGCATCGTGACATACGCTCCATCTGTGGTAGTTAAGACCGTAGAGCACTTCGCCATCGCCAATATTGAAGCGTTTCACCCTGATGGGGTACAACGAACAACTGACAGGCTTGTCGGTTGTGAAGAGCCCCTTGTTCTTGGCACGCTCTATGGCACACAGACAGTTGCCCTTGTCATCATAGCAGGTAAAGACACAGTCTTTGCCATTTACGATGCTGGTGACAAGTTCACCTTCGCGGTCCACGTAGGCTATGCCCTGCTCGGCTATCACCTTGCGGGCCTCTGGTGCAAGCTCGTCTTCAATCTGCGGCAAGATGTCTTCAATGGCAGCCACTTCGTCCATCGTGACAGGTGCTCCAGCATCGCCCTCAATGCAACAAACACCCTTGCATGCCTTGTAGTTGCAACAAAACTGTTCTCTGAAAATGTCTATTGAGCAAAGCACATTGCCCACCTGTATGATATTCATATTTCTATCCATGACACACCGTTGTACAGATGATGTTGCACAACAAAGCCCAAAGATAACACTTTCGTATGACATAACTGCCACCCACAGCGAACTAATATGCCTCTTTCGGCCGAAACAGATATCCGCATCGGCGGATTGGGACATGCGTTTCGGCCGAAACGCAACCCCACATCGGCCGAAATGGCAACATAATATCAACACGCACAGATGCCGCAACGCACCTGCGGGCTGTTATGCTTGGCAATAAGAAGTAACAAACATACGCCATTTACGACCTAATGACCGATTTGGGTTAAAACGAAGAGAGAGGGCTTCGCAGTGAAACCCTCTCTCTGTTGTCTGATGAACGGCGTGCATCAGAGGCACGTCTTTCACCGCGGAATATCTGTTTAGTCTACCTTAATCTTTTCGCCATCGACGACGTAGATGCCTGGTGCAAACGGAATGATGTGTACACCCTCCACGAGATGGTCAAAGACGAGCTGTCCGTCGATGGTGAACACCTTCATGCGGCGCGGCTCTCTGTTGATGACGCGGATGGCATGGCTCATCGGGGTGTAACGTTTCATGTCGCCTCCGTCAACAGCGTCATAGACAGATGTCTGGTCATCTTGTTCAACCACCTTGACCGGTGTGCGCATAAGCTTGAACTCGGCAATGTCAATGGCAGACCAGCCCTCAAGATTGATGATGAGGCCGAGAGTGATGGGTTCGTCTTCGCCAACGGTGAATGTGATGGTCTGCTTTGACAGCGGAGCGTAGGCAACAGACTTCTTCTCATAGGTGCTCATGTCGACAAACTCTTCACCGCGCGTTACACACACAAAGCTACTGTCGGTTTTGAACGACCCGTCTGCACTCGGGCTGACGGTGAGCGTGTAGTAGCCGGCGGGCAGTGTTGTCGTCTGGTAAAACAGGTGGTTCCTCAAGGTGTCGGCAAAGCCATAGTAGCCTGTTCTGAAGTTGATGTCGTAGTTCTGGTTCTTGGCGACGTGGGCACCCGTGGTGGCCTTGTCGGTGACAACGGCGTTTCCGATGACCCATTTAGAGTCGGCGGTGCCAGTCTTGAGTTCAAGGAGGTTGTTGGAGTTGGTGGTGCTTACGCTGTTGTCAGTATGGAGGAACGGTGCTTTGTAGTTGGTGAGGTAGTCGGCAGACACATCGCTGGCCTCATCACCTCCGAAGTCGAGCGTGAACACGCCGAGAGCTGTTGTCCAAGCGTCACCGTCGGGACCGAAGCCGAGCCTACGACCTGTCAATTCGTTGCCGGTGGCATCAATGAGGTCACCCGTGTTCTGGTTGAACTGATAGTACACCTTGAGACCGTTGGCAGACTTGGCAGTGCTGATGTCGTCGGCACTGATAGGCTGGTTGCTTATTTGCTTCAACTGTGATTCGTTAAGTGTCTTGCCCCAAATTCTGAACTCGTCGAAGATACCTTTGAACGAGGCGGTGTCGGAACTTACGGTGAGTGAACCCTTCCATGCCGGGCAGCTGAGACCGAGGCGCAAGCTCGGTGCGCTGAACAGTTCGGTGTCGCGGTAGAACTTCACGTTGCCAGTAGCGAAGGTGATGGCATAGTGGTGCCACTCGTCCTTAGTGATGAAGCCTGGAGCCGAAACAACCTGTTTGCCATTGACATAGACTCCTACCGAACCGTCTTCGTTAGCCCATGTCTTGAGCTTGCCGTCGTCGGTGGCCATGGTGAGCGCACCCTTGTAGGATGACGGATAGAGCCATGTGTCGATGGTGAAGTTGCGAGTGTTGGAAGTGAACGGGGTGGGCACTGCGAAACGCTCGCCAGAGCCGCTCATAGAAAGACCGTTGCCCGGGTCTGCATTGCTTACCGCAAAGGCCTTTTTCATGGTCTTTGAAGACTCTCCGTGGGCGTTGGAAGACTTGAGCGTTACATTATAGTAGCCAGGGGCCTCTGGGGTGAACGCCGTGTTCTGTCCGTGTATCACATAGTTGCGCTTGCCGCTGACGTGGTTAACCTCCCACTGCCACTTCTCCGGGCCGAGGATTGACTTGTCGTGGAAGAACACCTTGTCACCGAGGAGTATGGCCGATGGTTCGACCTTGAAGTCTACGTACGGCGCTGATGCCACGGCAGTGACGTTTCGGGTGACAGAAGCTGAACCAGCAGCGTTGGTAACAGTGAGGGTAACGGGGTAGGTGCCCACTTCAAGGAAGCGTGCAGATGCGTTGGTGGCATATACCTTTTCAATGTCGGCACCCGGCATGCTCCACGTGTAGGTGCAGTTGACACCTGTAGAACGGTTGACGAAACTGAAATATTTGCTTGCGGGCAGATTATCTTCGGCAACGTCGAAGTCGGCAATAGGCATTGGCAGGGTTTTTACGCTGACATTGAGGTTTGTAACGGCAGTGTTGCCAGAGATGTCGGTGGTCGTTACACTCAGCACATGGTCACCGTCTTCACTGAAGGTGATGTAAGGACTCTTGGTGTTGCCCACGCTGAGTTCCTGACCGTCGATGCTCCACTTGTATTGCTTGACAGACATAGGTGCATCAATGGTGAAGCGTGTCTGCATGCCAGCATAGACATCGGTGGCTGCGGTGGTGATGGCAGGGGTGAAGTTTTTCGGGCCTGTCAAGAAACTGTTGTCAACCAGCACCGACACATTGTCGGGGTCGGTGATGACTGCATGGTGTCCACGGGCGTAGTCCCTTATCTTCTTCACTCCGTCTTCCTCTATGATGTCGCCTTTATAGTACAACACAAGGCTGTCTTGCTGTGAGGGGCTTGCTATGCCCACCCTGTAGTTGTTGAATATCTCATTGTCGGTCAAAGGACGATTCCAGAGTCTGATTTCATCAATTTCTGCATCAATGAGACCGTTATTTTCCTGACGACCGATATAGAAGTTGTCAAAAGCCTTAATCTTGCTGTAGGTTGAATAGCTGGTTCTTCTGATAAGCTTTTCATTGACGAATATCTTCAGTGCGAAATTGTCGATGACAACGGCCACATGATTCCATTCGTTGAGCTTCACGGCATTGTTCTGCGTGGAGTAGGAACCGTTTGAGCCCCAGCCAGCCACGATACACTTGCCGGAGTTCATGCTTGAGAAGAAGTATATGGGGTTGCATATCTGGTTGGAGTAGCTGGTAACGTCCCTTGGCTTAATCCAGTATTCCATAGTGCCGCCCTTAGAGGCTTTGAAGTCCACATTTTCCACTACCGCCATAGTTTGTCTCATGTCGAGCACATAGTTGTCGGTGCTCTGTTCCTCTACCGGGAATGTCACAAGGTTTGAGGGGTCAGAAACAACGGTCTTATTGCGGTAGTCATAGACAGCAGCAATGCCGTAGGCCTTGTCGTTGACGAGAGTCGGAGAGTATGATAACGTGCCGGCATCTACAGAGTCGATGACCATGTTATCATTATATATATAGTATTTCTTTATGGGCAACGATGTGGTAACAGGCTTTTGCCATACGAGAGTACCGTCAGTAAGGGTCAGGTTGGTAGGTGCGTTAATCTGCTCGCCCGGCACGATGACCGACACGCGATAGAGCTTGCCGGAACCGGTAATCTGCACATTCTCCACCTTGAACGGGAACTCTATGCCCTCTTTGTCAAGTTCATAGTCGATGATTGAGGCACTGTAGAGCCGACCCGTGCCGCTTTTCTCCTCCGGTGTGCGCGGATAGGTGTAGATATTGAAGAAATACTTGATAGGTTTGCGACGGTCAAAGTTCTGCGTGAGTTCTGTGATGTCGTATCCGAACTCCATAGGTTCATAGTGGTATCCGTCAATCCACTTGCCAAGCATAGGCGTTGATGGGGGGTCATTGAAATTGCGTGTGCCATCGCCCGCATTCTTGAAGTGATCCATTGCCAGAGAGTCGGTAGACACATCAGATGCGGTATCTTGGGTGGCGGTGACGCTAAGCCACAGCAGCGAACGCTTGGAGAATGCCAGCTTCACCTTGATGGTGCGCAGCGGCTCATAGTCTTTGCGTATGAAATGGCGTGTGACACTCCATGGAGAGGAACGCTTGCTGCTGGTAACAGAACGGGCGTACGGGCAGTATACAAAACCGTTGTTCTCCCAGCCGCTGCCCCATGAGTTGGCAATAATCCATGCTCCGACCTCGTCTTTGTCTTTTTCTCCGTATATGCCGTTGGAGTCGAGGTCAAACTCGATGCGGTCGTCATATCCCACAATGGTTTGCGCATGGTCGTATGAGGGGCCCCAGTCAGCTACGTAGCGTTTGCCCACAAGGCCCAACTGCTTGTTGGTAGGGGTGTTGGGAATGGGACCTGTCTTCATGCCTATGGATGCCATGCCGAACCATGCCACGCCACCTGCGTTGAAGTCGTAGTCGCCATTGTGGTTCCAAAGCCATTGCTTGAGAATCTCGCGGCCACCCTCGGTCATAACGCTTTGCTCGATGTTTGTGGCGGTCCAGTCACGGTTGTGTATGGTGTTGTACCATTTATCGTAGCCCTGCATCCAACCATAGTCGGTGTCAGAGCAGGTCTGATTTCCAAAATATTTTGAGTAGGTCTGGCCTCCGTAGTCTGCCGCAGAGGGGTTGCCCACATTTTGAAGCATGCCCGACTTGGAAGTACCTTGGTAGTTGTGAGCCAGAAGGTAGTTGAAGTGGGAGGTGAAACGGTTTTCATCAAGCGAACCATCAAGACCATAGTAGTTGTTGCGCTCGTAAGTCCACTGGTAGCCGATGTAGGCAGCCGCATCGCAAGAGCCTTGGTCTTGCGAGAAGATGGGTGGAAAATACTTGAGCAACGCATTGTTCAGATGGTCAGGACGCTGTGTGGCAGAGCCATAGAGAGCCTTTGACCTTGCGGCACCCGGTGACTGCCGCTTCTTGTTTTTCTGGTAAGTGAAGTCGCCTACATTGCGCTCTTCCTGCACGCCTCCGGTAAGTTGGGCGTAAACGCCGGAGCTGCCGCCAAGCATTAACGCTGCCAGCAGAATGGCTTTGGTTTTAATATTCATAGCTGTTGTTGTTAGAATGATTCTTTATTGTGTAATGGTCATGTTGAGCGAAGTCTGCTGTTATTTTACCAGCACCTTCACTCCGTTGGCAATATACAGACCCGGAGCCATTGGGATGCGTTTGTTGCCCGAGAAGAACTCGTTGAACACGCACTGGCCCAGCTCATTGTATATCTTCACTTCTATGGTCTTGTCGCTGACGATGCGGATTGCACCGCTCTCACCAGTGAAGTTACCGATGTGGCCCTTGTCAAGGGCATCGTAGGCATCGCTGATGCCATCGGCAGTTTGCGAGGTCAATGATACCTGTGTCAGTTTAAACGAGCGGAAACTCATGCCACGGCAATCTTCGTCGATGTTGACAATCAAGCCGAGAGAAACCTCCGTGTTGTCCTTGATAACATCAAATTCAATGTTTTTCTTCTCGCTTAGCAGACAACTTGCCAAAGCGTCGTCGAGTGTTTCGTTACGAACAATGGTGTCACCATAGCAGGCAACCAGACGTGAACTCTTCGGATAGAACGAGTAGCCAGCATCTACAGAAAATACATAGTGACCTTGTGGCAAGGTGACAGTCTGATAGAGACGCTGATTGATTATCTTTCCGGAAGTGTAGTTGGTAGATATTGCAAGCCATTTGTAATCGGGGTCTACATACGCTGTGTTGATGTTTTTGTCGTCAATAATCTGCGGTGAATCATATACCCATGTAGATTTATCGGACTGGGTCAGCAGTTCCTTTGCCCCCTCACGTTTCTCAAGCACCTCTCTGTCACCTGTGAGGAACGGTGTCTTGTAGTTGGTGAGATATGTGTTTGAGATGTCGGTTCGGGTCATGTCTCCCTCCAAGTCGAGGGTAAACACTCCCGGACTGATTATCCATGCGTCACCGTCAGGACCGAAGTTCACTCGTTTGGCATCGCGGCCCTTGCCTGTGCGGTCTATCACATCGCCTCCGTTCTGGTTGAAGTCGTAGTAAACACACAGGTTGTCGGTTTCAGCAGGGTTGTCTACCGGTTTGTTGCAAACTTGGCCAAGCTCTTCCTCGGTGAGAGCCTTGCTCCAGATGCGCAACTCGTCAATGTAACCGTTGAACGGACTGTCGCCTCTGCCGAAGCGGAATGTTTCGGGCCATGAAGGCAGAGTGTACTGGCTCATGCGGTCAATGGCAGCAACCTTTTTGCCGTCAAAGAACAACGTAATGAAACCTTTGTCAAACGAGACGGCATAGTGATGCCACTGGTTCGTAACCGGGATCGTACCACTTGTGGTGATCGTATTGTCCTTGTATGTAATGGCATATTTTCCCTTGTCGTTGCAATTGGTGGAGAATTCACCGAATTCAAAAGCACCGGCACCAGCATAGACGCAAGGATACATCCACCACTCAACGGTAAAGGCTTGTTGGGTGGCGGCAAACGGACGGGCAATGTGCAACTGCTCATCGTTGCCAGCAAAGACAAGACCATTTTTGGCATCAGCGGTACTAACGCATAGCGAACGCAACTTCTCGGCAGTGCTTACACCGACATCGTTGATTGTTTGCAGACTGACATCATAAACACCCGGAGCCGGAGGGGTGAACGACGAGAACTGTCCGTTTACCTGTATGCAGCGTTTGCCGTTGGTCAGTGTCCACAGCCAGTCGGTCGGTTTGCCAAGACTCTTGTCTTCGAGATATGTGGTTTCGCCCAGAAGAATTTGATTTGGGGCCACGTTGAACTTGCTTGTAGGCTTAGCCTCATACGCTTCCACTGTCTTGGTGACAGAAGCCGTTCCGGCACTGTTGGTGGCGTGGAGAGTGATGCTGTAGGTGCCAGGAGAATTGAATATGGCGTTGGCATTGGTGAGGTAGATGTCTTCCTGACCTTCTATGCACCAACGGTAGGTGCAGTTGCGGCCTTTGGTGCGGTTGACAAACGAGAAGGGTTGTGACACGGCAAGACGCGACTGGGCGATATCAAAGGCTGGTTCCGGCAACTGGCCTTTAGACACGGTGATTTCCTTTTGCGACGTTAGTGTCTTTCCTTTTGAGTCTGTTACGCTAAGAGAGACTGTGTAGGTACCCTCTTTAGTGTAGGTCACATAGGGTGACTGTATGTTGTGGCTTTCGCTTGTGGCTCCGGGGGTGCTCCATTGCCATGACACGACATTGGTGCTGCCTGTGCCGCACAGCATTACGGGCTGGTTGGTGTAGACAGAATCCTCAAGTGTAATGGTGGGGCTTAGGGAGAAAGAACTGCCTTTAAGGATGTCCTTGTTGGCAACGCCCTCCATTTCGCCCATGGCCAGATAGGCATGGTTGCTGAATATATACTCCTGCACACGCTGTTCGCCCTCTACCTCTATGAGGTTCATCGGCAGATATGCGATGAGACTTGCCTGTTCGGACGGCATGGCAACCGGATTGTCTTTGCCCGAATAGACTTCGGCCTGTGTGCGTGCACTGCGCCAAATGCGCAGTTCGTCAATGCCGGCAGAGAACGGCTTGTCAGCAGAGCCTATCAAGAGGTCTCCGAGGGCAGGAATGCCGCTGTTGTTGATGGACGTAAAGCTGCCTTTGCGCATTCCGTTGACATAGAGCAGAATGGTGTTGTTCTGCACCGCCACGGCAATGTGTTGCCACGTGTTGGCCTTGATGGTCTTTGCAGCAGAAGACACCTTGTTTTCATCATTCCAGCCGGCCACAGCTTGTCCGCTCGGTGTTATTTCGATGAAGAACTTGTTTTTGCCGCTACCAGTAATCTCGTATGAGCCTGTGCCAATTTTGGTTGGTTTTATCCAGAACTCGATTGTACCCTGACTAAGTTTGCCGGGCAAAGCATTTGGAACGACCATGCAACCATCAGTAATGGTGAGTGACATATTGTCACCGCCAGGCATTGTCATGGCATTACGCGCGAAGTTGCCTTTGGCAGACTCTATCAACCTGCCCTTGCAGCCATAGACGGCCGACACACAATATGTGCCGTCGGCACTGGGGACAGTGTAGGTATTGACGTTCGGCATGACGCTATCAAGCAGTGTGTTATCCTTATATATATAAAACTTCTTCAACCGCAGGCTTGTACTGATGGGGTTGTTCCATTTCAGTGTCTTGTCAGCGAGTGTGGTGTTGGTAGGCGGGTTGACCGCTTCGCCTGGCACCACAACGCTGATGGTTGTTGTACCAGTGCCGTTGCCTATTTCCACCGTGTCGATATCAAACGGAATTTCAGTGCCGTCTTCGGTTTCAAAACGGTAATCCATGATTGAAGCCTTGTAGATATGACCTGAACCCTTCCCATTGGTGACCTTGACGGAGAAGAAATACTTCAAAGGACGGCTCGGGTCGTAGCTGTTGCTGAGGTCAGTGAGGTCATAGCCAAACTCCATTGGTTCATAGTGCATGCCGTCGACATATTTCCCAAGCATAGGCACTGCCGGGTAGCCCCCTTCTTCAGAACCGTTGCCTGCATTCTTGAAGCTGGTCATATCGGTAGAGTACAAAGGTTTGGTGGCCGATGTGTCTGGGTTGATACCTACACTAAGGCGCAGCTCGTTGCGATGCGAATAGTCCATGAGCAGTTTGATGGTACGAGTTGGAAACACATCCTTGCGCACATAGGTCACATAGGGCTGCCAGAAGTAGTTGCCCGTAACGCTGCCAACAGGGCCAGCATAACGATAGGGCACATACACCCAACCTCCGTTGCACCATGAGGCACCCCATGAGTTTGCCACAATCCAAGCACCCTTTTCATCTGCGCTCTCTTCGCCATAGATGCCATTGCCGTTGAAATCAAATTCCAGACGGTCGTCCCAACCGATGATGGTCATGGCATGGTCAATCTCCGGACCCCATTTCTGCATATAGTATTTGTTTACCGCACCGGCCTCCTCGTTGGCGGGGGTGCTGGCAATCTTGGTAAACGACATGCCTGTGGCTGCCAATGTGACGTAACACAGACCACCGCTCTTGAAGTCATCGTCGCCATTGTGGTTGTAGAGCCAACGTTTGGTGGCAAGCCGTCCCTCTTCCTTGCACACAGTCTGCGGAAAGGTGTAGAAGCCCTCTGCTCTGTTGAACATCGCACGGTGCCATTTGTTGTAGCCCTGCATCCAGCCCGACATGCTGTCGCGCCAAGTATAGTAGCCAATTGTCTCGGAGTTGGTGCGACCCTCATAGTCCACGGCGTTCGGACATCCGTTGTCGCGTTCGATGTCTTCCTTGGAAGAATTCATGTAGGTCTGCAACCACCCGAAAAATACTGCCATTTGGTTTTCTGCCTTCTCGCCTTCAAGGTTGCGCAGACTGTTCAGCTCGTGCGTGAAGATATAGCCAGTGAAGCTTGAACACATGCACGAGGGGCCAGACTGATAGAAAAACGGCGGGAAGTGTTTTGTCAACGCATTGTTCCAATGGTCTGGCAGGTCGTTGGCACTTGCAGACCTGTAGGCGTTGCTTCTCAACCCTGCCTTTGAGCGTGCCGCATTGCCACCGGGAATACCTAATTCCTCTTTTACGGGAGGTTTGTAGTCATAGTCGGGCAACGCCTTATAGTTTACCTTTATTTGTGCACTAAGAGAAAGCGGAACCGCCACCATAGCACAAGTGATGATATTTTTCAGAATTGTAGTCGTTTTTTTCATATTCTTTAATAATTGCAATCTAACTGTGAGTGTAGCAAATTTAGTGCTAATTTTCTGAAACGTCCAAATTTAGCACCGAATATGTATACAAAAAAATTGTTTCAGCGTGTTTTTGGGCCATTTATTCATGAACGAGAGAATATCTATGCAGTTTTTGATACTTGGCACATTGCATTTAGAAGTAGCAACAAGTGTTAAACCCAAATCGGTCATTAGGTCGTAAATGACATCTTTTGCAACTACTTCTTATTTTTATTACTTCTTGTTGCCTTTTGTTTTTTATAAGGCATCTGACGCCTGCTTCTTGCTCGAAATAGCCCGCTATTACTCACAAAACAGCAAACGACATCTGCTCTCCTAAAAAATCTAAAAACAACAAGTCCTAACAACCGAATTGGGTTTAACCCAAATCGGTCATTAGGTCGTAAACGACATCTTTTGTAACTACTTCTTATTTTTATTACTTCTTACGGTATAAAAAAAACAAAAAATCCGCAGAAACAGTGTTGCATCGTGTTTCTGCGGATTTTTTGTTACATATGGTTATGACACCAAGTCTGCTAATTCACTAAAAGGGCAGGTCGTCATTTTCGTTGCCAGGAACAGGCTGAGCAGGCGGAACTGGTGTTGGTGGAATTGCAGAGTCTCCCATTATGGGGGCTTCCTGTGTTGCTTGCATTATTGGACCAGCAATATGATTGACACGCCACGCTCTGAGTGAGTTGTAATAGCGTCCGTTATATTCGCGTGCGTCAATATCAATGTCCACTGCCACATCGTCACCCTCTTTGATATTGAATTGCTGCAAACGTTCCGCTCCCCATACCGAGAACAGACACTTGCGTGGATATGGTTGGTCGAACGACTCAAGCAGAAAATCCTGTGCCATCCATTGTCCGCGGTCGCTCTGACCGCTTCGAGGCTCGAAAGCCTGTATTATTTTTCCCTGTAATGTTGCCATGCGTATAATTTGTTTCTTGTTCTTTGTTGTACGTATTGTAAGTAAATAGCGGCATCGGTATGCAAGCCTTACTTCTCCCAAGGAAGGCTCTGGTCAAAACCTCCTGACAGTGGGTCGGGGTCTGACACCTGTGCAGCATTAGCCGTTGGCTGGGTCGCACCGGCAGGGGGCACTATACCAGTGGCAACACCTACTGGAGGCACGGTGGCCGTAGGCTGGTTTACGGCAACAGCCCTAAAGTCGTTATACCATCTGCCGTTGTAGTCGTGTGCGTCAATCGATATGGTTACTCTAACATTAGAACCCTCTTGGAGGTTAAACATATCAATGTTGCCGTCAGCCACGGTAAACTGACATTTGCGGGGGTATTGCCCCGGTGTTTCTATAACGTAGTCCTGGCGTCTCCATTCGTTGCCATTGCGCGCACTAATTCCCGAACGCAACTCAAGCGCCTTGATAATTGTTCCTTCTATTTCCACCTGTAGCATAATGCAATAAACTTTTTCTGTTAGAAAGCGAAGTTACACTTTTAATTTTATTTACCGACCAACTTGTTGTCTTTTTCTGCAAAAATTGTGCAAGCCGATGCAATGCGCCGTTAATTCTGCAGCAAAACAGTGCGCCATTGCATGGTTGCGTGGTTGTTGTCAGATTTTTACCTTCAAACTGTCCTTATTATTATAAAATGTCGTACCTTTGTACTAATTAAAACACATATACATCATAGCCATGAGATTTACTGTAAACAGTGCAGAACTGCTAAACGTGCTGCAGATTCTTGACAAAGTTATTTTGACAAAAAACATAACACCCATACAGTCGTGCGTGCTGTTTGAAGTCAGCGAAAACGTTCTCAGACTGCGTTCTACCGATAAGGAGATAACTTTGTCGTGCTCGCTGGATCTGATTGACTCATCGGGTGACTACAAGATAGCGATAAATGCAAAGCGCATTCTGGACATTCTGAAGACCATTCCCGAACAGCCGCTAACATTTGACGTCAACCCATCCTCTCTTCAGATCAACCTTGACTATCAGAACGGCCACATGGTGTTCCAAGGCGAGAATGCCGACGAATTTCCCGCCCTCAAGACCATTGACGGCGACATCACCTCATTCACCGTTCCGACAAAGGCTCTCAACATTGCACTTGGCAACGCCATGGTGGCAGCATCAACCGACAGCTCACGCCTGGCCATGCAGGGTGTACTTTTCGACTTAACTCCAGAGGACTTCGCTGTTGTGGCAAGCGATGGCAGAAAGCTGGCACGCACTCTCGTGGAATGCAATGTTCATGACATTACATCAAACTTCATTCTGCCTCCTAAACCCATCGGTATAATACGCTCCATCTTCGACAAATTTGACGGCGAAGTCAGCATAGGCACCAACACTGAAGGAAACGCAACATTTGAAATCGGCAGATTTGCCTTGTACTGCCGATTGGTGCAGGAACCCTACCCCAACTACCGCAGGGTAATACCCCAAAACAACGACCGCATAGCAACTATCGACCGCAACTCGCTTGTCAATGCCTTGCGCCGAGTTATCGCCATTGCAGACAAGAGTACCTGCTTGGTAAAACTGCAACTCGATTCAGACAAGATGACACTGTCGGCAGAAAACAACAACTATGCGCAATCAGCAGAGGAGCAGATAATGTGCCAGTATGACAACGTGCCTATCAAAATAGGTTTTCAAGGCGACTTTCTCCTTGATCTCATCAACCGCCTCAGTGGCGATGAGATTGTGCTAAAACTGTCAGACCCAAGCAGGGCAGGACTTATCGTACCCGTTACGCAAGAAGAGCAGACCCAAGTGGTAATGCTGATTATGCCACTGCTGATAACGAACTAACGGCAAAAGCCCCCGTTGTCAACACACTTTAGGACAAACAGGAACAACGAACCGTAAACAAACCCTAATCTAATGGAACTGAACCTTAAGAAACCCATCATATTCTTCGACCTCGAAACCACTGGCACCAATATACTGCACGACCGTATAGTTGAAATATGCTGTACGAAGGTACACCCTAACGGCAAAGAGGAAAGCAAATGCCGCAGGCTGAACCCCGAAATGCCTATTCCGCCAGAAGCAACTGCCGTGCATCACATAACTGATGACGACGTGAAAGACATGCCGACATTCAGACAAGTGGCAAACAGCATGAAGCAGTTTTTTGAGGGATGTGACCTTGCAGGCTTCAACTCCAACAAATTTGATGTGCCCATGCTTATAGAGGAGTTCCACCGTGTTGGAATAGACCTTGACTTGAGCAAGTGCAAACTTGTTGACGTACAGAATATCTATCACAAACTTGAGCCGCGCACCCTTGTTGCCGCCTACAAATACTATTGCCACAAAGACCTTGAAGAAGGCATCAACGTGGAAGGACAGGACGTGAAGGCACACTCTGCCTTGGCTGACGTCACGGCAACCTATGAGGTTCTCAAGGCACAACTCGATAAATATCCTGATATACTCAACAACGATATAGGAGAACTTGCAGAGTTCAGCAAACGTGGCAACGTAGTGGACTTTGCCGGCAGAATGGCATATAACGACAACGGCGAAATTATCTTCAACTTCGGCAAGTATAAAGGGCGAACCGTTTTTGATGTGTTCAGCCAAGACCCGTCATACTACGACTGGATGCAACGAGGTGACTTCTCTTTCGACACCAAACACAAACTTACACAGTTGTATCTGGAGTTCAAGCAATCAAGGAAATAGGCCGCATGACACTAAAAGGCAAACATATCGTGCTGGGCATAACCGGCAGCATTGCTGCATATAAGGCATGCCAACTCATCAGGCTCTTTGTCAAAGCCGGAGCGGAAGTGCAGGTGGTCATAACGCCTGCCGGTAAGGAATTTATCACTCCTGTCACACTGTCAGCCTTGACTTCAAAACCTGTAATCAGCGAGTTCTTCGCCCAACGCGATGGCAGCTGGCACAGCCATGTTGACCTCGGACTGTGGGCTGATGCCATGGTAATCGCTCCCGCCACTGCTTCGACTATTGGCAAGATGGCAAACGGCATTGCCGACAACATGCTCGTGACCACTTATCTGTCGATGAAAGCCCAAGTGTTTGTCGCACCGGCAATGGACCTTGACATGTACGCACACCCTGCAACTCAACACAACCTTGACACACTGCGTTCATACGGAAACATTATTATAGAACCTGCTTCAGGGGAACTGGCAAGCAAGCTTGTCGGCAAAGGACGAATGGAAGAACCCGAAAACATCTTTCAGATTGTGACAGACAAACTGTCGGCGTCACAAACCCTCAAAGGCAAGAAGATTGTCATTACTGCAGGCCCCACATACGAAAAGATAGACCCTGTGAGGTTTATAGGCAACTACTCAAGCGGCAAAATGGGATATGCCATAGCACGCGAGTGTGCCAGACGCGGCGCCTCAGTGGAGCTTGTAAGCGGCCCCACCCAACTCGATATCCACCACCCTCAAATAAACTTGACGAGAGTTGAAAGTGCCGAGCAGATGTATAAGGCCACAACATCACTGTTTGACGACAGTGATGCTGCCATTCTTAGCGCAGCAGTCGCTGATTTCACACCAGAAACCACTTCCGACAACAAGATTAAACGCGAAAAGGGCGAACAGACCATATCCCTGAAACCTACACACGACATTGCCGCCTCTCTGGGCAAGCAGAAAACAAGTAAACAAAAACTCGTCGGCTTTGCCCTTGAAACAAACGATGAGCAGAAGAACGCCCAAGGCAAACTGCAAAAAAAGAACTTCGACTTCATCGTACTAAACTCCCTCAGAGACAAAGGGGCGGGATTTAATTATGACACCAACAAGATTAGTGTAATATACCGTTCGGGAGAAACGGTTTCGTTCCCACTCAAGCCGAAAACAGAAGTCGCTGCCGACATTGCGGACTGTCTTGAAAAGCTCTGGAGCGACTGACAAGCAGCCTTCGCATTTTGCAAACTGTTTAAATGATTGTATAAATATCGCCTATGGTAACAAGGAACATCATATTGCTTTGCCTCTTGTCGGCATTCTCCTTTGTTGACAAAGCATGCGGACAGGAACTCAATGCCACGGTGGAAATCAACACCTCCCGTCTTGACGGAACCAACAAGGCAGTGTTTGACAACCTCAAGCAGTCTATTACGGCATTCCTCAATGAACGCCATTGGACCAACCAGCAATACAACATCAACGAACGAATCAAATGCGGTTTCACAATCATCGTGTCGAAATATGGTAGTGACAACGGCCTTGCCACATGTGAGGCATATATCAACTCACAGCGCCCAGTATATGGTTCAACCTACAACACAACGGTATTCAGCAAGAAAGACAAAGACTTCCAGTTCAACTACAACGAATTTGACCAACTGGAATTCAGCATCGACAACATAGACAACTCCCTTACGGCCCTGTTGGCATATTATGCCTACCTTATAATAGGTCTGGACATGGACACCATGTCTCCTCTGGGCGGTACAGAGATGCTTGAAAAGGCTATGACCATAGTAAACAATTCACAAAGCCTCAACGTGAAAGGGTGGAAAGCCTTTGATGACGCCACCAACCGTTTCGGCATTCTCAACGACTATCTGGAAGAGAAGTTTGCCCCCTTCCGCCACCTTCAATACAGGTATCACCGCGAGGGACTGGACAAGATGACAGAAAACCCAGACTTGGCACGCACTGCCATAACAGATTGCTTCACACTGCTTAAAGAGGCTCGCGAAAACAAGCCGATGAGCGGTTGGCCGTTGCTTTTTTCAGAATATAAACGTGATGAGCTTGTGGGCATCTACCGCGGTCAGGAAACAGAAAACAACAAGCAACCTTTGTATGAATTTCTTACAAAACTGAACGCTGCCCAGACTGCCTATTGGAAACAAATGCTAAAATAAGGTTATACACACATAAATGCTAAAAAACCTAAAGATACAGAACTATGCGCTTATAGAGAACCTTGACATAAGCTTTGAATCGGGTTTTTCGGTCATCACAGGAGAAACCGGAGCAGGGAAAAGCATTCTCTTGGGCGCCTTGGCTTTAATTTTGGGCGGGCGGGCAGATACCTCGGCTATCAGCGTGGGAGCCAAACGCTGCACTGTTGAAGCAACGTTCTTGGTGTCAAGTCAGGAAATACAAGACTTTCTTGAACAGAATGACCTCGATTTTGAAGACGGCGAGTGCATCATTCGCCGCGAGCTGACTTCAACAGGCAAAAGTCGCGCCTTTATTAACGACACTCCCGTATCGCTTGCCTTGGTCAAAGACCTAAGTTCTCTGCTTATAGACATACATTCCCAACACCAGAATCTGCTTCTCACCAACGCCAAATTTGTTCTCGACGTAATAGATTCTGTGGCAGACAACAGTTCTCTTGTAAGCACTTATGCCTCACAATTCAAAGCATTCAAGGATTGCGAGAAAGAGCTTGCTACCCTAAACAGTCAAATTAACACAGAGACAGACAAGGTCAGTTTTCTGAGTTTCCAATTGAAAGAGATTTCATCTGCCGGCCTGAAAGACGGCGAGCAAGAAGAACTTGAAGAGGAGCAACTTCTTCTGGACAATGCAGAAAATATCAAAGATGCTCTCTACGGAGCCGACAACGAACTTGGCGACAGTCTTGACAGAATACGGGCGGCACAAAACGCCCTTGAACGCATCAGCGGTGTATATGCCGATGCGTCCCATTTGGCAGAACGCATTGAAAGCTGTCGCATAGAGCTTGACGACATACAGTCAGAGCTGACTCACAAGCAATCGGGCATAGATTTCGACTCAAGCAGGGCGGAGATTGTGGAAGAACGGCTCAACACCATTTATGCCTTGATGAAGAAATACCACAAGCAGTCTGTGACCGAACTGCTGGCGTTGCAAGAAGAACTGGAACGGCAACTCCACAACATCACCAACCGCACAGAGGTACTTGAAGAAAAGACACAAGAATGCGAAACCCTTAGGTGTCAGGCTTCTGCCACAGCAAAGCAACTGTCAGCCAGACGCATCGAAGCTGGCAAAACAATCGGAGAAGCATTGGTCTCCCAGCTGCAATCCCTGGGCATGCCCGATGTGAGATTTGACGTCAGCATAAAACCACTTGCCTCGATCTCTGCCACAGGACTGGACGATGTAACTTTTTTGTTCAGCGCCAACAAAAACATTCCTTTATGCAACATCTCCAAAATCGCATCGGGTGGCGAAGTGGCCCGAGTGATGCTTTCGCTCAAAGCCCTGTTGTCGGGCCACAGAGACTTGCCTACAATCGTCTTTGACGAAATAGACACGGGCGTCTCTGGCAAGATTTCAGACAAGATGGCATCCGTAATGAGCAGCATGGCACAACACGGCAGACAAGTCGTCTGCATAACACACCAGCCCCAGATAGCCGCCGCCGGGCAATATCATTACAGAGTCTATAAAGAGAGCGAAAGCGGGCAGGCACACACCCACATAGAACTTCTGTCACCGCCAGAGAGAGTTGAGGAAATAGCAAAAATGCTTTCTGGAGAAAAACTGACAGAAGCAGCAATAAACAACGCACAAATTCTTCTGAAAAAATGAAAAAAACAATAAGCCTGTTTATCCTACTTTTCCTAACTGTCTTATTACATGCTGCAATAGACAAGAAGCTTTTGTCGTCTGTTGTCAGCGTAAGCACCACCGATTCCACCGGACAGTCCATAGGCAAAGCGTGGGGAGTGGTCATTCCATCTGACAGCACTGCACCCGGCAATACCGTTACAGTAATAACACCATACAGTCTGTTAAAACATGCCACCCGTGCAGTAATTACCGATGCCGGCGGCAAGACCTATCCTGCATACAGAATAACAGGCGCCAACGACCTCTACGACGTTGCCAAGTTCACCGTCAAGGACTGTGGCATAAAACCTCTTCGCATTTCGACAGACAAACTCAGCACCGGCACAAAGGCCTACGTCATTACCGGCATGGTAAACAAGAAGAAATTGGCAACAGAAGCCTCTGTCACACAGACTGATGAACACGGGGGACTGACATACTATACTCTGTCGCTTCCTGCCGACAAAAGCCTAATCGGCACACCTCTGCTCAATGCCAACAACGAGGTTGTGGCCATAATACAGAGAAGTGCCGAAAGCGAGAAAGACAAGATGTTTGCCGTTGGCATAGAAATAAACCAGGCTCTTGTGGTTGAAACCATGTCGGCCGCCAACACATCACTTAACGACATCTACATTCCAAAGCAGCTTCCAGCCGATGAGAAACAAGCATCGAGCTACCTCTATCTGCTTACCAGAAATTCGGAAGACACCATTTCCTATCTTGCTAACCTCGAAGACTTCATAACGGCCTACCCTACCAGCAACTTCGGTTACGTACAGAGAGCCCTCTACTACGCCACCACACAGCAATATGCCAAAGCTGAGGCAGACTACAACACGGCTCTTGAAAACTGCACAGACAAGGCCGACATACACTACAACATAAGCACCACACTATACCTCCTCAATCAAAACAAGGAATACAAACTATATAAGGACTGGACTCTGGAACGCGCCCTGAACGAAATAGATCAGGCATACAGCATTTTCCAGACCCCACTTTATCTCATGCACAAAGGCAAGTGCCTCTATGCAATGAAAAGATATTCCGATGCCGGCAACGTCTATAATGAAATCAATCAGACAAGTTTCCGCTCATCAGAGAACCTTTTCTACGAATCGCGTTCGCTTGAGATGGCAGGTGGAGACTCTGCCAAGGTTCTTGCACTTCTCGACAGTGCCGTTGCAAGGTTCAGACGTCCCTACAAACCCGATGCTGCACCATATATATATTACCGTGCACAACAATATGACCGTTACGGTCACCACAAGGAGGCAGTAATCGGCTATCAGGACTATCAGGACATCATAGGAATAAAGAACCTCAACGATCGATTCTTCTACCTCAAGGAACAGGCAGAGGTAAAGTCAAACTTCTACCCGCAGGCTCTGGCAGACATTGAGCAGGCAATATCTCTCAATCCAAACGAATACGTCTACTACATAGAGAAAGCTCTCATCGAAACCCGCACGGGCAACTACGAAGAAGCGGTTATATCTGCCAAGCTTGCCCAGAAGATTGACTCTTCCGACTCAGACTCATACAAACTTATGGGCATAGCTTATGGGGAGTTGGGTAACTACGAAGAGGCTGTCAAAAATCTGCGGCGAGCTGTAGAATTGGGCGACAGCGAGGCTCAATCGTGGATTGACAGCATGAAAAACCGCAAGCCAAAATCGCAATCCAAACCACACTAACGCATTTTACAACCCGTATTTCTACAGATGAATATTGGCAACATAGCATTAGGGGAACATCCAGTTCTACTGGCTCCGATGGAGGATGTCACCGACATAGGCTTCCGTCTGCTTTGCAAGCAGTTAGGGGCAGGCATGGTGTACTCCGAATTTGTTTCGTGCGATGCGCTGACACGCATGGTCAACAAATCGCTCCAAAAACTTGCCGTCTGCGATGAGGAGCGGCCGGTGGCCATACAAATCTACGGCAAGGATCCAAAGGAGATGGCCCGTGCGGCAAAGATTGTTATAGACCGCTCTCATCCCGATATTCTTGACATCAATTTCGGCTGCCCCGTCAAGAGGGTTGCTGGCAAAGGCGCCGGAGCCGGCCTGCTTCAGAACGTCCCACTGCTTCTGGACATCGCCAAGGCCGTGGTCGATGCTGTTGACGTGCCGGTTACCGCCAAAACCCGTCTGGGCTGGGACTGCAACAACATCATAATCGAAGAACTTGCACTCAAATTGCAAGAACAGGGCATCAAGGCACTCACCGTTCACGGCCGCACCCGCTCGCAGATGTATACAGGCGAAGCCAACTGGCAACCTATCGGAAATCTCAAGAACAACCCCACACTACACATCCCCGTTATTGGCAATGGCGACATTGACTCTGCCACAAAAGCCGTGGAAGCATTCCGCGATTACAGAGTTGATGCCATCATGGTGGGGCGCGCCTCGTTTGGCAGACCTTGGATATTTAAGGAAATCCATGATGCCCTTAATCCAGAGGCACCGGTAGACCCAAGTTCGGTCGTGCAAAGCGACTACGAGCCCATGTCACCAGACTGGAAACTTGATGTTCTCAAAAAACAAATACAGACAAGCATAGACCATATCGGCGAATACCGCGGCATCCTTCATGTGCGCCGCCACATTGCTTCGACACCCCTGTTCAAGGCCATCCCCAATTTCAGGGAACATCGCATCGCCATGCTCCGTGCCGAAACAGCAGACAAGCTGTATGACCTTATGGAACAGACACGCCCATTGATAAGAAACAAAGAATAACCTATAACCGAAATGTCACTTTTCATACGCAAGCCGTTGAACCTATTGCAGGAAGAAGCCCGTGAGCAAGGCACAGGCTCCTTGAAGAGGGTTCTCGGCCCTGCCAGTCTGATAGCACTTGGTGTCGGCACCATCGTCGGAGCCGGTCTTTTCTCCATTACGGGTCTGGTTGCCGCAAACAATGCCGGCCCAGCCATTGTCATCTCGTTTGTCATCGCCTCCGTTTGCTGCTGCTTTGCAGGGCTATGCTATGCCGAGTTTGCCTCCATGATACCCATTGCTGGCAGCGCATACACCTACTCCTATGCAACCATGGGCGAACTGACGGCATGGATTATAGGGTGGGACCTCGTTTTGGAATATAGCGTGGCGGCCACCACGGTGAGCATTTCGTGGAGTCGCTACCTGGTTACGTTTCTCAATGACATTGGTATCAGCCTGTCACCAGAACTGACGGCATGTCCGTGGGAAGGCGGTCTGATGAACCTGCCTGCCCTGTTGATTGTTATTGCCATAAGTCTGCTTTTGGTAAGAGGCACCAAAGAGAGCGCTGTTTTCAATTTTATCGTTGTCTTTCTGAAGACTGGCGTCATTGTGACATTTATCATCTTGGGTTGGAAATATATCAACACCGACAACTACACCCCCTTTCTCCCTGAAAACACAGGAACAATGGGAGAGTTCGGGATTTCTGGTGTGTTGCGCGGTGCGGCAATAATATTCTTTGCCTATCTGGGTTTTGACGTAGTCAGCACCACCGCCCAAGAAACAAAAAATCCCAGACGTAACATGCCCATCGGAATACTTGGCTCACTGGCGGTGTGCCTGCTGCTTTATCTGTTGTTTGCCCATGTAATGACCGGAGTAACCAACTATACCAGTTTTCAAGGCAAAGAGGGCATCGCACCTGTTGCGGTCGCCATTTCCAAAATGGGTATTCCCGATGCCAATGGTGTCATCAGCCCCGTCTATCCATGGCTCAACAAGGCCATTATCCTCGCAATACTCATCGGTTACTGTTCAGTCATCATGGGTACTCTCATGGCGCAGAGCCGCATTTTCATGAGCATGAGCCGCGACGGCATGCTGCCTCCCTTTTTCTCACGTCTGCACAAGCGTTACCGCACCCCCGCACACAATTCGCTTCTGCTCATGCTTGTTGTAGGACTGCTGGCGGCCTTCGTCCCTGCTGGAGTGGCGGGCGAGATGTGCAGCATAGGCACCCTATTTGCTTTCATTCTTGTGTGTGCTGGCATTATCATCATGCGCAGGTCGTTGCCTGATGCCCCCAGGGCTTTCAAGGTGCCTTGGGTACCTGTAGTGCCTATATTAGGCATCGTTTCGTGTTTCATCGTTGCATTGAGTCTGCCGGCCGACACATGGATACGCCTTGTGTTATGGATGCTTATAGGTCTCGACATCTACCACGCCTATGGCATGAAGCGCAGTCGTCTTGAACCGTCACCTCACCGAAAGGGAGCTTCTTCGCTCGTTTGGCTCGGACTGTTCGTCTCTGTACTGTGCATCATTACCGGTTGCTGGCATCAAGGTTCCGCTGGCTGGAATTCTGACTACACTCTTTTGTCCATAGCCCTCGTCATGGGATTTTCTCATATTGTCTACTATATTCTGCAACTATCAAAAATCAAACATTCATGCAAGAACGACAAGTAAACCGCCAGCAGTATTTCAACGAGCTGGCTCTTTCGAGCGAAAAATATTTTGTACCATACATCACACGTTTCAAGAAACTATCAAAGGACATGCGTGTGTTGGAGATTGGATGCGGAGACGGTGGCAACCTCGTGCCGTTTGCCAAGATGGAATGTTCTGTTCTGGGTGTTGACATGTCACCCTCACGCATAGAAACCGCACGCAAATGTTTTGCGGAATTAGGACTGCAGGGCGACTTCATCGCTGCTGATATCTTTACCGTCAAGGAACTCGAACACCAGTTCGACCTTATTATATGCCATGACGTGTTGGAACACATTCCCGATAAGATGACATTTGTGAACAACCTGAAGAAATACACCAAGCCCGGCGGCGTGGTGTTCATGTCGTTTCCAGCATGGCAAATGCCTTTTGGCGGACACCAGCAGATATGTCACAGCAAACTGCTCAGCCACCTCCCTTTCTATCATATTCTTCCTCGGCCGCTCTATAAGGCAATATTAAAAATAGGCGGCGAACCACAAGACATCATTGCTGAACTGATGAATATCAAAAGCACACGGTGCCCTATTGAAAAATTTGAGCGCATCGTCAGAGTGCAGCAACTGCAAGTAATGGACCGCCGTTTCTATTTCATCAACCCTCACTATGAGGTTAAGTTCCACCTCAAACCGCGCCGCCTAACACCATTGATAGGTTGCATTCCATGGCTGCGCAATTTTTTCACCACTTCCTGCTTCTATATTTTAGACCCCAATCCTGTCAAAACGCAAGAATCCCAAATCGGTCATTAGGTCGTAAACAGCGTCTTTTTGTTACTTCTTATAGTCTTTCATGAAGTATCGGCGCTCGCTTTCTGTTTAACCCAAGAGATTGCCCCACGTTTACATACGTAGGGCAAAGGCATTTCTCCATCAAAATTATGCAAAGTAGTCTGGTCTCGGCGTTTGGTCAGGCCAGTTTGGCTATTAATTCATCTACCGTCACTTGCGTCTGCTGGCCAGTTGCCATATCCTTGAGCGTTATGACATCGCTGTTCATCTCATTTTCGCCCACCAGAGCCACGTATGGCACTCCTGTCGTGTTGGCATAGCTCATCTGCTTCTTCATCTTGGCGCAGTCAGGATATATTTCGGTGCGCACCCCTGCTCTACGCAGTCGTGTGGCGGCCTTGAGGCAGTATGCAGCTTCGGCCTGTCCAAAGTTGATGAACAGCACCTGAGCTCCTTGGATAGCATTTTCCGGATACAAGTCAAGCTGGTTCAGCACATCGTAGATACGGTCGGCACCAAACGAGATGCCCACACCGCTAAGACCAGGCATTCCGAAGATACCTGTAAGGTTGTCGTAGCGTCCTCCGCCCGTGATTGAACCTATCTGCACGTCAAGAGCCTTGACCTCAAAGATACAACCTGTGTAGTAGTTCAGGCCACGAGCCAACGTGAGGTCAAGCTCCACAGGATTGGACAGACCGAGTTCCCTCAGCTGTTCAAGCACAAACCTGACCTCCTCAACACCCTTGGTACCGACTTCAAGACCGTCAAGGATACGAGCAATAATGTCAAGTTTCCCGTTATTGTCACCAGTGGCATTGAATATAGGCATAAGCTTTTCTATGCCGTCCTCGCTTATTCCGCTGTCAAGCAATTCTGCCTTTACATTGTCAATGCCTACCTTGTCAAGTTTGTCTATCGCGGTAGTAAGTTCTATGATTTTGTCGGGAAAGCCGATATACTCGGCAAGTCCGGTGAGTATCTTGCGGTTGTTGATATGTATGCAGACCCTTATGCCGAATTTAGCAAACACCGTGTCAACAATCTGCATCAACTCTACCTCGTTGAGCAGAGAGTCTGACCCGACCACATCGGCATCGCACTGATAGAACTCGCGATAGCGCCCTTTCTGTGGGCGGTCGGCCCGCCACACTGGCTGTATCTGATAGCGTTTGAATGGCATCTGGAGTTCATCACGGTGTTGCACTACATATCGTGCAAAGGGCACAGTAAGGTCATAGCGCAGCCCCTTCTCGCAAAGCTGGGCAGCCAAGTGGCCTGTTGCACCCTGCGTGAGGTCTTCCGGCTTTATGCCTTTGAGGAAGTCACCCGAGTTGAGAATTTTGAAGAGCAGTTTATCGCCCTCCTCGCCATATTTGCCCATAAGAGTCTGGAGGTTTTCCATGGCGGGAGTCTCTATCTGACGAAAGCCGTAGAGAGCATAAACCTCACGTATGGTGTTGAATATATAGTTGCGCTTTGCCATTTCAACAGGCGAGAAGTCGCGCGTTCCTTTAGGTATGCTTGGTTTGTTCATTGTCTGATGGTTGTTCTGAATATCACTTGTGTATATCATGGCAGCAGAGCCACTGCAAAGCGGTCTTATGCCTTTTTCTTATCCGTATTTTTTCCAACTTGTCTCCTTATTGTCACCCCTATTGATACGGCAAACCCTATCATAAGCAGAACAATAGCCGTGTAGGCGATGGTCTCGGTTGTGGTTATGGAGCTTGGTTTGTATTCCATGTGAATGGTATGCCGGCCAGCCGGTATGTAGCACATGCGCAATATGTAGTCTGCTCTTCCAAGCTCTACGGGCTTGCCATCGACAGTGGCTGTCCACCCCGGGTAATAAACCTCTGAGAACACGGCCACTCCTCCGCAAGGCGATGTTGCCTCATAGTCAAGCGAATTCGGCTCGTAAGCCGTAAGGCGTATGACACTTGAAGTGTCGTGAACAGTGGAAGTGCCGACATTGCCGGCCACCGCTGCGAATGTGCGATCTACAACTGCGGTCTTGCGAAGGTCAGCAGTGCCGAGAGCCGCAATTTCCTCATTAGGCGACCCAACTGTCATAACTTGGTCTACAAACCACGCATTGCCCATGGCAAACGGGTTTTGAACAGCAAACGGCCGATTTCCCTCACCGCTTAGGATGAAGTATTTACAGTTAAGCATGTTGAGCACGGGGAACAGGCTGTCACCCTTGATGGCAGTCAAGTCTCCGCGGCTGTCGTTGAAAGCCTTTACCACCTGTTGCATCTCACTGAGCTTTCCGCTTCCGCTCGGTGCGATATATGTGTTTATGAGGTCTTGGTAACGTCCAAGTTTCACCGCACTATATCCGCCAATGCTTTTGTGGAAGTATGAAGTCTCGTTTTCGTTAAATGTATTGGTAGTGAAGTTGAGCACTCTATAATCAGGGTCAGTATCCTTGAGAATTTGCTCATCAGCTTCAGTCTTGACAAACGAGTCTGTAATCTGCTCTGGCATCACAAACATGTTGTCGTTGAGATAGCGCTTGTTGACGCTATACATGTCAACCAGGCATAGCACCGTCATCATGCAAAGCATCGGAACGGCCTTCAGCTTGTTCTTTAAATACAGCCATAGCAGGGCGGCACCCACCATGACTATGAAGAAGCTTCTCCATGCGTCAGCCGTGAATATTGCCTTGCGCACCGTGGTAAGATCTGCCAGTATGTCGGGGTATTGCGCCAGTTGTGCCTGTTCGTTGAGCGAAGTGTATGAGGGGAACAAACCCGGAAATAAAGCAAAGAGCAAGGCTATACCTGCAGTCAGTGCCAACGCAGTGTAGAATTTCCACATTCTGAAGGTCGGCACACTGCTCACCCCTTTATCTTTTTTCCTGTCCTTTATCAGCTTCGCCAGAGTCATTACTGCCAGCAGAGGAATGGTAAATTCGGCTACCACCAGAATTGATGACACAGTGCGGAATTTGTTGTAGAGCGGCACATTATCAATGCACCATTGAGTAAGCCCCATGAAGTTATGTCCCCACGAAAGCAGAATGGAGATTACCGTTGCAGCCAGAAGCACCCATTTCATCGGGCCTTTCACTACAAACCACCCAAGCACGAAGAGAAACAGTATGAAAGCACCCACATATACAGGTCCCGCCGTGCCTGGCTGGTCACCCCAGTACATTCCAAACGAATTGTAGTACTGACTGTAGCGTCCTTTCTCCATTGCTATGTCGCTGTTTGACAGTGGCACAGAGGCACCTCCCTTGGTGTTAGGCACAAGCAGCGTCCATGTCTCGTCAATGCCATAAGACCACTGAGTGATATACTCCGCCGTGAGCCCAGTCTTCGCCGAACTTCCCTCTGCCGCCAACTCGCTCTTGCCACGCATCGTCTCCTTGCTGTATTCGTAAGTGTGGTAGAGGTTGGAAAGATTGGCAGCTACTGCTATGACTGCGGCCACTGCAATGGCGGCTGTGGCTTTGGCAAAGTTCTTCAGCCGCTTGTTGCGCACGGCATCTATGAAGTATGCCACAGACATCAGCACCATCACCGGCAGGAAATAGTAGGTCATCTGCAAGTGGTTGGACAAAATCTGGAAAGCAAGGAACAGTGCAAGCACACTACCGCCCCACAGATACTTGCCCCTATAGCACAACACCATGCCCGCAATGGTCGGTGGAATGAACGCCAAGGTCAGCAATTTCCATATATGGCCAGCACCGATGATAATGAAAAAATACGATGAGAAGGCCCATGCCACAGCTCCCATAACCGACAGCCACGGCTTGAAGCCGAAAGCGCGCATCAGTATATAGAATCCCACCAGCAGAATGAATACATACATCACCACGGTGGGCAGCCCCAGCTCATAGATATTCCTAATTGCATTGAGCGTGGTGCGCGAACCGTATGACGGAGCCATCTGGTAGGTCGGCATACCCGAGAACAACGAGTTTGTCCAACGGGTCTCTTCACCTGTTCGGTCGTGATATTCCGTCAGTTCACGGCCGCTACCGATGGCTCCCGTGTGGTCGGAACCCGAGAGAACCATTCCTTGACTGACAGGAGTGAGGAAATACACAAATCCTATCACTATAAATAGCAGCACGGCCAGAGCATCGGGCCAGATTTTCTTCAGTTGTTGCATTGTGGACTATGTGTTATGTGTTTGCTTGCGCAAAAATGTTGTCAATATCTGTAGTTGTCAGACTTGAACGGGCCTTCCGGTGTAACACCGATATAGGCAGCCTGTTCGGGTGTCAGCTTGCTCAAGTGTGCGCCTATGCGCTCCAGATGGAGGCGGGCCACCTCTTCGTCAAGTTTCTTGGGCAGCACATAAACGCCCACCTCGTAACTGTTGGTAAACAGTTCTATCTGTGCCAAGGTCTGGTTGGTAAACGAGTTGCTCATCACAAAACTTGGGTGACCTGTGGCACATCCAAGATTTACCAGACGGCCATCAGCCAACAAGGTGATGTGATGACCATCGGGGAAGAGGTAGCTGTCTACCTGTGGCTTGATGTTGGTATGCTTAATTCCTTCTACCTTCTTAAGTTTCTCCACTTGTATTTCTGAGTCAAAATGACCTATATTGCATACGATGGCCTCATCGGGCATCTGCTTCATGTGGTCTACGGTAATCACGTCAATGTTGCCAGTGGTGGTAACGAATACGTTGCCGCGCGGTGCAGCCTCTTCCATAGTAACCACCTCATAGCCCTCCATGGCGGCCTGCAATGCGCAGATTGGGTCTATCTCGGTCACGAGCACACGGGCACCATAGCTCTTGAGGCTCTGGGCGCACCCCTTGCCTACATCACCATAGCCTGCCACCACAGCCGTCTTGCCTGCCAGCATCACATCGGTGGCGCGCTTGATGCCGTCCACCAGACTCTCGCGGCAACCATAGAGGTTATCAAACTTGCTCTTGGTCACAGAGTCGTTGACGTTAAAGGCAGGGAACAGCAGTTCGCCCTTGGCCTGCATGTTGTAGAGACGGTGTACACCAGTGGTGGTCTCTTCACTCACCCCCTTTATATGGGCGGCCACTTCGTGCCAATAGCGTGGCTTTTCCAGCATCACCCTTTTAAGGAGTAGCTTCAGCTCGCGTTCGTCATCGCTTTCCGACGGAGTGTTGAGTATAGAGGGGTCATCTTCGGCTTTCACTCCGAGATGTATCATAAGGGTGGCGTCGCCCCCATCGTCAACAATCATGTTAGGAAAGTCCTCTCCGTAGTTGAGGGCTTGCAGTGTACACCACCAGTAGTCACTGAGGCTTTCCCCTTTCCACGCAAACACCGGAGTGCCACCCATAGCAATGGCGGCTGCGGCGTGGTCTTGGGTGGAGTATATGTTGCACGAGCACCATCTCACCTCGGCGCCTAACGCCTTGAGGGTTTCAATAAGCAGTGCTGTCTGTATGGTCATGTGGAGCGACCCCATGATGCGTGCACCCTTCAGCGGTTTTGCTTCGCCATATTTGGCACGCAGAGCCATCAAGCCCGGCATTTCGTGTTCAGCTATTCTGATTTCTTCCCGGCCGAAAGCCTCAAGGCTCTTGTCGGCAATCTTGTAAGGTAGTGTGCTAAAAAGATTTTCTGACATAAACTTTTGTTTTTGTTTCTATAAGGTAGGCAAAGTTACACTTTTTAAGTGGATTTTGCCATGTAATATCGTGCTATTCCGCAATTTTCAACATTTTTTCGATACTTTGGCCAACATTGGGTTTGTGCGGAGGCAGACATGTAAACCGCCACCGCCGTTTTCAGAAAAAGAATTCTGTCGCACCAGACATTAGACCGTCAGACTGCGTCCTTACGTTCCTCTTTCGGCCGAAACGGACATCCATTTCGGCCGAAAGGGATATGCAATCCGGCCGACGCGTTCATTAATTTCCGCCGAAATGCGACGGTTGCAACAACTTTTCGTCATATTGCGACAACTTTTCGTCACGTCGCAACGTCCTGCCACAATGCCTTGCCGTTGGTGTCAGTTACCTTTTGCTGCTTTCTTGATGCTTTTTGTCCAGAATCGCGCCAGCCGAGCAGCTCCCTCCGGGTTGGGATGCAGATAGAACTTCAGTCCCTGGCCGAGCGAGGAATTCTCCGCCACGAAGAGGTCTGTGCGGTTTTCGAAATATCCGAATGTCCTGCGAGACCCGTTCAGCACCCGTTTGTTGCCCTCAAGGTGATAGTCCTTGCACAGTCTGTCGATGATTGGCAGATAGCTTTTGAGGCGTTCCTGACCCTCATGCAGATAGCGAGCGCTGTTGTAGGTGTGGGCGCTGTACCATATCGGGTAGTTGACTATTACTTGGGCCTTAGGATAACGGCCGAGGATGTAATCCACTATCTGGCGCATGTTGTCGTAATAGTCAGCTGGCGACACCCGGCATTCTATGCTGCTGTCGTTGGTGCCGAGCATTATAGAGAATACAAGAGCCCCCTCGCGCACGGCCAAGGCGTCTGCCGCCTCCACCATGCGTTTGAACATCCACGTGTTGCGACTCGGCAGCCAGTCGGACGTTACCGATCTCGACACTCCGCAATTACGGAAGTCCGCATCATACCCTCCTGCCTTGAGCCGTTCGGCCACCCTGACGGGGGGAGCTTGCGTAGCATGGTCTATTTCTGCTCCATAGGTTATGCTGTTGCCTATAAAAACAATGTTCACTTTTCTCTTCCCCGCAAAGCCACACAGTGTGGCAATGCACATACATGCGCAAAAGGCGCAGGTGATTTTTCTTTTCATCTTGTTGTGTTTTAAATTCATGCCTGCCATTGTAGCCTTGTGGGCATTAGAGAACTCACACTTTACAGCCTGATGGCGGCATCGGTTCTGGTTTTCCTTGCAAATTTAACGATATCTTCAGCACAGACATACTTTTTCTTCGTATATTTGCATTCGTATATTTGCAACTGTTAAATTAATAACCTTTTCATACACTATGAGTTCCAGAAAAAACGTTCATCGAAACACTCCGGAGAAAACACGCCGTTTGGGCTTCTCCACACGACTGTTGCTCAACTTTCTGGCCGTGGGCATTGCGGCACTTGTATTCTCCAAAGTCGTCAAGAACAACACCTCTTACAATTGGCTGTGGTTTACGTTTGCGCCCAACAACCTTGAGAACATCAAGGTCGACAAGACTCTCGGCTATCAGGAACGCCTGTCGCACAAACTCGGCGTCGATTTCAATTACCTCATGATGATACGCGACTTCACACCGCAGAACGCCATCATATACTACCCCTCTAAGGATGATTTCCTGGCAACCCCAAAATATGGTGACAAGTTGCCGTTCAACGGAGTGTTGGTAGACAAGATGACCGCCATCAGGTTTCTTTATCCGCGCAAAGTTGTGGTGCGCGAAGAGATGGGGCATACTCCCTATGCCAGACGCATCACCCACGTGGGCATCGTCAACGGTCGCCACACTGACATGCTGAGCTATCCGGTTGACTCCACCACGATGCACTCCATCCTGCCTGTCGTTCGTCAGAACATCACTCCCAAAAACTAAACCGCCTTATGCTTTTACTGATATTTCTCGCCGGCTTTCTGCTTCTGAGCCGCATCACACTTAAGAACTCCCTGCTTGAGAGACTTGGTTTCGCACTGCCTACGGGTCTTGCCTCGATAACCCTTGTCATGATTCTTATGGACTGGGGCAACATCGGTCTTACCCGCACCTCGCTCAGCATTGCCACCGCTGGTGTGCTTATCGTTGCCATCGCCATAAACTGCCGTCGCTACAAGCAGTTCATACCCCATCTGAACAACTTCGCCCTCGACTTTAAGTGGGTAAACCTTCTGTGGGTGGCCATCATGGGTATTGTGGTATACCTCGAATACATCAACTTCGCCAAATGCATGGTATATCCCGTCTACGACCGCGACTCTCTGGCCGCTTTCGACACCATAGGCTTTGTCTGCGCCCAGGAACACACCTTTCATGCCATGAGCATATTCGACCCCGTCTATTTCCCCCACATGCACGAAGCAGGCAGCAGCATCAGCTATCTGCCAATGATACAGCTATCCTATGCTTATGTCTACGCCTTTGGTGCGGCTACTTCAAAAGCCATTCCCGCCTTTATCTATCTTGGATTCCTTGTGGGCTTCTACGGGCTTTGTAGGCGCAAGATTTCGCACACGGGTTCCGCCCTCGTACTGCTCGGCATCATCAGCGCACCCGAAATGCTGGCATTCGCATCGCTTTCGGTCACCAATGTCATGCAGGCCTGCATGGCATCGTCAGGTATCGTCTATACCTGCCTGTGGCTCAGAGACCGAAAGAGCAGCGACCTCGTGCTTGCTGTTCTTCTGCTTGCCATCAACAACTGGATGAGAGCTGAAGGCATAGTCTTCATCGGTGCCGCTTGGCTCATGGTTATAGTCGGTTCGCTACGCAACAAAGACTGGAGAAGTGCTCTGCTGCCTGCCGTCTCACTCCTACCTCTTGTTTTATGGCTGCTCTACAGCAAGTCATGCGGACTGTACGCAGAGAGCGCAATCATCGCCCACCCCTATTGGGACGGCGAGAAGGCTGCAACCATAGTCGGTGGAGCATGGTCACACTTCTTCAGCGGGGTATACTACGGCTGGACTTTCCACCTCTTTGCCATAGTGCTGGTGGCAAGCATCATCGGCCGTTACATAATCAGCCGCATAAGAAAAAAGTCACAACACACCTCCACAGGCTCACACAACTACTCCGAACTGCTGGTTCCCGCAGCATTGCTGATAAGTGTCATTGGATATTATCTCCTGCTCTATCAGGTGGACTACAAGTGGGACTCCATTGACAACGTGCTGGCCTACTCCGCCAAGCGGTTCAATTTCTGTTTTGTTCCCTTGGCATGGTACTACATAGCTGATGCGGCACCGGTCAACAGACTGTTTACTTGGTTAGAGAAGGTTCTCGGCCTCGGCGGAACAGTCACGTTGCGAGCTGGCAAAGAGAGTAAAAAATAGGTGTCACCCACCAGAAAACGCCCCCTGCGCTTGCACTAAGACGTGTTTTGTGAGTAGGTGTTCAAAATTAGTTTATAGTCAGAATGGCTTTATTATGATGCATATATTATTTTTCTTTGAAAGAGCAATGCGGACATTGTGACTGAAAATAAAGATAATAGATGCGCAAAAGAAAACTACTATGACAAGAACAAAGCCTACTTGAAATATTAAAATAAACACGCAACGGAGTAGCAAAAAAGAGTAAAGCATAGCGGACAGACAGATAAAGCGTTCGTTACGCTATATTTTTCTTTCGGGTGAAAGTCAGGAAAAGGTATAATATAGACTAATGGGGGCAAAAGTTCAGTTACTTTATCATTACCTAGGTAATGGTGAGAATTTCTTGGAAAACCGATGTGTTTCATCGTTTGGCATAATGTGTCATAACTATCGATAACTCACTAATAAATTAATTTTGTAACCAATAGAAAGTGAGTTATGAGAAGTACATTTAAAGTCTTGTTTTACGTGAAGAAAGGCAGTGAGAAAACCAACGGCATAGAGAAAAAGTAGGTCTAAAAAATCCTGCAATTTGACCAATACGCCTAAATTTCACCTGTTTTTCCTACCTTATTTTTATGTTCAAACGAACATAGCAAGTTGTGTTTTAGGGCATCCGAAATATTTCCGGTGTCCCAAAACTACTTGCCAAAATATTTCCCTCCAAAGTCGGGATTGGCCACCTTAAAAATAACGTGATATGAAATTTGATAATATCTTGTCACACTAAATCTTTATCATAATGCGATAAAACTTTCAAGTATTTTGCGTACCTTTGTAGCAAATTTAGTTAGATATGGCAAGTCAACATATAAACCGCATAAGAATTGCTTTGGCGGAGCAAAATAAGACCAATCGCTGGTTAGCCGAACAAATGGGAAAATCTGAAATTACAATTAGCAGATGGGTACAAAATAAGACTCAACCATCTTTGGAGCAATTAGTGGTAGTTGCAAAAGTCTTATCTGTAAGCCCTAAAGACTTGATACATGAAGTCGAATGTGACAAAACAGACTTTAATGTAAAGACACTGATTTAGTAGATGTAGAATATGTTTAGATATATTGAAAATCAAGATAGGACATTTCTCTTCGGTGCATATCGTGGAGAAAAATCTCAGTTGGAATGGATTCTTGGAAAGCAGCCTCATAGGTATGAAAAGCTTTACAATATCCGTTTCAATAAAGATTTGTTTTCACAGCGAAGAGGAGGCGTTATCTCGGAGCAATTACCAGATTACGTTCTTATATATAACACGCAAAATCCACAAGACGGATATCACCTGTTTCCTTGCATAAGTTCGTCTATCAAGGAGCAAAGCGATATGGAAGCACTTGGCTATCCTAATCCAGATGGCAGTTATGTTGTATATTCGTTAGGTGACGAGTTGCTTTCTGAGCCTCTTGATATCCGAAAACTAATGTTAAAGACATTGCCAAACGAAAATGTCAATGTGCCTTTTTCTCCTGCAATCTTAAAGGGTAAAGATATTGCAAATATGGTTGACAACACAAAGGCCATCCCAGCTGTTGCAGAAGTTGAACAGGAGAATGTTTTGCGCTTTATTGACCTGTTTGCAGGTATTGGCGGTATTCGCTGTGGTCTCGAACAAGCTGCCCGAGAGAAAGGACTGAATCCGGTTTGTGTTATGACATCAGAGATAAAGCCTTACGCAGTTAATGTCTTAAAAGAAAACCATCCAACAGAGACTATTACAGGAGATATCACTAAAGTTGAAACAAAAAGCATTCCTGATTTCGACATCCTCTGTGCCGGTTTCCCTTGTCAGGCGTTCAGTTCTGCAGGGAAACGCCAAGGCTTTGCAGACACCCGAGGGACAATGTTCTTCGAGGTTGAACGCATACTGCGTGACAAGAAGCCAAAGGGATTCATTCTCGAAAATGTTGAAGGTCTCGTAAATCACGATAGCGGTAAGACACTTCAAGTCATTATTGACAGACTTCACGCCCTAAAATACAAATTTGATTTTCGGGTGCTTAACTCAAAATACTTTGGAGTACCTCAGGAAAGGAAAAGAATCTATATCGTAGGTAGTCTTGAGCGCAAACCGGATCTTGATAATTTCCCTGTCAAAGAAGCAAAGTTAGGAGAGATTCTTGAATCCGGAATGCCGACTGAGGACACTCCCTTTATCAGAACATTGCTCAAGCATTTTTCAGTAGAGCAACTTTATGGAAAGGCAATCAAAGACAAAAGAGGTGGAGAAACCAACATACATAGTTGGGATTTGGAAATCAAAGGCCCTGTTTCAGCAAAGCAGAAAAAACTCCTTGATACAATTCTCACAGAACGCAGAAAGAAAAAATGGGCTGAAATCATCGGAATTGACTGGATGGATGGTATGCCTTTAACTCTCGAACAGATTAGCACATTTTACGATGATCCTGAGCTTGAGGACATATTGGTAGACTTGACAAGCAAAGGATATCTGAAATATGAACATCCAAAGAAATTGATTCGCGAGAAGAATGATAATGGGGTAGAAACGACACGCAGGGAATATGATAAATCAAAACCCAAAGGCTATAACATCGTTGCCGGTAAATTGAGTTTTGAGATAAACAAAGTCATGTCTTCTGATGAAATATCACCGACTCTTGTAGCAATGGATATGCAGAAATTGTATGTCGGGGACAACGGCGGTCTTCGAAGACTCACATTGCGTGAAGGTTTGAGATTATGCGGATATCCGGATGAAATCAAATTCAATGTGAGCGAAAAAGATGGCTTTGACTTATTAGGCAATACAGTCGTAGTACCTGTTATCAAAGCCGTAGCCGAAAGATTACTTGATACACTAATATTATAACTCTGACAATATGAAACTTACAGTAGAACAAGTTTATAACAAGCTTGTCAATGATGATAAAATTCTGACAAAGAAAGGCCAGATTACATTTACTTTAGGAGACATCGACATCATCGTAAAACAACGCGATGTTGTTGGTAACATTATGCAGGAATGGATTGAGGGGTGGCTCAAAAAGAATAATATCGATTACTCTCTTAACGATAACACTCAGATGCCGCCGGACTTCTATCTTGATCCTGAAAACAAGAAAGAGGGGCTAATGGAAATCAAAGCCTTCAACTATAAAGGCAGTCCCGGTTTCGATATTGCTGATTTCCGGATGTATGCTCGAGAAATTTCAGAAAAGCCTTGGATGCTCAATGTAACATATTTGATTTTTGGATATGATATGTCGGATGACGGCATTGTCACGATAAAACAGGTATGGCAGAAGAAAGTATGGGAAATGTCAAGACCAATGAAATCTGGTAACAACAAAACTATATGGCCGATAAATCTGCAAATAAAAGAAGGTACCGTACACAAAATGCGTCCTGGAAAATGGTATGGAAAAGCCACAAGTTTCTCCATCTTCGAAAACATGGAAGACTTTCTGGCTGCGATGGAAGAAACTATGTATAAGAACAAAGATACTCGTGATGATGCTCCCGACTGGCTTCAGAAAGTTCTCGACAGTTATGAAAAGCATTATGGTGTAAGACTTCAAATTCCAAGATGGAGCGAAATCACCTCAAAGTATGTGAATAGATAAGAAGTTTAACGAAAATGAATAATAATTTTAACGGCGTATTTTACTTTATGGAATGGATATTTGATGGTATTGGTACAGAGATAATTTCATTGCTGATAGGGCTTGCAGGAGGTGGTGCTATTGGTTATCGAATAGGAATAAGAAACAAAATTTCCCAACATCAAAAAGGGAGAGACCAGGCAAAACAAGTACAAATTGGAAACATTATCAATAATGGAAATTCAAAAAGCAGGCGATAATGCACAACAATTCCAAATTCAAAATCTCACAATTGGAATTGATGAAAAACGGGCTAGAGAAATATACGATGAAAAGTATAGCATAGCAAAAAAAGATTTCACAGAGGAAGCTTTGCGTATAGCCAATGAACGAGTAAGAGAACTTGAAAATAGGCTTATACCCAAAATGGAAGCTGTAAATGATGGATTAAAGGCTTTTGCGGATCCGAGTTTTCAGTTATTGTTGGTAGACGCTCAAAAAACGGCAGCAGCAACTGAACGATCTGTTGATTATGATTTACTATCAGAATTGTTGGTTCATAGAATAGAGAAAGGTAACGACAGACATGTTAGGACAGGGATACATCGAGCAGTAGAAATCGTTGAAGATATTTCTAATGAAGCATTGTTAGGTCTAACAATCATACATTCTTTAAATTCTTTTATCCCTGTATCACCAGAATGTGTTGGGGCATTGAATACATTGAATGATTTATATGGCAGATTAATATATGCTAAATTACCAGACGGGATAGACTGGATAGAAGACTTGGAAATACTTGACGCTATTCGAATAAATCCATTTGGCAAATTTAAAACTATAAAAGAATATTGTTCAGAAGTTCTTAATGGTATTATAACAATCGGTATTAAAAAAGATTCAGAAGAATATCAAAATGCCATTACGATATTGCGAAATAATAAACTTTTGTTTCCTGATTTGTTGGTTGATAATTATTTATTACCAGGTTATGTCAGAGTCAATATAGGAAATTTAGATGCTGTAAATACGCTTTCCATTATTCACACAATGGGGAATAATACTTCTGTATCTATACCTATGTCTGAACAACAAAAATCCGCGATTAAAACTGTAATTGAATTATATTCAAAAGATACTCAATTAAAAACGGATGTAGAAGAAAAGTTTTTATCAGAGTGTAATAGCAGACATAATTTGTCATTATTAAAAGACTGGATTGAAAAAATCCCGAACTCGTTTAGCGTTACATCTGTCGGGAAAGTACTAGCCCATGCTAATGCCCAAAGATGTGATAACAAATTACCGCCATTAAAGTAAGTTAATCATTAAATCTACTAAGCTATTTGTTTAACGAATGATTTTGACTACTTTTGCATTAAGAGTTATTTGACAGTAAAGCAACGAAAAACGCAGAGAATCGCACGGTTGCCAAGTCGTTACCATTACTTTTCAGATACTCCGTTAAATGTATATTCGTCAAACGGTTATGTAAAACTGTTCACAATCTAAAATTAATTTGAATACATACTTATATAACAATTCATTAGTGTCCCGTTAAAATCGGGACCAGTTAAATATTAATCAAATAGCCCCGGA